>Ga0302274_10000983_pt1 | contig 28181 bp, 31 predicted proteins | sample III_Bog_N2_1_FD_198755 | JGI IMG/M metagenome (GOLD analysis project Ga0302274, IMG submission 198755) | Peat permafrost microbial communities from Stordalen Mire near Abisko, Sweden - III_Bog_N2_1 | ecosystem: Environmental > Terrestrial > Soil > Wetlands > Peat | place: Sweden: Abisko...
AATATATTCCGTCAGCCCGTTAACAATTCGGCGCGCCCGCTTCGGAAGAACGGCTCCGCCGTCAATTTCCAGTTCGAAGCGAATCTCATCTTCTTCCTGAAAGGCAATGTAGAAATTGGTAGTGTCGAAGATTTGACCCAGTTCCAGGTGAACCGTGCGCAGCACTTCATCGGGATTGAGATGAGAACTGATCGCTTGACCAATTTCCGTCAAGAGCTTGTATTCTTTGGTTCGCCGCTGCGCCTCATTCATCACGACGTAGTTCTCGAGCGTCAGGGCAATCTGCAGCGCCAAGCCAATCAACAGCCGCAAGTTCGATGATCCGAACATCCTTCGCTCGGCATGAGGAAACAGTAAAACTCCGAAGTTGTGTTCTCGCGTTTGCAGGCTCACCGCCATTAAATCGCTGATCCCCTCAGCCAGCAGGGCCTGCTTACAAGCCACGAACTTTCCGCCCGAAAGGGCGGGCAGCGGCTCTTCCAGATCCGCCAGGTTCCTGAAAGTGACCACGCCCCCGCGCCGGTACGCGAGTTCCGCAATGTAATCCCCAGCCTGAGTTTTTTGGAGTTTGTCTAGAAATTCCGCCGAGAACCCTTTCTGGACGGAAGGCAACGTGCCCCGCCATTGCTGCGAAACGAAAAAAACGGCGCGGCGTTGCGGCAAGGGAGCCACTAACCGGTCAACAAAAGTCTGAACGCTCGGCACGAGATCCGAGGCGGAGAGCAAGCGGCGCGGATCCACGCCCAACGTCGAGAAGGCGAGCGCATTCTCCTGGACGGCGTTCCGTTCATTTTCAAACAACACTCCCACCATCGCGATCGCCAACAGCATCTGCGGAATCGGCCCGAGAAACCCCCCGAGTTGTCCAACTACATCGAGGAAGGGCTGCCGCATTTGCCCAACGCCCATCAGCGTCGCCCACAGCGCCAGGGAAAATGCCAACGCTCGAAACGCTACGGAATTCCTGCGAAAAGCGTAACGGTAGAAATGGAAGGAGCAATACAGAAGAATCGCCGCCAGCCCCACTTCCAGCCGCAAATACTTGGGAGCCGCGCTGTCATTCGCGATAAATACGCCATTCGCCATCTGCGCGCGTAACCCAACATACGCCAACAGAACTCCCGCCATCGACAGGGCGATGTCATACCATTTCAGCTCAAAGGCTTCCTTCATCAGGCGAGTGGAGACAAAAACGCACATCGCCATCGCGACCAGCAAGAGGGACGCCAGGAAGAAAAGAATCGCGGAGGGCCCGCGGAAATACTCGACCGCCCGGGCGACGTAGTACAAGGTATAGGCGGCCCACCCGAGCTGCCATGCCCGGAAATAGCTGTGCCGGTTTTGCTCGTAAAGGTACGTGAATACGAGGAGCACCAGCAGGGCCACCGCTCCCGGAATCACCACCAAGCCTGTCGCGACGCTCGTCATGGGGTCTTTGCAACAACCAAAAGATTCAACAACTGACGATTACGGATCTTTAATCAAGAAAGATCAGCACTTTCACAGTCGCGTTTCCGCGCCTGATGCTTTTCAATGCCTTGCGATTGCGCCCCGGATAGGAACTGACACTGACAGAGATCCCGACCGCGTCTCCGGTCTCAATCCTGTCACATCGACTGGGCCGAAACAACTACTGTTTCGGTTCCTGTTCCGCCCTGGGCACGGCGTTTCCAAGAGTATCTGCCTATAAGATGCCAACCCGCCATGGGGATATTCCGACCTGCCGTTACCTTCGTAACCCGTTAGTACCCATCGGATCTTGGGCCATCCCCGCGCGGTGCCTAAAGAGCAATCCGCCAATCCGATATACTCAAAAGTTATGCCTCGCGTTCGATTTGCGCCATCGCCCACAGGTTTTCTGCACGTTGGCAGCGCCCGCACCTTCATCTTCAACTGGCTTTATGCCCGTCGGAATGGCGGAACCATGGTCCTGCGACTCGACGATACCGACGTCGAGCGCAATACCGACGCTTCCGTCAATTCGATTTTCGAAGGTCTGCGCTGGCTCAATCTGAGCTGGGACGAGGAATACAAACAATCGGAGCGTCTCGCGCTCCATCGCCAGATCGCTGAGGCTATTTTCCAGCAAGGCCTGGCGTATCGCGACTTTACGCCAGCCCACACCGGCGAAAGTGAAAAATCGGGTGCCGGTCAGACCTGGCTTTACAACCCCGGCATGCGCGAACTTTCCCGCGAAGAGAGCGAACGCCGGGCCGCCTCGGGAGAATCCTTTGCCCTTCGCTTCCGTGTTCCCCGCGGCACGGACGAGCAAGTCCGTTTCAACGACTCTGTCTACGGCGAACAAGTCAAACTTGCTGACGATATCGAGGATTTCGCCCTGCTCCGCTCCGACGGCATGCCCACCTATCATCTGGCATCCTGCGCCGACGACATCGATCTGCGCATCAGCCACATCATCCGCGGCCAGGACCATCTCTCGAATACCTACAAGCACGTCCTGATATTCCGGGGAGCCGGCGCCTCGCCGCCTCAATTCGCCCATCTACCGCTCCTGGTTGCGCCCGACGGCTCAAAACTCTCCAAACGCAAGCATGGTCCCGTCGTCAGTGTGACCACCTACCGCGACGCAGGATTTCTCCCCGACGCTTTTATTAATTTTCTGTGCCTGCTCGGTTGGTCGCCCAAGGACGATCGCGAAAACATGACTCGGCAGGAACTGATTGACGTCTTTTCTTTGGAAGGGATCAATCGATCCAATGCGGTGGTGAATTTCAAGGAACCCGCCGCGACACCTGACGAAACTTTTGACCCCAAAGCCCTTTGGCTCAACGCGGAACACATTCGAGCCCTCTCAGTCGACGACTTGAGTGCGCTTCTTTTGCCAGTCGCCCAACAAGCGGGGTTTTCGGCCTCTGCCGAGAAGATGCATGCCGTCACACCGCTCATTCGTGAGCGCATCAAACTTCTGCGTGACGTCGTTACGGCCGCCGACTTTTTTTTCCTGGATCATTTGCCGCCCTACGATCCCGCGGAACTCATTCCGCAAAAAGGCGACGCCGCCATGGCGCTGAAGGCCTTGACCCGCGCCCGGGAAATACTTCCGGAAACCGAGTTCCAGCACGATCCCCTCGATCAAACCCTCCGCGCCGCCGCCAAAGAACTCGGGCTCAAGGCAGGCCAGATGTTCCAGCCCATTCGTGTCGCCGTCTGTGGACGAAAGAATGCCCCGCCGCTATTCGAGACCCTTCAAGTTTTGGGGAAGGAAACCACACTGAAGCGAATCGAAGAAGCAATCCTGAAGCTATAGCCAATCTTGCAAAATCGAAAAGACCGGATGCGCCCCACAACGTGTCGAGCGACTATCGGAATTATGGAGCGACGAGTGGACGAGGACGCCGTCGCTCCACAAGGCTTTAAGACGACTTACGGCATTTCTACTACACGCTGCAGCTTTGGCGGGGCTTCGCCGTTAGCTGCTCCGGGATCTTCGGCACCTAACAAGCGCGCCGCAATGCGAAGCGCGTCCATCTCTTTGCGGACACGCAGGAGTTCTTGTTCTTTCATGCGTAGTACTTCGTACGGATTCTTCATTGGGGGAGGGCCTCACGACGCAAAATCAGACTTGGTTCGCCTGTTCTTGACACTACAGTAAACATTTTTCGGAGAACTTGGAAGCTGCCAGAGGTGCATTGGGTACAGAAATCGAGGCTTCGCGCAGGAGTCTGCTCGGACGCTGCCCAGTTATCAGAGAGTTAATGTCCCACATGGTAAGGATGTTTCTTGAGAATTGTGAAAGCGCGATAGAGCTGTTCCAGCAAAATCACACGAGCCAGTTCGTGAGGGAGCGTCAGCTTTCCCATGGACAACGTGAAGTCGGCTTGGCGGCGCGCCTCATCGGAGAATCCGTCGCTGGCGCCGATGGCGAACAGGAGCGGGACGGCCGCCAATTGCTCGCGCTCGACAAACGCGGCCAATTCCTCCGAAGAAAGTTGTTTACCCCGTGCATCGAGGAGAACCAGTTTATGACGGTCGTTTTTCTGTTGTCGCTTCTGCCCCCGATCGCCACTGGCTAGCGATAATATTGCGGCCTCGTCTTTCAAGGACACTCCAGAAACCTGGGCGTAATGCTCGATACGTTTCAGGTATTCATCCGTGAGCGCTTGGATTGCCGGCTCTTTCGTCTTTCCGATCCATGCAACTTTGATTTTCACGTTGTGTGGCCGCCGAATCAGGCTTTCTTTTTACGAGCCTTCCTCGTCGGAGCCGATTCGGCCTTCTCGATCGCTGTCGCTATCTCAACGGCGGCTTCTCTGGTGGTCGCCGCACGGCGCGGTTTGGGTCTGGCGAGTAATTCCGACGGATCGAGGCGCTTGGCCGACTTCCACAGGCGTTCCAGATCGTAAAACTGGCGTGCCTTTTCAGAGAAAATGTGGACGACGAAGTCGACATAGTCGAGCAAAACCCACTCTGCTTGTTTGTAGCCCTCAGAATGGGTGACGCGAAGACCGAGGGCTTCGAGGCGTTCGTCCACAGCGTCAGCGATGGCCTGCACCTGACGCGAATTTGCGCCGCTGCACATGACAAAGAAGTCGGTGAACGCCCCGGAATCTTTTTCCAGTTCCAGAACAGTGAGGTCTTCCGCTTGTTTGTCCTGGCAGGCCAGGATGGCTTCGCTTACCTGGAGTTTAAGGTCGTCCTTTTTTTTCATACGGGATGATTGATTGTAACCTGTGGCGGGCAGAGTGGTTTGGGGCGCTGCTGCACCGAGTTGCGCGATAACGTGCACTCACTTGCCGGAGTAAAGAGCCTGTTTCTTGATATAGTCCGCCACGCTCGGTTCCAACCATCGTGCCAGCGGTTTGCCTTCGGCGGCGGCAGCGCGAATCACCGTTGCAGACACGTTCTGGTTAACTCCCTGCAAGAGATGTAAGGTCACTCCCGGAAGAACGAGGTCGCCCTGGGCGGGCTGCTTGTGGAAGGGACGTGTCACGGCGGGGGCAGGACGCAAATCCTCCGGCAGAGATTCGGCGACGTCGCGCAACGAGAATCCGGGTCTGCTGGCGACCACGAAATCGCACTCGGCAAGAAGGGCGCCCGCTTCACGCCACTTGGCGATGTCGCGGAAAGCATCGATTCCGATAAGAAAAAAGAGGCGGTCGGATTTTTTCAGAGACTTTTTCAGGCGGCGAACCGTGTCGATAGAGTAATTCGCCGTCGCAGTCTTCGATGTGGGTGCTGGCAGTTGTCCGGACGCAAATTCGGGCGCTTCCAGTAGAGACGGGTTAAATTGCTTTTCAGCTTGCGTCGCCAGAGCCACCATGGCGTAACGATGGACGAACGGTGTCAGTGGATGTTTCTGTTTGTGAGGAGGAATATTGGCCGGAACGAAGAGGACTTGGCGCAACGAGTAGGACTGGGCCGCGGCTTGTGCCAACGCCAAATGTCCGCGATGAATGGGGTCGAAGGTGCCCCCGAAGATGCCAATATTCATTTTGAAATCTCTGTTCGATTATGCCAGCGATTCTCAGACGCTAGCCTGCGACGACCAGCTAGTTTGTTGGTTTCCGGAAATTGTTGCAAGTCTTTTGCGAGGACTGTTGCTCGACGTTGTTCTCCTGATGGTTTGAGGTCGATTTTTGTACCACCGGGTTTTACGGGATGCATCGAATGAGACTAGGCTGTGGATAAGCGCTTTGCTGTTCTTCGTCTGGTCACTTTGTCCGCGTAGTTTTGCAGTGTACCTCTGGCCAATGCGCCGCCTCGAAAACGCGGTGGACTGGCGTAACTCGATGCGCGCGTGGTCGGCGCATTAATATGTGCCCTATGCGAATGAAACTCCCCCTCATCCGCAGTTTGGCGGTGGCTCCGGCGCGCGCTCCCATTCTGCGCTACGGGGTGGCCCTCCTGAGCACGCTTCTCGCTCTGATTCCCACCTTATTTTTTTCCGATCTTGCAGAGAGCCGTCTCGTGGTCTTTGCCGTCGCCGTGATGGTGAGTGCGTGGTATGGCGGATGGAAGCCGGGTCTAGCCGCGACTTCATTCGCGCTCACGGTCAGCGCGTATTTCTCGCTCAACGGAGATCAGACTCCCCGCGAATATCATCGCGCACTCGCACACCTCGCCTTATTTTTTGCGGTCGCGTTACTGATCTGCTGGTTCAACGCCGCTTTGCGCGCCACCCAGGAAAGCTTGCGGCGTTCGGAAAGCAATTTTCGCTCGCTGGTGATGAATGCTCCCTATGGAATTTGCCGCTGCAACACCTTGGGCATCCTTCAGGACGCGAATCCCGCTCTGGTTGCCATGTTTGGCTATGGGAGCGCTGCCGAGCTTACCGGCAAGCATTTGGGAAGTTTGTACGCCGATGCTCAGCAGTGGTTCCAGACGGCAGATTACTTTCATGCGCGGAAAGAGTTTAACGACTTAACTACCGAATGCATCCGCAAGGACGGTTCGGCAATCGTGGCGCGGATTTCGGGGCGCTCGATTCTGAATGGCAAAGATGGTGGTACTTTCGAGATTTTTATGGAAGACGTAACGGAAACACGGACCCTGGAACTGCAACTCCGGCAGGCGCAAAAAATGGAAGCGATCGGACGCCTGGCGGGTGGAATTGCGCATGACTTCAACAATCTGCTAATGGTGATTTCTGGTTATTCGGAATTTTTGCTGGAGCGGGTAGGACCGGACCCGCGGCTGCGGGGTCCGGCGCAGGAGATTGCCAGTGCCACACAGCGCGCGACCGCGCTGACACGGCAACTGCTGGCTTTCAGCCGCAAGCAGATGCTTGCGCCGAAGGTGCTGGACTTGAATGAAGTGGTGGCCGAGAACCTCAAGATGCTGACCCGGATGATTGGCGAAGACATCGATTTAGTGATGGTTCCTGGCGCGGGGTTGGGCGCGGTTCGGGCCGATCCAGGACAGATTGACCAGGTCATCATGAATCTCGCAGTAAATGCCCGCGATGCGATGCCCGAGGGTGGAAAGCTGACCATCGAGACGGCGAACATCCACTTGGACGAGAATTTCGCGCGCACGCACGCTCCGCTGACAGCGGGTGATTACGTGGTGCTTGCGATCAGCGACACGGGCGTGGGCATGGACATCGATACGCAGTCCCGAATCTTCGAGCCTTTTTTCACAACCAAAGGCGCGAAGGGCACAGGATTGGGGTTGTCCACGGTGTATGGGATCGTGAAGCAGAGTGGCGGCTTCATTTTTGTCGACAGCCAGCCGCAGCGCGGCACCGCTTTCCGCGCCTATTTTCCGCGAATCGATGGCCGGGAGGAAGCGGCCGCGGCGCAAGACTCCTTGAACTTGCCTCGAGCCGAACCCGGTGAGGAGACGATCTTGCTGGTCGAGGACGAGGTTAATCTTCGCCGGCTGGCGCGGCAATATTTGGAAACACAGGGCTACAAGATTCTTGAAGCCGAAGATGGAGCGGCCGCGCTGCAAATCGTGGATGGGTATCAGGGCTCGATCGATCTGTTGTTGACGGACGTCATCATGCCGGGCATGAATGGGCACGAGTTGGCATTGCATATTTTGAAGCAGCTGCCCGAACTTCGCGTGCTCTATATGTCCGGTTACACGGAGAATGCCATTGGCCACGATGGCATGTTGGATGCAGGCATCAACCTCCTGCAGAAACCGTTTGGGCTCCCGGTGCTGCGGGATCGTGTGCGGGAAATCCTCGATTCGGAACCGATTCCGGCGGAGGTTGCTTTGGCGGCGCGGTCAGGCTCCGGCACGTACGAAAAGAAGTTGCCACCGTTCCGCGCGCGGCGCTTCAATTTACATTTGCCGCTACGCTACCGGCCGCTCGGAGAAAAGAGCTGGCGTCCCGGCACCACGGAGAATATCAGCCGCTCCGGCCTGTTGTTCCAGGCACAAGAAGCGATGCGGCCGATGGCGCAACTGGAGATCAGCCTGGTACTGCCCGCCGAGATCGCAGGGCTGGCGTCCACCGAAGTAATTTGCCGCGGAGAGGTAGTACGTTCGACGGAGAGTCGCGGCGCGGGAGTACCAGCGGCGCTGGCGGCAAAGATTCTGCAATACCACTTCCAGCACGGCGCGCACGTCGGCGAAGCATAAGGGCGTGTGACCGAGGGACCGTTACTTTCGATACATGGCAAACCTTGGACAACCACCGCAAGGGCTGATACATTGCGGCCAGTACGACTGCGATCCCCGGTTAATAGGCTTAGCGAGGCTGGCGATGTCCCTGGTTGTAAAGCTGGAAGACGATCTTGGTGAACGTGCTGAATGGGTGATGCTGCACGGCGTCGTGCCGGCGGCAGGCCACGCAGACTTTCTGCTGCTTAACGGCATTGACCCCTTCGGCAAGACTGTATTCAACCACCTGCAAATGGAAATGTTTCTTCGAGAATGGGATCGGGCGAAAGATCGGGCGCGCGATGAGAGCCAGCTCGAGGCCTGGGAAAAAGTGAGGATCATGGCGGAAACCTGCCGTCAGGATCGCGATCTATATCTGCGCTTTGTCGGAAACTAACAGGATTTTAGTCAACTCGCTGCCCGACAGCGTGAATCCGCACGCCTGACTCTAAGTTTTTTAACAGCGGTTCGGCGCCCGCTCGAGGCCTTGGTGCGCGGCCGCGTCACTTTGACAAGGATCCCAATGCCTCACGAAAGAGCGTTTCGAAGGTTTGGCCGCTCCTGTCGCGGCTGACCCCCAGCAACGCCTTCTCCGCTGCCACACGCTGGTATCCAAGGTTAACCAGGGCAGAAATAACATCCTCTTCGATAGGGCTGGCCACTGTCGGACTCGTCTCAGAGGCTGAGCTTGGAGCGGGCAGTTTATCGCGTAACTCGAGCACCATGCGTTCCGCGGTCTTCTTGCCGATGCCGGGAATGCGAGTCAGACGCACGAGATCGCCTCCGCGAATAGCACCGACCATTTCGTCGGCAGGCATACCGCTCAGGATCTTGATCGCCAAGGTTGGTCCAATGCCGCTCACCGTCAGCAGCTTTTCGAAGAGATGTTTCTCCGCTGGACGCAGAAATCCGTAAAGACTGAGCGCGTCTTCTCGAACGTGGGTGTGGATAAAGAGTGCGACCTCAACGCCTACCGACGGCAGTTCGCTGAAGGTCGGCACGGTAATTGCCACGTCATAACCGACGCCGTGGGTTTCGACGATTGCCTGGTTGGGATGTTTCGCCAGAAGCGTTCCGCGAAGGTGCGCAATCATTGGAAGTATTGTAACGGCAGTGGAATCGGGCCGTTGGGTCATGTGAGATGACTGACGAGACTGGCCGAGCCACTCGCGGAACTTTTAACGTTATTTTAACATTGTCACTCTTTTTGGCCGTTAGCATTTGCTGCATGCCTGAATTGCCGTTGAAGATTGAGGAAAAGCCTGGGTCGCGTGAAGGAATCGAGATCTGGCGCCTTTCGGGACCCCTCACGTTGGTCAACCTGTTTGGTTTCCAGTCCAAATTGCGCGCCGACAAGTCGCGGGCGCTGATTCTGGATTTCGGTGAGGTTCCACTGGCCGATTCGGCTGGAATCGGGGCCATGGTGGGAGCCTACGTGACCCGGCAAAAAGATAATCGCGCTCTAGGTCTGGTGGGGGTGAATCAGCGCATCCACCAAGCGCTCGAAGTTACGCGAGTCGAGGGATTCTTTCGCTTCTTCGATACAGTTGCGGAGGCGGAACAGGCATTGTAAGCCCCGGCTGGTGAGTCTCTTAGGAGGCCGAGCGCGCGTTCTCACTCCTTCAGTCCGAGCAGCTTTTTACTACAACATCCTGCCTAATAAGCACCTTGGCAAAAGAAAAGCGGCCTTTGCGAGGCCGCTCGTCTTCTCCGAATTTTAAGTGATCCTAGACGCCTTTGACGTTCTCAGCCTGCCAGCCCTTGGGGCCTTTGACAACGTCGAACTGAACTTGTTGACCTTCCTGCAGGCTGCGAAAGCCGTTTGCCTGGATGGCGGAGAAGTGCACGAATACATCTTCACCATTCTGGCGGCTAATGAAGCCATAGCCCTTGGCGTCGTTAAACCACTTTACTGTTCCTGTTTCCATGATGTTGCTGTGTCCCTTTGGTTGAGGTATGCGCTGGAACTCGCACGATAGTACAGGCAGATCACGCTCAGGCGGGTCACGCTGTTGCGCGGGGTACTGCTGACAACCGCAAAGCCAAACGCACCTAAATTGTACATATTCCGGATTAATTGGCTAGATTTTTTTGGCTTACGACGGTAACCGAAAGCTTCGGAACCGAGTGCAAAAAACCGCCCGAAATACAGCCCACTCCCTACGAATACATTTCCATTCACCGAGCCGAATTTTCTCGGGGTTCGACGGTAGTCGAGCGGCTATCCAACTGAAAAGAAGGGAAGAAAGTCTTGGCCCGCAGGTTGCCCCACCCTAGCAGGCAGGAGGCCCACAATGCTAACCATCAGCGTCGAAAACATTGGTGACTTAGCCCTGATCGATTGCAAAGGACGGATCGTGAGAAGTGAATCCGTGTTCGAATTGCGAGACGCCGTGATGTCTCAAAGGAACTCTCGAATCATTGCTCTTGATCTCTACCAGGTCGAAGCGATCGGAGGGGGGGCGTTGGGTATGCTTGCCTTCTTGCAACGCTGGGCACAGGATCGGGAGATAGAGCTTAAGCTTTTTACGCCCTCCCCCTCTGTAATGGACGAACTGCAGCGGACCCGAGACAATCTGACACTGGACATCGCAACGCTGCACGACATGATGAGAATTTTGGCGCGGGCCAAACATGTTCACAGTAGTCACCATCATCACTCCGCAATGGCAGCTTAGGAAATGCACACAGCGACCTGCCGATTAAAGTGAAGTGCCTCCATTGAGGCGCACTGTCCCAGCCTAATTCAACCACGATTTGCAACTTCCGCCCGGCTCATTCATCATCGAAACCATGGGGATGCTGAGGTGGGCTAAGTGGGGAAGAAAAATCCTATCCTGTGGGATGTTAGCCAGCGTACTCGCGTGCGGACTAAAGTCAGCTCTGGCTGATGTGGTCGGCGACGTGCGAACGCAGCTGGGGCACAATTCGCCTTCGGCGGCGGAGGCCGAACTTCAAGCCTACAAAGCGCAAAGCGGCGTCACGCCAGAGTACCTCGAAGCCTTGTCATGGATGGCGCGCTACTTTGCTTCGGCCAAGCAGTGGGATCAAGCAGATCGTTACGCCCGCGAGACTCGCTCACTTTCCGAGCAGCAACTCACGAAGCGTAAATTGGATGCTGAGCCTCACGTGCCGATCGCGCTGGGCGCAGCTTACGAGGTCCTCGCACAAGAGAAAAATGCCCAAGGTCAGCATGCCGAGGCATTACGGCTACTGCGTTCCGCGTTAGTTCGTTATGGCAAGACTTCGATTGCGCCTCGGTTGCAGAAGAATCTTAACCTCCTGGCTTTGGTCGGGCAGCCGGCTCCGGCTCTGCAAGAAGCACAATATCTTGGACCCAAACCGCCCACGCTTGCCTCGCTGAAGGGATCACCGGTTCTTCTGTTTTTTTGGGCGCACTGGTGTATCGATTGCAAAGCGGAAGTCCCAGTAATCGCGCGATTGCGGCAGGAGTTCGCCCCTCAAGGACTCGTGGTAGTGGGTCCGACTAAACTTTACGGCTACGCGGCGCAGGGAGAGAATGCTTCTCCTGAACAAGAGCGAGCTTACATCGAAGCTGTGCGCGCCCGATATTACGCGAGTTTGCAGGACATGCCAGTCCCGTTGAGCGCGCAGAATTTCGTCTCCTATGGCGCAAGCACGACACCCACTCTGGTCGTCCTGAATCGCGCCGGACAGGTGTCGATGTACCATCCCGGCGCGCTTTCTTATGACGACCTGCGGGCAGCCATCCAGAAAGCCGCAGCGCGCTAAGGCGCGGGAAGATGAAAAACTGAGTGTGGTGATTGTGGATCGAAGCGCATTGCTCGGAATGACCATCGGCGCCGCAGTGATGTTCGGCTTCGGTATCGTCTGGCTGCTGATTGGATTGCTACGCGGCCGCGGCGCGCCGGCGTGGCTCAGGCTCTTGCTTCTTTTCCTCGGCGCCGTTCTAGGGACCGCTCTCGTTAACCTCAACCTCCGCGTCGCTCATTTGCCACACGAAACCGCCTCCATATCCCCTCAACAGGCGGCGACGGACCGCGAGATCGCCCGCCACTTCTATCTGATTTTCGGCGCCGAGCTGGCGGCAATTTTCCTGGCAGTCGTCGTCCTGAAGCTTTTACGTTATCCCGACTACATCTTCGCTGGGATCGCATTCATCGTGGGGGCTCACTTCATTCCTTTGGCCTCGTTGTTCAAGGCTCCGGTCTACTACACGACCGGAACGATCGGATGTTTGATCGGTCTGGCTGGGTTTCTCATACCCGCCCCAGAGCTTCGCCAAAAGATCGTTGGACTTTCATTCGGCCTGCTGTTGTGGGCAACTTCTGCATGGATTATCTGGCTCGGTCTTTCCGCAACACCGATCTGAGGGGTTTCCGACTTCGCTTGCGGGCCGACCGGATATTCTTCCGGGTCCGCATTATCGTTTGAAAGCGCTCATTTTGCAGGCTGAGGGAAGGCTGCCATTGTCTGCTGCAGCAAATAGTCGATGACGTCCTGCGTGTGATTCGCTTGATAACCATCCCAGCCCGACTCTAAGGAACGCAGGATCGCGCCGGTGGCCGTATCGGCCGGAAATTTATCCGACATTCGACGTGATGCCTCCGTATAGCCACAGGCTTGGGACACCTTGACTTGCATGAACAACGCAAGAGATTCCTCGATGTCGTTAGCCGTTCCTCCGTGATGCACCACCAGTGTGATTGCGCCGTCCGCGAGAGGATATGCTCGCCAATTGTGGCCTGCATATTGGTCAACCATCAGGTGAGTGGCTTCGTGACCGACGACCCAAGCCAGATTCGGTTTCTTGAACACGGTGGTATAGACGCCTGCGGGATATGTGTTGCCACTTCCAGACAGATGAAGAGCAATCGAGGCCACATCCAACGTCGAAAACGGAAATGCAAGTCTCTCCATCTTTTGCAATTTATTCAGGGGATCGCATTCATCAAGTTGATGCTTCCAGAGATCAATCTCCTGCTGTTCGGCAGGAGCGATGTTTTGTTCCCAAAATCGCTGAAAGGGCCGATAGGATGCCTCGCCTTGATGCACGATCTCATCGAGTTGCTTGTACGTCGGCAACTCGTCGCCGTACGCAAGTTTCCTGAAATGTTTGTTTGGCCCCTCGGACATTGCGACGACCTTTGCGGTGGCTCCCCGGTATTGCTCCAATAGTGGATACAGTTCTCCGTAGGTTTTGACTTGGCCCGAGGCTGCCTGTTCCGGCAAAGAGATCAGTTCATCCAGCGATGCGATTTTCCCTAATGGGACCGCGGTCTCCAACTGCGGAAACTGCCCCGTCGAGCGGTAGAGGAGGTAAAACAGATAATCGGCATAAGGCGATTTAACAAAACGCACTTCGACGGGATGGTCTTGCCCTTTCTCCTTCTGAGCATGGCAAAGAACCGGAGTGGCGGTTAACAACGCCACGGCGAGCCAGGATATGGCAGTAGCTCGCATCCCGAACTGTCGGGCGGCCTTTGGGCCGTGGACCATACTTGGATACTTCTTCCACCACCAGTTGTTCCAGCGCATCCTAGACAATATATTGCGATAGTGCTCAGACGCCAAGAGAGTGGCGTAGATGTAACTGGGTGGTCCGCCAACGGGAGCTACAGCGCCGCTGCCTGATCGCGCTGCCGTGACTGAATCTCGATGAAGACATTGATCAGCGAAACTGCGGCCGGCGTTACCCCGGGAATCCGCGAGGCTTGTCCCAGCGTCTGCGGAACCACTTTTCCCAGTTTCTCTTGCATCTCGCGCGACAAGCCGCTGACTGCGCTGTAGTTGAACCAATCCGGGATGCGCCGTTGCTCGGCCTTCTTCAACCGATCGATTGAACGCTGCTGTTGGTCAAGGTAGCCTGCATACTTGATTTCCGTCTCCACCGACTTGAGCTCGTTGCGCACTTCGGACGAAAGCTTTGGCACACTGTGCAAGGGGACGTTCGCTATCGATTCTCTTTGGAAAAACTCGGGCATCATCTCGCTGAGAACAGGCGCCAGTTGCTCAACGATAACCTCTGGACGCTTCAGCAATTGCGCCAGGCTTTGGCCAACTGCCGAGGAAAGATCGAGTGCAACCGCTGCGGGGTCCGCAACAGCCTTCGACTCTTGCTCGATCTTGTTTTGCGCAATCTTGGCGGCCATTTCGCGGGTAAACTTCGTCTTTTCCAGCGACTGCTTCATGTCTTCCAGGCGCTGCTGCTTGGCTTCGAAATCAGACCATGACTCGTCTGAGATCAGGCCCACGCGTCGGCCGTGCGGCGTCAGGCGTCGGTCGGCATTATCGATGCGCAGATGCAAACGGAACTCGGCCCGCGACGTGAACATGCGGTACGGCTCGTTCGTGCCTTTCGAGATCAGATCGTCGATCAGGATGGCAGTGTAGGCTTCCGTACGATCGAGAACGAGGGGCTCATCTTTCTTAATCTTGAGCGCGGCATTGATTCCCGCCATCAATCCCTGGCAAGCCGCTTCTTCGTAACCGGATGTTCCATTGATCTGGCCGGCTAGAAAAAGTCCGGCAATTTTCTTGAGCTCTAACGTGCGATTCAGCTCCGTGGGATCGATCGAGTCATACTCAATCGCGTAACCCGGCCTCATCATCTCGGCCTTTTCCAGGCCAGGGATCGACTTCAGAATCGCCAGTTGGACGTCAATCGGCAACGACGTGCTCATCCCGTTGACGTATATCTCGTGCGTGTTCAGGCCCTCAGGTTCAAGAAAAAGCTGGTGCGTCAGCTTGTCCGGAAACTTGACAATCTTATCTTCAATCGACGGGCAATACCGCGGCCCAGTCGACTGAATCTGTCCGCTATACATGGGCGAACGATGGACATTTTCGCGGATGATTCGATGCGTCTCTTCGCTGGTGAAGGCGATGTAGCAGGGGACTTGCGAATCGTGATGTGCCACGCGGCGAGTTCGAAAACTGAAAGGCGTGGGGTCGACATCGCCGGGCTGGCGCTCGAAACGCGACCAGTCGATGGTGCGTCCATCGAGACGCGGCGGAGTACCCGTCTTGAGACGGCATCCCCGCAGGCCCAGTTTCTTGAGCGCTTCACCGAGAAGAACGGCGGCGGCCTCGCCGGAACGTCCGGCAGGATATTGCTGTTCGCCGCAGTGAATCAAGCCGTTCAAAAACGTTCCGGTAGTGATGATGACAGCGTCGGCCGAGACACGACGTCCGTCGCGCAGCAGGATACCGCGAATGCAGTTCTCAGTTGTCAGTTCCCGGTTCTCAGTGAGGTCACGCAGATCCGAGAGCTGAGAGTTGGGAATTGGAAACTTCTCCAGGATCACATCCGAAACTTCTGCCTGCTTGATGCTCAGATTCGGCTGTGATTCGAGAACTTCGCGCATCTTCAGGCGGTAGGCCTGCTTATCGCACTGCGCTCGAGGCGACCAGACCGCCGGGCCGCGAGAAGTGTTGAGGAGGCGAAATTGGATTCCGACTGCGTCCGTGATTTCGCCCATTATGCCGCCCAGCGCATCCACCTCGCGGACGAGATGGCCCTTGGCAATGCCTCCGATCGCCGGGTTACATGACATCTGCGCGATGAGATCGACATTCAGGGTAAAGAGCGCGGTCTTCAGGCCCATGCGGGCCGCGGCCATCGCAGCTTCACATCCGGCGTGTCCGGCCCCGACCACGACTACCTCGAAATGTTCGTCGAACTTCTGCATTTATTTTGCTTTATTCTGCGTGACCCGCAGCCGCTCAGGAAGGTCTGTCGTTATTGTAGCAACGGATTGCAGTAACGATGATTGGGGAGACGCACGGAGAATCGTCGACTCCGAAGACCCTCCGAGCTTGAACGGGGCACCCTGCCGAGCAAAAACGGCTTTAGCGGTACGATGGCGGCAGGGGGTTAAGGAACTGGAACTGCCTCTGGTGCCAGTACGGATAGGCGACCTGCGCTGCGCTCGCCTCGTCCAGTTTCGCGACTTGTTCGGGCGTCAGTGTGAAACTCGCCGCCGCCAGGTTATCGCGCAGTTGGTGTTCGTTGCGCGCTCCGATAATCAGGCTTGAGATCGTGGGCTTTCTTAACAGCCAGTTCAGCGCGACTTGGGGCACGGTCTTGGCAGTTTCGGCGGCGACGGCATCCAGCGCGTCCACGACTTTATACAGGTATTCGTCGGATACTACCGGGCCTCCGTCAGCCGCTTTGTGCAAGCGGCTAATCTCCGGCAGTTTCTGGCCCCGACGGATTTTTCCCGTCAGACGGCCCCACCCCAGCGGACTCCATACCAGCGCTCCCACACCGTCGGCGTAAGCTTGCGGCATTAATTCCCATTCGTAATCGCGCCCGATCATCGAGTAATAAACCTGGTGAGCCACGTATTGCGACCATCCATATTTTTCGCTGACGTCGAGTGACTTTTGTAGATGCCATCCCGAAAAATTCGAGGCGGCGATATAACGCACTTTTCCTTCGCGGACGAATTGATCGAGCGTGCTCAGCGTTTCTTCGATGGGCGTTAATCCGTCGAAGCCGTGCATGTGATAAACGTCGACGTAATCCGTCTGCAGCCGCTGCAGGCTACCTTCGATTTGTTGAGCAAGATGATGACGCGACGATCCGGCGTTGTTCGGACCCTGGCCGAACGGGAAGGTGGCCTTGGTTGAGATCAGTATCTTGTCGCGCGATAGGTGCTGAATCGCCTGTCCCAGAATTTCTTCGGAAAGACCATCGGAGTAGACGTCGGCGGTATCGAAAAAATTCACGCCGGCTTCCATACATTGATCGATGAGGCGCGTCGCTTCGGCCACGTCAGTGGCGCCCCACGCGCGGAAAAATTCATTGCCGCCGCCAAAAGTTGCGGTGCCGAAACACAGAACAGGAACCTTCAATCCACTCTTGCCCAGCTGTCTGAATTCCATATCTTCGATTGGACGAGACTGATTGCCGTGCGGTCGCAAACGTTTTTCTTGCCACCAGATGTGGCATTGCCCTGGCGTCCTTGTGATCCGTCTTCCCGGTCCGTATAGTTAGGGAATACCGAGGTCATCATGGAAACGATCAGCACAGAAACAAAGGCGTTCTTGTCTCTACTTGATGAGTGCATTCATAAGTACGATTTGCTCTGCCATCCCTTTTACAAAGCATGGTCGGCGGGCGAACTGACGCGCGACGATCTCCGCCGATATGCGGAAGACTATTTCCCGCATGTCGAGGCATTTCCCGGATATCTGGCGCAGTTTGGCGTGCGCTTGGAAGAAGGCGAATTGCGGCGTGCAGTCCTGGCGAATATGACGGATGAAAAGGGCGGCGAAGACTCGTTTGGCGAGCCCGAGCGCTCCCACTCCGAGTTGTGGCTCGATTTTGTGGAAGGCGTGGGCGGAAGCCGTTTCGCGAAACACCGGGCTGTGGGAGAAGTTCGAAAGCTTATTTCCTGGTTTCATCGCGTCGCCGGTGAAGGAACTCCCGAGGAAGCGCTGGCCGCTTTTTATGCCTATGAATCGCAAGTCCCGCGAATCGCACAGGAGAAGAACCGCGTGCTGCGCGAAGTTTACGCTGCCGATGAAAAGACGCGAAGCTACTTCACTCTGCACGCCGACGCCGACGTGCATCATGCGAATGTGTGGCGTGCTCAGTTGGAGAAGCGCGTGAGAGCGAATCCCGAGATGAGCAAGAATGCCCTCTTGGCGGCTGAGACAGCCTGCAAACACTTGTGGGCTGTGCTCGATGGATTCGAGAAAAGACGTGTCGATTATGCTGAGCCCGTTGTGGCGGGTCAGAACTGAACGTCCGGTGTTCGCGTTTCGTTTCTATTCGCCAATCTCTGCCCTGAACGGGGGCTGATCTACAATCCTTCAAGGTACGACATGGCCCAACCGATCCCGATCCGCGCCCACGGGGAGGCGTCCGAAATTGTTGAACTGAGACATACGCTCTCCGCTCATCATCCCGAGTTGCCACCCGTGTATTCGACTCCTGACATGATCCGCCTCATGGAAACAGCATGTTTCCATGCGTTGCAGCCATTCTGTGAGGAAGGCGAAATCACGGTCGGAGTTTCCATAAACGTGGAGCACCGGGCCGCGACCGGTATTGGGATGCGCGTTCATGCGAAGGCAGAACTAGAGTCGTTCGACGGACGGTTCTACATAATGCGAGTTCGGGCGGACGATGGCGCGCAGGAGATCGGGCGCGGGACCGTCGGTCGCGCCGTGGTGCATGTGCCAAGCTTCATGCAGCGAATGCGGGAAAAAGCCGAGTCTAGATGATGTGTCTGGCAACCGGATAGCCACGGAGATCCAATCGGGGAAAGTTATGCAATCAACACGAGTTTCGCCCTCCCACATTGATCGTGCGATTCAGTTCCGGCAGCTCCATCGAGGGCCGGAGGTGCTTATCCTCCCCAACGCGTGGGATGTGGCGAGTGCACGGATTTTTGAAGACGCTGGCTTTCCGGCAATCGCGACGACTTCCGGTGGCATCGCTTTCTCTTTGGGGTATCCGGACGGGCAACGGATTCCACGTGAAGAAATGCTGGCGCGCATTGCGCGCATTGCGCGCGCGCTACAGGTACCGCTAACCGCGGATGTCGAATCGGGATACGGTTCGACTCCCGAAGACGCAGCCAGGACCGCGAGTGAGCTGATGCAGGCAGGCGTAGTGGGCATGAATCTGGAAGACGCAGGCCATCGTCCCGATCAACCGTTGATCGACTTGCAACTCGCCGTCGAAAAAATCCGGGCAGTGCGCGAGGCGGCGATGCAGATTGGGTCCCAGATCGTGGTGAACGCGCGCACCGATGTGTACTTGCTCCCGGGAGGGAATGCGGATGCAGATTATTCGGAGGCGCTACGTAGATTAATCGCTTTTCGCGACGCCGGTGCCGATTGCGTTTTCGCTCCGGGCTTGAAAGATTCGGAGACGATTGAGCGACTCGTCAAAGCCGTCGCGTGTCCGCTGAACATTCTTGCTGGTGTGGGATCGCCATCGATTCCCGAACTCCATAAATTAGGCGTTGCGCGGGTCAGCGTAGGATCGGGTCCGATACGGGCGACGCTCGGGTTGTTGCAACGGGTGGCGCAGGAGTTGAAAACCACGGGAACCTATGGCGCGATGGAGGGTGCTGTCGCTTATGCCGACGTCAATCAATTATTGGCCGGTTGAGGGTTGCTTTCAATCGCAGAGGCTCAAGATCTAAAGCCGACAGTCAAGTCTAGATGCCCCGCGGGGCGGGGCCGGACGAATGCGTCCGCCCCTGCGCAAGCGTTGTCCCGAGCGTTATCCGTTAACTAAGTCCATCATGTGTTCGGGATAGCGAGTGCCTGAAGCCGCACCAGACGGGAACACTTTGTCCAGCCCGCTTAGATCCTGAGCGCTGAGCTGCAGATCGGCTGCCGCGGCATTTTCTTCCAGATACTTGCGGCGCTTGGTGCCGGGGATGGGAACGACATCGTCTCCCTGGGCCAATACCCAAGCCAGCGCTAGCTGGGACGGTTGGCACTTCTTGTCCTCGGCGATGGTTTCTACTTCCTTCACGAGATCAAGGTTCTTCTGAAAGTTCTCTCCCTGAAAGCGCGGAGTAAAGCGGCGATAATCGTCGGGTGCGAGATCATCGAAAGTCTTGATTTGCCCACTCAGAAACCCTCGTCCGAGAGGACTGTAGGCGACAAACCCGATGCCAAGTTCGCGGCAGGTAGCCAGGATTTCGTGTTCGGGGTCGCGCGTCCACAACGAATACTCGGTCTGCAGAGCCGCGATGGGATGAACCTTCACGGCGCGACGCAGCGTGCTGGCACTGGCTTCCGACAAGCCGATGTAACGAACCTTGCCTTCTTTCACCAAGTCCGCCAAAGCGCCCACCGTTTCTTCGATCGGGGTATCGGGATCGACGCGGTGCTGGTAGTAAAGATCGATGTAGTCGACTGCCAAACGCTGCAGGCTGGCTTCGCAGGATTTCTTCACGTAGCCGGCCTTGCCGTTCACTCCGCGCAGGTTGGGATTGGCGGGGTCGCGTACGATCCCAAACTTGGTGGCGAGTATGACTTGATCGCGTTTTCCCTGGATGGCGCGCCCGACCAGCACCTCGTTTTTGTGTGGGCCGTAGACGTCCGCGGTATCCAGAAAATTGATACCCAGTTCGAGCGCACGATGGATGGTCGCGATCGATTCAGCGTCGTCGCGTCCGGAGTAGAACTCCGACATGCCCATGCATCCGAGGCCCAGAGCGGAAACTTTTAAGCCGGAACGTCCCAGAGAGCGGGTTTTCATGAGGCCCTTTCGCTTCGTACAAAAGTAAGATGTACCATCTCTGACTTCAGATGCGAAAGGGTCGCGCACGGGTTCACGCTAATCCGCTAGGACACGACTTTGCTCAAATCAGAAAGTAGCCGACATCGCCCCCGTGGCGGTCTGTTGCTCCAGGCGCTCGAGAATCGGAAGCAGTTTCAATCCCGAAGACATGCGGTAAAGCGCGTAGGCATGGAAGGCGATGGCCAGGTAATCCTTGAATAGCAGAAGCAGCAGGCCATCAAGCGCATAAAGAGCCATGGGCAAATACCATGCCCATTTCTGCCCCTTGCGCGCGAAATTCCAGAACAGCACGAAGACACCGGCAATGATTCCGTTGATGACGAGGTCGAGCAGAAAACCGGGAGAGCCCGCTTGATGCGCCAGGGCATCGACCAGTTGGGATGCTCCAAGCCCGAAGATAAATTGGATCCTGGCGCCGGACATGGTGAGAATCGAGTTCAGCAGCGACAGGCCGGCTATCATCAGGAACCAACTGGCGGGTCCTTTGAGAGCCTGCAGGACGCGGGCTTTCTGTTGCTCGGCTTCCGTGGGACTCGCGCCGCTCGGTGAGTAGTTATAACCCGCATCCGCCATTCGAATCCTCGCTTCCGCTCAAAGAGATTTTTGGAACCTCGGAAAGGTAACACAGCTTCGAAAAAAAGTAAGTGCCTTTAAAATCGAGAATTCCCCAACCGGTTGGGTACTAGCTAATGAAGGTAATGACTAGTTACTAGTGAGTAATTCGGATCATCGGTTTTGTAACAGGCAATACCTCGCCGATCTCAACGGCGGCAACCCCGGCGTCCTGCAGCGTCTTTGTTAGCCTTTCTGCATCTTCGGCGGAGACGGAGATCAATAATCCGCCCGCAGTTTGTGGATCGAAGAGAAGCGTGCGAATGTCGGCGGGAACCGACTCTTCATAGGTGACCACACATTCGGCAAAATCGCGATTTGCGTTGAGTCCTCCGGGAATATATCCGGCGTGAATGCAGTTGAGCGCGCCGTCAATTGCCGGGATTTTATTTGACTGAAATATCATGCTGACGTTGGAGGCTAGGGCCATTTCGCGCGCGTGGCCGATGAGGCCGAAGCCCGTGACGTCGGTGAGGGCGTGGACGGACCACCCCGCGTCCTGCGGAGCCGCAGCCTCCCCAGTTCGCGTCGCGCTAATCACTTCGGCAGCCGCTTTATTTAACGTGGTCATCGACTTCACGGCAGCATCGATCCACTCCTGTTTAGCCAAACCTTTCTTGATGGCTGTCGAAATTACGCCCGTGCCCAGGGACTTGGTGAAAATTAAACGGTCCCCGGGTTGCGCACCTTGGTTGGCGAGGACGCGCTGCGGATGAATGAGTCCGGTGATCGCGTATCCGAACTTGGTTTCTTCATCGCGAATGCTGTGGCCGCCGACTACCGTGCATCCCGCTTCAATCATCTTCGATAAGCCGCCCGCGAGAATACGTTCTAGAATCTCGATATCCGCTTTTTCAGGAAAACAGACAAGGGCGAGGGCGGTGCGCGGCTTTCCGCCCATTGCGTAGACGTCGCTGAGTGCATTGGTAGCGGCGATCTGACCGAAGGTGAACGCGTCGTCCACGATCGGCGTAAAAAAATCGACCGTCTGGACGAGCGCCATCTCAGGCGTGAGCAGATACACGCCGGCGTCGTCGGCGTGATCGAAGCCGACTAATACATTCGGGTCGTGTTGCCGGGCTAATTTCCCAAGCACCGTGTCCAGCACCGCCGGACTCAGCTTTGACGCTCAACCCGCGGCTTTAACAGACTCCGTCAGACGGAATGGTTTTACTTCGGGCACAGGTCATTGTAATGCCCTGGGTAGACAGCGGTGGTTGACGACAGCTAATCGAACTGGCAGCCGTGGGAGCAAATCAGCGGGCGACGAATTCACTTCGTGCTGACTTGCGTGATCTGGAGTTCCGGATAAGCATGATTCCACTGCGCCGAGATGTTTTCGAACGTCAGGCGGAAAGGCTTGCTTTCGCCTGGAGCGAGCGGAGACGAGCTTAGATCGACTGCTTCGTCATACGGTCCTCCGGTTCGCAAAACGTGAATCGGCAACTCTTCGCGCTGCGCCGTCTGCCCTAGTTCGTCCTTGAAGGTGACTTGAACTACTGCGTGGGTGACGGTCTGTTTTCCCGTATTGGTGATTGTGCCATCAAGATAGCTCACCGTCGCGCCGACAAAATTTTGCGCGGCGCTCGTCTTCAAGTCCGAAAACTTTAGGTTGGCGGCGTACGCGGGAGGGGCGGTGGTTTTTTTCTGCTCGCTGCGGAAAATCAGCGCGAGGATGCCGACCACGACTCCCACTACAATGATCCCCACGAGGATGGGGCGAAGACTTGATTCCCGCGGCTCCGCAGTGGGATTGGGTGTTGACTGGATCAGGCTATCCATTTCGATTTACTTCTTGCGCACGCATCCATGGCCGGATTGTACTACCGCCCTTTCTCAGGTTCGCGTAGCGGCGGACGCATTTCGTCCGCGCCCCGGCCGTTCAGCGTCAGGCCGGCTACTTTCGCGAGTCGGTGACTTTGTAGTTGCTGTAGTCAATGGTAAGAGTCGCGCGGCCTCCCAGTCGGATGTAGCTGATCGATTCGTTGCGTCGAGGGAGCCAGAAGCCTTCGACTTTCATATACTCATGCCGAATTTCGCTTTTCTTCGTCCAGAAAGATGGATTCTGGGCGGGCTCCGCCTCGATGTGGGTCACGGCGAAATCGGTGCCATCGACCCAAGCCTTTCCGCGATAAAGATACTTGTTTCTCGTCTTGGGGAAGACCGCGAGAATATATTGACTGCTCTTGTGAGCGGTCTCGTCCATCGGTTCGAAGCCGACCAGCGCGATGTCGTAGTTTTCCCGGTTGAGTAGCGTTTGTCGGTGAATATCGGGCTCGGCTGCTTCTTTTTCGCTTTCCAGCAGGCGCTTGAACACACGCTCAATGATCAGCTTCGATCCCGATTGAGAGACGATCTTGAACGTCTTGGTCGCGGGACTATCGAACGCAGCGCGCACCGTCATTTCGGCCTCACGATCGCCCGGAAATCCGCGATAGACGAGCCGGTAAGTCCGGTCGCATTCGTAGTGGCGCAAAGCCTTCGCCCTTTCCACATCATTGTGGATGAGATTATTTACAACCTGCTCGACCGTAAGGGGGGCAGTAGTAATCGAGACTGGGAGCGAGTCGGAATCGGCGACGGCGGGAAGAACCGAAGCCAATGCTAATACCACGGGCGCGATTGTTCTGAGGAAAAAACTGATCCCATTCTGCATCGAACTATGTATTCTCTCTGCTGGCATTTCCATCCATTATCGTTTGCGAGCCAGTGCTTTGCCAGAGGGGGCGCGCTCCGAAATCCTAAATAACGGCGGAGCGGCACCAGTGGCTGAATTTCGTCTTGGGCAAAAAGGTTGGAGGCGCGTAAAGCTCCCAGGCTAGTTCGTATTTTCACCCAACGGAAGGCATGTAACAAAGTTCAGTTGAATATTTTGAATCACTTGCGGACAACGATAAACGGTCCAATAATTGCAGCCCAGCAAGTGAATCTAGGAGCCCTCCCCCATGTGGACTCAGCAAAGTGAACGTGCGGTGCAGTGGAATTGGATTGCGATCTTCTCTTACTCGGCGTCGCTGGCCGTTAGTTTAGCGATTTGGCGCGAGCTCTACTTGGCCGTGCAGTTTCTTGTGAAGTAACCTGAGTTGCGAGACACGCCTAGGTGAGGTCCGACCATTGTGGGCCGGATTGTGACGGAGTTGAACTCCGCCCAACTGCGTCGTCTAGCGCCCGGGACGATCTGTGGCCCTCCTCAGTGGTCGTAGTGAAGTAGGGAAAAAACGTCATAGCCTGCCAATTTTTCGCGGCCGTTCAGGAAGTCCAGTTCGACCACGAATGCTAGTCCTGCTATTTTCGCCCCCAGAGCGGTCGCCAAGTCGGCTGTGGCTCGTGCCGTCCCTCCCGTGGCCAACAAGTCATCAACAATCAAAATGCGCTGGCCGCGTTCAATCGCATCCTTGTGAAGTTCAAGGGCATTGCTTCCATACTCCAGTTCATAACTAATCTTGATCGTTTCGGCCGGCAGTTTTCCGGGCTTGCGGACGGGGACAAATCCCGCATTTAAGCGATACGCCAAGGCGGGCCCAAAAATAAAGCCGCGCGCTTCCATGCCAAGAACCAGGTCGATTTCTTTTCCAATGTAGTTTTCCGAGAGGGCGTCGATGAGGCGGGCGAAGCCGACCCTGTCTTTGAGCAGGGTGGTGATGTCGTAGAACAAAATGCCCGGTTTGGGAAAGTCGGGCACCTCGCGGATCAGCTTTTTGAGCCGGTCGCAATCCGCGGATGTACTTAACGTTTGGCTTGCGGCGCTTTCGGGTGATGTAGCGGGATTCGACATGATGCGTTAGGCTCCTCGAACTTGAAAAGACGTGAGTCCGGCGATCAGCTCGGCGTCGAATTCCTCGACGTGGTCGACGCGTGCGGCGCGCGGACCCTCCTGCAACCTGGCTCGCAACCCAGACAACTGATCATGGGTTCCGATTGCCAGTAATTCGACGCTAGCATCGGGGTTATTTCGTACCCATCCTACGATCTTCAAAATGTGCGCTTCGCGCTCCACAAACCACCGGAAGCCGACACCCTGGACGCGGCCGCGGACAAGAAAGCGGCGCGCGTGCGCGGGAGATGTGTTGTGGGAGGAATCCATCGGTTAATTGCAGAGGCCAGACGAGGCAACCCGACCTTCTGACGAATGCTCTGTGGAACTACTGCGCCCTCGATAGATAGGTGCCCTCGGCCGTATCCACTTTGATTTTCTCTCCCTCATTGATAAAAGGGGGGACTTGTACGACGAGTCCGGTTTCCGTCTTGGCCGGCTTGGTAACGCTGGACGCCGTCGCGCTCTTCAGACCCGGCTCGACTTCCAACACGGTCAGAATCACAGTCTGGGGCAGTTCGATGCCGACCGCTTTCCCATCAAAAAACTCAACCTTGATCTGAAGGTTTGGAGTCAGGTACTCGACGGCGTCACCCAGCGTCTCGCGGGTGAGGTGGGTCTGCTCGTAGTTCTCGGTGTTCATGAAGTAGTAGTCGTCGCCGTCGCTGTACAGGAACTCCATGCTTTCTTGGTCGACGATGACCTTCTCGATCGGGTCGGGAGAGCGAAAGCGTTCCTCGAACATCGCGCCCGTGCGCAGGTTGCGCAGCTTGGCCTGGATGAAGGCGCGGAGATTGCCGGGAGTGCGGTGCTCGACGCTGAACACGGAGTGCAGATCATCTTTGTGCTTGATGATCATGCCGGGACGGAGTTGGGTCGCTGGAATCGACATTGCTGGTTTACATCTCCTTAGACTGTTAAGACTGTTAGGAATTCTTGGCAGCCGGTTACGTCTCGGAACTCCGACGGGCCCACTGTTGGCCCGCAGGAATGGAGTCGCCGGGCTTCCGCAGTACTTTGGGCCCAACTCCCTATTTTACACAGAGGCAGAGGGTTGTGGGAATGGCGAGTGCCATTACTGAATTGGAGTAGCCCGCGTGGAGTGTCATTCCGGCAGTATGGGTCTAGAATGTTGTGACGGGGTGATTCCCGTCGTGCGCGATTGAGATTGAAATGATTTGGAGGTCTTTTATGCAGATTGGAAAATATCGAGGTTCCGAAGGCAGTTCTGGGACGGCAATCACGTTTCTGCTGATTGGACTGGGCATAGGCGCTGCAGTTGGCTTGTTACTGGCTCCGAAGACGGGGCGACAGCTGCGGAAGGACTTGCGGCGTTCTTACGATGATGCGCTGGAAACGGCATCCGACTGGACCGAAGAGGCGAAAGACCGTTTGGACGAAGTGGTTGAGAAGGGTAGTGATCTTGCCGAAGAACTCCGGACGAAAGCGAAACCGCTGAGCGACCTGCTGCGGCGGTCGTAAGTCAGCGACAATCTTGCGCTGACCGTGATGATCACGGTCGTGAGTCTTGAGTTACGACAAAATTGGACAAGCCGAGTCGCAGGTCCCCACACCTCGCACGTCACATGCGTTAAGGTTCGGCTTGAGTTTCGTCTTCGAGCTTGCGCTTCTTCTTGTGCACGCTGCGGATAACAACACCGACTGAAACGCGAAAGTTGTCCTGTTTTTTCTTGGGGTAGGTAGGAAACTGAGACTCGGTCTGAAAGTAATCAGCCTTGATTCGTAAAGCAAAACGCGGATTGATTTTGTAATCGAGGCCACCGCCAGCCACCAGAACCCGGCCCGTTCCGACTTCCACGTTCGTGCTGCCGCCGCCAGTAGCCAAACCGCGCGTGCCGCCGTGTCCATAGAGAATTTCGCCGATGGGCGTCCAGCGCTCATACTTGCGGCGCGCGAATTGCCCTCCGAACAGAACGTTGTACTCACGAGTTTGCACGTCAAAAGTGGGGAAACCGCTGGGGCAGAAGATATTCGGGCAATTCGGAAACGGAGCTGGAGAAGCGCTGGGAATCTTCGAGGTTCCGAAAAATTGACCACCTTCAACTACGAGGCCGAGCCAATGCGTGGCGTTCAGGCCGAGAGATGCATCCCAGCCCGGCAATCCGGCCCAATGACCGGCATTGAAGAGGCCAGCCTCGGCGTACGAGCCTCCGGCAAAAAACTCGAATCGCGGGTACTGAATCGCAATCGTTGTGCTCGTTTTTTCGGTAGTACTCGGAAGCGGCGTGGCTTGGGGAACGGGTGTCTGCGTTGGAGTTTGATCCGCTGGTGGAGCCGGCGTCGGGACCTGTGCCCACGAGATCGCGCACAGCGCAGCCACACCGACCAAAACTCCCAGGTATTTCCTCACTATTCCTCCTTGAAGTAAGCAACCGATGCCCATCGCAGCCCCCTAAAGGGACGACTGAATTTAAGCGGGTTGCAGTATCGCTAAAGCGATACCGGATACAAATCCCTCACGGCTGCTTATCGGGCAAGGCTCAAGGCCATGAACGACGCGGCGATTGCGAAAACTGTCCTACTCAGCACCAGACACTGCTTTTCCGAATACCGTATTGTAGTGAAGCTCAATGTTCCCGCAGACCCCTTGGTCGGGCGAATAGACGACGCAGGTATCAAAGGGACGCGAATAAACGTGAAGCGTCACGGCACGCTGATTCGCCTCGCGCGGATTCACTACCCGGTGTACGGGCTCCCTGGGATCGACGGCGCAGGGATTCTCCGCCGTCAACTCCACCGAGTTAGATGCGTGCAAACGGCACCTCCCCGCCTCGAGATCTTGAAATCCGACATGAAAATTCTCGACGAGCAGTTTTCCGGCGGGGGCGGCCATCCAGCAATTCTGATCGCGATGGTTGTGGACCGAGCTACTCTGTCCCACCTCCCAGCAAATGGCGATAAGTTCGTAGAGGTCCGTCTTGTCGATCAGGTTGCGCGTGTAATGTTGGCGGTCCCAGGTGAGATAGGGCGCGAGGCTAGCCTCGTCAACCGGCATATTGGCGAGCAAAGATCGTACTTCTTCGGTGCCCTCGAAGGCGGATGGGGAAAGCTCGCGAAGTTTCTCGACCAAAAGTTCGATGCTTACGCGGGCCGGTGGTGCGACTGGACTCATAGACGTATCCGATTCGATGGGTTCGACAAACTATTGAGTATACCGCGTGCGGAAGCGGAAACCGTAAGGACCGGGCTGAGTTGCGAGGTAAATTGGCTCGGGCGGGACAGAGGTCAGCCAGCTCAGAGGCATCAGGCAGCAGCGGAGCGCCGCGCCTCACCCTCTCGGGCGACTGTACAATCGGAGACGGTTCGCGGAATCCAATGGAATTCAGACTTACGGACAATGAAGTGCGGGTACTCGGGGCGCTGGTGGAAAAAGACATTACTACGCCTGAATACTATCCCTTG
>Ga0302274_10000985_pt1 | contig 28164 bp, 16 predicted proteins | sample III_Bog_N2_1_FD_198755 | JGI IMG/M metagenome (GOLD analysis project Ga0302274, IMG submission 198755) | Peat permafrost microbial communities from Stordalen Mire near Abisko, Sweden - III_Bog_N2_1 | ecosystem: Environmental > Terrestrial > Soil > Wetlands > Peat | place: Sweden: Abisko...
CTGCCGGTCATTTTCGAGACCCCGCATTTTGCCATGAAAGGCGGCACCGCGATCAATTTATTTGTCCAGGGAATGCCGCGCCTGTCCGTTGATGTGGATGTGGTTTACACCGACCACACCGCGACGCGACCGGCGGCCTTGAAAGCCATCGGCGATGGACTCGAAAAATCCCGCCAAAAGCTCTTGAAACTTGGTTTGGATGCCGAGGTTTCAGCCACGAAGGAAGGAGACGAAATCAAAGTTTTCATCCAGCGCGGGCGCATCCTGGTGAAAGTGGAGGTCAATCATGTGTTCCGGGGAACCGTTTTGCCGGTCGAAATACGGCCGTTGCACCCGGAAGCCCGGCGGGTTTTCACAACGGATTTGTCCGCCCCGGTGCTGGCCGCCGCCGAGCTTTATGGCAGCAAGCTGGTCGCCGCGCTGGATCGCCAGCATCCACGGGACATTTTTGATGTCCGGGGGCTTTACGAGACCACTGGCCTGACCGCCGACGTGATCGAATGTTTCGTCTGTTATTTGGCCGGCCACAACCGCCCAGTGCATGAGGTGTTGTTTTCCAATGACCTTGATTTGTCCCACGCTTTTAATAATGAGTTTGTCGGTATGACCCAAAGCCCGATTGACCTGGCCGAATTGCAAAAAGTGCGGGCCAAACTCAAAAAGCAACTCCCGGCGAAATTGACGGCCAATCAGCGGCAATTCCTAATCAGCCTCGTTTCCGGGGAACCCGACTGGCATCTGATGAAATGCCCGCATCTGCAAAAATTGCCAGCGATTCAATGGAAGCTGCAAAATCTCGCCCGGCTGAAAAAATCAAATCCGGTCAAGTTCGCACAACAGGCCGAAGAATTGCGGACCCGGTTTGCCGCCCGTGCGAAATCATAGCCACGCGTCATTTGCCCAGTGCCCGCTCGACAAACCGCACAAATTTGGGATTCCGAAACTGTTTGGTTTTTTCCCAGACGGCATGGGGGAGGGGAAGCGAGAAAAATTCGCCAGCATCACGGGCCAACAATTTCAACTCCCCCCGTTTCAAAGCTTTCTCCAACTGCCAGCCGTTGGCAAAAAACAGCACCATCCGCCGCATGAAAAGATCCTCCTCCTTTGATAAGGGTTGTTCCAAGGCAACCGCTTCATGGGAAAAAATCCGTTTCAAATCTTTCCGCTGCTGGGCCTCACTCCAAAACGCCCGATGACGATCCTCAATCGCCAGGAGGTTTGTCACCAGCCTGTTTTTGCTGTCCTCCCGGAAATATGCCGCCGTGAACAGCAGGCTTCCGATGATCCCCACCGCCCCCACGAAGGAGGACCAATTGCTTTGAACCCACGACAAGAAAGCCGCCATGCCAACGTTCTAAAACGGGGTTAGCATGGCGGGCAAGCCTGATTTACGCGGCAGGAATTTCCGCCCGTGCGGCGATCAGCACTTGGCGGGGAAGCCGAATAACCCGCTCATTCGGGCCGACGCCGGGACCAGGCGGCAGCGCCGGTATCGCCTCAGCCGTAATATCCGCCCCGACAACGGCAAACGCCCCGTCTGCCATTTCCAAGATTTGCGGGCAATTAAGCCCGGTGGAGCATTGCAACCGACCATTTTGTCCCAAACGTCGAATAAACATAATTTTGCCTTTCTCTCAATATTTACAAACCGTTCCGTTTTCAGAACGCAAGTTCGCACATTTTATGTCACTGTCAAGTTCCGATTTCCGAACCATGAAGCAGGCAAAAAACATTGTTGGCCCGGTTTTGCGTGAACTGCGGGAAAAAAGCGGCCTCACCCAGCCGCAACTCGCTGCAAAATTGAATATCTCGGGCTGGGACATCAGCCGCGAAACACTGGCGAAAATTGAAGCCCAATTCCGCTGGGTAGCCGACTTTGAAATTTTGAAGCTTGCCGAGGCAATCGGCATTGAGGGGCCGGAATTGCTCCGCCGGGCAGCAAAGGCAACCAAAACCAAATAATTTTCGCATTCTCATCATGAAATTTTCCCACTTGCACTTGCGTGCCAACCGCCCGAAACTCCCGGCAGAAAATGCCCAGGATATTTGACAATATTGATTCCGACCTGCTTCCGTCCTTGGAGCAAACCTTGCTCGTTTCGGAACGAGCTGATTTTTGCGTCGGCTATTTCAATCTGCGCGGCTGGAAACAGATTGATTCCCATGTCGAAAATTGGCCTGGCGGCGCGGAACACCAGTGCCGTTTGTTAGTCGGAATGCAAAGGCTGCCGCAGGACGAGTTGCGGCAGTGCATGAGTCTCGTTCGCAAAGACGAGCCGATGGACAACCAGACCGCCGTTCGACTTAAGCGCAAACTGGCCGAGGAGTTTCGCAACCAGCTTGCTCTTGGCACGCCATCTGATTCCGATGAAGCTGGCTTGCGCCGCCTGGCTGCGCAGCTTAAATCCGGCAAGCTGGCAGTGAAATTGTTTTTGCGCCACACTCTGCACGCAAAGCTTTACCTTTGCTTCCGCAATGACTTTAACAATCCGCGTGTCGGGTATGTCGGGAGCAGCAACCTCACGTTCGCCGGTCTTTCCCGGCAAGGCGAATTGAATGTGGACGTGCTCGATCATGACGCGACCGCGAAACTTGCCAAATGGTTTGAGGATCGTTGGAGCGACCGCTGGTGTCTAGACATCACCGCCGAACTGATTCAAGTCATTGAGGAAAGCTGGGCGCGTCCCGACCTCATCGCGCCATATTTGATTTACGTCAAAATGGCCTACCACTTGGCCGAGGAAGCCCGCGCCGGACTGTCAGAATTTTCCATCCCATCAGATTTCCGCGACACGCTTTTTGAATTTCAGGCGGCAGCCGTGAAAATTGCCGCCCGCCACCTGGAGAAACGCGGCGGCGTCATCATCGGCGATGTAGTCGGCTTGGGTAAAACGCTCATGGCAACCGCCCTTGCTCGCGTTTTTCAAGACCCGCCCCATTCCCTTGAAACGCTCATCATTTGCCCGAAAAACCTTGTAGGAATGTGGGAAGACTACGCCGCTCGCTTCCGCCTGCTCGCCAAAATCATCCCGCTGTCGCAAGCACGGAACAACCTGCCAGAGTTGCGTCGTTACCGAATCGTGCTGCTGGATGAAAGTCACAACTTGCGCAATCGGGAGGGCAAAACTTATTCCGTGGTGAAGGATTATATCCAGCGCAATGATTCACGCTGCATTCTCTTGTCGGCCACCCCTTACAACAAGGCGTATCTCGACTTGGCGAATCAAATCCGCCTTTTCCTGGATGCCGACCAAGCCCTCGGTTTGCGCCCGGAGGAATATATCCGGCGGGATTGCGACAACCGCGTGGAGGAATTTACCAAACGCCACCAGTGTCCGGTGAACTGTCTCGCTGCGTTCGAGAAAAGCGAACACGCCGACGACTGGCGCGAACTCATGCGCCTTTTCATGGTTCGCCGCACCCGCTCTTTCATTCAGAAGAATTACGCGACCACTGATTGTCCGAAGTGTGGCAGTCCCATTCTGGCGCGGCAGACAAAATGCCCCATTTGCAACGAGGCAAAGCCCGCACAAGGCCGGTCGTTCTTGCTGCTTGAGGACGGCACGAAATTTTATTTCCCGAAACGACGCCCGCGCACGCTCGCTTTCCGCATCCGCGACAAAGACCCTGACGACCAATACGCCCGCCTCTATTGCGATCAGGTGGTGGACACCGTCCGTGTGCTGCATTTGCCGCGTTACGGACTCGCCAACTACCTGAAAGCCACGCTCGACGTGCCGCCGACCAACGACGAGGCCGAGTTAATGAAAAACTTGTCCCGCGCCGGCAAGCGGCTCATCGGCTTTTGCCGTACGAACCTTTTTAAGCGGCTTGAGAGCAGCGGCTCGGCTTTTCTTCAATCTGTTCAGCGGCACATTCTCCGCAATTATCTTTATTTGCACGCCATTGAATCCGGCCAGCCGTTGCCCATCGGAACGCAGGATGCCGCGCTGTTCGACACGCGCGGCGATGATGCGGACGGCGACAGTACATCCACACCCGGCGATTTCTTCGACGGCGAAGGCAATCACAACAACCACAGTTTGAATCTTGAAGGTTGCAAGTCACTCGGCGATTTCCGCAAGCAGGCCGTCACCGGCTACAAATTCTTGCATGACCACTATCGCAACCGCTTCGACTGGTTGCGACCCGGCCTGTTTGTCGAAGACCTTGCAAAGCACTTGCAGCACGACATTGACCGGCTCTTTTCGATCCTGAATATGTCCGGCGCTTGGCAGTCGGAAACCGACGCCAAGCTCGCCGAGCTTCATAAGCTCATCGTCAAAAAGCATCCGAAGGAAAAAATTCTCATCTTCAGTCAGTTCGCCGACACCGTGGATTATTTGAGTGCGGAACTCAAAAACCGCGGCGTGAAGGAACTTGCCGCCGTGACCGGCGACAACGAAGACCCGTCTGCCTATGCTCGCCGGTTCAGCCCGAGCAGCAACCGCTGTCGCGAAAAAATCTCAACGGTTGAAGAATTGCGGGTGCTGGTTGCTACCGATGTCTTGAGCGAAGGCCAAAACCTTCAGGACGCCGCCATTGTTGTAAATTATGATTTGCCGTGGGCAATAATCCGCCTCATCCAGCGCGCGGGCCGCGTGGATCGTATCGGCCAGAAAGCCGAGGAAATCCAATGCTATTCCTTTTTACCCGCCGATGGCGTTGAAAAACTCATCCGCCTACGCTCCCGCGTTCGGCAGCGGTTGCAGGAAAACGCGGAGGTTGTCGGCACGGATGAAACTTTTTTCGAGGACGAAAAGCACGACCCCACCATCCTCGATCTGTTCACGGAAAAATCCGGCATACTTGACGACCCTGACGACAACGAAGTTGATCTGGCGTCGCAGGCATATCAGGTTTGGAAAAACGCCATTGACCGCAACCCGAATCTGAAAAAGACCATTCCCGATTTGCCCAACGTCATTTTTGCCACCAAGCCGCTTTCCGCCGTACCGGTTGCACCGGGCAAAACCGCCGGGACTGGCGTCATGGTTTATGTTCGCACCGCCGACGACAACGACGCGCTGGCCTGGGTTGACGAGGAAGGCCGCACCGTCACCGAATCACAGCACGAAATCCTTCGCGCCGCCGCCTGCGAGCCGGAAACGCCCGGCTTGCCTCGGCTGGAAAAGCACCACGAACTTGTCCGCGCCGGCGTCGAGTTGGTTGCCGCCGAACAACGCTCCGAAGGCGGCGCGTTAGGCAGGCCGTCCAGCGCCCGCCGCAGAGTATATGAGCGGCTAAAAGATCATGCCGAGTCCATGCGTGGCACGTTGTTTGACATCAAACCGCTTCACCGCGCCATCGAATCCATTTTCTCACGCCCATTGCAGGAAGCCGCCCGCGAAACCTTGAGTCGTGAACTTCGCACCGGGATCAGCAACGAAAAGCTGGCTGATCTTGTGCTTGCGCTTCATGAGGAAGACCGCCTATGCGTTCACGAGGATGACACAGACACCCGCGAGCCGCGCATCATTTGCTCGCTCGGTATAAAAAAATCTTGAGCCATGTCGTTAAACATCACCACCACCCGCGACCGTCTCCAAAAATTTGAGTTCGCGGGTTTGTTCATTGAAGAACTCGGCTGGTCGAATCCCAAATCGCGCAACCCGGTCAAGGCGCAAGTTAAAGACTCAGCCTACACGCGGACGCCCATCGCCCAGCTTTCCGGCGTCGTCGCCTTTGAAGTGACCACAGACGACCGCATACCCGACTCAAAAGTCCGCGCCGCTATTCACAAACACGTCGCCGAGGAACACGTCGAAAACCTGCTCATCTTCCTCGACAAAGACCGTACGCAAAGCCTGTGGTATTGGGTCAAGCACGAGTCCGGCAAAGCCCACGCCCGCGATCATCTTTACGTCAAAGGTCAGCCCGGCGACCTTTTCTTGAGCAAGCTCGCCGCGATGGTCGTGGACATCAGCGAACTCGACGCCGAGGGTAACATCCCCGTGACGGAAGTTGCCGGGCGGCTTAAAGCCGCCCTTGATGTCGAGCGAGTCACCAAAAAGTTCTACGGCGAGTTCGACACGCAACGCCTCGCGTTCGTCGAACTCATCCAGGGAATCAGCGACGACCACCAGCGCCGCTGGTATGCGTCCGTCCTGATGAATCGCCTAATGTTCATCTGGTTTCTTCAGCGCAAAGGATTTCTCGACGGCGCGGATCGCGAGTATCTCACCGGCAAACTCGCAGCTTCCAAGAAACGCGGCGTGGACAAGTTCTATTCTGTTTTCCTAAAATCGCTTTTCTTTGAAGGCTTTGCAAAGCCTGAACAGGCGCGCGGCCCGGACACCCGCGCCTTGCTGGGAAATATCCGCTACTTGAACGGCGGCTTGTTTCTACCGCACCGCGTAGAACTTGAACACGGCTTTCCCGACAAGCTGCAAATCAAAATTCCCGACGCGGCCTTTGCCAACATCTTCACGCTTTTCAGCCGCTATTCCTGGAATCTCAATGACACTCCCGGCGGCGACGATCAAGAAATCAATCCCGACGTCCTCGGCTACATTTTCGAGAAATACATCAATCAAAAGGAATTCGGCGCTTACTACACCCGGCCTGAGATGACCGGCTACCTGTGCGAGCGCACCATTTACAAGCTCGTGCTCGACCGCGTGAGCAAGGCGCTTGACCGGCGCTTTGCCAACATTTCCGACTTGCTGTTAATTCTCGACGCCAATCTTTGCCGCGTTCTTCTGTTTGAAGTTTTGCCCTCATTGCGCCTGCTTGACCCCGCTTGCGGTTCGGCGGCGTTTCTGGTCGCGGCGATGAAAGTTCTCATCGCCATTTATTCCGCCGCCATCGGCAAGATTCAATTCTTGAACGACACGGAATTGACCAAGTGGCACAAGCAGACCCGGGCCGAGCATCCGTCCGTCCTCTACTTCATCAAGAAGCAGATCATCACGAACAATCTTTTCGGCGTGGACATCATGGAGGAGGCTACGGAAATCGGCCGCTTACGCTTGTTCCTTGCGCTCGTCGCCTCGGCGCAGACCGAGGAACAGCTTGAACCATTGCCGAACATTGATTTCAACATTCTCGCCGGCAACTCGCTTATCGGCTTGCTCCGCGTTGACGCGGCCAAGTTCGATGCCGGGCAGACCAAGACCGGCGGCTCGCAAGAACGGATGATCTTGCAACACGGTAGCGATCTCGGCTTTACCGTTGAAACCAAGACCGCGCCAACCAAAGAAGAAAAGACCGCCGCATTTGTTGCCAAACAGACCGCCGACCGCTTTGCCGCCATCCTAGAACACAAAAACAAATCAATTGAACTTTATCGCAAGCACGCCTTTGAACGCCATGATCTAGATGCGATCACGCAGGATGTCGCCCTAATTCAACTCCGCGCCGACATCGAAAATGTCCGGCGCGAATCATACGACCGGCTCAACCGGATGCTTCTTGATGAATTCAGTGCTTTGGGAATCCAATTTGAACAGTCCACCTGGAACAAGTCAGCCGGTGAAGAAGGCGAACCGGAGAAACGGAATCTTAAACCGAATGACATCCAAAATTTGTTCCCGTTCCACTGGGCTTATGAGTTCGACAAAGTTTTGGCCGAAGGTGGCTTTGATGGCATTGTAACAAATCCACCATGGGAAATTTTCAAGCCGCAAGCAAAGGAATTCTGTGCGCGGCATTCCGATTTGGTCACAAAGAAAAAAATGACCATTCACGACTTTGAAGAGGAGCAAGCAAAACTCATGCGGGACGCGGACATTTGCGATGCGTGGCTGGGATTTAAAAGTCAGTTTCCTCATCAGATCGTTTATTTCCGCAAAGCGCGGCAATTTGCCAATCAAGTTTCAGAAGTGAACGGCCGCAAAGTTGGTGCGGACGTTAACCTTTACAAAGTATTTTTGGAACAGACATTCAACTTGCTCAAAGAAGGCGGCCAGTGCGGCATCGTCATCCCAAGCGGAATTTATACTGATTTGGGAGCAAAACAACTTCGCCAGATGCTATTTGAAAAAACGGCCGTTGAAGGACTATTCTGCTTTGAGAACCGCAAAGAAATTTTTGAAGGTGTCGATAGTCGATTTAAATTCGTCGTCCTCACTTTTGAAAAGGGTGGGAGGACCACTGATTTTCCCGCTGCGTTTATGCGGCACGATGTATCAGAGTTGAATGCATTTCCTAATGCCTATTCACTCCGTATCCCGCTGACTTTGGTCCAACGAATCTCACCCGATTCATTGTCTGTTCCAGAATTCAAAACCCAAATAGACATTGGCGTCGCAGACAAACTCCTCAAATTTCCATTTCTAAATGATGGCGACAAGGGGTGGGGTCTTGAAATCTACGGCGAAGAACTTCACATGAATCGGGCCTCGCACCTTTTCAAGAACACCCCGACCAAAACACCACTTTACGAAGGCGGGATGATTTGGCAGTTCGATCATCAATATGAAAGGCCGCAATACTGGATTAGCGAGAAGGAAATCCGAGCTTCATTTCTGGAAAAGAGGGTCAAACGAACCGAGGGACTAAAAACAGCCCCTAAAGATATGCGTAATGATTACGAAACCTTTCGCTTGGCGTTTCGTAAAATCGCTTCTAATACCAACGAGCGAACCCTGATCGTCGCAATAATACCGCCAGGTTCAGTCACTGGCAATTCGCTTTCAGTCCATTTTCCATTTTATCACGATAAAGATCGTTATGATCAAACACGTTTTACTGATGCGGAACTTTTGCTACTTACCGCCCTCTTGAATAGTTTTGTTGTTGATTTCTCCCTTCGTGCGAAGATGACCACGAATCTCAACACCTTTTTTCTTTATCAGCTTTCTATTCCGCGCCTGCCAGTTTCTCATGCTGCCTTTGTGCCAATCGTGAAACGCGCGGCGCAGTTGATTTGCAACGGACCGGAATTTGACGTGCTCATAAAGCAGGTCAGCACTGCGCTTAAATTGCCTGCCTCCGCAGTGAAAGGCGTGAAAGACTCCTCCGCGCGAATTCAACTCCGCGCTGAACTTGACGCCCTCATTGCCCAACTTTATGGCCTGAGCGAATCCGAATTCGCCCACATCCTGACTACTTTCCCATTGGTGGATGAAAGCGTGAAACAACAAACACTGAATACGTACCGAGACCTGCTCTGTCTCGGTAAATTGCCTGATACTCGAACATGAAACTCTCATCCATCAAAGTCCGCCACTTCAAGGCGATTGAAGACACTGGCACAATTACGCTTGGGCCATTGACGGCGTTTGTCGGCTACAACGGCACCGGAAAAAGCAGCGTTATCGAAGCCTGTGAATTTTTCCATGCATACGCTCTCAGCGGTGTCGAGACCGCGCTTAATCCATGGTTTAAATTCGACCATGTTCTTTGGCAGGGAGCGGAACGAAAGCGTTCCCCGCACGGCTCCTTTTACAGCCGACCGTTCGAAATTTCGCTCGCAGGCAAGGCTGCTAAATGTTCTTGGAAAGCCACTCTTGAGATCGGCGAATTGGCAGAAAGTGTTGGCAAGTTCCCGGCGCGTTCTGTTGTCACCAAGCGGCAATTCCTAAAAGTTGGTGAAAACGAGCAGGAAGTCTCCTTTGAAACCAGTAACGACGGCCGCCCCATTGCTGCCAGCCGGGTTTTCAATGCAGAATGGGCGGTTGACTTCCGTAAATGGATGTTCCTGAGCCTAAACCCGAATGAAATTGGATTGCCGCGCCGTCGCCCGGAAAGCAAGTCCCAAGACCCTCTCATGAAATCGGGTGCCAACCTCGCGGATATTCTGAAGTCTTTCCTAGACGCAGATCAGGATGGTTTCGACGCAATGATCCAGTCTTTGCAATATATTCTACCTTACGCGGCGAATGTTCGGCCAGACATCGCGAACGACCTTGTGGAAACACGTTCCCTCATCCAGCTCACAGAGAGGTTTCAGTCTGGGAGGGATGTCACGTTGCCCGGCTGGGTTTTGTCGAGCGGCACGTTGCGTTTACTAGCCCTACTTGCGATTCTCCGGCACCCGAATGGTCCTTCGGTGCTGTTCCTTGAGGAACTCGAAAACGGCCTTGACCCGCGAGCCATAGGGTTTGTCATTGATGAAATCCGAAGTGCAGTTACATCTGGAGAAAAGCAAGTCATATTAACGACCCATTCCCCATACCTCTTGGACAAGCTTGCGCTAGAACACATCGTAACGGTTGAAAGGTCCAATGGAGGACCTCCTGTCTTCCGTCGGCCAGCCCAGGAGGAGGAACTTCGGGAATGGGCAGAAAAATTCGCACCCGGCTCACTTTATTCCATGGGAATGCTCCGCTCGAAGGAAAGGAGGACTCGATGAAACTGGGTCTTGTACTTGAGTGTGACAGCGGAGGCCCGGACGAACTGGTGCTCACCTGCTTTGCCAGGCGCCTTTTTCCCGATATTACCGTTCAGGCGACCGCCCTTGGAAGCAAATACCACCTTTTTAATAGCGGAGTTGAAGCCGCCGCCGAACTCATTGAGTCCAGCGAATGTGATCTTGTGCTCATTGCCTGGGATTTAAAACCTTATTGGAATGATGCCACGCCTGATTGCGAAGCTGAAGCTGATGAGTTGCGGGAGAAATTGAAGTCATTGGACCCTGCGACCGCCGCAAAAATCAAACTGCTGTGTCTGACGTGGGAACTCGAAACTTGGCTTATTGCGGACCCTCGCGCCGTCAACGCGCACCTCTCCACCGCTGCTCATAAATCAAGGTTCCGTTGCCCATCGCCGCTCACCAAGACAGACGCTAAAGCGTTTTTGGACAAAGAATGCAGACGACACCGGGGTCGTTCGCGCCGGTATGTGGACTTTTGGGAGGCCATCCGAATCGCGCGTCTGATTACGGACACTTCAAAGCTTGAAGACATCCCTTCATTTGCAAGATTTTCCGTGTTGGTTACCGGAGCTGTCACGGATTTCCAGCAGCCTGGAACCGCGTGCAATGACTTAGCATATCAGGCATCCAGAATGGGGCGACCATAAATAATCTCGAATACCTCGTGTTGCTAGAAAATTTTGGAAACCTGAAATTTCACACGACAAAAAAGGAAAAACATGCCAGACGAACAACCAGCAGCAAATAGATCTGGCCGAAATCCAACTCGACAGTTGCCAGCCAACGACTACGGCGCTGAGACGCTTCGCAATTATCGCTACCAATCGGCATACGCCGTTGCATTGCTGGTTGCCTCTGCTGTCAGGAAAATGAATTACATGGCAGTATGGTGTGAACAGGAAGACGACATACTTGCCCAGATCGCCGATAATTCATTTGATTCCTATCAGGTCAAAACCCGCAAACCGGAACTTGGTGAGTGGCGGCTGACCACCGATGCGTTTGTCAGTGCGATAAAAGTATTTTTGCGGCTGGATGCGCAATTTCCCGGTAGTTTCCACCAATTCATTTTTGTCAGTAACGCCGAATGCCTGGACAGTGACGCGGAGGATAAAAAACACCTTTGCCCGAAGCGCCTGGCGGCCAGCGCGAAGACCCGGTCAGCCTTTTCTGAATTGCCGGAAATTGAGACGAAAGGGTTTAAAGCATTACACGCAGAAATCAAAACTGACCCCGCAACTTCACCGGAAGCATTATTTAACGTCCTCCAGCGAATGGGGTTTGTAAAGACGCCGGAGCGAGAATCGTTCATCGCTGAACTTGCCCAAAATCATTTGCGCGAACTGGAATGGTGCCGTTTGCCCCAACCAAGGTTGGAACCTGTCGTTTGGTCACTGATCGAAATGGTTGACCGGGCCTCGTCGCTATCGTCGCAGGATTCAGCCCGACATCTCACTCGCCATGCAGGCGATGGACAATCCGACCCGCAACTGACGGCGAAACGCATTACCGTCGAAGATTTCATTTTGCGCAGTCGCGAGCTGGCAAACCCAGCCTTTCGTTACCTCCCATCGCTGACGATCAGCCCACTTTCGCAAACGAGCCGGGATTTGAATCGTTTCAATCAGAAATTAAGTCAGGCGGGATTGGATGATTATGCGCACTCGTTGCGCAACCAGACGCTTTCAGCCGAAGCCGTGTTTCTTGATCTCGCAACTCGCGGCCCGGAAGGTCAGGCGGAATTATCTCAAATTCAAAATGTCGTGAAGGCCGAATGTGATGCCGCACACTTGCGTGCTGCGCAGGGTTCAAAACCCTTCGGCCAACGAATGTTGATTGATGTTCAAGACCGATTGCAGCGTGTAGCAAAAGAGGAATCGCGCAAAGTTGGCCACCAGCCTTATGAGGCGCTGATCGGCATGGCTGGAATTTTGACGGAAAGCTGTCCGGTTTGGTGGAGTGAAAAATTTGATTTGGAGGATAAGCCATGAGCCTCAAAATCCTTCAACTGGCAGCAGCCGTGGAAAATTCGGACGAATTCAACGAAGCACGCTTGCTCTTGTTGCTAAAAGCAGCCGCCGGCAAAGAGGAAACCGCCAAGCCCCTAGAAGGCATCATGAAACTGGCGAAGATGGATTTTCTGCTTCGTTATCCCAACATACTGGTGCGAGCGCTGACTGTCATCGGGGAGTTCAAGAAATCTGCCCTTGCCGCCGCTGCCGCCATCCCCGAAGAAGACCGGGACACCATTGAAGCCCGCATGATTCGATTCCGTTTCGGTCCTTGGGACCCCCGATACCGGCGCTGGTTAAGCATCCTGGTTGCCAAGCAACTGGCAATTGTTTACCGCGAAGGACGGACGGTAAATATTCAGCTTACAAAAAATGGGATGGCTTTGGCGGGCCAACTAGCAGAAGCCGAAGCGTTCAAGCCACTAGCCGAGCGAGCGCGAGTCGTGAATTCAGCCGTGGGTAATATGCCGTCATCCAAAATCACGGCTTTCGTTTACAAAATCGCGCCCGAGATAATTAATATGAAGTGGGGTAACGCCATCGAATTATGAATTTTTCTATCCGCCAGCTAACCGTCAATTGCAAGAAGGAGCGGGACATCCTGCCCTTCACCCAATTCAATTACTACTACGGGCAAATGGGCGCTGGAAAATCCACCATTGCACGGCTCATTGATTTCTGCTTGGCCGGCAAGCTCGAATACACGCCTGCATTGCAGCAGGAATTCGTCGCCGCCACTTTGGAGGTTGTGATCAATGCGACAACTCTTTTGCTAACCCGCCACAGTGAGGAGAATAAAATCCATGCACAATGGACAGAAAACGATCAGCCCTATGACGTGCTGCTACCCACCCGGCAGGCGACCGGAGAAATTCTGCCTGGCACCGGCATTGAAGTTCTCTCCGACCTTTTGTTTCGATTATCGGGCGTTAAACCGCCGCGCGTCCGTAAGGGCAAAATCAAAGAGGATTCTGAGTTGGTCAGGCTTAGTTTCCGCGACCTCTATTGGTATTGCTATCTCGACCAGGATTCGATGGACAGCAGTTTTTTCAACCTCGATGACGATGCAAACCCATTTGTTCGTCTAAAAAGCCGGGACGTTTTGCGGTTCATCGTCGGATTTCACCAGGAAAATGTATCTGACTTGGAAGCCGAGATGGAACAGGTCAGAGAAGACCGCTTTCGTAGCGAGGCGGCTGCTCAAGCCATTAAAGAAGCGCTCGAAGCGGAGCATCTGGCAATGCCGATGGAGATTGAGGCCTTGCGCCAAAAAATAAAAAAGGAAATTGGAGGCTTGGAAATTCAGATTGCAGCCATCCGTGCAAAGACTGGCGAAATACGCACGCACGAGACTGAGCTTTTGCAAACGCGAGGCCGCAAGCTTTCCATTCAACTATCAGAGATTGATGATGCTTTGAGCGACATCGAGCAAAACGTGGCTAAAGATAAGAGCCACCGCAACACCCTGCTTTTGCTGACCACGCGTCAGAAGCGAGCGCAGTCAGCCCGCTCGGTCTTGACGGGAGTGGAGTTTGCTCAATGTCCGCAATGCTACCAAACTTTGCAGTCCAGGGAAACTGGTTTGTGTCCGGTATGCGGGCAGGCACATGTTGAAATCCTGCAAAGCCCGATTGACGAAGATTCAATTGAAACAGATACAAAAGCCCGAGCTGATGAATTGGACGAGCGCATCAAGTTGCAGTTGGAGGAAGCCAAACACCTCCAACGCCAGCGTCAGGCAGTTGTCGCCGAAAAGACAGTGGTTGACCGGGACCTTGATCAAGCTTCAGAGGAATACGATTCCACCTACTTGGCTTCCGCATTGGCATTGGAAAAGGAACGTGCCAGACTCTTGCAGCGGGCCGAAGATTTGCGACAATTCGAAGCGTTGGCCAACAAAATCGAGCGACTTCAAAAGGAGTCCGTCCGATTAGCTGGGCGGGAAGCCGAAATCCGGGCCGAGTTGAAAATTGCCCGAGCCAAAGCGGAAGAAGACACATCAAACCTTGATTTGCTTAAAACTCTGTTTCTAGATTGTTTGCTCCGGTCACGACTTCATGGATTTCTGCCGGATGATTTTGTGGAAATCAATTCGCCCAACTTTTTGCCACAAGTGTATGGCCGCAACACTGGCGACATGGTGCAAACTTCCTTTGCGAACTTGGGTAGCGGTGGAAAGAAAACATTTTTCAAATGCTGCTTCGCGGTTGCTATTCACAGATTGGCCGCTCGCACTGGGGCGTTCCTGCCAAAACTTCTGATAATTGATTCTCCTATGAAAAACATCAGCGAACGGGAGAATCCAGATCAATTTGCCGGCTTCCATGAAATGCTGCACGAACTTGCTCAGACTGAACTTATAGACACAGAATTCATCGTCATTGACAAAGAAATTTTCAGACCAAAAGAAGGCCACAATTTGCAATTTCAAGAACGCCATATGAAGCCTGATGACGCAGGGAATCCGCCGTTGATTAAGAACTACAGAGGGAAATAACCGCATTACATCCAACATGAAAGCCATTAAACACCTTACCATACGTGTCGCCTGGCATGACAACCAATGGAACGGCCATATTTGCAAAGCACCATCCAAAAACTCGTTCTGCGTTGCTTTGGATAGAATTCGCACCGAGCGCAAAGACGAAGCCGAAGACAGACTGGCAGGCCAGCCGTGGGGATCATTGGCCGCCGAGCAATTGCCACCATGCAAAGCCGAGGGAGGTGGATTCATGAGTGCCGAGGAATGGACCCGAATGGTCAAGCATCCTTACCAGCACATTGAAAGCTGCTCAAAAACTCACGGCCATTTGAAGGAGACAAAAATCAAAGTCCCTCCATATACTGCCTTTGCGCTGCCGTTTAACTGGATGCTCCGTTCCAGCCAGAAGGCAATTGATGCCTCTCTACCAACCCCACTGCCGCCTGATGAAAAAGATCCATTCAAAAGCCCGACTCCCTGGATTTTTGCCCGCGACCGGCAGTTCGCTGTTTCAGACCTCTTTTTTGACCAATTGACCAAAGAGGAGTCGCTCGTTTTCTTTTATTGCAAAGAGGGGCAGCCTCTGGGCGACAACATCTCTCGTCTCATTGTTGGCGTCGGTTGGGTTGTTTCGGTCGGCAAGGCTCTAACTTATGATAGCCACAAGGCCGAGACGTATCCGGTCTGGGATCGCTTGGTGGGTCACTCCATCCGGCCCGGCGAAATTGACGGCTTCCTGCTGCCTTACCATGACTACCTTGAACCTACCGGAAATAAAGCGGAGGATGCTCGTCGTCTGAATCTGCTCCGGGAGATTGCTGTGCAGGCTCCGCCCGCCCATACACTTAATTTTTCATATGCTGGAGAACTCACGACTCCCGACGTGGCCCTTTCCACATTGGTCAGAATTCTCGAAGCGGTTCGAAAAATCCGGGAGCACGGAATTGTCAAAGAAGGCAGATGGCAGCAGCGCGAAGACTGGATCAACAAGCAGATTGCCAAATGCTGGAAAGATCGCGGGGCTTTCCCAGGCCTTGGTGCCGTACTCGAAGCCTTGCCCATGCGACTCGGCACCTCGCTGGTGCTTGATCTGATGTCCCAGTCCAAGCTCAAGGCCGAAGAAAACCCCTGGCCGCTCATCGAAGCCATTTTTGATGAGAAAGCACCACTCCCAGACCCTGCTTACCGAGCCGATTTTCAGGAAGCCCAGCGGATTTGGAAGACTCTCGACCCGGACAGAAAGATGCTCCTCCAACTCTTGTCGCGCTTCGATCTCTCAGCCACTCAAGCTAAACGTTGGTTCAATGAAGCCAAGCGTAAGCGATCAGTCCGATCCCCTCTCGCTGACGATGCAATTCTCCTCAATCCTTACCGCATCGCTGAACTCGACCTAGGCGACCCAGATGATAATCCTCTCTCCCTCGGAGTGATCGACCGAGGCCTTCTTCCTGATGCTTCTTTGGCACTCCATCATCCGGTGCCCGCTCCATCAAAAGTTGCAACCCTTGCCGACCGACGACGTGTGCGGGCCGCTTTGGTTTCGGTGCTTCGCGATGCCGCTGACGAGGGAGATTCACTCCTGAGCGAAGAGGAGGCACTTGAAACAGTGCAAGGCCTAGACCTTGCCGCCCCTCTTGAGATCACCCCGGATTGGATTACTGCCAACTCAGACTTTCTATCCGAAGAGCTGGAACGAGTTGAGATCCTGATCGACCCAAAGTCAGGTAAAAAAGTTCCTGCTGTTCAGTTGTGCGAACTGAAAATCCGTGAAAACCAGCTAAGCAAAGTCCTTTCGGCCCGTTCGGTGAAATCACTTCCGTCGCTCAATGCTGACTGGGCTAGTTTGGTTAAAAAAGCGATTCATGCCGCCGGGCATGATTTTGATCCCCAGAACCAACGGCATGTCTCGGCTTTGCAGGAGCAATGCAAAGCCCTTGAAAAAGTCACCACGCGCAAACTGGGTGTTCTAGTAGGCCGCGCTGGCACAGGAAAAACCTCTGTTATGGGTGCTCTATTCCGCTGCGATACTATTCGAAAAGATGGAATTCTTCTCCTAGCTCCAACTGGCAAAGCCCGCGTGCGGTTGGAACAGGCGGCCGGAGCATCGGCGATGACTATCGCCCAGTTCCTCTATTCACTGGACCGCTACGACGGAGCTCGGCAACGGCCGCTGTTCGCGGGCGAAACTTACCGCGCTGCCAAGACTTTGGTCATCGACGAATGCTCCATGTTGACGATGGACTATCTCGCCGCAATCCTCAATGCCATTGACCAGAATCATGTCCAACGCATTATTCTCGTGGGTGACCCCAATCAGCTTCCGCCTATTGGCGTCGGCAGACCGTTTGCAGATTTGGCCATCCACCTCCAGGAACCAACTAGCGAAAACGACGAGAATGCCAAAAAGCGTTCGGGCGCACTAGGACGCTTATCAGTCGAAGTCCGTGCCGTCGCCGGCGGTCCGTCCGACACCCTCCGGCTCGCGTCTTGGTTCACTCGGGAAACCCAGCCTCCCGACGCCGACCGGGTTCTCAGCGATCTCGAATCAGGGCATACTTTCAATGACCTTGAAATTTGCTTTTGGAAGAACCCCGACGATTTGCGCGGCAGTTTAATGGCCCAGTTCCAGAAGCACCTTGGAATAAAAGACCATACCGACGTCAAGGGATTCAATCTCGCCCTGGGTTTCCCTGATGGCAAATGGGTGGACTGGAGCAATCCAGATGGGGTGGAGAACTTTCAAATACTTTCCCCCGTTCGCCTGCACCCACACGGAGTTAAAGAATTAAACCGCTGGATTCAAAAGCAGTTTCGCGGCAAGGAACTGGCATACGCTCGTGACAGTTGGGGAACTTCACTTGGCGACGAGGAAATTGTCATCAGCGACAAGGTCATTCAGCTTAAAAATTCAAAGCGTTCGGCTTGGAATGGTGAAGAATCCGTTGAGGTTACTCTTGCCAACGGTGAAATTGGCGCTATGGCCACCGGCAAGAGTGGATTCCTCAATGCTTATTTTTCTGGCCGCCCCAATCTCGGATGTGGCTATCATGGTCGGGATTTCGGTCGCAGCGATCCGCTTGAATTGGCTTATGCGCTCACGGTTCATAAATCGCAGGGCAGCGAGTTCAAAAAAGTTTTTGTAGTTATTCCAAAGGCCTCTCGACTGCTCACTCGGGAGTTGCTTTACACTGCCATCACTCGGTCAAGAGAAATGCTCGTTCTGCTTATCGAAGGCGAAGACACATCGCTTCTTTTTGAACTCACGCGACCGGAACGCTCCGAAACCGCCCGAAGAAACACCAACCTCTTTACAGGAGTCATCCGAGAGTCCGCCGATCTGGTTCCTTACGCCGAGCACCTGATTCACCGCACCGACGCCGGACACATGGTCCGCAGCAAGTCGGAGTTGGTTATTGCGAACAAGCTCCACGCGCTCAAAATGAAATACGAATACGAGCGCCCGTTGCTTGGCACTATAGAGCCAGGCAAACTCCGCCCTGATTTCAGCTTCATTGACCCCGCCGGCGAAGTCATCATTTGGGAACATCTTGGCATGATGGACCGGCACGAATATCAAAAAGGTTGGCAATGGAAACTGGCTTGGTATGAAAAAAACGGATTCGTTTTAGACGAAACTCTTTTCAAGACCGAAGAAAGATCAGGTCAAGGCTTGGATTCTCCTGAAATCACCAAACTGGCGACTCGTATAAAAACTTTGTTATGACCAATCTAAGCGAACTCATTGAACGTGTTCGGGAGTGGGGGAAAACCCAGCCAGGTTGTCAAAGCCACCAAACTTGATGAGGTGCTTTCAAAACGCTGAATACGAACGGCGTTAATTTTTCCAACAACTATGCACGACTTAATCAAAATCGCCACCACGGAATTGGTTCGCTTTCTTAGCGAAAAACTTCCCCTGATTTCTGAGGAATGGTGGGTAAAAAATGTCATCGCCCGGTTAAGTTTTCAGCAACAAAGAATCGCCCAGGAACGGGGCTATGCCAGTCTCAATCAATTAGATTTCGCGGCCTTGCTTCGAGTATTTGACCAAAATTGGTTCGACCTCTCCAACACGAATGCCCTACCACGCGAAGGCAGGACTTGGATCAAGGAACTGCAAACCGTTCGGAACAAATGGATGCATCTGTCGGCTGAGGCATTGCCTCCAAGCGAAACATACCGTGATTCCGATACTTTGGGACGCTTGCTGCAACTCATGGGTGCAAGTCAGGGCGCTTTAGATGCCGTTGCCGCGAGCAAAGCTGAGGCGGTTGCCGCCATGGCAGGCCTCGGCGGAGGCAATCAACCTCAAGCCTCCAAGGTCACGGCAACCGAGCAAACAGCCAAGCCATCAGTCCAGCCTGTCACATCTGACATCCCGACTTCGGCGGTTTCCATAGCTTTGTTCCAGGTGGGTGAAATTGTCGTCCTCACGTCGAACCCCGCGCTCTCTATGCCGGTCATCGAGATACTGCCGGGCAGTGGTGAACGGCGTTATCGGGTATTCCAGAATGGAGCCAAGGCCACCTACTATGAAAGTCAGTTGCAGGCATTGGCAAATGTTGGCGATGAACGTCAACTGATCCCGGCAGACGAATTGCGCGCTCGCTTGACCAGTCTGCAAATCCTTTCACCCTCCACCGCCAATCTCTTTTCTCTCCGTTCGGGTAAGATTCAATTTGTGCCTTATCAGTATCGTCCGGTTCTGAAGCTAATCCGGGCAGACCGTCCCCGCCTGTTGATCGCTGACGAGGTCGGTGTCGGTAAAACCATCGAGGCCGGATTGATCATCAAGGAACTCCGTGCACGCATCAATCTTTCCTCGGTGCTCATCATTTGTCCCAAGGCACTCGTGGCCGAAAGCAAATGGGAAAATGAAATGAAGCGTTTCGGTGAGCGCTTTACCGCCTTGAACGGCCAGTTGCTTCGACACTGCATTCGGGAAACGAATATTGAAGGCGAGTGGCCTGATCAATATTCCAAAGCCATCGTGCCGTTCTCACTCTTTGACTCCGACTTGGTATATGGCGTCGCAGGTCAGTCAAAAAATCCGGGCTTGTTGAAGCTGGACCCGCCACCAAAATTTGATTTGGTGATTTTAGACGAGGCTCACCATATCAGAAACTCACAAACATTCCTGCATCAAGCCGTCCGCTACTTTTGTGATAACGCACAGGCAGTCCTGTTCTTGAGCGCAACGCCGGTACAACTAGGCAGCGAGGACCTGTTCACTCTCCTCAATGCGCTTCGTCCTGATTTGGTCATTGACCAGGCGAGCTTCCAACAAATGGCGGCTCCGAATCGGCACATTAACACTGCGGTTAAATTTTGCCGCGCTGCCAAACCTGAGTGGCCCGCTGAAGCCCGTCGCAGTCTGGCTGAGGTCGCCAATACGGATTGGGGAAGATTGTTCATTCGGGAGTCGCCTTCTTTTCAAGGAATCTTCGACCGCTTGATTGGAGATTCGATTTCTGGTGTGGAGCGCATCGAAATCACGCGGGCTATCGAGGAACTTTATACTTTTAGCTCACTCATCAACCGGACTCGTCGCCGGGATATAGGCGAGTTTACCACCCGCAAGGCCGAGACCGTTACAGTTTCCTTCACCGACAAGCAGAAAACACTTCACGATGGTCTGCTTAATATCATTGCCCGGATTTTGGTGATGTGTCACGGGCAGCAGAATGTTGCCTTCATGATGACAACCATCCGTCGCCAGGCGGCCAGTTGTCTTTATGGACTCGCGCCCCTGTTAGACGACATCTTGGCCGGAAAATTAAACCAGCTCGAAATGATGTTCGCCAGTGACAGTGATGCGAATACGGATTTAAGTTTTATTGACAATATTCGAGAAGAAATTGAGGCCGTGTGTGATCAGGCGCGCACTTTGGATTCAAACGACCCGAAGGTGGCGGCGTTTATCCAGGTGTTGTCAGACAAGAATAAATTACCGAACAACAAGGCTCTCGTCTTTAGCACCTTTCGGCACACCTTGGCTTATCTCGCACAACATACTGCCGCAGCGGGACTGCGTTACGGACTGGTGCATGGCGACGTCCCGGAGGAGGAACGCTCCGACTTGCGGCGGCGATTCGCATTGCCAAAGGAGGACGCCGCCGCGCTCGATGTTTTGCTTTCCTCTGAGGTTGGTTGCGAGGGTCTCGACTTCCAATTCTGCGATTTCCTCGTGAACTATGATTTGCCGTGGAATCCTATGCGGATTGAACAACGCATCGGGCGTATAGATCGCTATGGACAGAAAAGCGAAGCCGTCGTCATTGTAAATCTGATAACTCCCGGCACGGTGGATGCCGACATTTACGCCCGATGCCTGATGCGGATTGGCGTGTTTCAACATGCCATCGGCGGAAACGAAGAGATTCTCGGCGAAATCACCCAGGAATTGCATGACATTGCGGAAAGTTTTGACCTGACGCCCAAGGAACGTGAGGCAAAACTCCAGCAGCTTTCCGATAATCGCATCAGTCAGATGCGCGAGGAACAGGAATTAGAATCAAGGGAAGCCGAGTTGTTCGGCCTTAACGTGCCCAATCCAACATGGCAGCAGGAAATTGCCTCTGCGGAGAGTCATTGGCTTTCCCCGCAATCCCTCCATCGCTGTGTTTGTTCCTATCTTGCAAACCGACTTGGCTCCCAAACGGAACATCTCCTCGGCGATAAAGACCTCAAAACCCTGCGTCTGAGTCAGGAATCCCGTCTCAAAGTTCTGGAGGACTTCAAACAACTGCCGCGAAGTTTGGATTTCGTAGACCGCGAGTGGGAAAAATGGTTGAAGGGAGGACAACCAACACTTGCGGTCACATTCAACCAGGAAACCGCTACTGCCGATCCCAAATATCAGCATCTTTCTGTCTTGCACCCGCTGGTGCGTCAGGCTGCCCGCGCATTGCAAACTGTTCACGACCCGGCTTATGTTTCCGTCGAGGCGCAACGTGCTGACTTAGCGCCGGGCAATTACCATTTCGCTCTATACCGTTGGCGAAAAAGCGGTGTAAAATCCGACGAGCAAATTGTCTCGGTGGCCAATCATGCCGCGCTGGGAGATCAGCTGCTTTCTATTTTGCAGACGGCTACCGACTCCAATCAGTCGGCGTTGCCGGCACAATCGGAATTTGACCAGCTTGACCTTCATCACCATGCCAAATGGATGGTGGCACAGGCCGACCATATTGCTGAAAACCGTCAATTGGTGGAACACCGCATCCATAGCTTGAATGTCAGCCACAAAGCCCGCTGCCAAGCCGTCCAAGATCAGATTAACCGGGCGACCAATGACAAAATCGTCTTGATGAAACAGAGTGAATTGACCCGCGCCAACGCGGATTTTAGCGAGCGGTTGGCTCAGCTTCGTCAGTTTGCTGAAGGGGGCGACATCCACGCCCAGCCCATCCTTTTTGGGACCTTAAAACTTACCACGCCTAAATGATATGAGCTTTATCGAGGAAGTTCGTGCTGACCGGCAGCCATTAGCACATGTGCTCAAGAAGCACCATGGCATCCGGAAGATCGTAGAGGAGCTTTACCCGGACCGGGCTCACTTCATCTATGAGTTGCTACAGAATGCGGAAGACACAAAGGCCACTGAAGTGTCCTTCGTGTTGCAGGAGGATAAACTTAAGTTCGAGCATAACGGCCGGGCATTTACTGATCCAGATCTGTTGGGAATCACCGACATTGGCGAGGGAACTAAAGCTGGAGACGATGACAAAATCGGGCGCTTCGGGGTCGGGTTTAAAGCCGTCTTCGCCTATTCAGAAACGCCACACATTTGGTCGCCCACTTACAGCTTCAAGATTTCAGAACTTGTTCTACCAACTGAAATCGACCCCAAACCAGAAATTGGCACCAAAACCTGCTTTGAATTCCCGTTCAATAATCCTAAAAAATCACCAGAAGACGCCTTCGCGGAAATCAAGGCTGGCCTCGAAGAACTGGCGGAAACGACCTTGCTCTTCCTTACAAATCTACAATCAATTCGATGGCAAATTGGTGACCACCCGTTGGGTTCGGTGCGCCGCAAGCCTCATTCGGAATACCACATAGAAATTCTCACCCAGGTCAACGGTGGGGCACTAAAAAGCTCCCATTTCCTGCGGTTCTCAGCCCCGGTTCAAGGCGTGGAGAAACAACACCTGTTTCTGGCTTACGAACTAAATTTTCTACCGGATTTCAACGCGTTTAACTCCGGGAAACCGCTGTCCAGTCAATTGCGGATAATTCCTGCTGACCCCGGGCTTGTAGCGGTCTTTTTTCCCGCAGAAAAAGAGGTTTCCGGACTGCGCTTTCATATCCACGCTCCGTTTATCACTCCTATAGACAGGGCGAGCGTGAAGGAGACTGTCGTAAATGATCCGCTTTACCTCCAGCTTGGTCAATTGGCCGCTGCGTCATTGTCAACCATCCGGGATTTAGGACTTCTGAACACGGATTTCTTGGCTGTGCTCCCAAATTCACAGGATGCGCTTCCGAAGAAATATCAGGTCATCCGAACCCTGATTGTCGCGACGATGAATGACCAGCCGCTAACTCCTACTTATTCCAAATCTCATGCTCCCGCTAAACATCTGTTGCAGGGGAAGGCGTCACTCAAGGAACTGCTAGACCCGGTCGACCTGGAATACTTGGTGACTTATGAAAAAATGGCTCCACAATGGGCTGTAGCCGCGCCGCAAAAAAATAGCCCTGCCGATCGGTTTCTTGCCAGCCTCGCCATTCAGGAATGGGATGTTGATAAACTCACCAAATTCCTTTCCCTAAAAGCCTCGAATACTCGTCGCATGGTGGATTGGAATTGGGTCGAACCAGATGAGGTTTTCTTCAAATGGCTGGAAGCAAAGCCCGCTGAGTGGAATCAAGGGTTGTATGCAATCCTTAATGCCGAAATTCGCTCAAAATCCGAATGGCAACGCCGGGAGGTGATAAAGGAAGTGGAGCAATTCCGGATTATTCGCCTCTCAAACGGAAAGCATAGCGTCGGCACAAAATGCTTTTTTCCGAGTGACGGAGTTGTTCACGACGAAGTCCTGCCTCGCGTTGACGCACGAGTGTATACGTCAGGCAAAAGCAAGACCCAGCAGGAGGAAGCCAAAGCATTTTTGGAGTTAATGGGGGTCCATGCCGTTGGTGAAGCCGACCAGGTAAAGGCAATCCTGGAACAAAGATACAAAGGTGGTGAAGCCTTTAAGCCCGACCTGAAGGACTTGGAGCGCTTTGTCGCCCTTTTGGAAAAAGATAAAAATCAGGCAGATGTTTTTTCAAGCTATTTCATTTTTAAGCGCACCGATTCTAAATGGGGCCAGCCAGGCTCCGCCTTTCTCGACAGCCCTATTCAGGAAACCGGACTAAGTGCGTATTACACCGCGTTCGGGGGCAAAACCAACATGGCAGGATTATCCGTAGAGTATCAACAATGCACAGTGTCAGTAGAAAGACTTGTCAAATTTGCCGAGGCAGTTGGAGTGCAAACCCGCCTGCAATTTGAAACGGCTTCATGTCGGGATAATCCCGCAGTCAGCGAACTGGTATACCAATCACATGGAGGATGGTCCACAGATTATGGAATCGATAAAGACTACGTTATTAAAGGAATCGCCGAGTTTTTGGCACTAAACAACGAAGCTCTCTCGCGTTTGATGTGGAATACCGCCTGCAATCAAAGGGATACCAACTGGCTGTTGGCGCGCTACCGGAATAACTCACATTACAACTGTCGGGAAGCATTATCACAAATTGCCTGCATATTGAGAGACACCGCATGGATTCCTCAGACAGACGGACGATTTGTTCGCCCTTCCGAGGCATCCCGCGAGTTGCTTCCGAAAGGATTCCCCTACGACGAAGGTTACGCTTGGCTTGAAGCGATCAGATTTGGGGCTGCTAAGACAATTAAACCAACGGAAAAAGCTCAAGAAACAGAGAAGGCAAAGGCTCTTGGTTTTCAAGATATCCAAAGCCTCGACCGTGCACGTCGGTTCGTTTCACTTCCACCTGAAGATCAGGAGCGGTTTTTGTCCGAACATGAGCCTAAACCAAAACCCGAGTTTCCAGAATATGAACCCAAAAACCCGGATCGCAGAGTTGAGAAAATTACTCGTCAAGCGGCTGAAGCACCGGAACGAATTAGTGAAGAACGAATTCGGTCTATATCCGTTAACCGCGACAAAGTAAAACAGGAAACTGAAGAATACCTCCGCAACCAATATACGAATTCTGATGGCATCATGTTCTGCCAGATTTGCAAATTGCCGCTTCCGTTTAAACTTGGTGACGGTTTATATCATTTTGAAAAAGTGGAGTTCCTTCCTGAATTGAAGCAACACCATTACCAGAATTATTTGGCACTTTGCCCGAACCATTCGGCGATGTTCAAGCTCGCTAACGGCTCCAAGAGTGACTTGAAGCGTTTGTTTGTTGAGTTAGAGGGGGCACACTTGACCATTACTCTCGCTGAAGAGCCTACCACTGTCCGCTTTTCGAAAATCCATTCGATCGACTTGAAAGCAATTATCGCACGCGACGCGAATGAAGGTCCGGTGTTGGAAGCGTAAAATGGATCACAGTTTATGGCCAAAAAAATGTTTAAGACAAAGGTTTTCCGAACAATTTGTATGGTTGCGTGGAGTTCGATGCTTATTATGTTTAATATTGATCTTTTTCTTGGCAACAAGTAACAACGGCTTACCCCAAGGCAAGGTCAGGCTGTTCCCAGTTGATCGGTTTCGCTTCGCTTAAATTCAGCGCATCGGGAATGCGAAGTTCGATGATTCCTGGGGCACGGCAAATGACCTGAACCCGGCCGCCCGGAGGGAAGCCGGCCTTTTCCAGCCAGCGCCCCATGAGCCGGATTTTCGGTTTGACGCGATTTTCAGAAAAATCGCCTTCCTCCTCGATTTTCAAGAGGCGGAGTGAAACGCACGGCGTGGAATCGGTTGGAAGATGTTCGGAAGTCATGGGATAGTTCCGGTAACGCGGAAAACCTATCCCATTACATTTTCCCCACCCTTGTCAACGCCATTATTTTTCGGTTTGCAACTTGCGGCCAAACTGTTTTAGAACAGTTGTCACAATGGGCGACAATGGACGCAGGGTAATGCGGGGGGAAAATCTGGTGGCGGCTCCGAAGGACTATTTGATCGGACCGGTCTTTGCGGGCACCAAACAGCGCGGTCCCAGAGACATCACAATCGGCCAACGCCGTTATCAAGTCGGTGGTTTTCATCCCATGCGCCCCGATTTTCAACCGCCCGCGCTGGACGTGCGCCATGCCCGCGCCATCTTCACACTGTTGAGCTTTCGGAAGCCGGGGGAAAACACGCCGTTGATCCGTTTTTCCTTCCGGGAATTCTGCCGCCGCTATGCCAACAGCAACGGCGGGAGTTACGCCCGCGCGATCAAAGGCATCGTGGCCGACCTCATAGACTCCTACATCCGAGTCACCGACCTGGACACGACGGTTTGCCGGCAATACCGCTTGATTGAGCGGATTGACGTTGAAGCCCGCCCGCCCCGGCGGAACGATTCCAAGCTGGCAACATCGAATCAGCAGGAGATATTTTTCCACGGCTGCACGTTGTCCCCGGAATTTTTCGGGATGCTTGGACAAATTGCCGAACTTCAGTATTTGAAACTGGACGTGCTTACGTCCATTCGCGCGCCACTGGCGCAGGCCATCTACCTTTACATTCCCAGCCGCGCCCACCATCACAGCGAGGCAGACCCATTTGAGATTTCCCTGACGAAACTCTTGGAACAGGTATCCTGCCCGGTGCCCAAACACAAATCCGTGCGGCACAAGATTTTTACCCAGCGGGAGGCCATCGGCCATTCCATCATCCAGCAGCTTAACGGACTCGAAACCACCAATGCGGTTTTCCGGGTCCGGCTGGCCCCGACGAATGATGACACGGACTGGAAACTGCAAGCCTGGGTTGACAAAAGCCCGCGTCGCTCAAATCCGGCTTCGGCCAATTCCAAGCTCATCAAGGCTTGGAATGCCAGCGGACGTCCGTTTGAACTTATGGAAAAGCGGCTGGTGAGCCCGCTGCCGTTGACGGATTATGAAAAGGAATTGCTGGAAATCGCCGGGGTGCAGCTTGCGGGCAACGAGCGGTTTTTCTCCCTGGCCAAGGCGTTAATTCCCCCGGCCCAATTTGTCGGCCTTTTGGCCGAGGCCAAGGGCGACGCCCTTGAGGGCCGCAAGGCCCGGAAGAATCCCACAGCCCGGTTGATCTGGCGCATCATCGCCGCCATCTCGGCACCCCATCAGGCCGGATTTTTGCCGCCGGGGGATATGGACAACTGAGAAAAAGACCGGCCCCGGATATGGACAACTGAGAAAAACCCAGGGTGCAGGTATGGACGACTGAGAAAAACGGGTGGGCCGGAGATTCCGCAATTCGATGATTATCAAGTCCAACTGGATTTGGCCGTTTTCCTGTCCATCTAATGGTTCCCATTAATGTATATTCCATTGGGAAATGCGCGATAAATCGCCTGGCCGGAGCACACCACCGGCATTTCGTGTGACAGAAGTGTTGACACCGGCAGTCATATTTATATACTGTCATAAACCCCCGTTATTCCGTGCCGTTATTTTGGCCACTTCTTTTTCCTTGCAGGCTCCCGGCTGACCCAACCTCTCCATGTGAGACGTTTGTATTAAACCCGTTGACCGGGGCCGCAGGGGAAACAATCCCATGAAAAGCAATACCCAGAAATCCACCCCGGCCAGCCCCGGCAGACCCGCCAACAAACCCGCGCATGAAATCCGCCTCAGCGGCGTTCGTGCCAGTATTTGGAAAAACGACACCGAGAAGGGGCCGCGCTACAACACCACGTTTGAGCGCTACTACCGAGATGGTGAGGAATGGAAATCTTCCGATTCATTCGGGCGCGATGACCTTCTGACGCTATCCTTTGTGTGCCAGGAGTCGTTGCGTTGGATTGCCCAGCAGCCCACTGTCTCGATGTAACCCGCACAGGCTGGCGGTCGAATGGCTGCCAGCCTTTTTGTATTTTTGGGCAAATTCCGTTTTCGCCCGCTCCATCCCGCCCCCCTTCTTCCGTGCCGTTTTCTTACTCCACTCCCGCCGTCCAAATGGCCAATGATGCCGCCCAGGAATACCGGTGTTTTGTCGCGACCACCACTGGGTATTTTGCCGTGGAGAATGCCGTCGGCGAACTGTTCGTCTGCCGGGCCGGTCTGCCCCAGGACATCCCGCCATCGGAAGCAATTGCCCTTTGGTCCTGTGCCGGATCTTCCGACCCACGCCCGGCCGGCGATGTCACGGCTTTGGATTGTCACGAACTCGGATTGACCCTTTTGGATGTTC
>Ga0302274_10000987_pt1 | contig 28092 bp, 24 predicted proteins | sample III_Bog_N2_1_FD_198755 | JGI IMG/M metagenome (GOLD analysis project Ga0302274, IMG submission 198755) | Peat permafrost microbial communities from Stordalen Mire near Abisko, Sweden - III_Bog_N2_1 | ecosystem: Environmental > Terrestrial > Soil > Wetlands > Peat | place: Sweden: Abisko...
AGCCAATCATTAACGCCAGACGCATCCCAAGCCTTCATGTCACCGCAACAACTCGTCGTTCCGCCGGCGACCAGCACAAACGATGATTCGGTGGTGGACCTCGGAACCATCGAGTTAAAGAAGCTTTCCGTGGCTGATTTTCAAATAAATCAAAAATAGGCGGGACATCTGCGGCTTGCGCCTTGAACGCACGCGCCGGTTTGATCGCCAACGAGGCATTTGCAGGGATTCCAACCCGTCCTTCAGCCGTTGCCATAATGAGTGGCTGCGGCGTGGAAGGTATTTTGTGGTCGGTGCTGGCTCCCGGGATTTTGTCCAGTAATCCCCCGTCGTAGTCCATATCGTTCGGTCAATCAATCCCACGATGGCGTTGCGACACCAGTGGCCGGCGTTCAGGCGCTGCATGTATTCAGACGGCGTGAACGGGCCATCTTCAACCCCATCGTGATAAACCCAGACAAAATGTGCGGTTTCCGGCTTCGGGGCACCCAACTGCCGTATCAATTTGCATGACCAGACGCCCTCCTGATGGCGCAGGGACGGATCGGCGTTCGGACTGGCACATCGGGCGCTGTAGGTTCCGGTCAATTCCGTGCCTGAAATAATTCCGTGCCAGGTGATTGATGTCATGCTTCTCGGCACTTTGGCCATGAAATCAGCCTGGCCGTTCTTGATCGTCCCGCGAAACGGCAGGGTGACGACATCCAAATTGTCGAACAGGCTGAGTTCGCCGTGCAGCGCCGTCCCGGTCGCCTCGTAAATGGTCATCCAGGTCTCTCTTGGCTTGCTTCTCAACACCGCTGTCATAGTGGGCTTGCCGCTGCCGCTCATGTTCGGCGAGTTCTTGTTGTCTTTCTGCCTCCGCTTTTGCGAGTTCCCATTGCCTTTCTTCCTCAGCAAGCTTCTGCTGCCGCGCATCTTCAGCCTGTTGTATTTGCGCCACCACCTGTTGCGCGATTTCAGCTTTTTTCCCATCGGGGAATGAAGCCAGATATTTTTGGTAGCTATCTTTGATACGCGACTGGTTATCGCCGGCAAGCTTGATGTCCTGCTGTGCCTGCGCCCATGCACTGTTGGCTTTCCAATTGTGCACAGCGGGAATTCCAATCCTCAATAAAATGACGATCACCACTACCGACACTGCTACAATCATTGCGTTTTTATTAAATATGGCCTGCGCCGCGCTGGCAACACCTTCGGTGGCGCGCGAAAAGTCAGCGCAGATTTGCAGGGCTTTGTTAAATTCTTTGATTGCCTCGGCTGGCTTTTTTGCCGCAAGCAACTGACCACCCTGCTCGGCAAGGGCTCCGGCCTCCTGGATTGCCGAATCCGCCTGTTGACGTATCGGCCGCACGAATGTTTCGTCCGCCCCCAACTGAACCGATTCGTCAATACATTCCAACACGGCGGCAAACTTCCGCATCGTCAACAAGGTCGGAATCAGTTTTTCAGTGAGTTCCGCCACCCGGTCTTGGTCTGCCTGTTCCTGCTTGAGGAGATTTTCTTGGCCTGCTTGTGCCTGCTTGCGGAGATTGAACAACTCCCTTAACAAAGTCTCAACGACTCCGTCAGTGCTTGCGGTTTCCGTTTGTGCATTGGTTTCCCACAACTCAGTTTCCGGGCCAAACTCCACCAGCGTTTTGTCCAACTCCTGAACCGCCAGCTTGTAATTTCCGGCCTGGATCAAATGCGTGACCGAATCTTTCAGATCCAGCAATCGCCGCTCAAGACCCTCGAATATTGCCGGCGTTAACCCGGCTGGCTGCCAGACTGTCATGCCTTCAGCCCATATTAGATCGGAATGTTTTAATTCCTGCCGCTCGGCCAATGATTTTAATTCGTCGATTGTTACCGGCCCTTCCCATCTATCCTCTGACGCATGGGCGTAGTAGATTTTAGAGTTCATTGCCAACATCCTGCGGTTTATTAGTTCACTGGCTTGACTATTGGTGCTGTTTGGACGCCTGCCACTGTTTGACAAACTCTTCATGGGTCAGGGGACCCAATTCTCGATAGGCTTCCTGAATAAATTCCTCTAGTGTCTCACGATTATTTGGGTAAGTGTCTTTTAGGATACGATAGCTTGAGGCCAAGCTCGCTTCATATTCACATTTGGCCTGCTGATAATCCTGCTCGTCCTGGCTAACGAGTGGAGGCTGAATTGTTGATCCTGAATATTTCTGATTCGAGGAGTTTTCCATCCATGAAGATTGCGTGTCTTGCTTCGCTTTTTGTTTCTGATGGATGACAAGCATTATCAGGATGACCACCACCAAAACAATGATGCCAAAGCCGGGCAGCAATCGCTTCGGACTCAACCCGAAGACCGGCACGTTGTGATCGCTTGGTTTTCGCGGGGATGAGTGCTGGAGCAAAAGAAATTGGCAAAATATATGAGCGCGAAATACTTCTACACAATCAAGGGCGCTCGGCAGGGGCCGGTAGCACTCGAAGACTTGAGATCGTTGGCACAGCGGCAGGAGCTAAAGCGTTCTGATCTCATATGGGCTGAGGGCATGAGGGCCTGGCAGCCGGCCGGATCAACAGCTGATATTTTTCAAGGTCTGCCGCCGGATTTGAGGCATATTGAACAAAAGCTGCCCCCGATACCGCCGCCACCCGAAGCCAAGACCGGCGGATCACATTCGGAGGCGAAGTCATTTCATGTAGGCTTGCCATCTTCAGCCCAGTAGATGAGGTTTCCAATCGGTAGGAGTATCCACCAACCGCTCCGGTCGGTGTCGTGCATTCTGCGAATGCCAACTGCAAGGTATGGTATGAGTGTGGCAAAACCATAAAGGAGGGATAAAACACCGGAATCGCCACATAATGCAGCAATTAAAGCCGTCAGAAAGCCGATACAGAAGTTGACTAAAAAGAATGACCAAAACTCCCTTCTTGTAGCTCGACCCTCAAAACCCGCATAGCTTTTTAAGACGTGGACATACCAATAAAAAAGCGAACCGTGCTGTGCCGGGTTCAGTGTTGATGTTCCCGGCATAGTCGGCGGCATCGCCGGCGGTAGCGGCGGTGGCATGGTGTCGGCGGACGCCGTGTTCGCGACCATCCCAGGATCCAAATCCGGCGGCAGACCTTGAAAAATATCAGCAGTTGATCCGGCCGGCTGCCAGGCTCCCATGCCCTCAGCCCATATGAGATCAGAACGATTTAGCTCCTCACGGGCAGCCAATGATTTTAATTCGTCGAGCGTTGTTGGCCCCTGCCGTGCGCCCTTGACCGTGTAGAAGTATTTCGCGCTCATGCCGAAGAATACGCCCCATCATGCCGTGGTCGTCAAGGTGAATCTGCGCCTCAATAGGGCGTGTCCTTAAATTCCAAACAAGCAGCGCAAATCAAATCCTTCGGGGTGAACCTCCGCCGCGAGCGAATGCGCCGAAAAATCACCCAAGAGAAGCTCGCCGAACTGGTAGATCTGAACATTCGAACCGTCCAGAAGATCGAAGCTGGCGACGTCAACATCCTTCTGACGACGGTGCTGCGCCTGCGCAAGGCACTGGGCTGTTCTTGGGATGCGTTGATGGGGAAGCAGTGATCGGCCGTTTAACGCCCCGCCTTCATCTTCCTTCTCGCCCACGCCGATAACCGGTATGTTTGGTGACCTGTGGCCGCAACCCTATACGACCTGATTCCGCGCGACGAGAAATTCAGCAATGATTTGCTGTTGGGTCGTTTTCTTGACTATGTGGCGGGCCGGAAGCTCGAGCTTTATCCGGCGCAGGAGTCCGCCATTCTGGAATTGTTCGACGAGAAGAATGTCATTCTCAACACGCCGACCGGATCAGGAAAATCTTTGGTGGCCACCGCGCTGCACTTTCAGGCCATCGCCAAGGGGCGGCGTTCAATCTACACCTGTCCGATCAAGGCGCTGGTGAATGAGAAGTTCATGGCGCTCTGCCGTGAGTTCGGGCCGGACAATGTCGGCTTGAGCACCGGCGACGCCTCGGTGAACCGCGACGCTCCCATCTTGTGCTGCACGGCGGAAATCCTGGCGAACATTGCCTTGCGCGAAGGTGCGACGGCCAACGTCCAGGACGTGGTGATGGATGAATTTCATTATTACGCCGACCGCGAACGCGGCGTGGCGTGGCAGGTGCCGCTGCTGACGCTGCCGAAAACGCGCTTTCTTTTGATGTCCGCCACGCTCGGCGACACCGCGTTTTTTGAAACAGAGCTGACGCGGCTGACAGGACGGCAGACGGTGACGGTCGCCTCGACGGATCGGCCGGTGCCACTGGCGCATGAATATTCAGAGCTGCCGCTGGCCAAGACCTTGGAAAGCCTCGTCGCCAGCGGACGTGCGCCGGTGTATGTGGTGCATTTCACGCAATTGGACGCGGCGGAGAGCGCACAAGATTTCACGAGCATCAACGTCTGCACGCGCGATGAAAAGGCGGCCATCGCCAGCACGCTGGAACAGTTCAAGTTCACCAGCCCCTACGGCCCAGAGATCAAGAAATGGCTGCGTCACGGTATCGGATTGCATCACGCGGGGCTGCTGCCGAAGTATCGCGTGCTGGTGGAGCAGCTCGCGCAGAAGGGATTGCTCAAGGTCATTTGCGGCACGGACACGCTCGGCGTCGGCATCAACGTCCCAATCCGCACGGTGCTGTTCACTCGGTTGTGCAAGTTTGACGGGCAGAAGACGGGCATTTTAAGCGCGCGGGATTTCCACCAGATCGCCGGGCGGGCCGGCCGGAAAGGCTTTGACGACAAGGGCTGGGTTGTCGCGCAGGCACCGGAGCACGTCATTGAAAACCTCAAGCTGGCAGAAAAGACGGCGCGCGACGGCAAGAAAACGGTGAAGCGCCAGCCGCCCGAGAAGAATTTCGTCAACTGGGACAAGAACACCTACATCCGCCTGATCGCGGCACAGCCGGAAAAGCTTGCTTCCCGTTTCCAGGTCACGCACGCGATGCTGTTAAACGTGCTCAGTCGTCACGGCGAGCCAGTTTCAAAACCTGCCGCTGGTTGATGGCGGCAGGTTTTGAAACTGGCTCCGATGATCCAACGGACAATCGAAGTGGTATTCACCCTGCTTGCCGATGATGGTTGCGCGGCCTTTATCGAGGCAGCGCGGAAGAATGACGAAGCCGCCCAAGCGCACGCGTGGACTACGAGGGGCTTGTTTGGTAAGGTCGAGTGCGAATATAGCCATATATTGTTTCTTTCTTTGACGACACCTTGCCCAACGCTGCACGGTTTGGCCATGCCAGCAGTTCAATGATTGGTCATCCCGCCGTTGCTCGACCCCTTGTTGCCGTTGCCGGGTTGGATTGTGCCTGAATTGTTATTGTAGCCGTTGTTTGGCGGAGTTCCCGGGATAATATTGTTATTGCCGTTGCCCGGCTGGATCGTGCCGGAATTGTTGTTGTAGCCGTTGTTCGGTGGGGTTCCCGGGATAATATTGTTGTAATTGCCGCCGCCTGGCGCATTGCCCGGTGCGTTGCCCGGCGCATTGCCCGGCGCATTGCCTGGCGCATTGCCTGGCGCATTGCCTGGTGCGTTGCCTGGTGCGTTGCCCGGCGCTTTTCCGGCCGCGCCCATGGGTGGACTGCCGGCGGCATTCCCCGCGCTGGCCGTTGAACCGCCGCCGGCCTGGGTCTGAGCCCAGACCCATAGGGAGGCGCTGCAAAGAACCGTCAAGACTGCGATTTTGGTTTTCATAATTTTGTCCTGCTGACAATGACCCTACGCGCCAGGTTCGGCCGTGTCCATGGGGTGAAACCCTGATGGCCACCTGAGCAAATTGGCTGAAGGCTGATCGCTGAAGGGTTGAAGGAAGTGACAGTGCACGGCAAACATCCCGGCAGCCAAATGCCCGTTCACGCCGCCGCGTGTAATGATTGCCAAACTGAAGTTCCCCGGCGACCCACATTGCCTTGGCTGGTGTGGGCGTGAGTGCGGTTGACGGTCTTAGACAGCACAGAATCCGTGAGACCGTTTGAAGTTGCAAAAATCAAGCGGTCATTAAATCAGCCAGTATTTCCTTAGTCTTTCTCACCAGGCCAAGGCGGGGGAATATTTTGCCAGTTGTGAACACATGCTCTTCGATTGACAGGGCAGCCATGGCGTCTTCCGCAAAAACCTGATTGTAGCCGTATTCAAAGGCAAACCGGGCCGTGCTCTCGACCCCGACGTTGGTGGCAATCCCGCACAGGATGATGGTGGTCATGCCGCGCCGCCTCAATTGCAAATCCAGTTCTGTCCCGTGAAAAGCACCCCACTGGTGTTTGGTGATCACGAAATCGCCCGGCTTCGGCCCCATTTCGGGAACAATGTCCGTCCAGTCAGGCGGCGGGGTCTGAGCCGGCCATGGCGCGTCAACGACGGGTCGCAGTGCGTCTTTGCAGTCCGGAGAAAATGCCACACGGACCAAAAAAACCGGCATTCCGTTTTCTCTGGACGCATCGGCCAGAGCAGCCGCATTTTTCACCACGATGTCCGATGCGTAAGGAGCGGTCTGTCTCCCAACCACGCCCTTTTGGAGATCAATGACCACCAGCGCCGTTTTCGTTCTGTCAATCAACACGTTTTTCATACCGGCATATTGCCATTTTGCAAAGCATCACGCATCAAGATATAAATTGAAAGCAGGGCTTCGCCGGGTGTCCTGGATCTTCATCCTGAAACTCGATTTAAATGCGGCAGACGAGTAACATACCCACGTCAATGCCCTCTGAACAAACTGAAACAACCATCCCGGCTGCCGATACTCCGCCAGAGGTCGTGGGCCGACCTCGGCGCGTGGGTGGTGCGACATGGCGCGACACCTTTGCCGCCTTGAAGCACCGGAATTTCAGGTTGTTTTTCGTCGGCCAGCTCGTATCGCTCACCGGAACATGGATGCAGGCCACCGCCCAAGGCTGGCTGGTCTATCAGTTGACCGGCTCAAAGGTTCTGCTCGGCACCGTGGCCGCCGTCGGGACGCTGCCCATGCTGCTGCTCTCCCTTTGGGGCGGCTCCGTGGCCGACCGGCATTCCAAGCGCACCGTGATTATTATCACCCAGATTGGAATGATGCTGACGGCCTTCGTGTTTGCCGCGCTGGTGGGGAGCGGGCACATTCAACCTTGGCACATCCTTGTGCTGGCTGCGCTGGGCGGTGTGGCGATGGCCTTCGATATGCCTGCACGGCAGGCATTCATGGTCGAAATGACCAGCACCGAACATTTGATGAATGCGGTGTCGCTGAACAGTTCCATCGTCAATGGCGCACGGGTTATCGGCCCTGCCGTGGCGGGTTGGCTGATGGCTGGCGTTGGCATCACATGGTGTTTCATCCTGAACGGCGTCAGTTTTATTGCGGTCATCGTTGGCCTGATGATGATGCGCCTGCCCAAGTTTATCCCCCCGACCAAGCCGCATTCTGCGGGGCGGCACATCCTCGAAGGCTTCAAATATGTGGCTGGCCATCGCCGCGTGCGGATTCTGCTGCTGCTTTTTGGCGTGGTGGGCGTCTTTGGCTGGTCGTATGCGGTGCTGCTGCCCGCCTACGCGACGGACATTCTCCATGTTGGCGAAAGCGGCTATGGCGGCCTGCTCAGTGCGAACGGCTTTGGTGCGCTTTTGGGGGCGTTGACCGTGGCCACATGGGGGAGCCGCGTCCGGCCACGACTGTTGATTCTGGGCGGGCTATGGTTGTTTTCGGCGATGTTGCTGCTGCTGGCGGTCGTCCGCTGGTATCCGCTGGTGCTCCTGTGCTTGGCGGTGGGTGGCTGGGGAATGCTGCTCTATTTCTCCACCACCAACACGCTCATTCAAAGCAACGTGTCGAACGCCATGCGTGGACGGGTAATGGGCATCTGGGCACTGGTGTTCGGCGGCATGATGCCGCTGGGCGGCCTCGAATCGGGCTTCCTGTCACACGCCGTGGGCGTGCCATGGACAATCGCGGTGGGGGCTTTGATTTGTGTCGGAGCCGGTCTGGTGACGTGGTGGACTGTGCGTCGCAATCCGCCGGCTCCAAATTGATTCCGGACGGACGGCACAACGTCACAGCCTAAATTTCATCCTGCGCCTACGGCCGAATGATTCCAGCCGCGCGCGTTAATCACCGTCCCCACAAATTCAGCACCATCTCCCGTTGCGGCGTGAGATGGGCGGCGTCTTGGTCTCCATCACACCGATAACCAGAAGTGTTCGTGCCCTGAAACCGCATAGCCCGTGTGTTATTCCGCGAACAAGACCCGCAAATCCTCCAGCGTCAGGCTTTGGGCGAAGCGCTCCTCACCCAGCACGTCGGCGGCGAGTGCGCCCTTCTGTAGCTGCATCGTCCGGATTTTTTGCTCGATGCTGTCGCGCATCAACAGCCGGTAGGCCATCACCTTGCTCGTTTGGCCGATCCGATGCGTGCGGTCAATCGCCTGGTTTTCCACCGCCGGATTCCACCACGGATCGAACAGCACAACATAGGACGCGGCGGTCAGGTTCAAACCCATGCCGCCCGCCTTGAGCGAAATCAAAAACACCGCCCCACCCTTGGCGGCTTGAAACTCCTTCACCAGCTCGCCGCGATTTTCCGTGTCGCCGGCGAGATAATAGTGCGGCCACCCGCGCTGCTTCACCATGTCTCGGAGAATGTCGAGCATGGTCACAAACTGCGAAAACACGAGCACCTTGTGGCCTTCTTCCATCAGCGGTTCGAGCAGATCTTCCAGCGCCGCCAATTTTGCGCTTTCGGCCGTGCGAAGTTTGGCGTCCACCAGTGCTGGGTGGCAGCAAATCTGCCGCAACCGTAGCAGCGAGGTAAGGATGTTAAATCGCTCGGCGTTGAGCTGCTTGTTCGTTTTAAGACCTAAAATAATCTGGCGGGCGTGTTTGAGTTCAGCGCGATAAAGCATTTTCTGCTCGCCCTCCATTTCGCAGAGCAAATCTTCCTCAACCCGGTCGGGCAAATCCTTGGCCACCTGCATTTTCGTGCGCCGCAACAAAAACGGCCGCACCCGCGACGCCAGCCGCCGTCGGGCGAGCGGATCGTCCTGGGCGTTGAATTGGCGAACAAAGTGGGCGCGGTTGCCCAGCGCTCCAGGCATGGCAAACGCCATGATACTCCACAGGTCGAGCAGCCGGTTTTCAATCGGTGTGCCGGTCAACGCGAGGCGGTATTCGGCGGTCAGTGCGCGCGCGGCCTGGGCGGTCTGAGAATCGGGGGTTTTAATGGATTGCGCCTCATCAAGAATCACCGCCCGCCATGAGACATCGGCGATGGCCGGTGAGAGCGAACGCAATTGCGCGTAGTTGATGACAATGAGGTCGGCACTTTCGCGGGCCGCGGTAAGTTTTTCGGCAGGTTCACCGCGCCAGACCCGGACGCGCAGATCTGGATAAAACCGCTCCGCTTCCGCCCGCCAGATGTCGGTGACGGATTTGGGGCTGACCACCAGATTTGGCAGCGGTGCGGTGGCGGTCCCGCCGCCTTCACCTTCCAATTTTAACCACGCCAGCCAGGCGAGGGTTTGCAAGGTTTTGCCCAGGCCCATGTCGTCGGCAAGCACGCCGCCAAAACGGTTGGCCGTGAGGTAGGCGAGAAAATGAAAGCCTTCAATCTGATACGGCCGAAGTTCAGCGCGGATGGCCGGCGGTAGCGCCGGGGTGACGCGCGCCTTTATTTCGTTCACGCGCCGCTGGATTATTTTGACCTGGGCGGGCGCGAGGAATTTTTTCGCGGCAGGGTCGGCAAGCTGGAGCGCGTGAAACCGCTGCGGCTCGGCAGAAAAATCCCGGGCGTTGAGGCCGAGCCGGGCGAGTTGCTCGTCGTCTTCCGGCGTATGATTGAAGTCCAGCCGCCGCCAGCCCCTCCGGCCAAGGCGGACATAATCTCCACGCGCATTGAGCAGGAGCTTCAATTCTGCCGGGGTGAGCGTGGTGTCGGCCACCTTGAGCACGACCTTGAGATCAAACCAGTCCATGCCGGACTCGTTAATGTCCAGCGACACGCTGCCGCTGACGGGTTCGTTCCGGAGCGAGGAGAGTTCGGAATCCAGCCACACTTCAATTTCGGGCGGGAGCGACTTGAGCCAGACCACGAACGCTTCGGGAGTTTTTTTGGTGACGCGCAGCTTCCAGTCGCCCGCATCCTCATCCCATTTCACATTGAGCGGTTCGAGCACCCGGGGAAAATGCCCTTGGGCGGTGAGTTCCTGCACCACGATGACACTTTCTTCCGGCGCGTGAATTGTCTCCGCCATCCCGTCTGTGTGGGGCTGCCATCCGTGCAGGGTGAACTTCTCCGTCTTCATCCCCGCCGCTTTGGCGAGCACACGGATGACGATGTCCTCTGTCTCGACCCGGGAGTGAGAGTCGATTAGCTCGCACGACAGCGTGACCTTCACGGGCACTTCGCGGATGCGTCGGGCCAGCGAGTCTGGCAGCGGAACCCCCGCGGCGTGCAGAAAACGCACGCCGGCAGCGGTCTCCAACGCGGTTGCCGGAATGGTTTTACAGCAATCCGTATCCAGCGCGTCAGCGGGCGGACCCGAAAAAAGTCCGCGCTCCGTAAGGTAAAGCGTAGGTTGGCCGGCGAGTGTGCAATAAATGCGTGGCGGCGGTGTCCCCTCGGCGGTGGTCAACGCCAGTTCATATTTGCCGCTGGCATCTGCGGGCGGGTGCAGGTGTAATCGCAACGCCTCACTCATGCGCACCAAGGGCTGGCCGTCCTGAGTGATGACCCGATCCGGTGCCAGCGGCAGCCGGAGCAGACGATTAAGCGCCGAACGGGCTGTGGCATCCGAATACTTGAATGACCACCAGCTTTCGTAGTGCCACGGCTTAAACACTGCGCTCCATAGCAACAGCGATTCGGGGCCGAGATCAAGGACTCCTCGCTCGAACTGTTCACCGAATTTGACGGCCTGGGTCTCCTTGAATTCGACAAACTCCGCGTCCCGGCCGGTTCGCCATTCCAAATGCGCCACATCCGAGTGCATGACGAGCCGCAAATCCAGCGAGCCGGCATCGGTGACGGGCGCCCGCGCGTCGAACAGGCGAAACCAATTGTTCCAATGCGCGACCTCATCATCGCGTTCCCACGAGGCCATTTCGTCTTTGATCAGGCTCAAGTCCGTGATGCCATCCATGAATTTGGGATAGTCCCATTTACGACGACGAAGCTCCCACGCAACATGGAGCCAGAAATAAAAATCGTCGGCCGGAAAATCTCGCCAGAGTTCCAACGGCACCCGGTCATGCTTCCGGACGGGCAGGCGGACGATTATTCCGAGATCCTTTTCCAGGAGCAGCCGGTAGCTCGCATACGCATAAAGCAGCTGCACATTGCGAATAAACTCGGCTTCCGCCGGGCTGAGCGCGCGCCCAAGATGCTTGACGAGCCGCTGGCCAAGCGGTGACTCTGGAACCGGCGCCGGCGAGCGTTCAGGGTCGGATGACTGTGCAGGCGTCCTGGCAGCGGGCGGGGCGTCGTCCGCCGTCGCCCGGCGCTGCAATTCAAGCATCGCGGCGACCGTATGCTTGCAGTCATATTGCATCGGACACGAACACTCGGACTGCCACACCCGGTCGGCGAATTCCAGCCCAACCTCATAGTCCGCGCCACCGCGCACGACCGCTGTGTAAAGATAATCGGGCTCGACGCACTTTAACTCGAGCACATTGCCGGCGGCAAAATAGTCGCGCCCACGCTGGCGCGTCTGCGCCGGCACCAGGGCGAGAAAACGCCCGATGCCTTGCAGCAAATCGTTCCGCAACTTCATTGACCCATGAGCATGATACAGAAGCGCCGCTGAAACAAGGCGCGGCTGATTCCAACACCGTGTGTTCCGTCGCTGTCGGGTTCGTAAGTCGGAGCCAAAGATGAAGTCATTTGCCCCACAGATTTTGCACCATCTCCCGTTGCGGCGTGAACGGGCACTTGGCCTTCGGGGTCATGTGCGCAACGTCCCGGTTTCTTAACGCCAGCTGCGCACCGGTCATCAACACATTTTTACCAAGCTGCTCCCGTAACTGATCCGCCGCCGAATCCAAGGCGCCCCAGCGCTCTGCATCCGTCGTGCCCCACAGCGTCGGCTGCGTGTCCAGCCGCTCCAGATTGAACATCGCGATCCGAATCTGCCGCACTGGCCTAAAAGCATCCTGCATGATTTCCCGGAACATCGCCTCCAACGTCGTGTTGATGACCGAATTCAGAAACTGCGGGTGCTTGAACCTGTGGCTGGTGCCAACCTCGGTGAAATCCTTGAACCGGACGGCCAGGCTGATTTCCCGAGTTTGCATCTGTTCCCGGCGCAATTGGCCGACCAGACGGATGGCCTCGCTCAAGGTGAACATCAGCGCCGCCTCGTAGTCCGGCTCGTCCTGCGGCAGCGTCGTGCTGCTGGAGATGGTGGTGCGGTCTTTGACCTCCAGAATCAGCGGCTCGTTCCACTGGCCGTTGGCGAACAGCCAGAGCTGCTGCCCCCAGATGCCGAACTTTTGTTTCAGCAACATCGAGGGCAAGTCAGCGACATCGCCGAAGGTGAAGGCCATGAACGCGGCGAGCGAGCGCTGGCGGTTCTTGCCGATGCCGGACATTTCCGACACCGGCCGGTCTTTGAGAAATTCTTTTTCCGAACCGGCGGGCACTTCGAGAAAGCCGGTGCCCTTGGCGGCGTCGGTCGCGAGTTTCGCCAGCTTCGCGGAATTGGCCAGACCCGCCGTTACCGGCAGTCGCGTCTCTTTCAAGATGCGTTGCCGGATGCCTTGGACGAAATCCGTTGGCTTGGTGTTGCGCCAAATATGTTCGTCAAAGCTGGCGATCGATAAGCAAGTGGACTCATGGTTTCAGAAGTTTTTCAACGTGCGCGGCCACCTGTGCCGCTTGTAAATTAATTCCCAGTTCATTGAAATGCACGTTGTCACTGTGATATTCAGGATGACCTTTCACCAGTGAATTCAGATCATCAAAATCAATGCCCGCCGGCTTGATGTATGCAAGCGCGATGGCATTTCTTGCCGCAATGCGCTCGTCTGACGAATGGCTTTGATCGCCGGATGGCAAAACTTTGGAAGTTTTCAACGTGGTCGTGCTGGCCCAGATCAACTTGGCGTTGGCAGCATGAGCCCGAATGGTCGCCAGCAGTTTTGGAAAAGCTACATCATATTCCTTCTCGCCATGTTGCCAGCCGTGCATACCGTTGTTGAAATGGATGACTTCAAATCTGGTGTTGTCCAACACCAAGGCGATTTCCTGAAGCAAGACCGGATCAGAAATAAAACGTGAGGTGGCAAGTCGCGCAACATAGGCCTTACCCGCTAGATGCTTCTCAACTTCAGGGTAGTAGTTCCGGGTAATGGAGTCACCAATCAAGAGGACCCGTGGCAGATTGGTTTCATTGGCGTGCGAAATCCAAATGTCGCACCATTCGATGGATTCTCTCGCCGACGGCTGAATGACATCCGGCTGGGCCCGGACGAATGGCACCAGAACAGTGGCTAACGCGATGCATAAAAAAAATTTCATTCTATTGTCGTTTCGTGTTTAGAGTTTCAAGCCAACTGCGGGTTACAGAATAATTGCGAATCGTCGCGACAGATTTCTTTAACCCGGCTTTCAAAGCTGGCACCTTTAAAATTTGGAAAGATGCCCATCAGGCCGCCGCTAACGCCAAAGGTTGGTCGCCGCGAGTTCAATAATTTCATCTTCTTTATCATTCAGGATGGGAAAGCATAACATGGTCGAAGGTCGCCGTGGTGAGAATGTTTGTTTTGTGCGAGGAGGCTGCCAACCCAACGACGGTATCGGCGGCAAGGTCCAACGTCACCGGCTCCGAAGGTAGCCAATGTTCGCCGTCCACCGATTCGTAGCCGGTGAACACATTGCCACGCCGGACGATTTTCAGCCAGCAGGGAAATTGCCCCTTGGGAACGCTGCTTTTCTGCGCATCAGCATCGGCAAAGATACGGGTTGCCTTGGCATTGCTCCGGTCGCGATAAATGAACTGCGTGCCGTCGGTCGGCGTGATGCATATCGTGACATGCCGGGAACCAGCGGACAGTGATTCGCGGATGCACAGGCTAGCCTTGGCGTGTGCCATTCCACCGGGGTTGTCCATCGTGGTCACGCGCGCCACCAGTTCAACATCACCGCGCCATGGTTGGAAGGCGATATGTCCCCCATCGTTGGTGCCCCAAAGGTCCATCGTGCCTTGCAAAATGAAAATACCCGCAGCATACCGAACCGTTCCCGGCACTTGTGCCGAGCCAATGTCCTGATGCTCCCATGGCGCGGGCAGCGGTTCTTTGGCCAGCGTTGAGGTGGCTAGCACCATGACGCCCATGATGGCAACAACTCTAAGGAATGCGGCACGGACAGGCAAAGGGGTAAGGTTTGTTTTCATGAAGTTTGTAAGGACTAACTTTTCCTCGGCATACATTTCAATGACTTTTTTCTTGTTCCGCTTGAAAGACAAACGCCAAAGCCTAAGGACGCTTTTTGATTTGTCGTGGCAGATATCCTACAACGGCAATCTTCACATTCAGCACGACGATGCAAACGTTTTTCGAGAGATTGATTCATGGTGTCAAACCGTCTGGCATAGGCGCTTTCTGTCTTCCAACTTGGTAGCCATAAATTCCATAAAATGCGATATACGCGAAGGCTCCCATCGGCACGACAAAGGAGAATTGAACGCCCATTCTGTCGGCCACCAGACCTTGCAGCGGTGGCAGTAACGCTCCCCCGAAAACGGACATCATCAGCAACGATGATGCCTGGCTTTTGAGCGGTCCCAGCCCCTCAATTGCCAGTGAGAAGATGTTTGACCACATCACCGAACAGAACAGTCCGATGCCGAGGATGGCCCACTTCGCGGCTTCACCTGTCGCCAGCACGCCGGTGATCAAAAGGGCGATGATAACAACACTGAAGAGGGTCAACATCCGCTGGGGGCTGGCTTCACCGAGGAAAAACACGACCAGCAGCGCGGCGAGCAAAATGCCGTAGTGGGTGACATTGTTCCAACTGCAAACCGAGTTGATATTGGCGATGGCAGATGCGTCAAAAAAAGTGTTAAACACGGGCACGTTGCCAAGGCTGGTTGCAATCTTCGGCAATAATGCGACAACCACAAAAGCCAGGATCGGCACCAGCACGACCAAGAAATGTCGCAAATGTTTCCTCATGTCGCTCAACGCAAACGCGCCCATGAACCGGCCGATCATAAGTCCGCCCCAATAGAAGGCGAGGAACTTGCTGGCGGCCTCGTGTTCCAAGCCGCCGAGCTTGGGCTGCCCCAGAAAGTTGATGACAGTGCTGCCGACCGTCACCTCGCCACCGACATACATGAAAATGGCGACCATGCCGAGGACCGTGTGCGGATGTTTGAGTGCGCCTATGCCGCCGCTGGTCTGGTCGTGGTTGGTAAAATTCGGCAGGCGGGCAAATTTGAAAAACACCGCCAGCAAAACAAAAACCCCGGCAAAGCATAGATACGGAATTTTAACTGAGTCCGCCCCGTGCGCTGTCTTGCTGGTGAAGAAGGTAAAAATTAACCAGCCGCCAATGATGGGACCGATGGTCGTGCCGAAAGAGTTGAACGCTTGCGACAAATTAAGCCGGCTCGAAGCGGTGCGTTCCGGCCCCAAAATAGTCACATAGGGATTGGCCGCGATTTGCAACATGGCAAAGCCCATGCCGACAACGAACAGGGCGAACAGAAAAAATGGATAAGAAGTCAGAATTGCGGCAGGGTAGAACAACGCGCTGCCAGAGGCCGCGATAAGCAGGCCGATAATAACTCCGTTCTTGTAACCGATCCGGTTGATGGGATCGCCGGAGATCATTGAAATCACGAAGTAGATCAGCGAGCCGAAGGTGTAGGCGCCAAAGAAAGCAAATTGAATCAGCATCGCGTGGAAATAATCCAGCGTGAAAGCCTCCTTGAAACGCGGGATAAGAATGTCGTTCCAAACGGTCATGAATCCCCACATGAAGAAGAGAGTCGTCATGATCGCAAACGGCATGCGATAGGTTTGCCTGCCGTCGGCAGGCAAATCTGACATCGGTTTTTCGCGTAAATAGATTGGCTTGCTCATTAGAAAGTTTTGGGGATTACGGATTCGACCTCTTCAGACATTTCCGGGAGGCAAATGATGAAGAACTGTGTGGCTATAACCATGCGCTTCGCCATTTACTTTGAGGCCAACGCATCGGCCACCGCCTGCTGGACAATGGCCAGATCACTTGTGCCGCGAAAGCCGCTGAAGCCGGCGGACAATCTCGTGTGCCCGTCAATTTTGATGGGTTGCCCGCCTTCCCAACCGATAAACTCCGGACGAATGATGCCGAATGGCGCATCATCAAGCGTTCCAGAATACACTTGTTTCTCGAATTCTCCGGTCTTCAGCCCGGTAATCCAAACCTGACTGGCCTTGATCCAAGCGAGGCGAAAGGAATTCCGCAGCCGGATTTTATCTTTTCCGAAAAGCTTTCCATATATTGCACCCGAATCCTCGATGAGACAGAGCGCACAATTACCCTCGTTATTTTGCCGGTCTTCGTCATTCGCCAGATATTCAGGAATGCGGCGTTCAACCGCCGAGATGATTTTGGCAATAAGCGTCAAGTCTTGCTGGTGTTTCATATGTCTTGTTTGTAATTTGTAATAGCTGCGTTTGTGGTTTTTGATTGTCTTGTGTTTCAGTTAGATTAGCGATGCTGGCGGTAAATATACTCTGTTTCGAAAAGTCTTGGACTATCGCAACAGATTCTCAATCCTTTTGAGCTCGTCGTCTGTGAACTTCAAATTGTCCAGCGCGGCTACGTTCTGTTCGACTTGTTCGACGCGCGAAGCACCGATCAAAGCGCTGGTCACTTCCGGATTGCGCAGCACCCAAGCCAGCGCCATTTGCGCGAGGGTCTGACCACGGGCGCGGGCGACATCATTCAAGCCGCACAACCGCCCGACCAGCGATTCGTTGCCGATTTGTTTGCGCAAGTATGGCAAAGCGTCAACACCCTGCAGCGCGCGTGAACCTTCGGGAATGCCGTTGAGATATTTATCCGTAAGCAATCCGCTGGCGAGCGGTGAAAACGCAATGATTCCAAAACCATGTTTTTTGGCGACGGGAAAAAGGTCATTTTCAACTGTCCGCTCCAGCATATGGTAGCGAGGTTGGTGGATGACCAGCGGCGACCAACCACGGGATGCCACCAGCGAACAGGCTGCATCGCTCAACTGTCCAGGATAGTTGGAAACGCCCGCGTAAAGCGCCTTGCCGCTGCGAACAATATCATTAAGCGCGCCGATGGATTCTTCAAGCGGCGTCTCCGGGTCTGGACGGTGATGGTAAAAAATGTCCACATAATCAAGGCCAAGACGTTGGAGCGACTGATCCAGCGAGGCCATGAGATATTTGCGCGAACCCCATTCACCATAAGGCCCGGGCCACATGAGATAGCCCGCCTTGGACGAGATGATGAGTTCGTCGCGCGGCAAATCCTTGAGAACTTTGCCAACAATTTTTTCGGCATTGCCCGGCGGCCGGCCGTAGTTGTTCGCAAAATCAAAATGCGTGATGCCCAGGTCAAACGCGCGAAATACACACTCCCGCGCCGCCTCCGCGCCGCGATAGCCGCCAAACGTTTCCCATGCTCCAAGCGAGATGGCTGGCAGTTTCAGTCCCCACCTGCCGCACTTGCGGTAGAGCATTTTGTCGTAGCGTTGTTTGGAATATTCATTCATAAAGATATAAGTTACTAACGATTCACTGCCACGTGTGCGGGAGCTCCCGCCACACAAAGACTTTCCAGTCGCAACTCCTGGCCCGGTGCCAGATCCGGGATGATCTCGACATGATGAACACCAGCATCGAGATTTTGCGCGAGCATTTCGACATAACGCCAGTTCCCATGCAGTCCCAGACTGCCAACGTCCACAGCCTTGATTTCCTTGCCATCAAGAAGAACCCGATACTTGCCTGAGTGCATGGTGGTTTCGCCAAAGAAAAGAAGATCGCGGCCCTCTATTGTCAACACCAGCGACTTGGGAGATTGCGCATCGTCGCTCGCTCGGCTTGCTATGACAACGCAATCCATCCAACGCGATGGCGTGAAATCAAAGGCAATGGCGGAGCGAAGCGGATTTCCCACGCGCCAGCCCTCCGGCAATTTTTCCAGAGAGGCCAGCTTGAAGCGATTGATCGTCATGTAAGTATCGGCATTGAGCATCGTTGGTGGAATGTGGCATTGCGTGTTTTGCGCGATGGCCTGTTGCAACGCGTTCCACACCGCCTCCGCATACAGCGCGTAACCCGCGTCTCCTGGATGTGTCACATCGGGCGGGGCGTCCCATAACTGATCCGGCGTTGCTTTGCCTTCGGCCACGCGCGCTTTGACCAAAGACACCACATCGGCCACGGCCAGCCCGTAGGCATGGGAGATCTCTTTATGTTTGGCATCCAAGGGACGCGCGGGTGGGTTTGGCAAAACATCTTTTTTTGCCGGCAGAATGACCTGCAAGACCGGCACGCCGGCTTGAACCATCCGCCGCACTAGAGACTCATAAGAAGCCAGACGATCCTGATCGGGTGGAGTGTATGGACCATCGTTGATGGTGAACTCAAGAAAAACTAGATCGGGTTTGTGGGCTAGAACGTCCCGCTCCAGTCGAAACGCCCCCAATTGCGAGCCGGTGCCACCGATGGAGGCATCCCAAAACTCAAAATGCGCCGCCGGGTAATTCTTTTGCAGACGCGCCGAAACCAGCGCGCGATAGGAGGTGCGCATTGGGTCGGTGGCTTGCGCTCCCCAAGTCAAGCTGCCTCCGAAAAAGACCACGCTCAGTTGATCTCCTTTTTTGGCACGCTCGTCAAATGCCGCAAATGTATTCGTAAATCTTGCGGTGGACGCATTGGCGCTGAAGATTCCTATCAACACACCAAGTAGTATTAAATATGTTCTGATTTTCATTTTTATTCATTCGTCCGACGCTTCTGTCATGGCTGGTTGGCCGGGGAAGTAATTTGGAGTTCTCGCGTGCTGTGGACGACATCCCCGCTTTGGCCATGCAACTCAGCTTCGAGTATGCAGGGGCCGACCGATTCTGGCCAGATAAGATCAAAATTCAATGTTGTCTTTCCTATCGCATCCATGTGGCCGGCCTGCTTCAGGCTGACCAAAACATGATTGTGCTGCTTGACTCTCAATGTGACCGGACCATCCCAAGGCTTGTCAAGGTCGTTGATGAGCACAACCGGAAGTTGAATCTTCTCCCCACCGATGGCCTTCTCCGCCCAAAAAGTGATGCTCAGACCGATTGGCGCAAAGGCGTCGCGCACGTAGCGATAAAACTCCGGTTCCCACTTGAGCTTCGCAACATTCAGCCAGTGGTCACTTGTCTGACCGTCCGCCCGGGAATAGTCGAGGGTTGTGAAGTGCATCACTGCGGCGAGATTTCGATGGCTGCGCCAAAATTCGGTATCAGCGGCCAGATAAGTGGCGCTGAGATGGCGACGCTGGGCCGTCGTGGATTGCGGACCGAGAAGATTTTGGTAAAGATTGGAGGTCAGGGTGGTCGGAGTTCCGTCGCGATTGAGCCAGAGCCAGCCATACTCGTTTAGGATTGCAGCATGCTTGCCGTCGTTGTGAAGGGGACCGCCTTGGGGAACCGGGTCGGCCTGAGCGAGAGACGCCAGCTTAAAGTCCGCCTTTTGGAAATGATAACAGTGAACCTCGAAAACATCGCCCGGCTCCTGCGGATAGATATAACTGTTATCCCATGGGCGTCCGGAAAGGTCTAATGCCCGGACTTGTCGGATAGCCGGGCCCGTCTCGGTGCCGCTGGTTTCGTTGCTCGCATCCCAGATCACTACGCAAGGATGGTTCCAGCGTTCCTGCATCCACTCCCTGAATTCGGCCGCCAATTCATCACTCTTCAATTCATTGGGCCATCTGCTCCAGCCAGCGTGGCCAAACCACAATGGAAACTCATCTTGGACGAGTATCCCTTCCTCGTCCGCAATGCGATACCATTCTTCGGGGGGAAAACCGATGGAGTTTCGCAGGCAGTTCCAATGCATGTCCTTTATCCTTTGGAACAGGAGGCGCACCCACTTTTCATCCCATGGCAGAGCGCCACACTGGCTATCTTCGAAGAAGCGATAGAGGGAAATATTACTTCCGCGCATGAAATATGGTTTGCCGTTCAACAAGGCGCGGCCGCTGGCAGGATCCAACCTAAACTCTCGCATGCCGAAGCGGTTTGTGCAGGAGTCAGCACCGTTTTCCACTTCGAGTTCATACAGAAACGGAGACTCGGGAGACCACAGTTGACAATGGGCGATGGGAACCACAACGTCCAAAACTTTTTCAGCTCCACCAGCCAGAGAGTCCGGTTTAAGTTCCAATATGCCGGCCACTCGGCCCGATTTGGTTTCGCGGACCGTAAATCGCATCGTGAACATGGCGGCGGATGCGCAAGTATTTTGGAGTCGAGCCTGAACGCGAACGCTTTTGGCATAGATATCCGGCGCGGCCTGAACATTTACAATTTGCGGCGAACCGGACAGCAGGAGTTGAACCTCGTCAAATATCCCAGGAATATATCGCTCCTTCTCAAAATCAAAACCCGAAGGAATTGCCCCGCCCACAGCATCTCGGTCAGCACCCACCCGGATGAGCAGCTCGTTGTCGCCGGTTTTCATGGCCTTGGTGGCATCAAAATATCCCGGAGTGAAACAGGGCAGATGATCCGCCAACGGCTGACCATTGAGAATAACCCGCGTGCCGAACATTGCCTTTTGAATTTTGAGCACAGCCATCGCCGGCACCAGCCCGTCAAAGTGGAACGTGCGCTTATACCAGAATGCGTCCCGTCGCAGATCCTTCTGTGCGAGACTGCGTCGGTCCGCCACTTTTGGTCCCGGCTCGATGAAGGGCGGTTGCGCCAGAGAGACCAAACCGGGCACAAACACCGTATGGTCGAATGCCGAAGGAATCACGTCCATTTTTCCTTCGGCAATTTGCCACATCCCATCCAAGTCAATGACGCGCCGGTGTCCGCCGAGAGCATCTGAATCTGCATTGGCGCGCAGAACACAAAAGAAAACGCCAAGGACGGGAAGCATTTGGCGAACCAAGGGGAAAAGCCTCATATCTTTGCATTAGAACAATCCAAGCACCCATGTATAAATAAACCCGGCCGCACCGTCAACTGCTGGACCGGCGCAACGTCACAAGCGCCACGGCGTGGTGAGAAATGGGAGTTCATCACGGTCTGACTGTTTGGGTGGATTGAATCTTGGTGTAGGCGCTTAATTCAGGAGAAGTGACAACGTCCCAGACGGTTTCCTGAATAAGCTTCAAATCTCCAGAGGAAACCTCCACCACGCTTTTAAAGGGAGGATAGTCCTTCTCCATGTGGCTCTCGTAAGGCAGGCCGACGGGACTCTTCTTGAAGATCACAGCGTAGGCGGTCCAAGCTGTGACATTCTGGCCGATCGAATTGAGGTGAATCACATCACGATGCAACTGCTGGACGGAAGTAAAGTTCTCAAATTTCCCTGCTCTCATTTTTGCGTCCAAGGCCAGAAGCACCTCACCGGATGGGATCATCGCCACATCGGGGTTGGTCTTGCGCACCGAGTCGGTGACATGCCGAAAGTAGTCGCGGGTCGCCACGCCGAGTTGGTCAGGATTATCCGGGGTAGGCGTTAGATACGCCTTGCTGAAGCTGTCCAACACGTCGTATTTCGACACCGTCCACGGGGCATAAATATAGAAGCGGGTCGCGGCGTTGTCCGGCCTCGACCGAGTGATCTTGATTATGTCATTGACCGCCTCCGTGTCTCGTTTCTGAGTGGCTTTATCATCGTCCTGCCAGACTTGGAGTGTGACCACATCCCAGTGTTGACCGGGCAACGAGACAGTCCAGGGCACAAACGGCCCGTTCTTGTCGGCCTCGGCCGTTTTATTGGAATGCCAGGTGTGTTTCTCTCCGATCCCGGCGCACGACGACGATTTAGGATCGGTCGGGTGCTCATGGATAAACGTGAGGCTGGTGGCAGCCCGGAAGTGGACGCCCCAGATGTAAGTGTTGCCCTGCTCCAACTCAACCTGCGTGGCGATTTTCGGAAACTTGTTTACCAGATCGCCGGTCAGCGAGTTACCGACGTGATACACGGAGAATTCTCCGGCGGCGGCGGAGACGAGCATCGCACCGAGCGCAAGCGCAAACGTTGTGGGGCGCAGCCCGACGATCAGGGTTGGGATGGATTTTTTCATGTTCATGTTAGTTCGTTTGGTTTTGGATCGGCATCAAAGATAATCCCCTCACGGCACTTCGTCCTGCTGATAGGCGAAAGGGTGTCCCGGAACATCGGTGCTGGCCCCGAATTTCGCGGGTTCTGGAAAGTCCTGCCGATATACATAGGTATGAACCTTCTTGCCGGTAAAATCAATCACATGGATGAAGTATCTGCTAACGTCTCCGCGACCATTATATGAATTTTCAGCCATCACCGGATCATTGATCCGGCTGTCACGCAGGACATAGTTCAATTGCCCGCTTGGTTGAAAGGCATAAATGGACTTATCTCCCCGGCAATTGATGAAGATGTCGTTTTTGAAAGCACCGCCATTTCCATTTTCCATCGAAGAGGGATTCTTGCCGATTGCGACAGTCTTATACAGCACCGGTGAGGCATGAGCCGCCTCCGTGTTCAAACCGCCTAGATCATACATCAGGAGTTTGCCATCCATGGTGGTCACATAAGCGTATTGGTCGCCAAAGGCGGGCGTGACACGCCACAACTTGACACTTTGCCAACCGGGGTTGGCGGAAGGGCAGTTGGGACTCGCGGCATGGCCGGCGCCAAGGCCTGCCGCGACCGCCGTCGGAGCCTGCACCTCCAGCGTCGAGGCCACCACCGGCATTTGCTCCTTGCTGTGGTCGAACGTATAGGGCCATTGGTTTGCCGCCAGGCCGACATTCTTGGTTTCATCATACCGCGCCTGGGTCGTGAAATACATCTTCCGGTAGAATTGCAGCAGCGGCTGCAAGTCCACTAATACAACCTTGTTCTCACTGCGTGAAGCCAGAATGACATAGCCCGCATAGGCCGTCGCCTTGTGATTGGGATACACTGTTGGGTCGCTGTCGTGCCAGATATCGCGCTCCGCCTGGCTGTCCAGCAGCGTGGCGATGTTGGCGTTGATCAACTTTTCGCCGCGGCCGCTGTTTTGCCAGCCCATGCTCGTTCCGGCCTTGATCGCCGTGGGCGCGGCTATGGGCAAGTCAACAAAGCCCAGTAGCTTGAGCCCCTTCGTGGTGGGCCAGCAGGGAACCCCATACAGCCAGGTGCCGGTCGCCATCAGGCTGTTCCAATTGTGAGCCAGTTCAGAACAACGCACCCGGCCCTGAACCGCAATGACTGCCAATTGTCCCTTGTGGTTCGTTACATCCCATACTGCCGCCAAGACAAACTCCCCGCACGGCGTCACGGCCAGAGCCATCGGCACCTTGCCCGCAGGCAGTTGCACGGATGGAAAGATGCTCTTGTTCGGGCCTGCGGCATAAGCCTGCGCATAATTCTGTTCCCCGCCGTGATTGCCAACGCCGTTGTTGATGTAGGTGTATTCATACGGATCCACGGGCACCGTTCCGATAAAGCCATTCTCGAAAGCCACGTAGATCGCCTGGTTCGCCGCGATCCCCGTTGCCGTTCCCACGGCGATGGGTTTTTTGGGAGAGTGCCAATCGGGCTCGGCCAGTTCGGGCGGAATGGGATAACGATACCTATAATAATCCCGCCCTCCGGCGCGCCGAACGTCCCAACTCACCTTGTTCCAAAAGCCATACGGCGGGGTCGCGTTGCGATAGAGAAAACATTCACCATTCCCCGCCTCAATGACGCCCGCATTGTTCGGATCGTCGGCGACATATACCAGCGGGCCCGCTTGCGCATACCAATCTTTTCCATCTGGCGCGCGGCTTCCAGCCAAATACTGCTTGTGATCAACTGGTCCTTCCCACCCATCAGTATCGCCTTGCAGGGCCAGTGTAGGAAAGATCTCCGGTTGCGGATGGTAATGCTCATATTTCGGGCCCAGCAGATAATCGCGCACCGTTAATTCGCCGGCGTGCAAGGCGACGTTTTTATACTCCGTCCAGTTAATAGTGCCGTCGCGGTTGAGGATTCGTTCACTCCATGCCGCTCCGCTGGTGCCGCGGTTGGAAACTGGCTCGCCAAACAATGCGGTGGATCCAAGCACTGCGAGGATCGCCACAACAATAGTGTGTGCTCGCATAACATTCAACTCTGAGGATGATAATAGAAATCGCGATTTCTCGGGAATTAAAGAAATTATACCCTCACTTCTTTGAAGGTTGTTAATCATTCCAATTGGATATTTAGGACGGCCTTTGTAAAGGGCCGGTCCAGCATCACCAGCTCCCACCGCCCATCGGCCCGTTTACCAATGTTACCCCAAATCTCCTCGCCATTCCACCGGATTGAACTGTGCGATCGGTGTTGTGAATCATACGGATAGACGTGCGACTTAACCAAGCCGGGCACCGGAACCCGAAAATAACCCTGTCGTTGCTTGTCGGTCTCGACTGTCAGAGTGACGGATTTTTTCTTTGATTCATACAAATAGGTGTATTTCAGATAGCCACCGTCCGGCAGTGTCACCGCGATGGTCGCAGGCTTGTCCGCCCAACTCGCCGGCATGGCCGGCCAGATGTTGACCTCGTTGAAACCAAACCCGGCGGGCGTGATGCCGAACAACCCCTCAATTATGGCGCTCAAATGTCCGGCGGCGGAGATACCGTATCGGTCGCGCCCGCTGCCCTTTCCCTCCTTCAGCGTATACCATTCCATACAACCGCCTTCTCTGGCAATGGCGTCGCTGCGTTGCTTGACGGCCGCATAGACCGCGTCCAGCATGTCATACTTGGAAAAAGCACGGACACAATTGTAATACGACTCCTCCCAACAACCGCCCGGAATGAAGCCTTGAAAAGGAAAATCGGGGCATTCCCAATAGTAAACGGGATAAGTGAGCGGCATCGGAAACACACCGTTGTCCATCAGGACGTGCCGGGCGTATTCGGCAACCTTCAGACCGCGGGAGTCATTGCCGGCAATGAAAGCCGCATAGTAAGGCGTGGCGTCCAGTTCTCGGGTGCTCTCATCAATGCCATTGCCACTGTGATACCACTTTTTTTCACCGGCTCGGCAGAGGAGATAGTAGTAGCCGGCGTCGGAATCGTATGCCTGTGTCTCGATGGCTTGGTGCATCTGGGCCGCCCTGGCCTGTAGCCAGACTGTTTCGGGCAGGTGGTGGGCCGACCCGTAGTCGGCCATTAGTTGCAGCCACTCGCACACTTCCATGCTGGCCACCACCACCACGTCGCTCCCAGTTTTTTCCGCGATAAAACCATGCTCAGGCTCGCCAACTAAGTAACCCCAAAGCCGATTCTGTAGTCGGCGGCCATTCTCAATCAGGCCGTTGTCGTGCGGGTCATACTCGGCTAGGGACGTTTTGACGATGGTGAGCAGGCGATCCCAGTTGTTGGTGACCAACTCATCCCGGTCGGCGTAACGGAGATATTCGGAAAAATGCTTTGCCACTTGCGCAATGTGAATTGCGCTCTGCAACCGGGTGTAATCCCAGATTAGATGCCCGTCCGGGTCATGCTCGTCAAAGAAAATGCGTTTGCCCATTTCAGACATCACTCCGGGATCGTCTCCCCACAAGTAGGCGGCGCACTTCGGGCCGAAATGAAAATCCCGGGGGTCATAACTCGCCGCTGGATTATTCGTGCCGTCGGCGACCGACAGCCAGCCGTCCTTCTGGAAATGTTGATACGCTTTCCGGCGCATATCAACGGTGAGTTTGGCGGCGATAAAAAACGAATCCATAATGGTTTTGTCTGGAACCGAGATGGTCACCCTGCGGCTGATCCTGAAATCCGGCGCATTGCTCAAGTTTCCAGCGTTGTCGCTCCCCGCCGCTGAAATAACCTGTGCCTTCGTTTGAAAAACGAGGCTAAATACAATTACTACCGTGGCGAGGACTGCAATTAATTTATTCAACATTTGTTTGAAAATCTTCAGAATAATCGCGCGCAGGCGAAATTCGCCGTTTTGCATTCCATTCGCTAAGAATTTAGCCCCAGATGGAATTGCGTCCGGCGCGGGCAGCCTTGAGGTCGCCCACTCTTCACTTGATCTTTGCCTGTAACCTGCACGTTCGCCGCCAGCACGGGTCAGCGCGAAGGAGAGCAGAATTTCATTTAGCATATGGATTTCTAAACCGACCTGGAATTGCTGATTTTAACGCTGGCAGCAATGACACCATTCATCCAAGCATCATCTTTCTTTGACCTTTTTTCTTTGCAGGCTGTTATTCGCGTGGAATGTGCTGGCTATTCTCCGTGAAATTCACCCCCGCGCAATATGACAAACGTCAGACGCCGCCGTTTCACCCACCGGCCTTGACTCTCAACTCGACCGGTTCTCTGGTCATGGTTACTCGTGGAATGGTCAGCAGATTAGCGGCGTCGGGGGTTATCTGGCCAGAGCCTAATATCTGGTCTGCGCGCTTCAACACCCATGTGTAAATAGAACCCGGCCGCACCGTGAATTGCTGGGTCCGGCGCAACGTCACATCCGCCACGGCGTCATTGGGCATCTGCGGTGGCGAACCCTTGATGGCCGGATGAGCGATCCAGAGTTGGAAAGCGAACTCAGAGGGTGTGTCTTGCACGCCCTTCCAGCGGAAATAGGCGTTGATCTGCCCCGAATCATCGTAATCCGCTGGGGCATTTAGCCAAGGAGGTTGCTGGTCCGAAGATGCATGGGTGAAGACAGGATACGCTTCATTCTTACGGACCTCCAGCCAGGGGTAGGCTAGCGCGACCTCACAGAGCGGATGCTTGGCGATGAGAGAGGCAAAGGTAGCATGACCGAATGTTCCCCAACTGAGCACCAAAGGCAGATGCCCGGCTTGCGCTGCCTGCACGAGCGCGGGCTGCGTCGTAGCCCATGTATCTGACTGGGATGAAAAATCAACCACGACCGGAGGATCAGGCAGGCCGACGCCGGCTGCTCGCTTCATCCAGGCGTCGCGCTCGGTTTGGGGAGCATCCACCGCCGGGGACGGGGCCAATCCGCCCATCCGATACGCGGCGTAGCCGGTTCCGGCCGGCACACTTACCCGCACGGCGGCAAAAATATCGCCATGGGGCATGCCAATGCCCAGCGCGCCACATCCGCCCATTGACACGCCGCTGAGATAAATCCGGTTGCGATCAATTTTATAGTGCGTGACCACCCATTCAATGGTGTCCAGCACCCGCCGTTCCGCAGGCGCGGGCGCATTGATGTGCTTCGTGAAGTTTGGGCTCTGGCGCACCTGGCTCCATCCCCACCATTCGGAATTCATCGAGTTGAGATAAAGGGCGTAAGCGTCATCCGGCGGATTCGTCATTGCTGTCGGCGGGTCATCGCCAGGCTCCGTTTTCCGTGCAAGACAAGCAAATCCCAGGTAGTCATAGGCCGTTCGGTTGGCCGAATGCAACACCACGCAAAGCGGTGCCTGCGCGCGCGGCACCTTGGGTGCGACCACATAAAAGCTATTGTGATTTTGCTGCTTGGGACCAGTTTCTTCCCCCTTGGGATAGTCCCACTCACCGCTGGCGTTCGTCCCATATCCCCACTGCTCGCGTGCCCCGTGAACATATCGCTCAATGATTCGCCCATCAAGCGCTCGTGTCGTTATATTCCCAGCGTCCAGCGTCGGCGGCCAGTCTGCAACCAGCCCGGCGGTGCCCGCGATTGACGCTGCACATAGCGAAATTACGGCTATGAAGATAAAGTTAAATTTCATTGTTCGATAACTTCCAGTGTCATTGCCCCGAAATGTGTCTCAGACCACAGGAGTCACTGAAAATATGCAGATTAGGTTAGAGCCTGTCTGAAAAAGCGGACGGATTGGTTTGGCGGCGGCGCGGTGAAAGAAAAGCGTATAAAGTGCTTGATTTGAATGGGTGTTTTTTGAATTTATTTTCGCGGTAGCGCCAGTCAGGCGATGAAAATCGCTACTTACGATACCAACCTCACCGCCGCCCAATG
>Ga0302274_10000989_pt1 | contig 28046 bp, 20 predicted proteins | sample III_Bog_N2_1_FD_198755 | JGI IMG/M metagenome (GOLD analysis project Ga0302274, IMG submission 198755) | Peat permafrost microbial communities from Stordalen Mire near Abisko, Sweden - III_Bog_N2_1 | ecosystem: Environmental > Terrestrial > Soil > Wetlands > Peat | place: Sweden: Abisko...
GAGTGAAGGCTAGGGGGAACGTAGAGTCCGGTTCCGTGGCTAAATGCAGATCCGTTCTGTGTCTTCGGAGAGGTGTTGTTGCGGTCGCCATCGGAGTTCGAGCGCACTTCGGCGTTGCGTGCCGACGCACGGCGTGTGGAAGGATAGATAGCGGACAGGCGAGCGTTGAGACGCTCAAGAGGTGTCATCGCCGCACCTCCTTGGCTCGAACGGGGTCGGGCTTGGACGGAAATACAACTGGCTGCGGGTGAGCCGTTCGACGACCAGCATGATGCCGGAGCAGGCTGGACAGCGCAAGCTGGGTGGCTGGGGCGGATCGGCGCATGCCGCGATGCCGAGCGTGGCCGGTCTTGTCGCCTCCATCGATCCCCTGCTTTTGCGTACTTTGATCGACCGTGCGCTGCCTCAACGCAATCTGCGATGGGCGTTGGAGTTGGCTGGAGCGATACGTCTGTGCTACTTCGGACGTTCAGCGCTCAGCGCAATGGCGTCGCTAGAAGACTTCTCCATTGCCCAGCATTGTGTGCGCGAACCTCGAGTTGCGCTCCTCGATCAGGTGAACAAGCATTCGGCTGACTATCACGAGCAGACTCCTACCAGTGGGGCCTGGCCCGCGATAACGCAATGCTGGCCACATAGCAGACCCAAGAAATGCTGACGCCTTTGAGAGGCCAACTGAAAAAATAGACCTTGCAGAGCACAACCAAACCACAAAGCATTGCCAGCCCGACAATGAGCAGAAACGGTGACCGAAACAGCAGTTGGCCGTGAGCTAATGCGAGGTATCCGTAAATTAGGCCGAACAGGATGAGCCCCATACTGTGGCTGGCATTGAAGCCCATCCAACACCGCCACATGGTTGTCTCGTTCGTCAGCATAGGTGGACTCTGGCTCATGCTGCTTTGCAGTGCAGGGTTACGGGGCGTGAGGCTTGGACCCCAGAACGTGGAGGAAAGGTGGAGGGCTCCAAGCGTAAGAACAATGCTCGCACTAAAAACCATTAGGATTCTTGCGGCCAAGATGCTCTCCTTATTTTGTGGGCCTGGCGGTCGTGCCGCTCCTTTCTTTACTGCACTGTTGCGTTCACTTCGGTGACATGGTCAAAAGACTGACGAACACGTCTGTGTTATGCGCGAAACGAAGGCCGTAATAGCCATTTGTCGACTTCAGCTTGCCGGAGCCTATGAGGGTGGCTTTGTCGTAGCTTGCAACATCCGAGCCATTGATGGAGCACACCACTTTATCCCCTCTTACCGAGAGCGAGATGTTCTGAGTCACCGGTTGGCCGCGCCCGGCTGCTTTATGAATCGCGGCGTTGCTCCCGCTCAGCATTCTGAACGGCTCTGGTCCAAATCCGCGCACGATAAACGTTCCGTTTCCAGATGCAGCGCAGTAAAGCTCAGTCTGGCTGGGAGTACCCATGTCGTTCCCACCGATAAACACTCCGTAGGGATGGGGGTGAGAGTTGAGATTCATGTATTTCGGCTCGGTGAATGTCGCTTTGACTGTGAAGTCCCCTGATGCGATCGCATCGGTCTTCCAGTAACTGGTGGCGGGGCCGGTTGTGGCATGAAGGGCCTGTCCTTCTTCGACAAGCCGAGCGTCATCGAGGGTCATACTTGCCTTCTCTTCAGCAGCATCGACTCTTCCGTTCCAACTGGGAATCTTGATACCACCATCTGTCACCGCACGGGAGCCTTCTATGGTGAGGCTGCCGGGACCACCGCCAAACCTCATTATTGCGAGGAACAGCGCGACGAGTAAGGCGACAAGGACAATTGCCGAGCCGATTAAGACCCTGGATTTCCTCTTCATTGTGGGACCTCAAAGTGAATTTGGTGTTGTGACCGATTCATGGGGTTCCTTAGTCAAGTTCAAGAATCACGAAGATGCTGTGACTTGTCATGGGATGGTGGCGAAGGTTTCATGGAGCGTTGCTGTGGAATCGCCGCCGACCCATACGTCGAACTGGGACACGTCGTTGACCCACGATTTAGTCGCGGCGCTCCAATACGCGCGATCTTCTTTGCCGAGCGAGAATTGAACTGTCTTTCTCTCATGTGGAGAGAGCGGCACCCTGCGGAATCCCTTTAATTCTCGGACGGGACGTGAACTCGTTCCAAATCGCTGGTGCGTGTATACCTGCACAACCTGATCGGCCGGCACATCGCTCGTGTTTTCGACATCCACGGACACCTCGAGGCTTTCGTCTACCTTCAGCTCCGGCTTGCTCAAACGCAGATTGGAGAAGCTGAAAGTTGCGTAACTCAGGCCGAAACCGAACGGATAAAGCGGCGTGCTTTCTTCTTCCCAATAGCGCCTGTTTTGAGTCTGAGGCGCATGTGTGGTGTTATGGGCATAGAAGATTGGTACCTGCCCGACATCGCGAGGCCAAGTAAAGGGCAGCTTTCCACCAGGAACCGCTTTTCCATAAAGCAAGTTCACGATTGCATTGCCACCTTGGGACCCCGGATACCAGGCCTCAAGTATGGCGGGAACATGCTCTGCAGCCCAACTGATATTCAAGGGTCTTCCATTCACCAATACCAATATGACCGGTTTTCCAGCTGCAACAACAGCCTCAAGCAATTGCTGTTGTTTTCCTGGTAACTCCAGCGAAGATCTGGAGGCACTCTCGCCGCTCATGTTCTGGGCCTCACCCAAAACCATGACTGAAATGTCGGAGCGTTGTGCGATTTGGACAGCCTTAGCGAACTCCTCGGCAGCTTTGCCCTCCGACCATGCGGCTTGCTTCGTGAACATCGAATCTCCATCGAACGGAGACGGGAACTTGCGGGCAATCTGCACGCCCGGTGCATATTCAACGCGAGTTTCGGTGCCGGCCTGGCGCTCAAGCGCTTGAAGTACCGTTACGGTTTCGCCGGCATCGTTGGCGGATACCCAAGAACCGATTGTGTCCTTGTTGGAGTCAGCGAGAGGACCCAACACCGCGATGGATTTGTAGCGCGCAGCCTGCAGTGGCAAGAGCCCGCCTTGATTCCGAAGAAGCACAGCGGATCGTTCCGCACTATGCATTGCTTCGGCTCTGTGATCGGGATCGTTCAGGACATCTTTGGCCTGCGCCTCGTCCACATAGGGATGCTCGAAGAGGCCAAGCCTGATTTTCGTTTCGAGAATCGGGCGAACTGCGTCGTCGAGCTGCCTGATTGTGATTCGGCCAGCCTTCAGAGAATCCGGCAGAGTCGTTCCGTAATCGGTCCTTCCAAGCCCCATCTCCATGTTTACTCCCGCGCTGAGCGCTCGAAGTGCGGCATCCTGAGGGTCTTTTGCGAATCCGTGGGTCGTCAAGCTATGCACGGCCATGGCATCGCTAACGACGAATCCTTTGAAATGCCATTGATCACGCAGTACATCCTGCAAAAGCCACCGATTTCCTGCCGCAGGAATCCCATTCAAATCCATGTAGGCGCTCATCACGGTTCCCACGCCCGCGTCCACGGCGCTCTTGAAGGGAGGGAGGTACACATTCCATAGCTGGTCGTCGGAAATATCGGCGGCATCGTAATCGCGGCCACCCTCTGCCGCGCCGTAACCGGCAAAATGCTTAGCGCAGGCGACGATGTGGTTTGGCGCTCCCAGGTACGGGCCTTGAAAGCCCCGGACTTGGGCCCTCGCCATTGCCGAACCGAGATAGGGATCTTCGCCTGCTCCCTCGATGATTCTGCCCCACCGGGGATCGCGCGCGATGTCGAGCATCGGGCCAAAGGTCCAATGAATCCCGGCGGCTCGCGCCTCTTGGGCGGCGACGGACTGGGCCTTCTCGACCATGGATGGATCCCAGGAGGCTGCCATTCCAATAGGGACCGGGAACAATGTCCTAAAGCCGTGAATGACGTCGTGACCAAACAGAAGTGGAATATGCAAGCGCGATCCGTCTACGGCAGCATGTTGAAGCCGATTGATCTGCGCGGGGTCTGTCATGTAGAGCACGGATCCGAGCTGCCCTGCCCGAATCCGCTCTTCGGCGCTCTGGCCAGAACCGAAGACGAAGATCTGACTCATTTGGCCAATCTTCTCGTCAGTCGTCATCTGTTTCAGCAGACGATTCGCACGTTGCAAAACAACAGAATCGCTTGGCGGAGTCAAATCGATGGGCGCCTTGGGGCTCTGAGCCTCAACCCAAACTGGAAAAACGCAGACGCTGACTGTCAGCGCCAGCAATAGAGAGCAGGAAAAATCCCAGATGCGCTTCATTCGGTCGACCTCGGACAGTCTCTGTTTCGCCATTTCACTGGGGTGGCGGTGAATCGGACTCCCAGGTCTCAAACAGAGACCTGGAATTACCTGCTTAAAGTTCAGGAGGATGTCATTGGAAATACACGATCTTGATTTCGATCTTCGTTTCAGGCTGATTCACGGAGAATGTCGCCGATTCAGGAGTGGGCGGACCTTGCATCGTATCGGGGTTGTTTGAAAATCCGCATCCCTTCAGCGGAATCCCCGACGCGTTGAATTCCATCTTTCCCGTCAAGTTATCGTCGTGTATTGCGACCGCGGCGTAGACTCCCTGCGGCAGATCTGTGAACGTGGCCGTGGCGCTCAGAGTCTTCGGATCGATATCGAGTCTTTTTGACTCGACAACGCCGGTTGGGTCCAGTGGAAAGCCCTTCCCATCGCGGAAAAGATCGATGCTGACCTTACCTTTCGCATTCTCAAATCCTGTCAGGTGAATGGTCAGTGTGGACTTGGCGGGTGCCGGCACAGACGCCGTTGCAGGTGCAGGCGAAGCGGGTGCCTGAGCCTGCAGGGAAGCAATGGAGAGTGCCAGCGTGGCACCGCAAACAACTGCGTAGGCGGTAATTCTCTTGAAGTTCAGACCGGTGATTGTCATTTCAAGTTTCCTCTTTTCTTTCAACGCTGATTTTTTGAAGTGGTGTTCAGAATCTGTTAGCGCGGCCCTTGCAGACTTGTCTGCCAGTTCGCGCGGGGCTATTCCGGCGTGTTCTCCGGGTTCATCGGCGTTCACTTCCTGGGGCCAATGCGATCCTTGCAACCCCTGGCATGGGTAGCGCGATTTCAACGAAAGCTTGTCCTGACGCAGACGCAACGATCGGCTCTGGCCACTCGGCGGAGGATAGGCCGTCGTTTTGATGAAGCGACTGAGTTGATTCGGATTCGGCCATACGGGCGAACCCATGGCCAACCACGCACCCCGCACGTTCGAGTGATCGTTGTCGATTCGCTCGATTTTTGCGGAATAGGTCTTGCCGGAGTCAAGCCCTTCCAAGTTCAGAAACACTCTCCTGGCTAACTCTGGAACGCCGTTGGAGAGGCTCTGGGAGGGGACAAGGGACGCAACCAGAATCGAGATATCTTCCCCATTGCGGGTTGCAATAACGTTCACCAGTGCGCTCGCCGGTCCGGCTCCGACTGGGGCGACTTTCAAGCGAGTGCCCTGCATTTCATTCAGGAGATAAAACGCCCAGTACGACGGCTTGCGAATCTGATCGAAGCCGAGAAGGCCGTAACCCCCGTGGAAGAAACGGTTGGGTGCACCGGACTCTTCAAAGTAGTCCGTTCCGGCAAAATGGAACATCATTTCAAGTGAGTCGGATGAACTCATTACACTGCCAACGGACCACGCTGCGCCATAAGGGCCATCGTTCACTTCGGAGTCACTGGCTGCAGACGCGCCCCATTCGGTGAAGATGACAGCGGTCTTTTCGAGCCCATATCGCTTGAGAACAGGGCGCCAATCAGCCGGAGAAGACCAATACACATGCATGTCAAAAAAGTCGAGGGGCGCGCTTGCACCTCCGGTAGCAAAGTTTTCGCTGGTGACATGCTTGAGAAACGGCTCGACGGTGGCTGAAAATTCGCCAACGGGACCTCCAACACGAAAGGCCGGATCAACACTCTTCACGGCTGTCGCGGCGTAGTCGTAGAGGCGGAAATATTCCTCAGGGCTTCCCTTCCAGAATTTCTTCAACCAAAGAATCCTTAAGTCCGGCTCATTCCACACTTCGAAATACCATTGGCGCACCTGTTTGTTGCCATAGCGCTCTGCCAGGTGTGCCACAAACTGTCGAACAAATTCTCCCCAGGCTTTGTAGTCCCTGGGGGGCGAGATGATGCCGGAATAAGACATGATGGTCTGTTTTGGATTTGCAGCGAGACACGCCGGCATGAAGCTCAACTCGACAAAAGGCATCATGCCATCGGCGACTATCTTGTCGTAGATGGCGTCAGCACGCGAGAAGTCGTAGGTTCCATCGTGTCTGCAGACGACTCCCTCACTAAGAATTCCGTGGGCTCGTATATACCTCATCCCAAGGCTGTCATGAAGGTATTTGTTCGCTGCACGATATTGCGTGCCGGCATTCTTGATCTGTGGGCTCGCATCCCCTTTGAAGAGGTAGCCAAGGTGATCTGCGCCAACTCCAATGCTCCAGTTGTTGCGCAGGGGTGGTCCTGAGAGGTCGGCAGAATTGATCTGAAACGCTACCAGGCCCGGATCCGACTCATTCGATTCGCCGGCTGCCGGAGCAGAGAACTCGCCCGGATGGCTTCCGTCCTGCGCTCGGACTTTGTAGTAGTACCTAACCCCTGGCTTTACTGTACCGTCGGCGAAACTAGACTGCGGAACTGCCAAAAGAAAATCTGGCGGGAGAATGGATTCAAAGAATCGGCGCAGAACGGGTGCCAATACATACTGGGCCAGCTGCCCATAGTGACCGTTGCGGGAGTCCGCACGGAATACTTCATAACTCGTTGCTCCATCCACCGGCTTCCAGTGAAGTTCAACGAGATGACGACTTGAGACCGTCTGTAGTTCTCCTGGTCGCTCGACACGGTGAGAGATCGGCTGACTGCTTTGTGCGAATTGCATAAGCAGCACAACTTCGACCGCAAGCACCAACATGATACCGCCTGCGGTCCATAGAACGATGCGCACAACTCTCCGCAGCAAAGATGAATGTTTCATCTGAACTCGCATCGGAATGGAGCCGGTTAGGATCTTGGATTCGCTCGTCATTGTGGACCCTCAAAGTGAATCTCATGTTGTGACTGTCGGTTACGATCCGGCTCTTGAAATGCTTGTGGGGAGAGCTCTGAGGGCTTCCGGAAGCAGGGCCGAACGTCCGAAGAGTGTCGGCGTCTTCGCCACCAGAAACGAGCAACGCCATCGCGGTGTTTACCCAATCTTTCGTTCGTCTTCATTGCAGCTGAACGGACTCTTCGTCTGGCTGCAGTCGTACCAGCGACTTCGAGTCGTTCCATAATTTCAGCGCTCGTTGTTCGTCATAGGACAATTTGGAGGATCGCGTGTCACTGAGTGTGTTGTTATTCGACTGAAAATACTTGCCAGACGCGTTGCTGTAGGCGGGATCGGCAGCGACCTTAGCAAGGGATGCACCAGAGAAGCTGAGGGAGCCCTGAGTTATACCAACTCGTTTCGCGAGCCACTTCATGAAGGAAGTTTTCGCGAGCCACTGCACAGGCTTCGGCATCGTCCGGATCAGCCCCGTCTGCGGCACGGACCCGGGGTCGAAGGCAATCGATGTGATTGAGCTTCCGGCCCGCCGTAACCGGCGGTGCAGTTCATAGGCATAAAGGATCGTGCAGAGCTTCGACGTCGCGTAGCGCTTGCCCGCGGAGAGAGGTCTCTTGCCGTTTTTTCCATCATTAGCAAGAGCAATCGCGTCGGGCTCAGCCACAATTCCGACCATCTTTCCATCCGCCGTGTCGGGGTCATGCGTTCCGCTGGCGGTGAACACGATCCGTCCACCGACTTCCAATTGCTCAATGAGCAGCTCGATCAACAGGAAATGTCCAAGGCAATTGGTCGCGAACGTTGCCTCATAGCCGTCCTTGCTATAGGAAAGCGGCCCGGCGAAGTATCCGCCTGCGTTACAAAGGAGTGCCTGAAATGAAACGACTTCGCCCCTGTCGAGCATCGCACGAAACTTTGTTGCCGCATCTCTGACAGAGCTCAGCGAGGAGGTGTCGAGCTCAAGTATGCTGACCCTTATACCGTAGTCCGTCCGAAGCTGTTGCGCGGTGGCATTGATCTTTTCCATACTCCGTCCCGCGAGAACTAAGTCGTAACGCGAGCTTGACGCGAGCTGTTTGGCGCATTCAAAGCCGATTCCCGCGTGACCGCCTGTGATGAGTGCCGTTGGCATGATTACCTTCGTTTGAGCGACTCTGAGACTGATTGTCCTGCTGATAACCAAAGTTTTACCACCGGATTCGCGCGAGTGCGGAGTAGCGCCTTTGAACGCGAAGCGCGGACGCCGAGCGGGTAATCAGCGAGAATCTTGCTCCCCGCTCACGCCGATCCTTCGCGAAGGCCGACGCTTGGCAGTTTGTGGTTCAGACCGCAACCGCGGCGCATAGGAATCCGCGCTTAGCGCTGAATCTTCGCGTTTGACTGGTTTTCCGTTGGAAACCAATCCTTGGCGGTATTCTTGACGGAAGCTGGTGCTGCATCGCACAAGGGATGCGGCTTTCACGGTTTCCATTTTCTTGTGTTCGGGGAGCCGAGTCATCCATGCTCACTGGATCGTTCATGATTAGCCTTTACCTAGCCGCGAGTCTCATCGGATTCTCAACGGGGGCGGTGATCAGCGCTCTACTTCTGGCGCTCACCGCGCGTGCCACCAGACTGCCGGGCGCAAGCGCAGCCAATATTCTGTTCGCGACTTGCTGCCTAGTTTGGAATCTGAGCGGTCTCGCGCATTCCCTCGCTCTCGCATGCGGCGCGCCCGAACAGGGACGAACAGAGCTGATCATCCTGGCTTGTCAATACACTGCAGCCGCGGCATGGCCCATCAGCGTATTAAGCCTATGGAGCCCGCTCGCAACCCTGCGTTGGCAAAGAATCGGCTGCCGGTCGTTGCAGGCGCTCGCGGCCATCACCTGTACGCTGATCGTTATACCGCTCTGGCACGGCGTCTTAACCGGGGCGACCTCGTCGCTGCTTTTCCTCATGAAATCGACCCCCTACAACGGAGCCATTCTGCTCACGTTGGGAATCGCACTATTCCGGGGACGGCTGACATCGCAGGCGATGAGGCTTCCTGTTCTGGCGATGCTCCTGGGCGCTTTCGGCGCTACAACGGCAGTCATTATCCTGCAAGTGTTGCCGTTCGAACCTGTTGTTGTCGGCCTTCTCCGCGCCGTCAGCGAACAGATTACACTTCTCATCGTTCTAGGCGCGTTCTTCTTGTTCGCCCGATTCCGCTTTTCCGATTTGTTTATCCGCCATAGCCTCAGGGTGGTGTTAGCGGCGCTCACGGCAGTAGCCGTCACGCTGTCCTATTACACCCTCTCGCTCTTCCGATTCGACGGCCGCTTGGCATATCCGGCGGCCGCCCGGGTCTGTCTCGATACCCTGACCGCGGTTCCTATATTGGTTCTGTTCGCGTTCGTTGACCGACATATCGGCGAATACGTGAACCGTTGGATATTCCGCGCGCCGGACTACCGCGCCCTGCTGCGGGAGTTATCGGAAAAACTGGCGCGCCTTCGGTCCGAAACAGAGATCGCCGACGCCGTCGAGACAACCGCCCGTCAATCGCTTGAGCTGAGAACTGTCCAGCTGGTTACGCTCGAGAGTTTTTCCAAGACGAGCCTGTCCACATCGAATCGTCCGCATTCGCATCAGCGGGAGCCGGATTTGTTGAACGCGCTGAACGACGGCGAACCGGTAGAACTCGATTGCCAGCACCCGAAGTACGCGGGACAATTCCAAGACGAAGTCGAACTGCTTGTTCCGGTTCGATCGGAGGGCCGGGTCACCCAGATGCTCGCCATCTCACCCGGTCCTGCGCGCCGCGGCCTGGTGACGCACGAAGTGAATTATTTGCGCGGCGTTGCGGCGCAGTTTGGTCATCGGCTCGACGCGCTGCACATGGAAGAGCGGCTGATTTCGGTCCAGAGCCGCGAAGCGGTGCTTCTGCAGCAGGTGACCGAGGCGGAGTTGCGCGCTCTGCGCGCTCAGGTAAACCCGCATTTCCTCTTCAATTCGCTCAACAGCATCGCAAACCTCATCGTGACCGATCCCAAGCGAGCCGAGACCATGACGCTGCGGCTCGCCAGAGTTTTCCGCCACGTACTGGCCAACTCTGCGCGCCCCCTCATTGCGCTGCACGAAGAGATCGAGTTCCTGGAAACCTATCTGCAGATTGAAGAAGCCCGGTTCGGTAGCCGGCTGCAAGTCAAGATCGCCGTCGACCCTGCGGTCGCTATGGAGCAGATTCCTTCGCTGATCCTTCAGCCCATTGTGGAAAATGCGCTGAAGCATGGCCTGGGACCGAAACCCGGTCCAGGCCACTTATGGATTACCGCCGAGGCTGACGGAGATCAGGTACGTCTGCAAGTGGACGATGACGGCGTCGGTCCCGCAATCGGTGTCTTGACAGTCAACGGCAGCAATGGACGATCAAACGGAGTCGGGCTCGAGAATGTTGCGCAGCGCCTCAATGCGCTCTATCAGGACCACGGTCGGATGACAATTGAAGTGCGGCAGGCGGGTGGAACGCGCGTCACAATTTTGTTGCCACGCGAGAGGGGAGCCGCGGCGTGATGCGGTGCCTGGTCATTGACGATGAGGCGGATGCTCGCGCGCGGCTGATCCGGTTGCTTGGCGCTCATCCCGAAGTCGACGTAATCGGCGAGGCTCAGGATGGTCTCGAGGCGATTGAGAAGATCGAAGAGCTCCGGCCTGACCTTTTGTTTCTCGACATAGAAATGCCCGGGCTCAAAGGTTTCGAGGTACTGCGGTCGATTCCGTCCGCCATCGAGATCCCGCTCGTCATCTTCACCACGGGATACGACCAGCACGCGCTCGCGGCCTTTGATGCCAACGCGCTGGCCTATCTCCTCAAGCCCATCGAACCGGAGCGGTTGTCGTTTGCGATAGAACGATCGAGCAAACTTTGTTCTCTTTCCGCGGAAAAAGATAGGGAGCGCGAGAACATTCTGCGCGCGACAGGTGAGGCGCCGAAGACGCTCCGCAAAATCGTCTGCCGGAAAAACGGACGCGCCCTGCTTGTGCCTTCGGAACAAATCTTGTGGTTCGAGGTGCAGGATGGCATCGTGCATGCGAATACAGCGAAAGATTCGTTCTGGGTGAACTACCAGCTGGCCGAACTTGAAGCCGCCTTGCCGCCGGAGGAGTTCTTCCGCGCGCGCCGCGAGGTGCTAGTCAATATGTCGCGGATCAAAGAGATTAAGCCCTACTTCAAGAGCAGCTTTCTGTTGGTTATGTCCGACGCTGCGTCCACTGAGATCGCCGTGAGCGAACGGCAGGCGCGGCCGCTGCGCCTGCGTCTTCCCGGGCTCTAGAACAATAGTACTCCGAGCACTTTCACCGTAGCTTTCAGAAAATCGCTGGGGACAACTCCATCGAACTACTTCAGAGACTCTGACGAGACCTTCGCGCGGGCAAGTTGTCCGTGATGGAAAGATAGCGGCACAACGGAAGAGCACGAACAGTAAGGGCTAGACTACGTGATCTTTGCCCGATGCAAGGCCGTTGGTTCTGTGCGATCTGCGCTCATCGATACTGACGGGGCCAGCACCAAACTGAGAGATCAAGAGCGCCGCGCCCAGCGTGGAAAGATTCTTTAGGAACAAGACCCGCTCTACGAAAACCGTATTGGGATCACTCATGTTCCAGAATGTATGCATCCATAAGGTGACGGGTACAAGAAATGCAACCAGCGCCCATGCCCCCCATCGCGCTTTGTAGCCAATAGCAACGCTGAGGCCTCCCGCTAGAGCCAAGACACCCGATAACGGCACCAGAAGGCCGGCAAGAGGCACACTTTGTTTGGCGGCATCTTGGACGGCTTCATGGGTTAAGTGGTAAGGAAAAGCCACAATGAAATTGAAGACGAGTAGCAGCCTTCCAAGGGGAAACAGGAACTTCATCAAGAGCTCCTTTGGTGCAATCGCTGCTAGTGATATGAGACTCACTAGTTGTTATTCCTGTATCATTATCAAGAGGTGCTGTCAAGAACACTTATGTCGCGAAGATCTGGGGAACAAGCGCCAGCCAGTCGACCGCGTCGCGGTATTCCAGAGGAGACGAGGGATCGTCTTATCACCGCAGCGGCTCGCCAATTCAATCGCTTCGGATTTCACGGAACGGATTCAAACAGTATCGCGAAAGAGGCGGGATACGCTGCAGGAACGTTTTACAAACACTTTCGCAACAAGCGGGAAGCATTCCTCGTCGTCTACGAGCGTTGGCTTGCGGCCGAGTGGAAAGAAGTTGACGATGAGTTATCGAAGGTGAAGAATGCGGAGAAGACAGCAAGGCGAATTGTCGCGCTGATTATTCGCTTTCACACCGAGTGGAGCGGTCTTCGGGCGTCACTGATGGAGTTGGTCTTTTCCGACCCTGAGGTGAGGAAATCCTTCAGGAGGCAAAGGCGGCGGCAACTTGATCACATCATGGAACTCCGTTCGCGCCTCAGATTACCGCTGCAAACCAGCGAGGAAGATGCGATATTCATGTGCATGACGGAGCGGGTGTTCGATGCAATTGGTCAAGGAGAAATCCGATCACTCGGCCTGGATCAACATGTGGTGGTTGAGTCGATGGTCGAAAGAATGCACGCGTTGCTTGAGTGAGGGTGCTGAAACCTCGTATCCCGTATATTTCAGTGATTTAAAGTGCTTTTGAATACTTTGCTTAACCGTCAACGCTCATGGATTCAAAAGGTCCCATTCATTTGCCGTTCTGTCACGGCAGAGCCATTCGACGCTACACCGCCAGGGAACCATCGAAAGGAATTACGAGTAAATTCGTTGCAGGCCTTCGCAACCCGTAAACACCTTCAAATCACTTCACACGCGCAACCATTGTCCACTGTTCTGCTCGCTATGTATGTAGGAATCAGAGACCTTTGCCTCGGAACGACAGAAGTCGGATGCTCGAACAAGATGGGAATACATTGTGCTCGAAAGACCTGGCCACGAATCCTTCACAGCACGGACACAATAAAAAGGCTAGGCTTTTTGTCGGTACCTGACCTGCGCAAATCCCGCTCAATGAGGGCTTTAACTAGCAGCTTATTCCAAACGGGCAGCCTGCGACGGCTCCCCCGATAATTGCAAGAGACCCTACTGCACCTTTCCCTGGATGTCTCCATTTTACGGCGCAGCGTGTGCGTCCTGTCCTTTCGATACCAGCGTTACGAAGAACCGATTGGCTTGTCGCACAGAATGTGGTCGCTGAATCAACGGCAGCCCTCGCGTACAGCTACCATGCAATCCACAACGCTTCGCTTAAGGAATAAATTCCTTTACGACTTTACCGCCCTTCATCACGAATTTCACTCTTTCAAGTGTCTTGATATCCGAAAGTGGATCTCCATCTACTGCTATCAAATCTGCGAGCTTCCCCGCCTCGATTGCACCGATTCGATCCTGCCAGCCGATGAGTTCCGAAGCGTTCACCGTCGCTGCTCGAATCGCTTGCAATGGCGTCATTCCCACGACTGTGAGTGCTACCAACTCATTTGCATTTTTGCCCTGCGTTTGAGGAGACTCTGCGTCGAAGCCCGATGCTATCGGTACACCCAGGTCCTCGGCGAGTTGAATCACCTGCTGCATCTGCTGCCGGTAGGCCTCGCGCCTCTGGCGCTGTTTTGGAGACAGCTCATCCCGCCTTTGCGGATCACTCAACGCATAAGCCAACCCCACCGTCGGCACCAAAAATATTCCTTTAGCTTTCATCATTTCGAGGTCCTCTCGATTGGCTCCGGTCCCATGCTCGATCGAGTCCACACCAGCAGCCACTGCGTTTTTAATTCCTTCAGCAGTCGTGGCGTGCGCGGCAACCTTCAGCTTTTGCTTATGCGCCTCGTCCACAATTACGCGCATTTCGTCAACAGTCAGCGTTGGATTTGCCCAGTCGGCGTACACCTTGATCAGGTCCGCGCCGTGCCCTATCTGCTCACGAACCGCACGCCGCGCGTCTTCGACGCCGCTAATCATCTGCGCGCCTGTCGGAAAATTCGTAAGTTCCGGTGATAGGCCGAATGGCTCGTACTGCCCGAGCGCTGCGATTCCGCGCGTCGCCACTTTCATTCGTGGGCCTTCAGCAAGCCCTTGCTCGATGGCATCGCGCAGTGCCACATCCGCGTAGCCTGCGCCTTCGGTTTCCACATCGCGGATAGTCGTGAATCCCGCGTCCAGCGTAATCTGTGCGTTGTACGCGCCTTCAAGCGTACGAAAAGCCTGAGATTTCGTCGCCAGATTCACAACATATCCGCCCTGGGTCTCGTCGATTCGCGCCATGATATGCGTGTGGCAGTCAATCAAACCAGGCAAAAGCGTGCTGCGTCCCATATTGATTCTTCTCGCACCCTTTGGCGCGTGAGATGCGACATCGGCAGATTTGCCGACCTCTTTGATCGTCTCGCCTTCAATCCATACCGCCGCATTCTCAATGTACTTCCCAGCACGTACATCCAGTAGGCGCGCTGCCTGGATCACGATAGACACTGGTTCGGGTTTGACAGTGTCTTGAGGAACTCCCGACAGAGAACACGCTTCCGCCACAACCATGAAGAAGAGCGCTTTCCATTTCATAACATCATGAGTACCATGAGAGTTCCAAACTTCGCAAACGCAAGGTCGCAAACTCGCAAAGTAGTCATGAAGGATCGCGTCGACCTAGTGTTATGTCCCAGAAATACGATTACATAGTCTTGCGAGTTTTTGGAAGATGGAGTCAGCGGTAGCGGTCCACGCGAAGGGTTTGGATTTGCTGTTGTAGTGCTGCACGAACTGGTTGATCCTGGCAATGAGTTCTTTGACGCTCTTGAAAGATCCGCGCCGGATGGCCTATTGAGTGATGAGTCCGAACCATCGCTCGACCTGATTGAGCCAAGAGGAGTAAGTGGGCGTGAAGTGGAGATGGAAGCGTGGTCTGGATGCAAGCCATGTTCGCACCTTGGCGTGCTTGTGTGTTGCGTAGTTGTCGACGATCAGGTGCACGTCCAGTTCAGCCGGCACGGCTTCGTCGATGCGTTTGAGAAAGCCCAGAAATTCCTGATGTCGGTGTCGCGGCTTGCACTCGGTCAATACCATTCCCGAAGCGATATCGAGCGCTGCGAACAGGGTTGTGGTTCCGTTTCTGACGTAGTCGTGGGTCACGCCTTCTACATAGCCGAGCCCCATCGGCAGAACTGGTTGCGTGCGATTCAGGGCTTGAATCTGCGACTTCTCGTCAACAGACAGAACCAGCGCATGGTCGGGTGGATTCAAGTAAAGACCGACCACGTCGCGAACCTTCTCCACAAAGAATGGATCGGTGGAGAGTTTGAAACTCTTGCCGCGGTGCGGCTGAAAAGCGAACAGTTGAAAGACTCGATGCACGGAGGACTTCGACAACCTATTGGTTTCAGCAGCCATGCGCACCGTCCAGTGAGTCCCAACCGGAGGCTTCTGCTTGAGCGTGCGCCGCAGCAAGACCGCAACCTGTTCATCAGAAACTGAACGCGGCCGGCCCGGACGGAGTTCATCGTAGAGACCGCTGATGCGGTGCTCAACAAAGCGCTGGCGCCACTTGCCGACCGTCGGCTTGGACCAGTTCAAACGAGAGCCAATTTCCTGGTTCGGCACTCCCTCAGCCGCCCATAAAACCAATCGGGCCCGGGCAACCAGAGAATGCGGCAGGCTGCGTGAGGCGGCAAAACTATCCAACTGCTGCCGTTCCTCAGCACTCAACTTCAGAGCAGGTAAGGGACGCCCAATCGCCATACCTGAGGCTACCGCTGGCTCATTTATTATGCAACGTATTTCTGGGACACAACACTAGTATGTCATTCCTGAAATGGCCCCGGTCCGTAGTTGCGGCGGTGTAAGCGGAATCCTATTTGAGCCCATTAACCAGATAAAGTTCGGAGAGCAGGCGAGTATAGCTGTAAACGTAGGCTCTACCGTCGGCGCTGAAATGAATGAAAGCGATGTCATGAAGACCCGCGACGTCTGGCGGAGTTATTTCGGTGAACAACTGTCTCTGTCCGGTCAGAATGTTCATGCGATAAACCTTGACCGGTGATTGTTTCCACCGGTACACGTACAAAAATCGCGGATTTGAGGTCCATACGAAACGTTCGTCCGCTTCCAAGCCGGGTATCGGGCGTGGCTGACCACCATCCACGGGATACAACGAGCCTCCGCGACCACCAGGACCATTGCCCGCGATCAGCTTGCCGTCCGGAGAAATCTCGCAGAACGTAACTCCCTCGGGAGTCACGGGACGCGGGTTGCCGCCATCCACATCCTGAACGAAACACTGAACCCCATGCCCAATTCGGTTCGCGGAGAAAACGACTTCCTTACCATCGGGGATCCACCACGCTCCGTACCAATATTGCTGAATGTCGCCCGGTGACAATTGCTTGGCCGTGCCAGCCCCGGCCGGTAGCAGCAGAAGCCGGGCATTGGAAATAATCGTGGACGCCCATTTTCCGTCGGGAGATAATTTGCCTGCCATCCCCTGGCCAATTGGAATCGGAGGCGACCCTCGCAAGTCCCGCAAAGCGACGGTATAGGTTGGTCCAGACTCAACCCCCTGCTCATCAAAGAGCACCGTGTTGCCATCCGCGGAAATATCAGAGGGGACAGACCAGTCCCGCCACGAGAGGTCACTTTCCGTCGCTGCTCCCGGTGCCAGCGCCATCATTCCGTTGCGTTCTTCATCGCGGGTTACCAGAACCCTGCCGTCGGAGCCGATGTCCTGCAGTGTGACTCCTCCGGGCGCGCGGAAGATCAAACGTTGATGACCCGATTGATCCACAGCGTAAATCTGACGTTCGCTTCCGGCTCGGGCAGCCGAGAACCAGATCTCGGTTCCATCGGCAGACCATGCCAACCCTTCGACACTTGCCCAGGTTGCAGACACACCCCTCTTGTGTCCCTCCAGGTCGACAATCGACACGGCGCCCTTATCATCAGGATAGATCGGGTGGTCGAGGAATGCGACTTGATTCCCTTGAGGAGAAATCCGCGGATGGCTGATCCAGCCGGCAGTTTCATATAGAACATGGCCAAGTGGGAATTCAAGGCGCTGTTTGCCGCTTACATTACGGACGGCCGCTAAGGTCACCCCATCGGTAGACCAATCTGCCCAGTCAGTATTTTCAGCGAGCTGACGAGGAGATCCGCCTGTGAGTGGGACTTGGCCGAGAGTTCCCCGGACCGCGAAAAGGGAATGATAATTAACCGACTGCAGCACCGCCATCTCGCCTGAAGAGGAAACCGCAAGCAGCTGAGTTGCAGGTAATCCGAGGCTCCGCGCACCTGGGATTTTCGGGTCGGTAGAGAATATCTCGGCCGGCCCGCCATCCCAGGAGGCGGCATAGATCACGCTGTGACCATCCGGCGCAAACTTGGCTGAATACACTGTACCGCGGCGAAAGGTCAGCCGCTGAAAGTCCGGCGGCTGACCTTTCCCTGTTCGATGACCGAGGAAAACGCCCAGACCAAGAAGAAATCCTGACACCACGACTGCGAGAAGTGTCAGGCGTGTGCCGTTGAACACCGATTTCGCTCTGCCGGACCCTTCGCCATTGATCTTTGGTGGGCTCTGATGCGTATCCACCGGATCTTCGTCCAGCATGGCCACAAAGCGATAACCACGGCGTGGCACGGTCTCAATGAATGAGGGATTCTCGGCTGAATCGCTGAGGGCGGCGCGAAGCTTGCCGACCGCCACATTCACTGCGTGATCGAAGTTCCCAAAGCTTTCTTCCGGCCAGACACGGGACCGCAACTCCTCGCGAGTGACCAGTTCTCCCGGGTGCTCCAGGAGAATCTGCAGCACCTTGAAGGGCTGATCCTGCAGTTTAATGCGGCTTCCGGACTTTCGGATCTCTCCGGAGGGGAGATCGGCCTCAAACTGCCCAAAGCGTATCGTCTGGTTCCCGTTATTCCCTGTGGCCTTCCCGTTGTTAGGAGAGTCTAGCATCTTTGATTCCATTTGCTAGTGACGCTGTTGTAGCCGATCGGCTTGCTGATTTTTCATGAAGTCAGGGTCTCCTCATGTCTCCGGCGTGTCTCCTGTTGCGATATCAACTGAGGATGCAGAAGCGATCTGTTGTGAATTGAAGCCGATAGCCTTGATCAAATATACCTTGGGGCGTTGGGCGGTTTCGCCAATGCAGTAAACCACTTTACCACGAGAAGGGATCCACATGAAGCTTACGAGATGGACGAAGGCGGCTCTTGCCGACCCCTGGTCATCCAGCTTAGCGACTCAAACTGAGATTCAGGATCGGACGAGACGAAAGGGCATGCACATTATGAATGGCTTTCTCATATTGGCCGTCGTGGGTTTGCTCATCGCGCCCCTTGCGAAAGCGCAAGCTGCCGGGGAGGCAAAGCCTGCGGCCGGACCGACCGCGGAAAGTGTGTTGGCGGCGGAAGAAGAATACATAAGAGCGATGCGAGAAAACGATGCGGAAGGCATTGCACGATGCCTTACAGATGATTGGGCGGTAATCTCCGCGAAGGGCGGCCTAGGCGAAGGGAAGTCGATCTTTCCCGATGGAGTAAAGCAGGGCTCCTTGACGCGCAAATCATATGAGTTTTCGGAACCCAGAGTGCGCCTCTACGGAAATGTCGCCCTGGTGACTGTGAAGGTCCACACCTCCGGCACGTTTGTTGGCAAGCCCTTCGACGTGATGGAGCGCGAAACGGACGTGTGGCTTTGGAAAGACGGGAGCTGGAAATGCGCTCTAACTCACGAGACGCAATTGGAAAAGCCTCAGCAGCAAACTACCAACTGATTTTGGGTTCGTGATTGACGCGCGCGCATGAACCGAAGATCAGCTACGTGCAAGATTCTGGCTTTTTGCTAAGGAGAGGAAACGAATATGAAGGTAATGGGATGGAAGAAAACGGCTTTTGCGGGCGTTCTGTCAATCGGCGTACTATCAAGCGGCGCTGCAGCTCAAGACAAGCCTCAGGAACCCACGAGGGAAGTGCATTTAGTAACCGCTTCCACGCCCCGCGAACGGCAAATCGAATTGGCCTTGAGCGCGGCCCCAACCGAGGTATCGAGTAAGGCCGCAGTTTATATTTTGGGGCCCAAAGGCTACGAGAAAGTTCGCGAAGGCACGAACGGCTTCAGTTGTTTGATTGAGCGGTCATTCAAAGGGACAACGCAAACTTCGTCGGCTCCGGCGTGCTTCGACGCAGAGGGCAGCGGAAGTATTATGGTTGCTTACCTGCGCAGGGAAGAACTACGGGCAGAGGGCAAGTCCGAGGAGGAGGTCAAGGAGGACATCGCGCAGGGATATAAGGATGGCCGCTTCAAAGTGCCCGGCCCCGGCTTTCTTTACATGATGTCGAACGAAAACTTTGTCTACAACAACGTATCCGGGAAAAGCGGATTCGTGGCCCCGCACTTGATGTTCTATGCGCCTAATAAGACCGCCAAAGACGTGGGATATGAATCTGTATCGCCCACAATGTTGCCTTATCTGACGGGGAGCGGGATTGGGCCGGAAAATCTGTTGGTCGTAGCCGCGGAAAAGCCGTCGCAGGGTGACTCCGCTGGCGAATCGCACAAGCATTAAAGGAGGGCTTGGTGGAGATGTAGCGAGTCTAAAAAGCGCGGGTTCTCATCCAGAATGATCGAGATCTATCGGTGCCGTGACACGTGAGGTTCTATGCGCCCTATGTCGTTTCCTAAAACGCGCTTTGTTAACCAATGACACAGAGAAAACTGCTCGAAAGACGGGGGCGCAAATCAGGGCGCACTTAACGAGCCGATTCTGTATCTTACAGATTCTAAAGGGTGCTTGGGTATCATCCGCGCCGCCCTAAGTCTTTTGGAATCAGTTTCTAGCGGCCCTCATAAGCGAAAGGACGCTGGTTCAAACCCAGCCTTCGCAACCCGTAAACATTTTCAAATCAATCCATCTTCGTAACCATCGCCCACCATTCCTTTTCCGGCATAGGGATCATAGACCGTTGCTGTTGCACAGCAAAAATGTCTGCTAGAAACCGCTGAATTGCCGCAATTGAGGGTGCTCAAAAGAGTGCTGCAATGAGGTCTCGACACTACCTGCGGAGAAGGTTGTCAAACCGAACCGCCGTATCTGGAATTGAAGCTTGCACTGACAACCATGTCTAACATCATTGACGAATCGAATTGACAGTCATGAATTGAAAGAGGATAGATCAAGCAGTTCGAAGGTAACAGAAGGCATGTCGGGCGATCACCCCGACCGACCAGTGGCTGGCCTGCACATGCTCCCAGAGTCCAGTTATGCGTCGCATCAAGGTCACGATGGACGGGCAGATTGCCGTTCTCGCGGTGGCAGAGAAGGGCTCGTTTGAAGCAGCTGGGAAATACCTCGGCGTCGGGAAATCCGCGGTCCGCAAACGAGTGCGCAGTATCGACAGTGAACTCGGAACGCCAGTGTTCCGCTCCGCTGGAAAGGGAATGGTGCCCACGGACGCTGGCAATATCTACTTGCCCGTTGCGCGCGAGTCCGTTAGGCAGGCCTCTTTGGGTGTTGATCGCGTCCGGGCATTCGTGAGGGTGCAGACCAATGATCTGCGTATTGGGTACTCCAGCCATCTCAATGCGAGGCTTTTGGCCATCATCGCCCAGCTCCGGCTGCGACTCTTTGACTCTCTTCAAATCAGGACTGAGAGTCTATTGACCCGCCAGGTGATTTTTAGGGTTCTTCAAGGCGAACTGAACGTTGGCTTTTTGCCGGTCGAAGAGCCTGACCTCTTCGCGCGACAACTCATGGAAGAGCCTCTGATTGTGTGCTTACAATCAGGCCACCGGCTTGGCGTCAAGCGCGAAATTCAGCCCGAAGAATTGGAGAATGAACCAATGATCGCCGTGGGTCGCAAGGCCCTCCCAGGGAAACATGAAGAAATGGTCGCGCATTTTGAGAGCCTGGGGGTGTCTCTGAGGTTCGTAGCGGATGCTTATTTGCCGAGGGAAGCTCTTTGGCAGGTGGGTCAGGGTAACGGACTTGCCCTGATGACTCGCTCTTCTGCCGATACATCGCGATCAGACATTGTGCTGAGGCCGTTGACGGACCGTTTGATTACGGTGAAGAGCGGCGTGTTCATTCGGGCGAGAACACGATCAGACTGATACCTCCATCAGATAATTCGCCGAGCGAGTATGGGCCGAGCCCTCAGTTCTGCGGACGCGTCCACATTGATCTGGTCGTCGCCAGGGCAACAGTTTCAATCAATCTGTCGTGGAGGGTGATTCATGCGCAGCTTATATCTCGTTCCCATCGCGGGGCTGCTCTTCCTCGCTGCTTGCAGCGACGTAAAGAGACCGAGCGATGCAGATTTTGCAAAGGCAATCAATGACTACCTGACGAAACATGGAGCAGCCTGCACGGTGATCGGTCGCCAGTTCCCAATCGATGTTCCTCGCTCAGAACAAGGCGAACGACATGGGATCGGGCCAAAGCTGGCGGCTCTCGAGTTGGCCGGTCTGGTGCACGCGAGCGATACAACAGCGGCCGTTCACGGGGTGGTCGATTCACTGCGAGGTTCAAGTCCCCCACAACCGGTGAAGAGATACGAACTGACAACTTACGGCAAGAAGTACTTTCAGCAGATCCCCGGCACGCTCGGACAAACCAGTGGCTTCTGTTACGGGCAGAAAGGCGTCGATTCCATTGTCAAATGGACGGAGCCGGCGACGGTAGGAACATCCTCGCAAACCGAGGCCACCTACACCTACAGGATTGTGGACTCCGCACACTGGGCCGAACGCCCGGAGGTGCAACAGGCGTTTTCGGACATCCGAACGACCATCAACGGAGCATTGAAAACAACCGAGGTCGCTGGCTTGCAGTTGACCAGCGAGGGCTGGGAAGTTCTGGAGCTATGACCGCAAATCCCTCGCAGGCCGGTTACCACACGAACGGAATTAAGCGAAACCTAACCTTTCCCCGATACTCCGCATAACCCGACAAATTCTTGAGGAGGAATCTTTCCTCGTCGAGAAGCCTCCAGATGATCATGAGCGTAATCGGGATGGACTCGAGTAGCCCCCACCATGAGCCGAGTGCAAGGGGTATGCCGATAAACAGGACTAGGGCCCCCATGTACATCGGATGGCGCACGAGCGCGTATGGCCCCGTCGAGACGACCTTCTGCTCGGCGTCAACTTCAACGACCCTTGAAGTGAAAGTGTTTTCCTTGAACACAAGGAATATGATGAAAAGGCTTAATGCAACGAGGACATCTCCAATTATCGCCACATGCGGTGGCATCGTAGACCATCCGAAGCGATGGTCGAGTGAAGGAATGATAATCAATACGAGAAACGCTATGTTTAGTAAGAGTTGGATGATCTTCTGACCCGTTTCCTGCTCGGAACCGCTCGCTCGCCGCTCCAAGAGCTTCGGGTCGTTTTTCATAAGGTAGCCGGAAATGGCCGACACGGATGCAAAGAATGTGGCAAGAAATACCCACGCTCGCCAGTAGTTGAAAGTCCATGCGGGGATGAACAGCATCGCCGCAAGGACGACGAATAGGAAAAGGAGACCACCGAAGGCTTTGCCGTACAAGTTTTTCATAGTGATATTTTATTGAATATCCTTGGTTCATATCTCTCCACTCTTGGTGCTTTGGTCCGCGCGATCGCTTTCACGCCACGCGCCGACTGGTTCTCCCATCTTCCGTATCCAATAGAAGCTCTTGCGGGCTGTCGGGTCACTGGTGCTGCGACTGACTTCGGCATAGAAGCCTTCAGGCAAAGTCGGACTCACAGCGCCTTTCCATGACTGCTATCCGGTTCTGCTTTCATCTGTAATCCGTGAATATATGGCATCGCCATCCGCGCACGTTTACATTCAGTGCGCGCAGCGAGAATCTGCTGAACCATACCAATGTCACCGCCGTAAACACCATCCTCTCCTCCGGAGCGATCGGACAGCCCGTTACAGCCGACATCGCGCGGCGTATCGAGTTGGGTGTACAATTCACCTTTTGATCGGAACCGGCGGTATTGGACGAGTGTTCTCTTGCCGTGTCGTGTGCACGATTGGAACTTCCCCTTCCATCGCAAGCTTAGCGAATAACTCCAATAGGCTACTCAAAGCATTCTGGAATGAGATGCTCCAACCCCTCGGCCTCGACATCCCTTATCAACGCTTTTGTCGTCGGAGAGCATATTCGATTCGAGACGAGAGCGGGCGGATCAAATCTGAAATTTGCGAGAAGGTCCCGAGGCCGCCAGCGTTATAGTCCAAAGGCCGCTGCTTCAAATCCAACCCCCGCAACCATCCGAATTTGCTATCGATTCCCCTCCGCGCTGGTCTAGTCGAGGGCATAAGGTCTTTCTCTAAAGCTTCGCGCGGGGTCGGATCACTATCCGAGCGGTTCGATCTACCTCTGGCCACAGTCAGAAGTCGGAGTACGGAAGCACCAAGGAGCCAGCGAGAGTTTTTCCTTGTAAGTCGATGCGGCTCAGCTGGTTGGTCTGTGTCTGCAGGATCTCGTCGTAGGTAATGACCTTGGCATTCAGTTCTGAGCGACGCAGTTCCGCAGTCTCCTTTCCGGCGTGATCCTGTGGCTCTCTGTCGATGAGAACAGCCAGAATTGAGGCAGTCGGCAGGTACCCGAATTGTTTGATCAAGCTCTCGAAGTTCCTCGAGTCCTTCATATAGCGCGAATAGTCACGCACCTGGTCAACGGCTCTGTGAACTTTGGACGAGAAACCGCGGTGACGTTTGTCGGTATTCACCAACTGCTCCTGCTGCCCCTTCAGTTCCAGCATCTCGACACCGTTCCCATCCACCGGGCCAAGGACCGGTGTGACCGCAAAGTCGGCAGCATAGTGCCTGGGAACGCTGTAAAGCCGATGAGGGATGGGAATGCCGAGCCGAGACTGCATCAAGAACAGCGGATGCTCCTCAAAAAAGTGCTGCACCTGAGTCTCATTGACGTTGCTGTCCAAAAAGCTCTTGGAAAAGCTCCACATATGTCTGTAGGCCCTGATTGTAGCGCACGACTGTGAGCCAGCGCCGGTTCCGCCGACGATCGGCGGGCGCGTAGCAATAGCTGCTTTCCGCGTCGGGCGATTTCTTCCTCAACGCTGGGCCAATCTGCGCGTGGCCGCGCTTGAACTGGACAATCATGCCGAGATTCTGGTAATCGTCCAGCATCCGGCTTGCCGCTTCACACCGTTTGAAGCGCGTCTCGCGACATGTCGCCACCGCTGGCTGGCAAAGATCAGTAGCCTAGTCGATGAGGGAGACGCGATGGCTGTATCGCTGATGCTGAATGGCAAACGCTTTGAGCTAGACCTGGAGCCTGATGTCCCACTCCTTTGGGCCATTCGTGAGGCTGCCGGATTGACGGGGACGAAATATGGCTGTGGGATGGCTCTGTGCGGAGCATGCACGGTGCACCTGAATGGTCGAGCGATTCGCTCCTGTACTACGCCGGTTCGCTCTGTCGTCGACAAGCCGATCACCACAATTGAAGGCGTCTCCGGGCCATTGGCTCAGGCTGTGCTTCAATCCTGGAAAGAGCTCGACGTTCCTCAATGCGGCTATTGCCAGCCAGGACAGATCATGTCCGCCATCGCACTGCTAAAGCGGACCCCTGTCCCTACCGACGACCAGATCGACACGGCGATGAGCGGGAACATTTGCCGTTGCGGCACGTATGCGCGCATCCGGGCAGCAATTCATGAAGCTGCCTCGACTCACAGAGGGTAAACCATGCCCACCAGCACTCAGTCGGCGGCTCTCGACCGGCGCCAGTTTCTCAAGGCCGGCACTTCGACAGCTGCCGGTTTGGTCCTCGGCTTCTGGCATCCCCAGCGCAGAGGCCGCTTTGCCGAAGCACAGACTGGAGCTGGACGGCACGCCATGGTTCCCAACGCCTTTGTGAGGATCGCGCCAGATAACATTGTGACGATTATTTCCAAGCACTGCGAGGCCGGGCAAGGCATCCACACAGGCCTCGCGACCATGCTGGCGGAGGAACTCGACGCCGACTGGGCACAGGTACGCGTCGAACCTGCGCCTGCGGATCGAGCCTTATACAAGAACCTGCAATTCGGCTCTCAGACGACCGGCGGAAGCAATTCCACTCCTAATTCTTGGGAGCAGTATCGCCGCGCGGGAGCAACAGCACGGGCCATGTTGATGAGCGCCGCTGCGAAGCAGTGGAACGTTCCGGAGAGCGAACTGAAGGCCGATCGCGGGACGATCGTGCATGAGTTATCGTCACGGCAGGCGACCTTCGGCGAATTGGCGGAAACGGCAGCGTTCCTGCCTCTACCCGCTGAGGTATCGCTTAAGAATCCAAAGAATTTCAAATTGATTGGAGCGTTGCGACTGCCCCGCATCGATTGCAAGCCCAAGACTCTTGGGACTGCTGTCTTTGCGAGTGACTTTTCGCTTCCGGGTATGCTCACAGTCGTGGTAGCGCGCCCACCCCGCTTTGGTGCTGTGGTGCGCAGTTTCGACCCGGCCGCTACAAAGGCTTTGCCCGGTGTGACAGATGTGGTGCAGATCTCGGTCGGCGCAGCGGTGGTCGCCAACTCGTTTATTGCGGCCCGGCGCGGACGCGACCTGCTGCACATTGAATGGGACGAAAGCAAAGCTGAAATGCGCGGCACTCCTGAGCTCATCGCGGAGTACCGAGCCCTCTTAGATCAACCAGGCGCCATTGCTCGACGCGACGGGGATTGCGCGCAGGCGCTTGCTCGAGCCGCCCGGACGATTACGGCCGATTTCGAATACCCATATTTAGCCCATGCCCCCATGGAACCTTTGAGCGCTGTGGTTCGCCTTTCCGCAAACCAGTGCGACATCTGGACGGGAGATTGGGACATCTCGGATATTCAGGATGACGCAGTTCGAATCACAGGCCTGAAGCAGGAGCAGATATTTATCCACTCCCTTTACGGGGGTGGCAGCTTCGGACGCCGGGGAGGTGACGCGTCACAAGCTGTGGAGATCGCGAAGGGCATCGGCGGGCGGGCGCCGGTGAAGTTGCTGTGGACACGCGAGGAAGATATTCAGACTGGGCCGTTCCGACCCATGTATCTCCACAGGCTTGTGGCGGGACTCGACGAACAAGGGAACCTCATTGCATGGCAGCATCGTATCGTTGGACAATCGGTCCTCGGCGACGATCCCGGCTTCATTATTGATGGAATCGACATCACCTCAGTCGCGGGCGCGAGCAACGTTCCCTACGATATTCCGAACATCTTGGTCGACCTTCATACGACTACTCTCCCCATTCCCGTGGATCAATGGCGCTCGGTAGGGGACAGCCACACGGCGTTCTCTGTTGAAACGTTTCTGGACGATGTCGCCCATGCTGCTGGAAAAGATCCTTACGAGTTCCGTCTCGAACTTCTCTCGAAGGATCCACGCAATAAGGAGATCCTGCAACTGATCGCGCCGGCGCCAATGCGTCAGTCGCTGTTTGCAAAGTTTCCCCGCGACCGGCAGGTTATGCAACTTGCCGCAGAGAAAGCTGGATGGGGAACTCCTCTTCCACCAGGCAGGGGGCGCGGCCTTGCGGTTCATTATTCCTTTCATGCCTCGCTTGCGTATGTCGCCGAGGTGACTGTCTCTTCGGATGGCAGCGTCAAGGTGGATCGAGTCGTCTGCGCGGTCGATTGCGGCGTTGCCATCAATCCCGACGTGATCCGCGCACAAGTCGAGGGCGGCGTGGCGTTTGGTCTGGGTGCGATTCTCTCGAGCACAATCACGCTGAAGCAAGGAAGGGTTGAGCAATCGAATTTCAACGGCTATCGTGTGTTGCGCATGAACGAGATGCCGAAGGTGGAAGTTTACATAGTGAACTCCGCAGAGCCGCCCTCGGGAATCGGCGAGCCCACCGTGCCTCCCATCGGGCCGGCGGTCTCCAACGCAATTTTTGCCGCCACTGGAAGACGAGTTCGGACATTGCCGCTAAGCTCCACGGCTTAATTTTTGAGGCGACTGTGGTCAGGAGCAGGTTGTCAGTATTACTCTTCAGTCAGGACGGGGCCTGACTATGCGAAATCTCGTGCGAATGCGATTTGTGCTTGCAGGCTGGGCGCTCGCATCATTCATTTTCACTGGGGTTCTTCTAGTTGGAAATATAGGCGATCATAAGCCTCCCACGTTCGCCCTTTATGCGAACGCCGTACATTTTGCTTTATGGACACTTTCATTGCCCTTTCTGTCTCGATGCACTCGAAGTTTTCCACTGGACGGACCACGCAGGAGCCGAAACGCCGCAGCGTTATTGCTGATTGTAGCTGCTCTTGCAGTGCCGGTGATGGTCACTCAGTGGGCGATCCTGTTCTACACTTATTTCCCTTATCACTCAGCCGACCTAACGCTTTGGACGTTCCTGAGGTCGGAATCAGGCAGGTTTTTCCCTGTTGATGTTCTAATTGGCATAGTTCTCGTTGTCGCGTTGGAGGGATTGAGAATCTGGCAAAGCCTCCAGACCGAGCGGACACGAGCAGCAGAACTGGAGAGGCAGCTTGCCGTTTCGCGACTCGACGCGTTGCGAATGCAACTGCATCCCCATTTCTTGTTCAACACCCTGCACACCATCGCCGGCTTGATCGTAGAGCAACCGCCTTCGGCCCGCCGTATGGTCATTGCACTCGGAGAACTTCTCCGGCTCACTTTGGAGGACAACGGCCGTCCGCTGCGCAGTCTCGCAGAGGAACTGGAATTCGCGGATCTTTATCTCGGCATTGAGAAGTTGCGGCTAGGAGAGCGTCTTGTGCTTGACTATGATATTGAGCCAGAAGCAACGCGCGCCGAAGTTCCCCAATTGCTGTTGCAGCCGCTCTTTGAGAATGCCATTCGACACGGCGCAGCGCGCATTACGGGCGTTTGCGAAGTCCGCTTCAGAGCACACCGAGAGCGAGAATGGCTTCGTCTGATGATCTCAAATGATGGCCCGCCGCACCTTTGCGCATCGAGGTCTTCCCGGTCCGGAGTGGGGCTCACCAACGCCAAAGACCGTCTCCGCCTGCACTACAACGATTCGTTCACGTTTCAATACGTTGATCGGCCGCAAGGAGGTGTTCA
>Ga0302274_10000993_pt1 | contig 27991 bp, 17 predicted proteins | sample III_Bog_N2_1_FD_198755 | JGI IMG/M metagenome (GOLD analysis project Ga0302274, IMG submission 198755) | Peat permafrost microbial communities from Stordalen Mire near Abisko, Sweden - III_Bog_N2_1 | ecosystem: Environmental > Terrestrial > Soil > Wetlands > Peat | place: Sweden: Abisko...
CCACGCACGGGTTCAAGTCGGCGGAGGAGATCGACCGCGAATGGCAGGTGTCGGTCGCGAAGTATGACGCGAAACGGGATTCCCTAATTGCAGAGGCCGAGCGGCAATCGCACGATGGTCCTTACCGCCCCGACTGGGAGACTCTCCACAACTACGAAATCCCTGAGTGGTACAAAGATGCCAAGTTTGGAATTTTCATTACTTGGGGTGTTTACGCCGTTCCCGGCGCCGTCAACGAATGGTATCCCCACAACATGTACCGCCCTGGGGATCCCGCCTACGAACACTTCGAGAAAAATTATGGCTTGCTGGACAATCTGGGCTACAAGGATTTCATTCCCAAATTCCGCGCAGAAAAATGGGACCCCGCCGGCTGGGCCGACCTGTTCAAACGCGCCGGCGCAAAGTACGTAATCCCCGTTGCGGAGCACCACGACGGATTTTCTATGTACGATTCCGACCTCTCCGACTGGACTGCCGTAAAGATGGGGCCGCATCGTGACATCGTCGGCGACCTCGCCCAAGCAGTCCGCGCCGCAGGATTGCATTTCGGCCTTTCTTCCCATCGCGCCGAGCACAATTACTATTACGACAATGGCCGCTACATCCGCTCCGATGTGAACGATCCGAAATACGCCTCGTTCTACGGCCCCGCTCACCCCTGGATGAACGACCCCCACTTCATCGCCTACAACGAGTGGTCGTGGGTGAGTGAGGCCTGGACGCACGACTGGCTGGCCCGCGCCGTTGAGCTGACCGAAAAATACAAGCCTGAAGTTTTTTATTTCGATGGCGGCATCGGCCACCCCGCATACCGGCGCAGCATAACCGAGTTCGCCGCGTTCTACTACAACTACGCCGCGCGCAAGAATTTTCCCGCTGTCATCAATTTCAAGGACTATTCCATGCAGGCAGATTCCGGCTCGCGCGATCATGAGCGCGCCCTGCTTCCCGGCATCGAGGACAGGCACTGGCAAACGGATACGCCGATCAGCAATCTGTCCTGGGGATATATGGAGCACGATCAGCTGAAGTCTGCCGACTTCCTGATTCATCAACTGGTGGACATCGTCAGCAAGAACGGCAACCTGCTCCTGAACATCGGACCGCGGCCAGACGGCACGATTCCGGACGAGGTGAGCACGACTCTGCTGGAAATCGGCGCCTGGCTCGACAAGAACGGCGAAGCCATCTACGGCACCCAGCCGTGGAAAGTTTTCGGCGAAGGTCCCACCCAAATTCAAACCGGCTTTGGCCACGACGCGGATACAAAACCCTACACATCGTCGGATTTTCGATTTACCGCGAAGGGTCCCTATGTTTACGCGATCAGCATGGCTTGCCCCGCAGACGGCACCGCATCCATTCATTCGCTCGGGACGGGCCCCGCGGGGCTGGGATATCAAGCCTTCAACTTGAGCCTGCTGGGCTCCTCAGACAAAGTTGACTGGCTGCAAGACGATCGCGAACTCAACATAAAGCTCCCGAAGAGCTACGACTGCAGGCACGGCTTCGCTGTGCGGCTGCGGCTTCGGGGCGTGCCGGTCAACTAACACGTCGGCAGCGACACTCGCAGCACTGCGGGATCCGGGCCAGAGTTGAGCCCCCAAATCGGTTTCTCGCCATTCCAGATTCGTGGAAAATTGCTGAACGCGAGAGATCATCGTCTGGGACTTGAGTTTGCGCTTACGCGCCGAAGGCAAGAGGGGTCAGAAGAAAGACGGCGATGAATCGGAGCGGCGTCATCAGTACCCTCGCAATTTGGTAGGGTTTTCTGAAAATGGGTTGAAGCGACCTTCTACTTGTCGAGCGCCACGGCAACGCCGTATCGGGGCAATTGCACCACGTTTCCATCTTTGCTGTCGAACAGCATCTTCCCAAAGTGGGGACATTACGATATGTTACGAATCAAATAGCTTTTCTTCTTCGTCGTTCGGAACTGGCAGGGCTGCTTTGCCGGGACTGGACTAAGGCGGCTTCCTCCAGAAACAAACGGACCGAAGCTGTCGCACTCGGTATCCGTGATGGCTAGTGGGCGGCCCTCACTTTTCAGTCTGTAGAGATGCGCCTGATTCCACGGATTCGCGTTTTGCGCTTGACAATACCGCGGAGCGAAAAGTAATAGTGTAAGCGAAAGAAAACGCTATAAAACAAAAGCATTACGAATCCTATCGGCTTGTCGTTGCGGGGGCCCTCCATGCGGTTTCGAAGAGTAGGGTTGTTGTCGGTTCGTAATCGTCTTCTACACACCGTGCTATTTTCTGTTGTCGCTATCCTGGGCTCCGGCGTCTTTGTTTGGGCCCAGGGAAATTATCGGGCGCAGTTGCGCGGAGTCGTTTCCGATCCAACCGGCGCAGCCGTAGCCAATGCGACAGTGACCATCCGAAATGTCGGCACGAACATCTCCAGCTCGGTTCATACGGATGCCAAGGGATCGTATTACTTTACGGGTTTGGCCCCTACCATCTATGTTGTCACGGCCGCGGCCTCCGGCTTTCGTTCCGCGGAACGAACTGGCGTGGTTCTGGCGGTCGATCAGGAGTCATCACTGAATTTCAAGCTGGAAGTCGCAGGCGCGATGGCCACAATGACCGTAACCAGCACGCAGCCATTGCTAGATACGGATAACGCCACGCTGGGCACGGACATCACCAGCGAATACGTCAAAGAACTTCCCCTGATCAATCGCAGCTTTTTCGGCTTAATGTTTCTGTCGGCGGGTGTAACCGAAGTAGCAGGTTCCGGCACCAATGACAGCTACCCTTCGGGTACCAACTTCGTTTCCAACGGGCAGCGCAACGCGACCGCCGAGGTGCGGATGGACGGTGCCTTGATTAGCGCACCGGAACAGGGCGAAGGAGGAAACTCCAACGTCTATTATGAGCCGCTGGTCGAGAGCATGCAGGAAGTGAAAGTCCAGAACAACAGCTTCTCAGCGGAGTTCGGCAACAACGGCGGCACTGTCGTAAACATGGTCATGAAGAGCGGGACAAACGCTTTCCATGGCAGCGGCTGGTACTTCTTGCAGCGTCCGCAGATGGATGCCCGCGATTTCTTTAACCCCGAACCTAACGCCAAACCAGACGTCAGGCGCGACCAGGGCGGTTTTTCCATCGGCGGCCCGATCAGGAAGAACAAGACTTTTTTCTTCGTCGATTTCGAGAAAGTCCGGAGTGTCAGTTCGACCAGTGCGTTCGCGTCGGTGCCCACCATGGAGCAGCGGACGGGTAATTTTGCCGCAACTGCCAATGACCCCACTCCCAACCCAATCTACGATCCGACGCAAATAGACTGCTCGTCAGGCACCTGCATCAGGCCGCAGGTCCAAAGCATGGGTCAGCCAAACGTAATACCCCAGAACGAGATCGATCCCATCGGGCAGGCTGTAGCCAATCTATATCCAAAACCTAACCTCCCGGGAGAAATCAACAACTTCAACTTCACCACCACATCGAATCAACCGGACTACCAATTCGATATCAAAGTCGACCACCAGATTAACGACAAGCAGCGCGTCAACGCCCGTTACAGCCGGAGCCATAGCAATTTCACCAGTCCGGAGGTTCTGGGAGACAGTTTTGATAGTGGTTCAGGGGATGGAATCGCTGGAAGCCCAACCACCGCGCAAAATGGCTCGTTCGAACATTCCTGGACCATTAACCCGCGGGTTATCTGGACCAACCACATATCTCTAGACCGTGTTCACGAGTTGTCGACATCCGGCGCGCCTTCGATCTCCAGTTTCAACGCTTCTTTGCCAGCCGGCGCTCAGGGATTGCCCTCTGTTTTGCAAGCCAACGGGTTGGGCAGGATGCCAACATTTATGATGGTGGGTGCACAGCCGTGGACCGATCTTTTCGATCAGTGCTGTGTCGACACCACTTTTGCACACACACTGTTGAGTTATTCCTCCCAGTTTGTTATTTCCAAAGGCTCGCACCTGCTCAAATTCGGCGGAGAGCAAAGACTTTTTTACAACAACTTCTTTCAGCCACCGAATCCGACGGGACTCTTCAGCTTCTCAGACTTTGTTACGTCGCCAACTCCCAACAGCAATACTGATGGGTCTGGAAACGCGACCGGCAACCCGTTCGCCAGCCTTCTTTTTGGTTACGCTGACAACGTAAACGCCTCTACTTACCTTAATTTATATCCCTCGGTGGCCAACCGGTCAGCGGAAACGGGATTCTACTTTCAGGACGACTGGAAGGTGAACTCCAGGTTCACTCTCAATCTCGGTATACGCTACCAGTGGAGCACGCCCTATAACGAGCGCCACAACCGGATTGAATTCAGCGATTTCACCGCCGACACCGGCGTCAATCTCAACCTCAGTAGCGCGCAGGCGGCGCTGCAGCAATACAACATAAGTTTCCCATCATCCCAGGAGTTATTGGGCACTTCAGTATTTGCCAGCTCAAGCCAACGCAGCGTTCCGGTATACCGCAAAGACGTTGGACCGAGGCTCGGTTTTGCGTATCAAATCGATTCGAAGACGGTGGTGCGCGGCGGAGCAGGCGTGTATTTCGGCATGAGCCCAGCCACAAACTTTCAATATACCGGCACAGCTTTCCGCAAAACCGCAACCATGTTTTTCACAAATGACGATTTTGCGACTCAATCCGCTACTCTCGAAAATCCATTTTCGGGCGGATTCACTGGTCCGCAGAATATGCAGTACGGCAAGCTAGCGAATTGGGGCTACACCAACAATAACGACTTGGGCACGACCGCCGCGCGAGACGCCAACATTTATCAGTGGAACCTCGGCGTTCAGCGGGAACTACCCAGCCAAATCGTGCTCGGCGTAGATTACTCCGGGAACCGAAGCACACATCTGCCGTGGAGCGGAACGAATAACCGGGATTACATTCCGTCGGCTTTGCTGGCGAAGATTTCGCAATCAGTACGCGCCAGCTACGATGCGCAAAACGGCGCTGGCCAATGCGATCAGAACAACTGTGTGAGCAGCTTTCTGGCGGGGGACGTCGCGAACCCATTTGCCCCGTACTTCAGCACACCGTGCACTCCGACACCTTCCAATCCGTGTTTCAATGAGCCTGATTCGAACTACGGCCAACCCACAATCCCGTTGGGAAATCTGCTCAATACCTACCCGCAGTTCGCCGGAGACTTTGAGGGCCTCATGTTGGAGGAAGCCAATTCCTGGTACCACGCGATGCAGTTTCGCTTCCAGAAGCGCACCACGCACCACGTCAGTTTTGATGGCAGTTACACGATATCGAAGTCCACCGACGATTCTTCAGCAGGCAGGAACAATTTCATCGGGACGCTCTCCAGCGGCACAGTGCAACAGTTGGACCGCCTCAATTTAGAGCACAGCATCAGCGCCAACGACACGCCGCAGCGCCTGGCGGTGGCCGTCATCGTTGACTTGCCCGTCGGTCGCCAGCAATGGATTGGCGGCGATATGAATCGTGTTCTCGATGCGGTTGTCGGAGGGTGGTCGATTTCGACGTTGATCACAGAGCAATCGGGTCAACCCATGGCACTCACCTTGGCTACCCCGCGGCTGGCCAATGGCAGCCAGCGTCCTAACGTCGTATGCTCCCAACTCAGGAGTGGGCTCAGCCCAAATGACGTAGCGCTGAACCTGCAAAACAACACAAACGCGATCAACAATGGTCTGCCGGCGCCGTTCCCTTTCATCAACCCCAGCTGCTTTGCTGATCCGGGCGATCAGAATCCGGGCAATGCGCCACGGTATTTTTCTGGGTTGCGCGTCGACGGCATCCATAATGTGGATCTGAGTCTTTACAAATCGTTCGTGCCCAAAGAAGGTATGAGGCTCGAGGTGCGGGCGGACATGTTCAACTTCGCCAATCACCCTCGTTTCGGGCAACCGAATTCGGGAGTGGGTGATCCTTTCTTCGGAACAATTAGCGGCGATGCGCCCGGGGAAACGCCCCGTTACTTCCAGTTCGGCGTGAGGTACGAGTTCTAGGGGTCTCGCTTCACAGAATGACAGAGGTTTATTCATGACAAGCGCGCAGCGAGCCGTGCGTTTCAGCGCATGGCTCGTCCTTCTTTTCACAGCTGTAATCGCCGTGGGCCAAGCACGGCTGGGTGTGCCAGCGTATCAGGATCCCGGATCGTCGCAATGGACGGCATGGGCAGCACCTGGGCCAAAGTCGGTCGGCATAATGATCGTCAACCTGGATAACGGAGACGACGAACATTACTATGCCGGCGTAGACCAGGCAATCCGCGCCACGCGCAAACAGGGTATTTTTGTGCTCGGATACACCTACACGGGTTACGGCAATCGCGATCCGAAGATCGTCGAGCGGAAGATCGATGCGGTATTCCGCAACTACCTGGTAGATGGAATGTTCTTCGATGAGGCGCCCACCGATTGCAATGCCAGCAATCCATTTCTTGCCACTGAGTTCTTGTATTACGAGGCGCTAACGAACTACGTGCGCGAGAAGGCCGGTGCGCGGATCACCGTGCTCAATCCAGGAACCTATAGTGCAAGCGACTGCTGGATGGGGATTACTAACATCCTGATGAACTGGGAAGACCAGGGTCTGGCGAATTACAAAAACAACTATGTCGACTACGCGTGGGTTCATAAGTATCCGCCCGACCGCTTCTGGCACATTGTCTATGGCATGAGCTCCGACCAACTCCGAGCGGCCATGGATCTAGCCAAGCAGCGTAACGCCGGATGGCTTTACCTGACCGAGGAGACGGGCAATCCCTATGCGGGCCCTCCTCAATTCTGGGGTGCGGAAACCAGAGCGGTGAAAGAGCAGGCAGTGCAGGCACCGTTTGCTACTGCATGGCCGAGTTCTTTCGGCGCCCAGGGCGATCGGGCGCAGGGGCGCACCTCGATTCGTTGGAGCGGCACTGGCGCGGCGAACTGGCAGATATTTCTCGACACCGATCAGAACTCCAGGACAGGATACAACGGCAGCGGCGTTGCAGTGGGCGCTGAATATATGTTCGAAACCAATGGCAGCACGGCCAATCTGTTTCGGTACGCCGGGACGGGTACCGATTGGAAATGGACAGAACTCGCTGCCGCGGCGGATTTCGAAGTGCTTGATTCGGACGTTCAAACTGCAAGCTTCGATACAGCAGGCCTCGGCAAGACGCAGGCTTTAAGTTTTCAGATCCGTGCCTTAGACGCTTCTGGCAACTCCATCTACGACAGCTACAGCTTGCCGCTTAGTTTGGATAATACCGGGATGGTATTCGATATAACCAACCATAAGCAGTGACCGCAACGCCTCGTGCTCGTTGCCGCAGTCAGATAGAATCTGCTCCTCTTCCCAATTAGAGCCGCGGCCTCAAGAGACGGCTACTATTTTCTCTGGTAGCATCCTGTGTCGATTTTTCCAGATTGGACTCGCGGTGAGCCTTCAAAATCCAGCTCTCCAACCGGTACTCCCTCGATCATGCCAGCCGCGATCGCGGGAGAATCGGGTCGCAAATGAAAGTCGTTGACTACGTCGACAAATTGCGGGTCCAGAAATCGCGAATGACGGTCGTTGCCCGTGGACTCAACATACTTATCGAATCCAGTGATAGTTCCCGAGACCTCTGCCCATACGCTCGTCTTCGCTCCGGATGCACAATAATAAAGGTTGTGATCGATAGCGACCGGAGGGTGGTTTGGGTCAACCTGAGATTTATTCACCGCGATCAGGCAGTGGGAGCCCGCGTAGACGATGTTGTTCGTAAAGATATTGTCCTCCATGTTCCACTGCATCTGGAACTCACCAGAGCCCGTTCCCGACGTATCGTTGTCATAGAGCGTATTGTTGACCACCGTGCTGTGATTGGTGTGTCCCCGCTCAGGGTCATAACCTCCAATCGAAACGCCCGCCGTATGGCAGTGATAGATAAGATTGTTTCGCGCAATAATGTAGCTGGTGGCGCGGTCCTTGTGCTCGCTGGCCAGCTCGAGTCCAAAGTCATCATCGTGCATGACGTTCTGTTCGATCAGAATTCTCGTGCCGCCGTCCACGTAGATACCGTCAGAGTTTTCCTCGTTCTGATATGCCGGATTCCCCCGCGAATGGATGTTGTAAACCAGATTGCCGCTTACGACTCCGTCGCGGGCCTGGTCGACGGCAGGGTCGGGCGCCGTTCGCTCAAAGCCGATGACGTCGATTCCGATGTTGTTGTTGTCGTGGACAACATTGTGCGTAATGCGAAAGTTCGTAACGTTGCCGTTTACAACCAGCGACTCGCTCGATCCGGTTTTGAGGTGGTGCACCTCATTCCCATCGACGATCAAGTCCGTGATCGGAGCCTTGGCATCGGTGCCGTATACGGCAATGCCAAACCCATTGGCGCCATGTCCCGGACCATCACGTCCCTCGAAAGTCTGCTCGATATGATGAACATTATTCTTCAGCAGCTCTATATGGGATCCTGCCCCCAGAACGCTTATGCCCAACGGCGTGAGCTGATGCTCGGCAGTGTGGAAATTACGAATTTCGAAGCCCTCGATTCTCACGTAACTCTGGTTGTGAATCGTGAGCACCGCTTGTCTTTCAGAAGGCGTGAAGTGCTCCGCGTCGAGGACCGCCGTCTCGCCGGGATAGCTTCGAAAAGTAATATATCCATCACTCGCGTTGCCCGACGCCTTGATAGTTACCAGCTCTTCGTAGATTCCGCCCCGCACATTAACCGTACTACCCGCGCGCACGGCGTCTGCGGCATGTTGAACAGTCCGCCAAGGTGCCGCTTGGGTGCCGGAATTCGAATCATCTCCAGTCGTCGACACGTAGAAGATGGAGTTAGGCTGGCCAAAAGCCGCGGAGACAGAAGCAAGTAACATAACAACAAGGGGCAGACATCTCACGCTCGTCCTCCTATGTAAAGCACCGTGCAGGATTGTTACCGCTTATTGGGGCTGCACTTCCAAGAGCAGATCTCCGTCGAACTCAACCGCTAGATGTGCGCTATGTCCTGACACGGTCCCGAGGGTTTTTCCTCTGACGTAGTCAACTACGCTGTAGTTACGGTCTTCAAGGCCGCGCAGTTCGACCGGGCCTTTCCAGTGTTTTGAAAAAAACGCGTAGTACATGGTCTGGCCTTTGCGGATGACATGCGCCTCGGGCTTATCGAAGCCGATGTCGTAGAGTTGACCGAGATACTCTCCTGTGGACAACATCTTTTCGCGATAAATACGAAGCCATTTTTCGAACTCCTTCTCCCGCTCAGGGGTCAAATCGGATTTGCTTCTTTTCGTCACGAGAGACGGAATGACAAACTGCGTTCCCACAACGCCTCCCACGCCCAAAGTGGATGCAAAGTCATTGCCGCCATCGCTCAGTTCGACGTGATCGCCGAAGAAGGGAACTGTGTCCCCTATCAGAGCCTTTAAGGTTTTCGCTTTGGAACGAACCTGAAAGGAACTAGTCGGATCGGAAGCCACCGACATATTAAAGTTCGGCATGGTGAAAAAGGAAAACGACGTACCGCACGGGCAGAACTCAACCAGAGTTCCCGGCTTGACTGCCTGCGCGGTATCGTATATTGCTTTGAAGAAATCCGGCAGGGCTTCGACAGAATCCTCGGGTTGTGCGTGATGATGCGCCGGGTTGTAACAGGCTGGAACTCCATTCATGTGCTGGCCATCGAGCTTGAGTCCGTCAAATCCCCAATCCACCAAAATTTTCCGCACTAATGCCTTGTGGTAATCCACGACGCGCTGGTCGGCGGGACATAGGTAATAGGAATTCCACCAGGAAACTTTTCTCCTGGAGCCATCGCGGTTCAGTAACTCGTAGTCGGGATGATCGCGGAGCAGTTCCGAGTCTGGCACAGCGCTGAGCGGTGACCACCAAAGCTGAGCCTTGAATCCTTCTTGATGAATGCGGTCTACCAGAGCCTTTATGTCAGCATCGCCATGAGGAAATTTCTTGGGGTCCAAGGCCCAATCGCCCACATTGTTCTGCCAACCATCGTCGAGCGTCACCCACTTAAAACCCAGTCGCTTCGCCGTCGGCAGCGTGTCATATACCTGCTGAGGCTGCACCGAGCGCCCATATCCCCACGCGCACCAGATGGCGCCGAAAGCGTCATCTGGAGCTGTCGCCATTTGGAACCCTTGCTTCATCATGAAACGCCGGTAATCGGTGAGCGTCCGGAAGTAGTCTCCCTGGTGAACAGCAGCAAACGTGCGAAACGTATGAAAACTTTCACCGGGTTTTAGTGAGATAGCTTTGGTAAAACGTATCGCGATTTTGGCGTGCCCAGCATCGGGCATGGATACTGGCAGAGAAACCAGCTTGGGTCGTGGCTCGACATGTCCGACAGCCACGCCCACATCGCGCCGCCAGACGTCGAGAATCGGCGTGCCGCCACCATAGTCGCTGGCGTTCATGCCCTGATAATTTCCCTGCCGAAAACCAGCGCGCAATGGTAAAACCCAGTTGGGACGTTTCTCATAAGAGCCAGTCTGGTACGACCAGAAAGCTGGCAAGCCCGCACCGCTTTGGGGGTTCACCGTGTACGCGTTGTTGGTCCAACTCTTGATCTCAAGCTTTGTCGTTCCGGTATTGGTGTACTGAACCTCGAAGATTGCCATGGTTGGAAAATCGTCGTATAGGGTGACGGCGACTGTCTTGGTGAGTCTTCCTGACTTTCCTTCCACGATGAGCCGCTCGCCCTCTCCGAAAGCGTCTTTTGTGCGCTCGTGCTTTTGAGAGTACAGCGGGAATTCCGTCCAAACCTTGTCGGCGGTTGTCACTGTCTCAGAGGCGCTGAAAGGCCCGAGCACCGTCTCCTTGTCGAAACGGGCTACCACCCGGCTGCGCAGGTTGTGATCAAATTCAATTCGCAGATTGCCGCCTTGAATCTGAGCCTTGCCGGTCGGGGCGTCTGTAGCGGTTGCGTAGTTACACGACGCGAACACAATGGCAAGAGCGAGGCAAATTTTGAATGTCGTCGATCGCAAGGTCTCTTTTTCCGTGGACAACATTAAGCATCCTCTTCCTGATCTTCTTGCTGATCTTCGCACGAATGTATTGTTTCGAAATACTACGAAATATTTCGATTGGCTGTCTATCAATATCACGATAGCAACGTATGTCACGTCTTGCCATTGCGTTTATGCTTGCCGCGCGGAGCGCAAATTCACTGCCGCCAACCGCGCTTTCTGCCCGAGTAAATGCCATTTGATTTCCGCGAAGCCGGTTTCTAGACTGAGATGAAGCGCTGAAGTGCTGTTAGTGGTAAGCCGTCGCGGCGTTCGTGGACACCGCTTGGATGCGGCCCTTTTTCGTCGTACCATTTCCCGAAGGAGAAAGTCACGATGCCCACGAACCCGATCGCTTTTGGAGGCCGTAGCCTTCTTGTCGGTGCGCTGCTGTTAACCAGTGTCTCTGCCTTAGCGCAATTCGTTGCCAACGACGCCGCAGTGGTGGACAAACGGGTCAATGAACTCGTGGGCGCAATGACCATCGACGAGAAGATCGATCTGCTCAGCGGTGACACTCCCTTTCGCACTCACCCTGTGACACGCCTCCATATTCCGTTTTTTCAGATGGCCGACGGGCCGGTAGGAGCTCACATTCCAGCGCCGACTATCGCTTACGCAGCCGGCATCGGGTTGGCGGCCTCATGGGACAAGCCACTCGCACTCCGCATTGGCGAGGAACTGGGGCGCGATTGCCGGTCCCGTGGAGCGGTGTTTCTGCTCGGTCCCGGCGTCAACATCTACCGCGCTCCCATGAACGGGCGCAACTTTGAGTATTTCGGCGAAGATCCTTTTCTGGCCAGCCAGATCGCGGTCGGGTACATCCAGGGGGTGCAGAAAGAAGGCGTCTCCGCCACGGTGAAGCATTATCTCGGCAACAATTCCGAATACTTGCGGCACGATACCGATTCAGTTATCGACGAGCGCACGTTGCGGGAAATCTACATGCCCGTCTTCGAAGCTGCGGTCAAGGTGGGCAAGGTCGGTGCGATTATGGACTCCTACAATCTCACCAACGGCGAACACATGACGCAGAACCGCCGGCTCAATGTCGAAGTGGCGAAAGAGCAGTGGCACTTTCCCGGCATCATCATGTCGGACTGGGTCGCCACCTACGACGCCACCGCTGCCGTGAAGGGCGGCCTCGATCTCGAAATGCCGTTCGGAGTCCATTACAACCAGCAAGTACTTCTTCCGCTACTCAAGGCCGGAGCGATCACGCAAGCAGAACTCGATGACAAGGTGCGCCGGATTCTGCGGGTGGCCATTGATTTCGGTTGGCTCGATCATCCGGCACTCGACACCAGCATACCGCGCTACAACCTGCGCGGTCGGGCGGCATCACTGCAAGCTGCGCTGGAGGGTGCGGTGCTGCTGCAAAATGACAATAACGCACTGCCCCTCGACCGAAGCAGGATCAAAACGATCGCCGTGATCGGACCTACCGCAGTTGAGACCGTCACCACTGGCGGAGGTAGCGGCGAAGTTGTGAGCTTCGCCAGCACCAATCTGCTCGCAGGCATCAGCAACTATTTGGGCGACGGAGCCTCTGTGCTTTACGCACGCGGCGTTCGTAGCATCAACCAGATGTCGCGCCTCACGCGATTCACCACTGACGCTCTCGGCTCAACCCCCGGCGTAACGCACACCACGTTTGCCGACGCCAATCTGCAGGGCGGAGAGACCGGCACCAGCGTAGAGAGATCGATGCTGCTCTCCGGCTCGACGCGACGCGAACCAGAAGAACAGGAACTGAACGCTCTCACCTCTCATAGGGATTCCAACCCCTATCAGCGGGCGACGACGAGTGGCCGGTGGACCGGCTACTATGCGACGGATGCTACGGGCAAATTTGTGGTGTTCGCGCAGACCGACGGAAGGTACCGGCTGTCGATTGACGATGCTGTCGTCTTCGACAGTTCCGTCGTACCCAAGGCGATCCTGAACCAAACGACCGTCGAGCTCTCCACAGGCCCTCACAAGGTCGTGATGGAACAGCTAGCGACACAGTCCGCTTCCGTCTCGGGGATGCGTGTGGGCATCGTTCCGCTCAGTAGCATCGTCGAAAACGATGCCCTCGAAATGGCATCTCGAGCCGACGCGGTCGTGCTCGCGGTCGGATTCAATGCATCGTCCGAGTCCGAAGGTGGAGACCGGAGCTTTGAGCTTCCCGTCGGGCAAGAGCAGCTTATCGAACAAGTCGCAGCACTGGGAAAGAAGACTATCGTCGTGATCACCTCAGGGGGCAGCGTTGATGTCTCGCGGTGGAAACAGAAGGTCCAGGGTATCTTTGCTACGTGGTATGCAGGCGAAGAGGGCGGCACAGCCGCGGCCCGGCTGCTCTTCGGAGAGGCCAATCCGTCCGGCCATCTACCCATCAGCTGGGAAAAGAACATTGCCGACAATCCCAGCTTCGCCAGTTACTACCTCGACCCCGGAACCGACAAGATCATGTATCGCGAAGGCATTTTTGTGGGGTATCGCGGATACGAGCACACTCATATCGAGCCGCTCTTCCCGTTTGGTTTTGGACTCTCCTACACGACATTCTCCTTCACTCATCTGAGGGCCACTTCTGCCGGTGAGGGCCGCTTCTCCGTCAGCTTCGACGTGACGAATACGGGCAAGCGTGCCGGAGCTACCGTCGCCCAGCTCTATGTGCGCGAAGTATCGCCTACCGCGCCACGCCCCGCGAAGGAATTGAAACAGTTTGAGCGCGTAATGCTGCAACCGGGAGAGACCAGGCAGGTCACAGTGGATCTCGGTCCGCGCAGCTTTAGTTTTTATGATGTCAGCGCGGCAGCATGGCATGCCAACCCAGGAACCTACGATCTGGTGCTAGGCGATTCCTCAGCCAACACTCAACAGAAGATCACGCTCCACCTGCCAAGAGCCATCATCACATCGGTGAGCGAGTAGTTGAAACCGCGCGGTTCCCGTTCACTGAAGGAGGATTCTTCCAGGATGCACGCGTCCGGGGGAATTTATGCCTGTGGACGTACTCTCAACAGCGCTGGAAAGAAGTCCTCTTGGAGATTGCAAATTTATTTCCCCTAAGCTTTCTGGTAGTAGTGCGCAGGCTACAACCCCATCCGGAGTGGACGGCGGCACAGTCTTAAAACTCTAACTCAGCAATCAGCTTCAAGAGCCGAAGAAGGGTTACGCGATCCTCCGGAGTCAGTTGTTTTCGGAGTTTATCGTCAGCGGCTACCCTCGCATTGATCAGGCGTTTCCTGTATCTGTGGCCTTTCGGCGTCAGCGTAACGTGAATTGCTCTGCCCGATTTTGCTTTTCTCTCCGACACAAGCCCTTCCTGAACCATTGACTTGATGGCTCGGTGCACGACAGTCCGGTCGAAACCGAGAAGTGTGGCGATTTGATTCTGATTGAGCGCGGCACCGCCCCGAAGTGTGGATAGGATGAAGCCACGAGTCGCAGAGCACCGAGTTTTTCGTTCAAGTCTCTTCCCGACAGAAAAATAGGCTGCAGCAACATGGGCAAGTACTGAGTCCCTTAGGATGTCTTGAGGAATATCCTTCTTCGGGACGCCGGTCTTCGGAACGAGGGTCATAGGACCGTCACCGTGGCACCGAGGGGTCGCCGCCACTGTGGCGGTTCCGTATAAGCAGGCGATCTCTTCCCGATCGCAATGACCATCACAATTTCATGATATCGGGCTGACAGCCCGAGAAATCTGGAGAGTCTGCGGCCATCAAATCCTTCCATGGGGCACGTGTTGAGTCCCAGCGCTTCAGCGGCGATCATCAGATTCTCACAGGCCAACGATGTACTCTTCGTCGCCCACTTTAACAAGTCCCGTCGGGACGTCGGTGGCATGCCAAGCGTCTTCCACAGATTCAACATTCGGAAAATCGTCCATTTGGCCGCGCCAAAAATGCCGAACGGTCCAGGCATAAACAGGATCCGGCCGATCTTCGCCGTCCGCTCGTAGTCTCGGACTTTGGCGTGGCTGAAACCGCTTCTGCGCATCCACTCCAATTGGGCATGGGAGGTCGCTGCCAGCGACCCGATGTCGGCTACCGCGACCACCAGCGCCGAGGCCGTTGCCGCGGGCATCTGTCCCAGGCAGAGTTTCGCTGCGGTTGCCTTTTCCGGAGGCGATTCCACCCAAAAGAACCGGTACGGTTGCATATTGAAACTGGAGGGAGCATGGCGGGCGGCATCGAGGATTTGTTCACGGAGGCCTTCTGGGATATCAACCGGCTCAAAGGCCTTAACTGCCCGCCTGCGGAAGAGCGCTTCCAGGATTTCGCTCACGGGTAGCCTCCTATGTTGCTATGACAACATAGAAGTGTTGCATATGCAACATATAAACGCCACAGCTTGGGCTACGATTGTATTCCAGCGCTATTCGGAGAACGATTCGGGGACGGAAATCGGCTTCGAGGACACGATCAATGGCTCTCCCCCAAAGCAAAATGGGCTACCTTTGCTCAAATCTGCGCGGCAGAGTGCGACGATACTTATCCGGAGAGCCGCATTGTTCCCGCGGCTTCAGGGCATTATTATGGGTAGTGCACCCTTGGCCTTAGAAACGGATCCTGGTAGTTAGGGTGAGGGACTGCACCATCACGTTTTCGGCGGCCGGCACTGTGGCTGCGCCAACTCCGACGCGTCCGGAAAAGGACCTCTCACTCATTCCCTGGATTCCCCAATCTTCCTTGAGCGCGCCCCTCGACACGCCGTGGAAAAACGGAAAGCTTACACCGGGTGCGCGGCCTCATCTCTAGTCTTTTTTGATTATTGCTGCCCTCGCGTGATAGCAATTAAGGTTGCACCCATTCCGAAACACCGCCGGACGGCCATGGACGTCCGTCTCCGAACCAACGCGAATTTTTAACTCATACACTGGAGTTGCGAAGCAGGAACATGCCGATACCGACCGAACCGATTGGAAGCATCCCGCGTACGGCAGATCTGCTGGCAGCCACGCGCGCTCATGCCGCAGGAAAGATCTCCGCCGAACAGCTCAAAACTGTTGAGGAGTCGGCCCTCGGTGACACGATTTCGCGTTTGGAAGAGACTGGCTCGCCCGTCATCACCGACGGGGAGCAGACGAAGCCCAGCTTCGCCACATATCCTCTTTCGGGACGCGAGCATCTGGCATCCGATGGAGTGATCATTCCATTTGCAGATGGACACACCAGGCAACTTCCAAAGCTGACAGCCGGGCCGTTCCGCTATGGCGTCCACGCTGTGACGTATTTGAAGGCCGCTCAGCGGTATGCTCACCGACCGTTGAAACAGGCTGTGATTTCGGCGTCAGCCCTGAGTCTGCTGTATCCGCAAAGTGGCATTGATGGGTATTCGCGGGAGGCGTTCCTCGAAGATCTCGTCGGCGAAGCGGAACGCGATATTCGCGAGTGCCTGGAAGGCAACGCCGCATGCGTGCAAATCGACTTCACGGAAGGACGACTTGCCCTAAAGCTCGATCCCTCGGGCGGCCTGCTGAATGCATTCATCGAATTGAATAACCGCGTGCTCGATCGCTTCAATGCAACGGAACGCCAACGGATCGGAGTGCACACCTGCCCCGGTGGCGATCATGACTCCACGCACAGCGCAGATGTGGACTACACGGGCCTGCTGCCGGCGTTGTTTGGTCTGAAAGTCGGGCGTTACTATGTTCAGTTGGCGAGCGAACCAGACCGCCGGAGCGTGCTGGCATCGATACGGAGACTGCTGAAACCGCGCCAACTTTTGTTCGTTGGTGTCACGGACCCGATCAATCCCAGAGTCGAGAGTCCCGAGGAAGTGCGTGATCGCGTTCTTGAAGCGGCTGAGTTTATTCCGATCGAGTCGCTGGGAACGACCGACGATTGCGGTTTCTCACCTTTCGCTGATGATACTTCCACGTCGCGCGAGACGGCGTTCGCGAAGATAAGGAACCGTGTCGAAGGAACGGCAATGGCAGCAAAGGCTCTTGGATTTTAGATAGCAGAGAGAAAAAACGTCATGGCCCACATGCAAGTAGCGGGAGGCGCCAGGCATACTCGGCCCGATGGCGGTCAGTCCCGAAACCACCAACGCTTTACGTGAACTCGCGGATGTCCTCTTGCCTGGCCCTAACCTGTTTTCAGAGGGGAGCTTATGAATCGCCGCAATTTTCTCCAATCGACCGGAGCACTGTGCGCTGGGTTCGCAGTAACAAAATCGATCCCGGTTTTTTCCGACGCATTACAGACGAGCGACAGATGGCGCGCCTTCGAGGTCACCACAAGGGTGGAAGTACTGAAGCCAAGCGGAGTGACTCACATCTGGCTGCCGGCGGCGCTGATTCGTGATACCCCCTTTCAGAGAACGGATGCCAACAGGTTCAGCGCCGAGGGTGGATCGGCTCAGTTGACCAAGGACAAGCCGAACGCACTCGGTATCGTATCGGCGAGTTACCCCGTTAATGCGAAACCCGTGCTGACGCTGACCAGCCAGGTTTTGCTGAAGAATTACGCGGTCGATCTATCGGTTCCCGGTAGAGCGCCACATGTTTCAAAAGAAGAGCTCGACTACTTTCTTCAGCCCAGCCGTTATGTGCCTACGGATGGCATTGTGAAAGAGACCGCCCTCAAGGCTACTGCCGGCGCGTCCACTGACAAGGACAAAGCTCGCGCGATTTACGATTGGGTGGTGGACAACACTTTCCGCGATCCAAAGGTTCGTGGCTGCGGTCGGGGCGACATTCGGTTCATGCTGGAGTCGGGCGATATGGGCGGAAAATGCGCCGACTTGAATGCACTCTACGTGGGCTTGGCCCGCTCCGTGGGCCTGCCGGCGCGGCATGTTTATGGTTTGCGAATAGCCAAATCCGATTTGGGCTACAAAAGCCTTGGACTGGCGACGGACAGAGCCACCAAGGGACAGCACTGCCGCACGGAGGTCTACCTTCGCGGACACGGATGGGTTCCGGTGGACCCGGCAGACGTACGCAAGGTAGTTCTGGAAGAGCCACCTGGGAATCGCCTGCTAAGCGACGAGATGGTGTCGAAGGCGCGCCAGCGGCTGTTCGGCTCATGGGAGATGAATTGGATGGCATTCAACTACGCTCACGACGTAGCGCTGCGAGGTTCCGCCAAACAGCCGCTGGTTTATTTCATGTACCCGCAGGCTGAAACCGCCGAGGGACGAGTGGATCCATTCGATCCGGACAACTTCAAGTATGAAATAACCGTGAAGGAGATGAGCTAGCGGTCTCATGGCATGGCTTATTTGTTGGTCTCCTCCGCGCCGGCAATGACTTTCTGCTGATCTTCCGCCTCTTGCCAACTGGAATTGGGATTGTATTCCTTCATCTTCCCGGCAATAACGCTGGTCTTCGAGCCGAGATCCTTCTCGTACACAACTCCATCCGAGCCAACCATAAATGTCTTTACACCGGATGATCTGTACTCCGCCGGATAGGCCACAAACGCGAAGCCCCCAGTCAACTTGCCGGCGACCAGGTAGCTCTTGGAGCCGCCGGGCCCATTTTTTCCCTGGCGGGTCACGATGCGGAAGTAGTAACCAAGGTAAGGAGTCGGAGCGCCGCCTTGAGTTTTGGTGTAGCCGTCGCCAACGGCAGCAGCGACGAGCGGCCCGATTGGGCTCTCCGTTTCTCCGTCCGCAGCCTTCCAGTACAGGCCATTCTGCTGCCCTGGATCGCTGAAGATTTCACGGGCGTACTGATCGCCGTGCGTGGAACGGAATTCCTTTTGTGCCGCGACCAGTTCCTGGCATACGCGGATGGCCGACAACTCATTGCGGCCCACACGCCGGTACAGAATTTCCTGTTTTCCAGCTTCGGTGTCAAAAAACCACAGGCTGTTTTTACCGAACAGCGGTATCGGAGTCGGCCAATTTCGCGCGCCGATATACAGAACCATGGTTCCGTCCGGCTCTTTCACCAGACGATGCATTTCCCCATACTTCTCCACAAAGTTTGCGCGGCTCTGGGTGTCTTCGATGTCATCTCCCGAGGAAACGATTTCCTTTCCATCGGGACCGAGAATCGCGAGCATCGCTTTTTCGTCGTTACTCTGGGCGGCCGCGACCAGTGCGCTGCTCGCATCTTCTGGCGACGAGAAAGTTTTTTGGCCGGGCTGCTGTGCTTGGGATGGAGTGAGGAAGCACACAGTCACGAGCACCGCGAGTGTCGCCAGTCTAAGAAAAGTTGCGCAATAAGGCTTGTCGAAATTCAGGATGATTCGTGGCATATGTTCTCTCCAATTCACACTTTTCAGACGCAGCAACTTAATAACTTCGCTTACCGGTGCCCGCCGCCATGGCCACCACCGCCGCCGTGCGAACCTCCGCCACCGCCGCGCGATCCTCCACTGGCATGCGCCGCGCCCATGCTGGCACTGCCTCGCGAGGAATAGCTCCGGGCTTGTCCGCCATGGTCGTAGCCGCTAAACGCGCCCGATCGGACCCCACTTTGACCGCGGGGTGCCGCGTATCCTCGCGCAGCTTGGCTGTTTCCGTTGAAGGTCCGTGTCGTTCCGCCAGGACGGTTACCGGCTCCGCCGCGCTCTCCAACGTTCCCGTTCGCAGACCGGTTGCCCGCAAAACCATGGGAGCCAGTTCCGCCCCGCATACCGTTACCACCACGCGCGCTTCCTGCCCGGTAGAAATTGCTGCGGTTATAAAACGTGTTGCTGCGGGAGTAATACCTGCCGCCACCGTACATAGCGTATCGGCCACCCCAATTGAATCCCCAGTGATTCCAACCCCACCCATAACCGCCGAACCAACCGATGCCGTAGCCGCCACCCCACGAGAGGTACGGACCGCCGAACCAGATTCCGGGATAGGGATACCATCCGGGCCAGGCCACGATGGGATCTCCATAAACCAGCCACGGATCATACGCCGGGACGTAGACCGTCTGCGGATCGGAAGGCTCAACCGAGATGGTCGAGCCCTGCGTGGAGACGTTCTGCTGCGAGGTACTCTTGAGATCGCCTGCTGCCTGGGCGCGCCGGCGCATCACCTGCACGGCATCCATTACATCTGGCTGCTGATTGAAGTAGGCATCGCCGAGCGAGGACGCCCACGAGAGGTTCTTATCCATGTTTCCGAGAACGGAGGGAAACGCCGTAAGCGCTTTCACGCTGGGATCCCACGGTTGCTGATCGACGGCTTTGCCTAAGGCATCGCCCTTTAAGTCGGGATTTGCCTGCGCCCAGCGATCCGCCTCGACGACTTGCTCGGGAAACGTGGCCGCTGCCAAAATCTGTGCCACCAACGAATCGGGATAGAGCGCGATGGGTGCGACGAGTCGCTGCAACTGCTCAGGACTCTGTTGTGCATAAGGTGGCGCCGAAGCTGCCTGCGACTGCGCTTGTTGGTCTTGCGACGGCAGTTGCGGAGCCTGCTGGTCTTGCAGAGCAGCCAGCGTCCGTGGCCAAACGGCGAGCAGCAGAACTGAACAGAACATAAGAAGTAAAGTCCGCGGAACGAAACTCCGCGGATTTACACTTCGCCTGCCCAAGCGACGGCTTAGTGATCCCGCGGCATGTTCGACACTTATCATGACTTTGAATTCCTTCCACTCACGTAGCTAATTTCGCTGAATCGCTCTCCAAATACTGTGCAGAATGGCTCACTTTGCAAGCATCGAGTTCAAGCCGAACTGGATAACCACCAAAGAGTTCTCGGGACGGGATCGTGTCGCCTCCGGCACTCGATTGAGCGCTCCACAAGCAATTGAGCGATAGTAACGACCGCAACCAAACAGGTGTTCAGCACGGAGAGACTGATGCCTTTGCCGAGACCGCAGGACTCGGGAACGACTCCGACGACAATCACTTCGGATGGGGCATGGCCAGCCAGCCTCAACTGCGCCAGCGATTCCCGCACCCCGGGGTCATGCGACGTCAGGCGAAGCTGAGCGTGAGACGTGCCCAGATCGTCTTCGCAGTAGACGCAAAGCGTTCCCGGCTTTTCTTCTTTATGCGGATAAATCGCATCCGCGATTACGACCAGATCTGTGTCGTACAAATACGGCGCGAGGTCCAGGCCCGGCGTCCCGAGATCGAGAATTTCAACATTCGAGTCGCACTCGTAGAGGCGGCGAAACATCTCCACCGCCAAAGGGCCGAAGCCGTCATCGCCAAGAAGAACGTTTCCGATACCGACAACGGCGATTCGAGGAAGAGGGCTTCCCGTGATTGGGTCCACAAGATTCGTACTCATAACACCTTCACCCGGGCGATCTCGCGGCCGCTCGCATCGAGCGTGTGGCAGGCGCACGCCATGCAAGGATCGAAGGAATGTACGGTGCGAAGGACTTCCAACGGCTTCGAGGGATCAAGCACCGGGTTTGCTATAAGAGAGGTTTCGTAGGGCCCAGGAATGCCTTTTTCGTCTCGGGGACTGGCATTCCATGTGGTCGGCACCACCGCCTGGTAGTTGGAGAAAGCTCCTTTGTCGATGATTACCCAGTGCGAAAGCGCGCCGCGCGGCGCCTCATGCATCCCGACACCCTCGCACTCATGCGACGGAAATTGCGGCGGGTTGTAAGTAGTATCGTCGCCCTTGAGAATGTTGTCGGTGAGCAACTGCCAGTGCTGCAGCGCGAGGTCGGAGAGCATGGCGGAGCGAATTGCCCGGGCAAGGTAGCGGCCCATGGTCGATTGCAGGTGCTCCGGAATCAGAGTCAAACCATGCACGCCGGGATCATGGATCGAGGAAATTGTCTTGAAGGCGGTGTCCGTCCATTTGCGCGTGAGCGGATGGCCGGAGGCGTAACCGACCAGAACATTAGCCAGCGGACCGACCTGGATCGGCTCACCGTTGTAGCGCGGCGCTTTTACCCAGGTGTACTTACCTTCTTCTCGAAAATCGGTGTAATCGGGATCGGTCTCACCTTTCCACGGTGTTTGCGCACCTTCTCCCTTGTACCAGGCATGCGTCACATCCTCAGCGACCGCTGCACGAAAGGATTCATCGCGCCAATTGGTAATCGGTTGGACGGAGTTGAGATTGCCGTTCATGATAAGGCCGCCCGGCAAATCGAATTGCGTAGCTTTTGCGTCCGTGGGAAGGTCAGGGAGGGCCAGATAATTTGAGACGCCGCGTCCATAACGGAACCACTCGGGGTAGGAAGCGGAGAGCAGGCAGGCATCGACGAAATAAGCCTGTTGTACGAACGGGATCAAGTCCTGAAGCAGGGACTGCAACATCCCCAGGCGGTCCATATTAAACGTCGCCAGGCTGTTGAGGTTAATCGCATTCATCACGCCGCCGACCGCGAGATTCTGAATGTGCGGCGTTTTCCCTCCCAGCACGCCGACGATCTGACATGCCTTGCGCTGAAATTCCAGGGCCTGCAGGTAGTGAACAAACAAAATCAGGTTCAGCTCCGGGCTTAGCCGCATCGCTGGATGGCCCCAGTAGCCATGAGAAAAGATGCCGAGCTGTCCGCTCCCAATCAGCCCCTTGACCTTGTTCTGCACCACCTCTAACTCGCGGCGCGAATTTCCCGGCCAACTGCTGTAGCCTTCTGCGATAGACGCAGCGCGCGCCGGATCTGCTTTGGGAATGGTCGTGATGTCGACCCAATCGAGAGAAGACAGTTGATAGAAATGAACGATGTGGTCGTGCAGGGCGTGCGCGATGAGAATCAGGTTGCGGATGTATTGGGCGTTCGCTGGAATCTCGAGTTGAAGGGCATCCTCCACCGCGCGCACCGAGGCAATGGCGTGAACCGTTGTGCAGACTCCGCAGAAACGTTGGGCAAAGACCCAACCTTCGCGGGCATCACGCCCCCGCAGAATCGTTTCGAGTCCGCGCCACATGGTACAGCTCGCCCATGCCTTCTGCACCTTGCCGCCATCGACCTCGACATCAATGCGCAGGTGCCCTTCGATGCGAGTTATCGGGTCGATAGAGATGCGGGCCATTGCTGTTCTCCTTGGGAGTGTTCGAGTTTTCCGGATTGACCGGGCTGCGCGGCCGGTCGGCGCCAGGGCGCGCTTCTGAACATGTAATTCCAATCCTTGATCTCTCCCGGTAGTACGGCAAAATATTTGACTGCCAGAAGGAAAGCCGTGATCCCGAGCGCGATGTAACCAATCGCCATCAGCACCTCGGGCAGCGATGGAAAATAACTGGCTCGGTGTGCAGGGATGTACGCGATCGTGGTTGGAATGAAACGGTAGAACATACCTCCCAAACAGGCGAGCATGGCCATTTTCAACATGGTTCGTGGAGTCTCGCGCGCAGTTTTTATCCGGAGCACAAAGGCTGGAATCAGGATGAGGGTGGTCTCGATAAGGAAGAGGATGCTCATCGTATCGAACGCGAAAGCGGCTCGAACCTGTCCACGCCATAGCAGATCCCCGGCGCGAACCGCCAGAAAGAGGAAGCAGGCGCAGGAGAGTAGATTGCCCAGTTCGCCCAGCACATCCAGGTCAAGTGGACGCGAGTAGCGCAGGCTGCAAATAAGAAGAAGGAAGATGACGAAGCCCAGCCCGCACAAACCTGCAGCCAGCAAATAGAGCAGCGGCAGGAATGGAGTCTGCCAAATAGGGTTGATTTTGTTTCCAGCCAGAAGCAGCAGGCCTCCCAAAGAAGATTGGTGCATGAGAGGCAGAACGTAGGCGCCGACGATCACGAAGGGATAAATCTTGCGCAGAAATGGTGCGATTCCGCGCAGAACCGCACGGGTCTGGTCGGTGCCGGTGTAATAGTAGCGTTCCAGAACTAACGGAAGATTCTCAAACGCCAGGAACGCGGCGCAGTAGAGTGGCATGCAGATCGAAATCTCAAGCATCGCGGACTCGGCATTCCAGCGCCAGGGCAGCACAAAGCTATAGAAATTCCAGGGACGGCCCACGTCGAAGCCGAGGGCAAAGAGACCGGTGGCGTAAAAGAGGAAACCGGATACCAGGGCGGTCCGCATGACCACATGCAACTTGTGCCGGTTGAAGACCCACGCCGCTATGCCGACCGCGAGCGGCCCGGATCCGAGAGCGGTCAGCGTCATGACATTGAAGGTCTTCCAGATTCCCCAGGCATAGGCATCGTTCATGCCGGAGAAGGGTCCAAGCGGCGAGAAGAATCGAACGGCAGCCAGCACCAGGCCAAGGGCGGCCAATGCCCCAAAGAAAAGCAATGTCTGAGTTAGTAGCGGCTCGCGAAATACGGGAACACCACGCTGCCAATGGTTGACCAGCGTTGCCCCGGCTGTGTCATGTTTATGCATCGCTGGCTGACTCATAGCTGCTCGCCCAGTCCGGTTTTCTTCTCTTCCTCGGCGCTCTCGGCCTCGTGGCGGTTCCAGTTCTTTTTGATCACTACACCAAGTAGCCCGGCCGCCAGAATTGGCCCCGATAGCCACTTGTAGATAACCGATGTGACTTTCGTGGCGTAATGCCCCAGCGAAGTCGTCCCGAGCTTCGGGAGCCCGATCTTCTCGAACGCGACGTTGGAGAGATAGAGTACCTGTGTTCCTCCTGCCTCATGCTCGCCGTAGACCCGGTTCTCAAAGTATTTGCCGGGCGCGGCGACGACGCGTTCTTTGGCTTGGGCCAGAAGATCGGTGCGCTTGCCGAAGATGACCGCTCCCGTAGGACAAACAGCGGTACAGGCCGGTTGCTGGTTGTTGTGTAAGCGGTCGTAACAGAACTCGCACTTTACGATCTTCGGATTCCATTTGTCCCACTCGAACTTGGGCACATCGAAGGGACAGGCCACCTCGCAATAGCGGCACCCGATGCAGAGTGCACTGTTCCATGTAACCGCACCCCAGTCGCTCTTCTTCAAAGACCCAAACGGGCAACCGGTCACGCAGGCGGGATCGAGGCAATGCATGCACTGCCGCTTGACGTAGGAGAATTCCGTTCCATCTGGCTCCTGATAGAGCTTGATGATGTTTTTTGTCTTCGAGTTGAGATCGGTCGGCATGTCCCAGATGCCTCCTGATAGAACGCTGTCGGGAGGCAGGCCGTTGGCCTCGTTACACGCCGGCATGCAGGCCTTGCATCCGGTGCAGATGGTGTTGTCGTAGAGCATGGACACGGCATCGGGCGCGGCGACCGGATGCTCGGGATGTTCACTGCCGCTAGCGGGCAAGGCCAAGCCGGAGATCGTTCCACCGAGGCCGACGATCCCTAGCAGAGCCTGGCGGCGGCTGATTCCGCGTGGAGTGGTCGCAGGAAATACCCCCGGATGCAGGCCGCTTTGATTTGAAGCGTTCGCGGCACTCATTCCTGATCCTTCGCGGCACCAACCTCGACCTGCGCGCTGGTTTCGGAAGTCGTCACGGAATCGGTTGCGAGCTGAGCGATGACAGTCGTCGCACGAAGGGGTGACGCGGTTCGCGGGTGATGCGGTTCGCCAAACCACATAAAGCGGAAGAGTTCGCCTAGAGTCGCTCCGGTGGTGCCGAGATACACGTGCACGACCATGAAGAGGGATAAACAAAATCCGGTATAAGTGTGGACAAGGGCCCATAAGCCGATTCCGGGCACGCCCAGCATCTCCGCGGGCAAGCGTTCGGGGAAGAGGAGAGCCCAGCCCGTCACGGCGAGGATCGGAAATAGCAGGTACATTACCGCCAGATAAAAAAGCTTCTGGAGCGGGTTGAACTTGCGCTCGTTGCTGTGCGGGTAAGGATGTGGCTCGCCCACGAATATGCCCCACAGGTAGTAGCGGACTTGCCGGATCAACCCGGGTTCGATATCGCCAGCTGTGACTTTGTAGTAGCGGCCATTCCCGAGGACTAAATTTCCGAACAGGAACAGCCCGTAAAACAGAGTCAGCAGTATTCCCGACGCATTGTGAATCAGAACATCAGCCCGGAAGCCAAACGGCGGCGCCCCCGACTTGGAGTAATGCATGCTGATTCCCGTAATCAGCAAGATCACAAAGAGCAAAGCGTTGCCCCAATGCCAGCAACGCAGCCAAAGTGGATAACCGGAATTGAGTCTCATGCTTTGCTCCTGAAATGGGCAAACAACCAGCGGCCTCCGCCGTGAGCCGCGAGCAGAAGCAGGACCATGCCGGCGATCGCAAAGGTTGCCCAATCGATCCACTGATTCCGGGTTGCACCCGTCAGGTAGGCGTTGTTGAACAGCATTGCATTCACCCATCCGTTTTCGGCACGTTCTTTCAGAGCGAGATGGGTATAGAGCTTGGTCACCATGAGGGAGTTCATGGTGTGGCAGGTGGCGCAATTCCGAAGGGCCTGGGCCTTGGGAAGAATGAGATGCAAACCCTGTTGTCCGCGCGGAGTGTGGCATTCGACGCAAGCATTGCGCTGAATGTGCATCTCCCAATGGGGAAACAGCCGATGCTTCTCCGTAAGGGCAGTGAAAGCGATTTTTCGTGCGGTGGCAGTGTCCCCCGCAGCGTGGCAGCTTAAGCAGGGCTGATTGAACACCAGGATCGCCTGCGCCGCATTCGTCATTTGGCTGGCTGGGACGAAGTTGTGGGGCGAGTGGCAATTCTCGCAGCGAAAGGCCGGGTCGACCATGGTGGCATGCACGCTCGCCTTGACTCCCAATGCGATCTTGTCAAAGTCGATGCCCGGAGATGACTGTCCACTGTGACAATCGATACAGTCAGGCATAGCGGCGGGTTCGCTTGCGTGAGGAAACGAGCTGAACCCGTCAGTGTGGCAAGCGGTGCACTCCAAACCACCGTGCACCGACTTGGCAAACGCCGCTGGATCGATGGTGGTGGTGCTCGGTTTGTGACATTCCATGCAGGCGGGCTCGGGCGAGGCGGCCTGCGTCACTTTGTTGGGTAGCGGCCAGAGCGAGCCCTCGAGCAGAAAGACCAGGACGAGCAGCAAGAAAATCGTACCGGTGGCTCTCATGGCTGGTTCTTCGGAGTGGGAGCAGGGCCCTTGCCGGATTTTTGATCGGACTGCGATTCGCCTCCGGGCTGTTCCTCAACACCGGTGGCAGCGGAGCCGGGTGTGCTCTCGTCATCCTTGACAGTGGAAAACTTGCGCGAGGCGGCATAGCCGGCTCCGGCGAGCGCGCCCACCGCAAGTCCTACCGCACCCGTCGCCAGCGGGCTGATTATGCCCTGCGGCGCGTTGATGGGTGCGTAGGTCGATGGAGGCGCTGCCAGCGTGTGAATCTGCACCACCTTGAACATCGGCATGCGGAACGCAATGCTTTTCTCGGTGCAGCCAATGCAAGGCGCTCCGATGCCAATCGGCCAAACGTCTGGAATTTCATTGAAATGGCGCGTCGAGCATCCGGCGTGAGTGTCTGGCCCTTTGCATCCCATCTCGTAGAGACACCAGCCTTCGCGGTGTCCCTCATCGCCGTATTGCTTCACAAAATGTCCGGCATCGAAGTGCGCCCGGCGCGGACAATGCTCATGAATATCGCGGTCATAGGCGAATTTGGGCCGCTTTTCTGCGTCCATTTCCGGCAGCGTGCCGGAATCGGCATACTGCAGCACCACCCCGAGCAGCGTGTACGGATTCGGCGGGCAGCCGGGAAGGTTGATGATCGTCTTGTTGGGCAAAAGATCAGCCACGCCAACCGCGCCCGTGGGATCAGGATCGGCAGAGGGAATGCCTCCCCAGGATGCGCACGATCCGATCGCGATTACCGCCGCCGCGCGGCCACCGACGTCAGCCAGGACATCCATGGCCGGACGCCCCGCCAGCTTCATGTAGATTCCCTTGTCGCGCGTGGGAATCGAGCCCTCGATCACGCAGATGTACTTGCCGGAATATTTTTCCACGGCCTCCGATAGAGCTTGTTGCGCCTGCAGGCCCGAGCCGGCCATCAACGTCTCGTGATATTCGAGCGAGATCACGTTCAGGATCAAATCGCCGAGATCCGGGTGCGAAGTCCGGAGAAGCGTCTCGGTGCAGCCCGTGCAGTCTTGAAACGCCAGCCAGATCACCGGCGGACGAATCACTCTTCCCAATCCAGCGGCAACGTCTTCCGGAGTTTTCTTGTCGGTGATGGCGAGGCCGAATGGCGCTGCGATCATCAGGGAGGAACAGAACTGCAGGAAGGCCCTGCGGCTAATGCCCACGCGCGCCAGTCGATCGTCGATGCTCCC
>Ga0302274_10001003_pt1 | contig 27818 bp, 26 predicted proteins | sample III_Bog_N2_1_FD_198755 | JGI IMG/M metagenome (GOLD analysis project Ga0302274, IMG submission 198755) | Peat permafrost microbial communities from Stordalen Mire near Abisko, Sweden - III_Bog_N2_1 | ecosystem: Environmental > Terrestrial > Soil > Wetlands > Peat | place: Sweden: Abisko...
TGTCTCTTCTCCACGGACTTCGCCGAGCACCACGCGGTCGGGGCGCATACGCAAAGCGTTGATGACCAACTCTCTTTGCCGGATTGCTCCTTTGCCTTCGACGTTGGGAGGTCTCGTCTCCAATCTCACCACGTGCTCTTGTCGCAACTGGAGTTCGGCTGAGTCTTCGATGGTGACAATTCGCTCTTTCTCTGAAATGAAACTTGAGAGCGTGTTGAGCAATGTCGTTTTGCCGGAACCGGTTCCGCCCGAGATAACGATGTTGAGCCTGGCTTTCACACACCCGCTAAGGAATTCGAGCATGGGCGCAGTGAGTGCCTGATTCCTCAACAAGTCTGCCGCCCCAAGCGGATTGGAACCAAAGCGCCGGATGGAGAGGATCGGGCCGTCGACAGCCAAAGGCGGAATGATCACGTTGACACGGGAACCATCGGGGAGGCGCGCGTCCACCATCGGCGAAGATTCATCGACGCGTCGACCCACCGCAGACACAATCTTGTCGATGATGTGCAGAAGGTGCCGATTGTCTTGAAAGGTCAGTGTGGTCTTTTCCAGCAGGCCACGTCGCTCAACATAGATCGCATTGTAGGTATTGACGAGGATGTCGCTTATGGTGTCGTCTTTGAGCAGCGGTTCCAGCGGCCCCAGCCCAAACACTTCGTCGACCACCTCTTGCGCGAGACGGTCGCGTTCCGCGCCACTTAGCGGGACTCCCTGCTCACTGATGATCTGCTGGATGACGGCGAAGAGTTGCTGCTGGGCGCCCGGCGTCTCCTGCATGTCCCCGAGTTTGTCGAGGTCGATGCGTTTGATCAGCTCTTTATGGACCGCTGTCTTAATGTGCTGCTGAACATTGTCGCCAATCGTTCGCGCGGAGGCGCCTGGCCGCTCATTGGAGCGGGTCGAATTCGACGAAGCTGCATTCATGTTGCTCATTTCAGCGGGCACTCCGCATTCCTAAGGTCTACTTCCAGAAGGTGAACTTCGATTTTTTCGGGGCGGCGGCATCCTCCTCAATCACGACCGGCCCCCCAAGCGTGCTTACCCACTTAACCAATTGGGTCGTAAACTCGGACTTGCTCTTGGGGCTGATCGGTTCGCCAAGTATCCCCGAACGCACGACTTCTGCGTAGCTATTGGGCAATTTGAACGCGATCGGAAGCCGGATCGCCTTTTCAATCTGCTCCAGGCTGACCGCATGCTGTGCAGAGAAGCGATTGATGACAACCTTGACCTTGTCTGCGTTCTGGGGATTCTGCGACAGGACATCTACGTGCCTGGACAGGTCGCGGACAGATCCGATTTCCGGGGTCGCCACAATAAACACTTGATTGGACGCTTCGATGACTGCCAGATTTGTCTCATCCAAAGAGGTGGGACAATCGACGATGACGTAGTCATACTCGCCGCGCAGGAAGTCGAGCGTCTGGGCCATCGACTCGGGGTCGGTCGCCTTCCGGCCTTCACACGTGTCGGGCGAAGACAAGACTTCAAGGCCGCTCGAGTGCGTTGCGATGTAGCCGCGAAGAAGTTCACTGTCGAGCCGGTTGAGGTTTTGAACCAGCTCGTGGAAGTTGTAGCGGCTACCATCGATTCCCAGGTAAATGCAGACGTGCCCCAACTGCGGATGGTTGTCGATAAGCAGAGTCTTCTTTTTGTGGCACTGGACAAGATACATTGCAATGTGAACCGCGAGAGTGGTAGTCCCTACTCCGCCCTTGGCGCCGAAGAATGTGAATACCGAGCCATGCACCGAATGAAGTGCCGCTTTTGCGCTCCATTGCTGGTTGAGCCGGTTTAATGTCTCCAGGAATGCGGGTTCACTGAATTCTCCGCCGATGAAATCGTTGCAGCCGGCGCGCATGGCCCGCAGAAGAACATCGTTATCCTGGCTTGTAGAAAGGGCCACTAGCGCCGCTTTGCCGGCATATAACTGCTGAATATAGGCAGCGGCTTCTATGGCCTGATCGATGTCTTTATCGAAGTCGATCACCGCAATGCAGTATTGAGCGGCCTTCACCTGCTGGGGGAATGGAGGACGCTTCTCTGCTGAGATGTAGCCGTCGCAGTCGGCACGGCTCAAAGCCCATACCATCCCCGCAGCCGTTTCGGCGATCTGGTCGGCCAGCGTCGGGTCGAGACTGACATTGATCAGTGCAACGGTAGGAATAGTCGCATTACTGGGAATTTGGCTCACTTCGAATTACCTCTTTGTAATTCACGATCTGCTACGGCCTGCGAGAGGCAGGTGTTACATCTTCACCAATGGTCACTTAATCGTCGCGTTGTATCCATCGGCCACTAGCCGCTGTCTCATCGTCTCGGCGTCTTTCGCGTTCGTAAAAGGTCCTACGTCGAGGTGAAGCAGTGAGTCCTGGGGTTCGTGACGCACCGCGACTCGATAACCGTGGCGGTTCAAGGCAGCCACCATCGCTTCAGCGTCCGATTCATGCGAGAGAGCCATGACTTCGACCAGGGAGCGCGGTTGCGTACCTGCAGCATCAATCGGCGGATCGACGGTGTTCGGGGCCGCAGTAACGGCAACCGGCTTTGACGGTTCAGCCGCAACTTCCTTCACGGAGAACGGCGCTGGAAGCGTGCTGGCCGATGAGGGAGCTACCAAGGCAACCGCAGGTGCCGGCGGAGGAGGCGGAGGAGGGTCCTGGGTCTTCGCCGGAGTCGCGGCAGGGTCCGTTCCCAGACTGGCTGCCGGAGCCGCTGCGGGAGTGACCAGCGGCGGAGGCTGATTGCCCATGTGAGGCTTGTCCGGCGTCAGCGGCGGTGCCGTAGGAGTCGGCTTTGCATTCTTGCCCAGTGACTTGTCGAACGCGCCGGTATCCAACGTTGGGATTGGAAGGACTGGCTGGTCAGGCACCGTCGTGTCGGTCAGTGGGTCGACGACGGTGGGTGTGACCACAACGATCAGCTCAGTCGTGGAGTGGTTGATGTTCTTCGATTTGAAGAGAGCACCAAGGATCGGAATGTTGGCTATTCCCGGAGTCTTATCGAGGATGTCTGTGGTCCGCTGGTCCAGCAAGCCTGAGATCGCAAAGCTCTGGTTGCTGCGCAGTTCAACCTCGGTAGAGGCCCTGCGCGTGGATAACGCGGGAACCGTGAATCCCCCGATGGAAACTGAATTGCTGTAATCCAACGCGCTTACTTCGGGAGCTACAGTGAGCGTTATCGTTCCATCTGCATTCACGACCGGAGTAAACTCCACTTTGACGCCGAACGGCCGGAATGAGATCGTGACCACCGGCGCGCTGCCGGTGCCGCCGGGCTGAATCATTGGGAAGGGAAACTCGCCGCCGGAGAGGAAGTCGGCCTTTACGCCACTAATCGTCGTGATTGTGGGTTCAGCAAGGATCTGGAGGATCTGCTTGTTTTGTAGGTCCTGGATGGTCGCACCCAGGTTCAACTTCGCGCTATACAGAAAGAAATTCAGCGGATTCGAAGCTGTTACCAACCCGATAGCCGTGCTGCTGGCAGCTCCACCCAGCGTCGCACTCGAAGGGTAAAGTCCTGTCGTAGCTGACGCGAGGTAATTAGTGTTCCCGCCGGGGTTAAAGAGGTTGATGCCAAGCTGGAGGAGTTTGGTGCGGTCTACTTCCAGAATCCGGACCTCAAGACGAACTTGCTTGGGGTGGCCAGGAGCGACGATCAACGTATTCGCCACTTCTTTGGAATAGAGTCCCGCCAGTTTCACGGCATCATCGGAAACTGCCTGGCTTGCCACTTTCCCACTCAGGGTCACGCGGCCGCCACTTCCCTCTATATTGATCGAGTCACCCTGTATCGTGTGGGCCATCGCCTGCCGAAGCCCGTCGATATCAAGATCGGCAGACACCACATACGATTGTGCCTGGCCAGCTTCATCCAGCAGCGTGAGCGAGCTGGTGCCCGCATTCATAGCGGTGACGACAAGCTCATTCGGAGTAAGAGTGACGGAGTTGAGTATTGTGGGATCGGCGACATAGACGCGACGCAGGCGCGTCTTCGTATCGATAAAAATCGAGTGGCCGACCGTGACATGAAGCGTTTTGCCGTCCGATGCGACGCGGCTGACGCTACTGAGACCGCCGGTGGGCGCCGTGAACGCTTCGACAATGGAAGGCGCAGCCGGTGCGGCAGCGGGCGGTGGGGCAGTTGCCGCCGGCGGCGGGTTGCTGGGCGAACCCATGGGCGTACCTTGCGCAAGGCCGACGGAGGATGTTGCCAGGACCAAGGTAGCGGCCGTCGCAATGGACAGAACAGCGTCCTTGATGGTCACTGCCGGGTTCCGCTCGAAGATGGATATTCTCGATTTCACTGGAAGTTGTCCGTCTTTACCGCTCCGCCCATGAACGTCTCAACTGCATAGGGTTTAGGCGCCGGCGCCGTTCTTTGAACCTTTGGTATTGGCGGGGCGGGCGTTAGCTGGGAGAGAAGCACTGGCGGGCCTGAAAAATCTACCCGGTCGGCACCGTTTCTGAGCGAGAAATGGACCGTGCCCTGGGTACTGGCGAGGACCACGCGCTCGGCGTCCTCAGGGCTTACGAGAATTGTCACGACAGTCGCGGTGGTCGGTTTGCCTTCCGGATCGGGTTCGGTCTTCTGTCCAGTCGCCAAGACCTCCGCATTCTGCAGCACCGTGGTAGTGAGGGGGTCAGGGTTGTTGGCGGGATGCAGGGTAACCAGGACATCCACATGGGTGCCGGGAAGCAGGAAGCCGGCAACACCGACAACCTCGTCGGTACGCAGCGCGAGCGCCCGCATACCGTCCGGAATCTTGACTGTGATGCCATTGCCCGAGCCAGCGGTCGACAACTGCCGTTCCAGAATAGGCTCACCCGCTGCAAGCGGATAGAGGACGATGCGGCCTACCAGAGGTTGAGGCGCGGTAAATGCGCCCGAGAGCGGCATGGATGCCGGCCAGTCAACCATATGTAGATTCTCAGCACGAATCACCTGGCCTGCCTCCATATTCGCGGCCGCCGCAACATACTGGCTTTTGGGCGGAGGAGGGGCGGTATGGGTCTTGGAAAACTTCTGGCTAAGCCAAAACGTGAAGATGCCAGAGATTACCAGGGAGATGATAAAAGCTGAGGTGAGTCGACGAGTTATCACACCGCACCTCTTCTATTGGAACTGAAAGTAGAGCGTTAGGAGGCTTCCGCCCGCAATTGCGAGGGCGTAAGGCAGCCTGAGCGTCTCGTGGTTGGAAAGGTTGAGTTCTGGATGCGGCTGGAGACCTTCGTGGCCGTGATGGGAGGCCAGCGCACCAACATTCGTAAGCGTCTGTTGCAAACGTCCGCGGGCCAGAGCCAGAGCGATTGCCATCACTCCTCCAGACAGGGCGGTCAACACCAGAAGATAAGCAATATGCGAAAAGCCGGCGATGCATCCAACCGCCATGATGAGCTTCACATCTCCAGCGCCCATGCCGCCCGCAATATAGAACGCGAGAAACACCAGGCCGCAAATGACTCCCCCGGCCAGTGCCGTGAGCAACTGTACCCATCCACCCAGCGCGAGGTGCAACGCGAGGCCAAACAGGAATGCAGGCATGGTGATGAAGTTTGGGATCCGGCGGCTTCTCACGTCAAAGACGGAAGCGACCAGAGCACAGGCGGCGGCGGCAGCAGGATACGTCAATTCGATTTGTGCGGAAGTCATTGATCGTTCCTGGAGATTAGGGGATGTGCTGCGAGCCCAGGAGTTGCACGTCTAAGGCTCATGTGAACTCACTCTGGGCTCACATGAGCCTTATCCGCTTTACGCCACTGCGCCGGTGAGCGCGTTGCTGATGCCGTTGAAGGTGTTTGCGATCGAACTGGCGAGGCTGGTCATCGAGGCGACGGAGCCGAGACCCACGAGGGCCGCAACCAAGGCGTATTCGATGAGATCCTGACCGGAGTCCTCCGCAATCAGATTCTTCAGAAGCTGCTTCATACTCTTCATTCCGTTCTCCATGTATTCAGGGTTGGGTTCTGGGTTCGACCTTCTCTGGGTGCGCCTATTGCTCGGAAAAAGCCTATGTGAGCGCCGACGTCTAACACTCACATAGGCGTCCGATACCAAGCGACAGCGTTATTAGGCGACAGCGTTGGTGAGCGAGTTGCCGACGCCATTGAAAGTGTTGCCAATGGAGTTCGAGAGACCCTTCATTGCGGCGACAGCGCCGAGACCAACCAGAGCCGCGACCAGTGCGTATTCAATGAGATCCTGACCGGAATCTTCGTTGATCAGGTTCGTCATAAGCTGCTTCATGTTCTTCATTTTTGTTTCTCCTCGTTCTGGGTTTCCGCGGCACTCCGGGTTAATGCGAGTCCCATGGGATGATGCAAGAGTAGGATTTGTTCGCCAGATTAGAAATCCCCAAGAAGTGTCACGGAATAACACTAAAGTTCGGCCGATAAAACTCTCTATCTATCTGTTTTTACGTAACTTATTTTGCCTATGGGGCTAGAATGAACGAACGCTGGTGCCGATGTTCCTTCACTTGCCCATAAACCCAAGTCTCTTGCTGCAGCGCTATTTCCCTGACTCCTCGCTCGCTCGCCGGTCCGGGCGGGCTATACAGTCGCAACAGTCTGTCGATGAGTGAAGTGTCGGCATTCGATATTCGATACTCGATGTCCGGAGGCATCAGCCAATCGCGAAACCTGGAACAGCAACACGCTTCGGGGGGGGTAGCACAATGACTATGACTCCCAGCCTGGCTCTCGCGAGATCTCATCCATGTCCGCACACCCCCATAGTCTGAAGCGAGAATTGCCACTGGATCGAGCAGACTCGAATTCCAACGGAGGATGGTTAGCCCGGCATCGTTCGCAGGTCGTAATCCTCACCGTGGCGCTGGTCTTGCGTCTGATCGCATTGCGGTCCTTCTTCACCAGTCATCCACGAACTTACCTGTTCGCTCATCCCTACGAGATGGGCCTGGTTGCGAACTCGTTGATTCATGGCCTCGGTTACAGCTCGCCGTTCGGTGGCTCGACCGGCCCAACGGCCATTGTTGCGCCGGGATACCCGACGTTGATTGCAGCGATATTCCTCCTCTCCGGTAGCGATACGTTTGCCTCTGCGCTGGTGATTACCGGGCTCCAGATTGTCGTGAGCCTGCTCACCATCTGGCTGATAATGCACGTCGCCAGGGAGATGCTCGACTCACGAACCGCCACCCTCGCCGGCGCTTTCTGGGCGATATCCGTCCCTCTGCTTTTCATTCCCGCAATTTTTTGGGAGACGAGCCTGTCTGCGTTCGCATTCGTCGGGATCGTCGCCCTTGCGATCCGATGCCATCGCGAGCCAACCAAGGCAGCATGGATTCTTCTGGGCGCCTCCTGCGGCATCGCAGGGCTGATCAACCCGGCTCTACTGCCTTCATTTCTGGCGATCATGGGTTGGGTGGCCTATCAGACGCGGCAGGTCGCACGCACAGCCGCGGTGGTCGGCCTGCTAACTCTGCTGCTCGTCTATTCTCCCTGGCCCATCCGCAACGCGTATCGCTTCCACGCATTCATCCCGATGCGCAGCACAGTGGGACTCGAGCTGTACATGGGAAACCGGCCGGGCGCAACCGGCCACCTGGACGAGTCGCTGTTCCCCATGTTCAACAAGGCGGAGTTGGACAGCTACGTCTCCAAGGGAGAGGTGGCCTATACCAACGATCAGGCCAAGCAGGCCTGGGCTTACATTCGTGCGCAGCCCGGACACTTCGTCAACCTTAGCTTGCGGCGGGCCTATCGCTTCTGGGCCGGTACGGGCTATGTCGACGGGCCGATCATCTATGAAGTCCATGCACTGCTTACGACCGTTTTCGGCCTGGCCGGGCTTCTCCTGATCTATCGCAAGCAGACGCGCTGGTTTGCGGTCATCATGGCCCTGCCATTGCTTCTGTTCCCATTTCCCTACTACATCACTCATGCTGAATTCCGCTATCGGCTCAACATCGATCCGCTCCTGACCATTCTGGCGGCCTACGCTGTCACCCAATTGGCCGCTGCCTGGTCAAGGAGACGCTCCCCCTCCCAGGTTGCAAACCCCGCTCCCTGAAGTTAATCTGGCCCGACTGCGCGCCGAGGGCGATTACCGCTCTCTGTGACGTACGCACACTCTCCGTGTGACCTACGAAAGGGATATGATTCCTGTAGAAGACTACGTCGCCACCCCGCTTCCCTGCTCGCCCGTCAGCGGCCAATTCCCTAAACCCCATTACATCCGTCGTTTTCCGGAGAATCATCTTGACGCGGCAAATCTGGTCAGGCATCGACGCTCAAGTGCCTTCCGGCCTCGGCAGTGGCTCGACCAGCATCTTCTCCCCGGCAGGAACTCCCGCGCATTCCATCTTTGGCCTGTCGATGCTGGTACTGAGCATTACCGGAGCGATTTTTATCGTAGTCGGTGGGCTTCTGCTCTATGCCCTGCTTCGCTACCGCCATCGCGCGGGCGACGCGAATGCACTGCAGGAACCCCCGCAGATCTACGGCAGCAACCAGATTGAGCTCTCCTGGACGGTCATTCCCATCTTGATCGTGGTCATGCTGTTCCTGGCCACAGCTCGCATCATCCTGGCCACCCAGGACGCACCCAAACCCGCCAATGCGCTGGATGTCACCGTGATCGGCCACCAGTTCTGGTGGGAGTACCGCTATCCGAAGCTGGGCATCGTCACGGCGAACGAATTGCACATCCCGGTCAGCGAAGCAAAGCATCCGACGCCAACCTATCTGACCATGTCTTCGGCGGATACAGATCACAGCTTCTGGGTTCCCCGGCTGGCTGGCAAGATGGATTTGATCCCCAACCGGGTGAATACCATGTGGCTGGACCCGGAGGCGCCGGGGTTGTATCTCGGGCAGTGCGCGCAATACTGTGGCACCCAGCACGCCAAGATGCTGCTGCGCGTCTATGCCGACACGCCCGCTCAATTCGCAGCCTGGGCCGCACACCAGCAGCAGCCGGCCGTCGAGGACTCCAGCGCGGCTGAGGGCCGCAACGTCTTCCAGCACACCGCCTGCATTAGCTGTCATGCTGTGGCGGGAACGGTCGCCACGGGAACATTCGGGCCCGACCTGACGCACGTCGCCAGCCGCGACACCATTGCCTCCGGAGCTGTTCCGCTTACGCAGGCAAACCTCCGCGCCTTCGTCGACAATCCCGCGCAGTTCAAGCCCGGAGCCCTGATGCCGGCCATGCATCTCAACGATCACGACCTCGACGCAGTCACCGCATATCTGCTGACCCTCAAATAGCAAGGAAGGCACGCAATGGCAACCCAAGCTCCGGTGACCGCTGAAATCGCTCAGACAGCACCGCGCCGGCTTGTGCTGGAGGTGCTCCACGACTGGGTGACGACAGTCGACCACAAGAAGATTGGGTTGATGTACATCGGCTATGCGCTGATCTTTCTGGTAATTGCTGGGTTCGAGGCTTTGCTGATGCGCGTTCAGCTTGCCATCCCCAACAACCACTTTGTGTCGCCCCAGGTCTTCAATCAACTGTTCACCATGCACGGCACGACCATGGTCTTCTTCGTCGGGATGCCGATTCTCTTCGGCTTCGGCAATTACCTGATCCCGCTGATGATTGGCGCACGCGACATGGCGTTCCCCCGGCTGAATGCCTTCAGCTTCTGGATCTCGGCCTTTGGCGGCTTGCTGCTTTACTTCAGCTATCTCGGCGGCAGCGGCCTGTATGGTGCGGGCGGAGCACCGGATATCGGCTGGTGGGCCTACGCGCCGCTCGCCCTCAAGCCCTTTTCTCCCGGCCATAGCTCCGACTACTGGACGCTCTCTATCCTGCTCAGCGGGATCGGTACCATCGGGACCGCGCTTAATATAGTGGCGACAACAATCTGCATGCGCTGTCCGGGCATGAAGCTCTCCCGCATGCCTCTGCTGGTGTGGCTCTACCTGGTCATGTCCTGCCTGGTCTTCGTCACCATCAGCCCTCTCACTGCCGCGCAGATCATGCTGATGCTCGACCGCTATGTTGGCTCGCATTTCTTCGACACGCAGGCCGGCGGCTCCGCAGTTCTCTGGATGCATTTCTTCTGGATCTTCGGCCACCCCGAGGTTTACGTCCTCGTGTTGCCCGCCTTCGCCTTCGCCAACGAAATCATCCCGGTTTTCTCGCGCAAGGCCATCTTCGGCTATCCGGCGATGGTGGCCGCGTCGGTCGGAATCGGCTTCATCAGCCTCAGCGTCTGGGCGCACCACATGTTCACCATTGGCATGACTTCCGGAGCCAACACCTTCTTCGTGCTAGCCACGATGGCCATTTCCGTGCCCACCGGCATCAAAATATTCAACTGGCTGGCCACGCTGTGGGGCGGAAAGATTCACTTCACAGCGGCGATGATGTTCGCCATAGGCTTCCTCTTCCAATTCCTCATTGCCGGCCTCACCGGCATCATGCTCTCGGTTGCGCCCTTCGACTGGCAGCTCGGCGGCTCCTACTTCGTCGTCGCGCACTTCCACTACGTGCTGGTGGGAGCGATCCTGTTCATGCTGTTCTCCGCCTTCTACTATTGGTACCCAAAGATGTCGGGCCGCATGCTCAGCGAGAAGCTCGGCAAGTGGCACTTCTGGATCTTCCTCATCGGCTTTCACCTGACCTTCGACTTCATGCACATCCCTGGCCTGGAAGGCATGCCTCGCCGCATCTACACCTACGAGGCCGACCGCGGATGGATGCTCTGGAATATCATCGTGTCCAGCGGTGCGATTTTCCAAACCATTGGCACGCTGCTCTTCGTCTACAACATGGTCTGGTCGTACTTCAAAGGTCCGGTCGCCGGCCCCGATCCCTGGGACGCGTGGACGCTGGAGTGGTCGACCGCTTCACCTCCGCCGGCCTATAACTTCGCGGTGACGCCAGCTGTCGCCAGCCGCCGGCCTCTGTGGGACCTAAAACATCCAGACGATCCTGACAGCCACTATGAGTAGAGAGGAGGCGAATTGAGCGAAGCAGCGACAGTTCCGCAGAACACGAATGCAGCTTGGGAGTTGCCATCGCGCGGCATCGTGGGCATGGCGTGCCTCATCGTGGCCGAATCCGCGATCTTCATCATCTTCATCGTGGCGTATCTGTATTACCTCGGCAGGAGCCTGAACGGGCCCACGCCCAGCGTCCTCGAACTGCCCATCTTCACCAGCATCTGTCTACTTTCGTCCAGCGCCACCGTTCACTTCGCCGTCTCCGCGCTCCACCACGGCAAGCGTAGCCTGTGCTCGCTGCTGCTGGCGACAACGGTGCTGCTCGGAGGAACCTTCCTGGCTGGCACCGCGCTCGAGTGGTACAAACTCATCACAGTCGACCACCTCACCATCCAGACCAATCTCTTCGGCACCACCTACTATTCGCTGGTCGGCCTGCACGCAACCCACGTCATCATTGGCCTATTCATGCTGTCGCTGGCACTGTTCTTTTCGCTCACCGGCTCCCTGACCAGCAAACACATCGGCCGACTCGAAGTCCTCTCCCTCTACTGGCATTTTGTCGACGCCATATGGGTCGTCGTCTTCACCGTCGTCTACGTGCTTGGCAGATAGACTCAAACCGAGAAAGGAGACACCATGCAGGCCAAACACACCAACAACGATTCAAATGTGATTCAGCTCCCCCGCCCAACCGCATGGCCCTTGGTGCTGGCGCTCGGAATCTCGCTGATCATGGCGGGCATGGTCACGAACATCGCCGTCGCCGTTCTCGGCCTTGTGCTCAGCATCGCCGGTGGTGTCGGCTGGGCTCTCCAAGTGCTGCCGCACGAAGCTCACGAAGACGTCCCCGTAAGTACCGAAGAGATACTGATCACCAGTCCACGCACCCTGATGGTGCGCCCCATCCGGCATTCCGCCAGCGAGGCCCCCCGCAGAATTCTTCCCATCGAAACCTTCAAAGTCACCACCGGCATTCGCGGCGGCATCGCCGGTGGTACTGCGATGGTCGTGCCAGCAACTCTCTTCAGCCTGCTCAAATACCACAGCCTCTGGTACTCCGTGAACCTGCTGGCGGCGGGCGGCTTCGTCAGTTGGGCAGGAGCGAGCGACGCCTTTCTCAGTCAGTTTCATCTGCAGGGAGTTTTGGCCGGCTTCCTGATTCAAGGCTTTGTCTCCCTCCTGGTGGGCCTCCTCTACGGCGCGATGCTACCCATGTTCCCCAGGTATCCCATCCTTGCCGCGGGCTTCATGGCGCCCTTGCTGTTCACCGGAATCGTGTACTCGGCGCTCGGAATCGTCAGCCCGATCCTCAACCAGCGCATCGACTGGTTCTGGTTTGTTGTCTCGCAGGTCACTTTCGGGCTGGTGTGTGGCTATGTCGTCAACCTGCAGGCCCGCGTGCGCACGCCTCAGTTCCGAGCGCTTTCGTTCGCCGTCCGTGCAGGCCTCCACATAGCGCCTGACGAGTCCACGCAAGATTCTGCGAGACCCGTAGGCGAGGATGATAGTCACCAATGACGTCGCTAAATCAAAGCTCGGTTTTTCTGTGGCTGGTGACCTGCGCGATCTCTCTTGCGCTTGCAGGTTGTCGCAGTGCGCCGGGAAAGCCCGGCCCGGAACCGGAGACTCCGCGCCCCGAACAGGTGCTGGACTTCGCAACCCTCTATCGACAGAACTGCGTTGCGTGCCACGGAGAGAACGGCAAGAACGGTGCGGCCATCGCATTGGCTAACCCGGTGTATCTCGCCATTGCGGGAGCTACCAACATCGAGCGCATCACCGCCGCAGGCGTTCCCGGAACGGCGATGCCGCCCTTCAGCAGGACTGCCGGCGGCATGCTTACCGAAAGGCAAATTGCGGTACTAGCCGAAGGCATGGAGCAAAACTGGGGTCGCCCCGACCCTCTCGGTGGCGAACCCCCACCTGCCTATGCCAGTACCGCGTCCGGAAATCCCGCACAAGGCCAGAAAGCGTTCGCTACCTATTGTGCGCAGTGCCACGGCGCCGATGCCACGGGTGGCAAGACAGACAGCATACTCACCGGGTCGCTGGTCGATTCGTCCTACCTCGCTTTGATCAGCGATCAGGGCCTGCGCAGCATTATCCTGGCCGGACAGACCGAGCAAGGTGCCCACGACTGGCGCTCATATCATCCTCAGCACCCGATGACTGATCAGGACGTCGCCGACACCGTCGCCTGGCTCACGTCGCACCGCGTCGCGACACCTGGCCAGATCTATAAGCAGCACCCGTAGCAAGCGGAGACACGCATGAGCGAACTCAACCATCTCGACACGCCGAACCCGCCAAGCCAGGCCGCCGCACCAGACACCAAAGCCGCTCTGCACTCGCGCCGGGCCTTTCTGTTCAAGCTTTCAGTAATGTTGAATGCAGCCGTTGGAGCAGTTCTCGCAGTACCGCTGATCGGATATCTGCTCGGCCCCGCGCTGAAGAAGGGCTCGAACACTGGAGCCTGGATCGTTCTCGGCGACGTGAACGACTTCCCCGCCGGAGAGACACGGCTCGCAGAGTTTCGCAGCCCCGTCGCAAGTTTCGATGATGGAGACACCGCAAAAGTAGCGTGTTGGGTGCGACGAATCTCCGATCGACAATTCCAGGTGTTCGCCGTAAACTGCGCGCACCTCGGATGCCCGGTGCGCTGGTTCGCGCAATCAAAACTCTTCCTGTGTCCATGCCACGGCGGCGCCTACTACGAGGACGGCAGCAGAGCCTCCGGCCCGCCAGAGCGCGGCCTCTTCGAATACCGCTACAAGCTGGACGGCAATTCGCTGGTGATCCACGCAGGAGACATGCCCACGCTCGCAACCCAGGCCTTGTGCAAACCAAAGCCGCTGATCCAGATCAATCCGGCGGGCCCTGAAACCGCATCCACGCCGGCGAGGTTACCCGAATGGCCAGCATGAAGCAACGCGCCATCGCCGTCTACGAATGGCTGGAGCATCGCCTCGGCCTCATCAAGCCGCTCAGCGAAGCTGCGGCGCATCCAACCCCCGCGAGCAATGCGAGCTGGTGGTATGTCTTCGGTAGCGCGGCCACGGTCCTGCTGATTCTGCAGGTGGTCACCGGCATTCTGCTCGCGCTGGTCTACAGCCCTTCAGCGAATGAGGCCTGGACCAGCCTCGGCATCCTGAACCACAACATCCCACTCGGCTGGTATCTGCGGGCGCTGCATGGCTGGGGTTCGGACTTCATGATCGCCATTGTGCTCATCCACATGGTGCAGGTCTTTATGTTCGGCGCCTACAAATTCCCGCGCGAATTGACTTGGATAGTCGGCGTCTGCCTGCTTCTGCTTACGCTCGGCATGGCCTTCACCGGACAAGTCATGCGCTTCGACCAGGACGCCTACTGGGGCCTCGGCATCGGCGCCTCCATTATGAGCCGCGTCCCGCTTATCGGCGCGCCACTAGTGCATCTGTTGCTTGGTGGCCCGATCATCGGCGGAGCAACCGTATCTCGCTTCTTTGCGCTCCATGTCTTCGTTATTCCGGGGCTCCTCCTCGCAGGAGTCGGCGTCCACATCTTCATGACGCTCAAGCATGGCGTCAGTGAATGGCCCATGCCCGGCCGCCTCGTAAGTAAGACCACCTACGAGCGCGAATATCACGAGCTAACCGAGAAGACCGGCATCCCCTTTGTGCCCGATGCCGCATGGAAGGATGCAGTTTTCGCTGCCGCTATTATCTTCGCGGTCATGGCGTGCGCGTTCTTCTTCGGCCCGTTTGGCCCCACCGGAACGCCTGACCCAACCATCATTCAGACCGTTCCCAAGCCCGACTTCGCCTTCCTCTGGATCTACGCGCTGCTCGCGTTTCTGCCGACCTCGATCGAGACGCCTTTCATACTAATCGTGCCGGTGCTCGTCATCGTCGTCATGCTGCTTCTGCCTCTCTTCGCAGGGGAAGGTGAACGCCATTGGGCGCGGCGACCGGTTGCAGTGTTGATGGTTTCGGTCATCGCACTAACACTCGGCATCTTTACGCGGCTCGGCACCTACACGCCGTGGAGTCCCATTATGGATGCATGGACAAGCGCGCCTATCCCCGCGAAGTATTTGCATAACCGTACGCCGCTGGAACGCCAGGGCGCACTGGTGCTGCAGGACAAGCAATGCCGCAACTGTCACTCACTGGACAATGTCGGCGGACAGCGTGGCCCTGCATTAGACGCGGTTGCTTCCCGCATGACGGAAGACCAGATCATCCGCCAAGTGCTGCAAGGCGGCGGTAACATGCCCGCTTACGGCAACGCGCTCAACCCAGCGGAAACCAAAGCTCTCATTCGCTTTCTCATGACTCTGAATGGTCACCTTTCCCCTGCTGTCGACTCCTCGCGCGAACTGACGCACGCCGGAGACACACAGCCTCCGCCGTCCAGCCCCGCACCAAAGTCGCCGTAACCCATGCCGGACGCCGCACACGCAATCTTCGCCGATTGGTCGTTGCCAATCTGGCTAACGCTGTCGATTTTGGTCGCCGCGGCCGTTTATCTGCGCGGCTGGCTAGCAATTCGCAAGACTCGCCGCGTGCAATTCACCGACCTTCGCCTCATGTCGTTCCTCAGCGGCCTAGCTCTTCTATGGATCGCCACCGCCTCCCCTCTCGACGGCTTTGCAGATACGCTGCTCACAGTCCACATGGTCGAACATCTGCTGCTGATGTCTGCCATCCCCATGCTTGTGCTCTATGGGCTACCGGTAGTCCCGTTGCTGCGCGGCCTGCCCGCGCCCATTCGGCAGTGGATCGCCGGCCCGTTACTCCGGCTGAAACCGTTGCGCAGCTTTGCTCGTTGGCTGCTCACGCCGGCCATCGCATGGCTGGCAATGAACCTTGGGTATCTCGCCTGGCACGTACCGGCTGCCTACGACCTCGCCCTCGAAAACGAAGTCTGGCACGGTGCAGAGCATCTCTGCTTCCTCGGTACATCACTGCTCTTCTGGTGGACTATCCTCCGGCCCTGGCCCGCGCCCAAGCAGCGGAACGCCTGGGGAGCCCTGCTCTACCTGGCGCTAGCCGACATCGTGATGACGATGCTATCGGGTTTCCTTACGTTTTGCGACCGGCCTGTTTATCCCTACTATGTAGCCCACCCCAACCCGTTCGGCATGCCCGTGCTCCAAGACCAGGTGCTCGGTGCAGTCATCATGTGGGTACTCGGCTCCTTCGCCTTTCTGGTCCCCGCCATGATCATTACGATCCGGCTGCTGTCACCCTCGCACGAGCGTAACGCCCAGCTATACCACTACTAATCCGCTTTTCACTGTGCCCACAAAGTCCTTCGCGGTCTTAACGATGAAGTCCAGCATCTCCTTCGTCAGCCCTGGGAACACACCGATCCAGAACACCTGGTTCATCACAAAGTCCGTGTTTGGCAATTCGCCCACAACGCGATACTCCCACCCCTCATACGCGGGCTGCCGCAGCAGATTGCCAGCGAACAACAGCCGCGTTCCTATTTTCTGAGCCTCCAATGCGTGCGTCAGTTGGTCACGCGTAAAGGGCGCATCCGTCTTCACCCCAATGGGAAACCCGAACCAACTCGGGTCCGAATGCTCCGTGGCCCGCGGCAGCATAAGAAACTCCTCCAGCGGCTTCAGCGCCGCATGCAGGTACGCAAAGTTCTCCTTGCGCCGCGCAATAAAACCCTCAAGCTTATCGATCTGGGACAGCCCCAGCGCGGCCTGCATGTCCGTCGCTTTCAAATTGTAGCCAATGTGCGAGTAGGTGTACTTGTGGTCGTATCCGCACGGTAGCGTGCCCAGTTGCCAGTCGAAGCGCTTGCCGCACGTATTGTCCTTGCCCGGCTCACACCAGCAGTCGCGGCCCCAATCGCGGAAGCTGTCAATCAGCACCTGTAGGATAGGCTTATCTGTCATCACCGCGCCGCCCTCGCCCATAGTGATGTGGTGCGCCGGATAGAAGCTCACGGTCGCAATGTCCCCGAATGTCCCAACCTTGCGGCCTTTCCAGGTCGAACCCAGCGCGTCACAGCAGTCTTCAATCAGCCACAGGTTGTGTTTCCGGCAGAACGCACCAATCGCATCTAAATCATAGACATTGCCCAACGTGTGCGCGATCATCACAGCCTTCATCTTCGGGCTGTATGCGGCCTCCAGTTTCGCGACATCGATCTCATACGTCGGCAGCGTCACATCAACAAACACTGGAACCAGCCGGTTCTGGAAAATTGGGTTCACCGTTGTCGGGAAGCCTGCCGCAACCGTCAGCACCTCATCGCCCGGCTTCAACTGTCGCGGGCCGAGCTTCGGCGAGGTCAGCGCGCTCAGCGCAACCAAGTTCGCGCTGGAACCCGAATTCACCAGGCTAACCGAACGTACGCCGACAAACCGCGCCAATCTCCGCTCGAACTCCTTCGCAAACCTTCCCGTCGTGAACCACGCGTCCAGGGCCGAATCCACGACCGAGCAGATATCCTCCGCGCCAATCACCTTGCCCGACACGGGCACCGTCGACGTGCCCGGAATGAACTCTTTTGCCGGGAACGTCGCCGCATGATACTCCGCCGTGAGTTCGAGAATCTGCTGCCGAAGCTCTTCCGCCCTATCGCTCATATGTCTTAAGGATACACACACCTCAGCCCAAAACTCATCGGTCCGTTAAGCAACCGTGCCTTCGCCCGGCGTGCCCCCCTGCCGGAAAGAAACGTGCTTATGCCCAAAGAAACTGAATACAATCGTGACCGTAAGGATGATGCTCATTGCGAGGTACACCGAGCCATGGTCGTACCCCGTCCATCGGTGCAGCAGAGCGGCCAGCGGCGCGACCAGAAACGTGTTCAACGCCAGGCTTGGAAGGTAGATTGTCAGGCTACGCAAATATTCCTTCAGGTAGTTGCCCTTCGTCTGAAACACGAACCATTTGTATGTCAGGAAGGAAAACCCGATGTTGACCACTGACGATACGGCCATCGCCACCGTCGCCATCAGCTTGGGCTGGTCCGGGCGCAACAGAAGCAGAAGCTTCAGCACCGCAAACGTATCGGCCACGCCAAACAGCGTATTGGCCCCGCCGATCACCAGAAAGCGTACCGACTGAATCTCCGCCAACCGCTTGCCCACCTTCACAATCACGCTTCACGTCTCCCGGAATGACTGCGGCCTGCACGCGACTAAAAGACTAAAAATTAATGCGTTCCTTCTCCGTGACCAGTGGCCGGTTCTGGACAATGTTATGGATTGACCCCACATACTCGCCAATAATGCCAAGCGAGATCAGTTGTACCGAGCCGAGGAAGAACAGCCCAATCATGGTGGGAGCCAGGCCGAGCACGAAGTGGTTCCAGAACAGAAGCTTGAACACCAGGTAAAACAAGCCCACGGCCATACTCAAAAGCGCACACACAAATCCCAGGAACACGACCGCGCGCAAAGGTATCTTCGAAAGGTTGGTAATGCCCAGCATCGCCATGTCATACAGCGTGTACCAATTGTTCTTCGTAATCCCTCGTGTGCGCCGCTTCTGGTGGTATTCGATCTTCTTTGCCGGCAGTCCAATCTCCGCAATCTGCCCGCGAAAATATGGGTTGGGATCGCGAAAATCCTTGCGCAGAATCTCCATCACCTTGCGGTCGTACAACCCAAACCCGGTGAAATGTTCAAAGACCTTCACGTCGGTCAGCTTGGCAATCGTCTTGTAATACGCAGACCGGATCGCATACATTAGGCTGCTCTCGTCGCTCACAGTCTTGATGGCCACCACAATTGGCCAACCTGCCTCCCACTCCCGAACGAAGTCCTTGATCAGCTCTGGAGGGTCTTGTAGATCGCTCAGCAGCACTATTACCGCGTCTCCCTTGGCCTCCAACAGCGCATGGTGCGGAGATCGGATGTGTCCAAAATTGCGCGCGTTCACAATCACTTTAACGTTCTTGTCCTGCGCGGCGATCTTCCGCAGTTCATCGACCGTTCCGTCCGTCGAATTATTGTCGATGATAATGTGTTCGTACCGGTACTGCGGCATCTCCGCGAACAGTTCGCGCACGCGGTCGGTCAGCACGCCAACGTTACCTTCCTCGTTGTAGCAGGGACTCACGACGCTGATCAGCTTCATCTCTTCTCCCATGCTTCCCACCGTATCACGCCCCATCGCCGGCCCCATACCATGCAGCGGTCCGGCGAATTTGCTCCTCCAGCCCCACCGTCTCCCGTAACCCAAGCATCTCTTCAGCCCGTGCTACCGACGGCACATATCTTGCCGGGACTGCACCTGGAACCGCATGCTTCGCGATAAGAATCTCGGTAGCAGGCGCCAATGTTGCCGCAACTATCTCAGCCAGTTCGCGAATGCTCACATCATGCGCCGAACCGACATTGATCGGCACCAGCGCCGGCGCGCGGAACAGGATGGTCCAAAGCCAGATCGTCAGATCCGCCACATAGAGATACGACCGCCGCGGCGTGCCATCCCCACCAATCGAAATCGGCCGTCCGGCCAATACGTCGCCAATAAAGTTCCCGATCGCAAAATGCGCGTCCAATGGAAGGTGCGGCCCGCAGAACGCCCAACAGCGCGCCACCTTTGCCTCAAACTCTACGCCCTTCGCCGCCGCCGCCTCCTGATGTAGCGCGCACAGCAACTCGCTCGCCCGCTTCCCTTCCGCATACACGCTGGCCGGCTCCAGCGGATCGGGCGCACCCGTATAGCTCTCGGGCACGTGCGTCACCCCCTGCGGCTGCTTGCCATACACCGCCCCCGAACTTGTCAGGAGCAATTTCCGCGCCCCGCTCTGCGCCGCGAACTCCAGCGTCCGCTCTGTCCCAGCCAGAATCGTCGACAGCATCTCCAGCGGCCGTTCTTGCGATTGCTTCAGACTAGCTTCAGTTGCCGCGTGAATCACATACCGGAACTCGCCCGCCGGAAAATCAAAGTCCCGCACGTCTCCTTGTAGCAAGGTAATCGCCGAATCAGCCGCCAGATGCGGACACTTTGCCGCAAACTTCGCCGGGTCACGCGACAACACCGTCGCCTGCGCCTCCAGCCCAAGTTCACGGTTCACATGGCAGAAGCTCTCCACCAGCCAGCACCCGAAGAAGCCAGTCCCGCCGGTGAGGAACAGGCGTTGCCCACGCATCTCCTCCCACAACTCATGCGTCGCCGACCGGATCAATTCAAGATCGTGCCAGAGTCTGTTCATGGAGTGCGATTCCAGCTCCGCGCATGGTTCTCTGCGCTGTCAGTGCGGGCGGGGGCTTTACCTGCTCACGTCCAAACCCCGGTTGTAGATCGTCTTCTTCAGCGACGGGATCTGCGCATACGGGCTTTCGATGTCGTCGATGTGGATCGCCTGGTCCTTCTTCAGCGGCCGCAACAACATCTCCCCACTCATCAACTCGCGGCAGGAGAGCTGTCCCTTCTGCAGTGGTATCGCCAGATACACGTCTTCATCGGTCAAGGAGTGTCCTTCGGGAAGATCCTCCTTCGCGTAAACGCCGCGCACCAGCGCGTCAAGATACTCAATTTCTTTCTTGGGAGGCATACGTTTGTGCGTCCCCGGAGCGCCACACATCTCTTTCACTTTGTGGAAGGCTTTGAACCATTCGTCGACCTGGTGCGGAAGGCTGTTATATGGCGAAACCTTCACGCCATCTGAGTCGATGTCGATGTGCCGCTCCCAAGTCCGCGCGCCCTTCGCATACGAGATCAGCATGGAGTTCGTCCAGTCCGTATACTCGTGCGTCGAGTAGCCAATCGTGTTGTTCGGATAGCGGTTCTTCAGAAAATCAATCTGGTTCATCTCCAGCTCCGAATCCTCCGCCGGATAGATGGATACGCAATGGTTGATCGCCAACGGAATATTCCGGTTTCCGAAGAAAGTCACGATGTCGTCCATGTCCTTCAGCGACGATCCGCCGGTCGAAACCACCACCGGCTTCTTCGTCTTGGCAATCTTCTCCAGTAGCAGCCAGTCGTTCATGTCGGAGCTGGCCACCTTCAGCATCGGCAGCCCAAGTTCAACGCACAATTCCACCGACCGCTCATCGAATGGCGTCGCCGTAGCAATGCAACCAGCCTGCCGGATAGCCTTCACCAGCGTCGCGTACTGATCGTCGGTCAGCCGCGTGTCCAGCGTCTTCTTTACGTAGCGCAGGTCGGAACGGCCCTGGAAATCCTTGTGGATGAAGTTCTCAACGTCCCGGAACTGTAGCTTGATCGATGCCCGCACATTGTTGAAACGGACAATCTGCGCAAACTCCTGGATAATCTTCAAGCCGCGCTCCACGCTCCCCAGATGGTTGTTCGCCATCTCCAGAACGAAGAGATCTTCGAAAACATCCTTGTCAATCAATGCGCTTCTCCTGTGCCACTCGACACAAACTCCGCAAAGTGATCAATCCGAAATGCTACCGGGACGGCCGAACCCTCCGGCACGGCGCCGTACCCATGAGTCACCAAACAGAACCTCATTCCAGTCTTGGATGCAGCTTCAGCATCTTCCATTGTATCGCCGATCATCAGGCACCCCCCCGGCTCTAGCTCCCACTTTTGTAGAAGATAGCGCATCATCTCTTGCTTGTCTTGATACGGCGGCGTGCGCGAATCCCTCGTCACAATCTCTTCAAACAGGCTCGCCGTGCCCTCGGCCTCCAGAATCTTCATCGAGATGTGCTGCGGTTTGTTCGACACGACAAACAGCCGCCGACCCTCCGCCTGCGCTCTCCGCAGCGCCTCCGCCGCGCCCTCATAGTGCGGAGTCATCCTCCAACCGTCGCAGTCGTAGCTCCACCGAAACGAGAGTTCCAGTTGATCCAACTCTTCCTCTGTCGGCTTCTTCGCCGCCATGCGCGCAAGGATCGTTCGGATCGGCGGCCCAATCAGCGACCGCAAATCAGTGCCTCCCATCGTTAGTCCGCAAGCCCGGAATGCCGCCTCCACCGAATGCCGAATCCCCGGCATTGAGTCCAGCAGCGTCCCGTCAAGGTCGAACACAAGCGTTCCCGGCAGCCTATCGTCCGCCATCATTTCTTATCCGGAACAAGCATGTTCGACGCCAGTTCCTCCGGCGAAAGAAACGGATACATATCTTCGAGATTCGGTGTCTGAATCTTTCCATCCGGCATAATCCTCGACCGCAGCCTCGGCTCAAACTCCTGGGCCACGTCAAACTGCACGTCGAACAGGCTCGGCCCCGGCTTCGCCAACTCTGCCTTCACCATCTCCAGATCGCCGATCTTGTCCACCGGGAACGATGGAATCCCATACGCCGCGCCCACCTTCAGCATGTCCGGAAAAGTAATCCCGCTGGTCGCGCCGGTCCCGATCAACCGTCCCTGGAAAAACCCGTTCTGCGTCTGCCGAATCGACAAATACCCGCCATTGTTCAGCACAAAAATCTTTACCGGTAGGTTATGCGTCACAACGGTCTGTAGTTCTTGGATATTCATCTGCAAGCTGCCATCACCGGCCAGACAGATCACCCGCCCGCCCTTCGCTTCCCCGCTCTTTGCGACAGCCACTCCAATCGACGCCGGCAAGTCATAACCCATCGACGCCGACCCCGAATTCGAGATCAACCGCATACCCTTCTTCAGCTTGCCCGCCTGGTACGGCACGATACACGCCGTCGCATTCCCGCATACCACCGCATCATCTTCGTCCAGAATCGCAAACAGCCGGTCGATAAAGTAATAAGGGTTCAGCGGTGGCCCGTCGCCCTTCTGCCGCTCCTCCACCACGGGATACTTCGCCTTCCACTCCCGCGCCCGCTCCAGCCACGCTGCATGGTCTTTGCACGGGCACGGTTCGACACTCAACTGCCGCAGCATCTCCTGCAAGAAAACCTTCGCATCGCAATGAATCGCCACATCCGGATGATGCAGCGGCTTGGTAAACTCCGCCGCATCCACATCCACCTGTATCTTCGTCGCAAACCGCGCAAACGACGCCCAGTTATAGCTTGTCTGCCGAATGTTCAGCCGCGATCCCAGCACCAGTAGTACATCCGAATTCTGCACCGTGAAGTTCCCTGCCCGCTCGCCAATCGTCCCCGGCCGTCCGCAGAAAAGCTCATCGTCGGACGCAATCAGATCGTGGGTCCAAGCCGTCACCACCGGAATTCGCAGCTTCCGGATCACCGCGTCGAACTCATCCAGCGCCCCTGCCAGCCGCACGCCCGTTCCTGCAAACATTACTGGCCGTTCCGCAGCCTTGATCCGTGCCAGCACGTCCGCCACATCGGCCTGCACCTTATCCTTATCCCAAACCAGCGCATCCTCGCTCGGATCGTAGTGCCGCAGCTTCTCCGGATCAATCTGCGCCGATTGCACGTCCACCGGGATATCCAGCCAGCATGGTCCCGGCCGCCCGTTCTGTGCCAGATACCACGCGCGCTCCAGGTGATACGCGATCGTCTCCGGGTCGTCGATCCACACCGAATATTTCGTAATCCCCGCCACCATGCGGATAATATCGACTTCCTGATCGCCCAACTGCCGCAGGTTCGTAATGCCGTACGTCCGCATCGAGGTCTCGCGTTTCACCTGCCCCGACAGAATCAGCATCGGAATTGAATCCGTCCACGCACCGAACACGCCATTCAGCGCGTTGATGCTCCCTGGACCCGAGGTCACATTCAGCAGCCCCGGCGTATTCGTGATCCGTGCGTAACCCTCCGCCGCCATCGCCGCGCCCTGCTCGTGGTGCGTACAGATGTAGTGGAGCCCCGACGTCCCGATCGAGTCGTTCAGGTGCATCGCACCGCCGCCGGTCACCAGAAAAATGTGCTTCGCCCCCCACTCCTTCAGCCGGCCAAATACGTAATCGGAAAGTTTCATCATGATCTATATGTTATCCGCACACCACCGATCGCGGCTCGTCTACTGCCCCGCCGGCTCAGCCCACGTAAACAACTGCCCATACTTGTCCGACGACCACGCCCGATACCCTGCGCCGCCAAGGTGTGCCTCCAGCGGTCCCGAGGTAAACTTCCCATCCACCATATGGTTGCTTTCGATGGAAAAATGAATCGGATGTTCCCGTAAAAACTCCAACGAGCTGTCGACCACGCTCAACTCCGCACCTTCAATATCCATCTTGATGTATCTGGGCACCGAACCAAATTGCTCGCACGCATCCTGCAAGCTGATAGTCGCCACAACCTTGTTGTTTTCGACTGCGGAATAGGAAAGCGAGTCGCTAAGCCCCGCACTCATCGTCCCATCCATACAAAAACTCGCGGTCCCCGTCTTGTCCGACAACGCCGCCTTCACCGGCGTCACATTTGCAAGCCCGTGCATCTCGATATTCCGCAACAGAAACTCATAGTTCGTCTCATCGGGCTCGAACGCGTAAACCTTCCCCCCCGGCCCCACCATCTGCGCCAGAAAGTAGGAGGTCATCCCAGCGTGCGCCCCCACATCCCACACCACATCGCCCGGTTGCGGATGGTACGACGCCGTATACGCATCCATGCTGTCATCCTCAGCCAGCGACGGAGCATAGAACGAAACTCCGTGCCTGCGGTATCGATGCAGGCCCGGTTGCGAGAAATCCAGCACCGTCATCCCGCCGCGCACATCGCCCTCAAGCGTATCGAAAAAATGGCCCCAATCGTGGACCGCAAACGGCACGCTGATCACATCCCTTATCCCCAGAACAATTCTGCGCCGCCCACGCGTCAGCGAAATCCTGCCATCCGCCACCTGCATCGAAACCCCATGCAGCGCGGCTTGCAGCCGGAACGCCAGACGAAGCACAGCGCTGTTCGGCCCGCCCCGCAACAGCCGATTCTTAAGGTGGGTCAGCATAGTCCAGAAACCCTTAGTTTGTTGATGGTGAGAACCCTCTCGGCAGCAACGAAACTCCCGCTGCCCTCTAAACCAACGGCAGACATCTCAAGCAACAACCTCACTCTTTGGGGTATCCCCGCCACCTGACCCGACCGATCCAGCCGTCGGCTCGGCCCAAGTAAATAGCTGCCCAAACTCCTCCGAAGACCAGGTCCGGTACCCGGCGCTGCGGAACAGTGTCTCCAGCGGTCCCGAGGTAAACGCTCCGTCCACCGTGTGGTTGCTCTCAATCGAGAAGTGAATCGGATGTTCCCGCAGAAACTCCAGCCCACCCGTCACCACGCTCAATTCCGCGCCTTCAATATCCATTTTGATAAACGCGGGCACCGCTCCCAACCGCTCGCAGGCATCTTCCAAACGCAGCGTCTCCACTTCCCTGCTGTGATCGAAAGCATTGAAGGTCAGCGAATCGCTGAGTCCGGCGTGCATCGTTCCATCCATGCGAAACGTCGCAGTTCCCGTCGTCCCCGACAGCGCCGCCTTCACCGGAAACACATTCGCTATCTTGTGCATCTCGATGTTGCGCAGCAGGAAACCATAGTTCGTATCGTCCGGCTCGAACGCGTAGACCTTGCCCGTCGGCCCCACCATCTGCGCGAGAAAGTAAGCCGTCATCCCCGCATGCGCGCCCACGTCCCACACCACATCCCCTGCCTTGGGATGGTACGAAGTCGTGTACGCGTCCATGCAATCATCTTCCGCAAATGAGGGCGCGTAAAAAGACAGACCCGTCTTCCGATAGCGATGCAGCCCAGGCTGCGAAAAATCCAGCACCACCCGGCCATCGCGCTGCACTCCCTCAAACGTATTGAAATGTTCGTCCCACAGCGCAATTGAGAATGGAACCAGAATCATGTCCCGCACGCCAAGCACAATCTCGCGGCCACCCCGCGTCAACGAAATGCGGTTCCCCGAGATGCGCATGCGAATGCCCTTCAAAGCAGCCTGCAGCCGAAACGCCATGCGAAGCGCAACACTGTTCGGTCCGCCCTGCAGCAGTCGACTCTTGAGTTTGGTCAGCAAGGCCAGAATCCACCCGAATCTCGAATTAGCTTCTCCATTTCACCAGGGGCGAGTACCCCATTAGCAGATCCCAATGCATCCACGAGAGCCATCGGATTGCACCCGCCTCTCATGTCATACTCTCATAGATGGAGAGAGTTGACCGGCCCCGCAACTCCACCCGCCGCCGATCTCCGCTGGAAGGAATACGCAAATGAAAGCCGTCATTCTAGCCGGCGGTCTCGGCACGCGTCTCAGTGAAGAAACCACCGTCCGCCCCAAGCCAATGGTCGAAATCGGCGGACGCCCCATCCTCTGGCACATCCTAAAGCTCTACTCCCAGCAAGGCATCAACGACTTCATCATCTGCTGCGGATACAAGGGCTACATCATCAAGGAGTACTTCGCCAACTACTTCCTGCACACCTCCGACGTCACCTTCGACATCGCCCACAACAAGATGACCGTCCACGACTCCGTCACCGAGCCCTGGAGCGTTACCCTCGTCGACACCGGCGACGACTCCGGCACCGGCGGCCGCCTCCGCCGCATCGCCAAGTATCTCGACCCCATCTCCGACGACCCATTCCTCATGACCTACGGCGATGGCGTCGCCGACGTCGACATCCAGGCCACCATCGCCTTCCACAAAGCCCACGGCAAGCTCGTCACCCTCACTTCAGTCCAGCCCGTCGCCCGCTTCGGCGCCCTCGGCCTCAAGAACAACCAGGTCTACGCCTTCCAGGAAAAACCCAAAGACGAAGGTGGCTGGATCAACGGCGGCTTCTTCGTCCTCTCGCCCAAAGTCATCGACGAGATCAAAGACGATCGCTGGATGTTCGAGCGCGAACCCATCGAAGCCCTCGTCTCCCGCGGCGAAGTCCAGGCCTACCCCCACCACGGCTTCTGGCAGGCCATGGACACCCTCCGCGACAAGCAGCAGCTCGAAGACCTCTGGGCCTCCGGCAAAGCCCCCTGGAGAACCTGGTGAGTTCGGCGCGCCAATGAATCGGGTGCCCTGTCCTAGCTTGCCAGGGCGGGTTATCTATTGCGGCAGCAATCGACCGCCTGCCCTTTGTCCCGAACCGCGTTGCTCTTGATCGGGTGCCAATCAGTGCAAATCGCGGTTAGGCCTTTAGCTCTCAATCCACCGCCGGCCGCACCGCCCCATCCACCACCATCGTCGACACCATCCCCCGAGTCGCCTCCAACTTCAGCCCCAACTGCTCCTGAACCGCAGTAAACAGCGGCGGATTCTGAGCATCGTCCGGAGCCTTCGGCACCTGCCCGCCATACTCCGTCTCGTCCTGCGCAAACTTCAAATCGAAATCGAACTTCCCCGCCAGCCCAGTCCGATTCACCGTTGGCTTATCCAGCGTCGCTCGCTGGAGCATCGCCACAAAGTCATCCATCGTCACACTGCGCGCCGGAACCTCAATCCGGTCCGGATACACCACTCCAACAATACGCGGCGAATCGTCCGGATTGGCAGCAACCTTCAGCTTCGGCCCGCCCTTCGCCACAGTCAACGCGTAGATCGCGAACTCCTCATCCTGCCGATGAAATTTCAGCCCAAACCGCTCCACCAGCAGCGCCCGCAGCATCTGCATCTGCTCCACCCTGGCTGGCTGGACATCTCCTGGCGTGATCGCCTCAATGTTGAAGCTCTGCTCGTCCAGCCATCCCGGCCCACCCGAGATGGTTCGCGGATTCAGGTCGTACGCCAGCGCAATCAGGCTCTTCAGCGTGTAATTCGTCGCCACCCAGCGATGCGTCCCATCCATCTTGAAAAATCGCCCGGCTTTCGCACCTGCCTCCACCGGCTTTACCGTCGCCACGTCAAACGCGTCAAATTTAGGTCGCGGCTCCTGCGCAACCCCTGACAACGCGCAAGCAACCACAATTCCCACCAGCAATCCCCGCATATAAGCCCCCCTTAAAACCAGTTTAGAACTGGACGGGCCCACCTCGCGTGGGGGGCGTTCACACGCCCTTTACTGCTTCGCGTAGTCCTCCCGCTGGTCGGCACGAATCTAGTTTGCGACCAACGGGAGTACCAAGCGAAG
>Ga0302274_10001006_pt1 | contig 27793 bp, 17 predicted proteins | sample III_Bog_N2_1_FD_198755 | JGI IMG/M metagenome (GOLD analysis project Ga0302274, IMG submission 198755) | Peat permafrost microbial communities from Stordalen Mire near Abisko, Sweden - III_Bog_N2_1 | ecosystem: Environmental > Terrestrial > Soil > Wetlands > Peat | place: Sweden: Abisko...
CTCCCGTTCATTGGTCGCTCGTACAAACGACAGCCGCCATTGGCAGCATAACGCTCGACAACACCAACGCCTTGAACGACGAACTGGTGTCCAGCCTGCGTTTGGACGTTGGGCAGGCGGACAAGGACAACCCCGTTGGAATTGCCAATGACGGTTATTGGGGTATCCCCGTGAAACCCGAGACTGCTTACCAAGCTTCTTTTTATGCCAAGACTTCCACGGGATTCAAGGGGCCGGTTGTTGTGGCCATCGTGAGTACGGATGGCTCGACCATCTTTGCCCAGGCCACCGTCGATCTACTGGGAAACGATTGGCGGAAATATTCGGTGAAATTGATCACCCCGGCTAATCTGACGCCAACCACCGCCGCACGTTTTGAACTGACCGTACATTCACCTGGCACGGTTTGGTTCAATCTGGTTTCCCTGTTTCCACCGACCTGGAAAAATCGTCCCAACGGCAATCGCATCGATTTGATGCAGAAGCTGGCTGATATGAAGCCGGGTTTTTTACGGTTTCCGGGCGGAAATTACTTGGAAGGTTCAAGCATTGCCAACCGCTTTCCGTGGAAAAAGACGCTCGGAGATCTGGCGCAGCGTCCCGGACATCCGGGCTGTTGGGGGTATCGTTCATCCGATGGTCTGGGTCTGCTTGAATTTCTTGAATGGGCCGAGGATTTGAATGCCGAGCCCGTGCTGGCGGTGTACGCCGGTTACAGCCTGCCCCCTAAAAATGAGCTGGTTCAACCCGGACCCGATCTGGCGCCCTATGTTGCCGATGCCCTGGACGAAATTGAATATGTGATCGGTGCCACCAACTCGGCGTGGGGCGCCCGCCGTGCGGCGGATGGTCATCCGGCACCTTTCAATCTGACTTACATCGAGATCGGAAATGAAGACTGGTTCGATGGTTCAGGCTCTTATGACGCGCGTTTCGCCCAGTTTTATGATGCCATCAAGGCTAAATATCCGCGGCTGCAGTGCATCTCCACCGTCGGTAACGAACAGCCGGAAGCAAAGAGGGTGCATAGCCGCAAGCCCGATGTGCTGGATGAGCATTATTATCGTTCGGCAATGGATTTCGAAACGCAAGCTGGCTCGCGTTTCGAGCATTATGACCGTAGCGGGCCCAAGATCTTCGTCGGTGAATGGGCTGCTTATGAGGACATTGTGCCTTGGAATGCAAAGTCCCGAAAACTGCCTCCAACACCGAGTCTTAAAGCTGCCTTGGGAGATGCGGCCTGGATAACGGCGATGGAACGCAATTCAGATATTATTGTGATGCAATGCTACGCCCCGATGCTGGTAAACGTCAACCCGGGCGGCCGGCAATGGCGTCCCAATTTGATTGGATACGATGCCTTAAGCAGCTATGGCAGCCCCAGCTATTACGTGAACGCCATGTTTAATGCTAATCGCGGCAATGTGGTGGTCCATAGCTCCCTCACCGGAATGGCGGTCGAAAATGTTGCTCCCTTAAATTATTCCGTAACCAAGGACACCGCGACGGGTGCGATTTATATTAAAGTGGTGAATATCACCGGGTCCGCTCAATCTTTACAAATTGATTTAGAAGGTGTGGGCAGAGTCGACTCAAGAGGAACCTGCATTGAGCTTAAATCAGCCCGTCAGGAAGATACCAATTCTCTGTCCGGGCCGACGAAAGTTGTGCCCGTCACTGGATCAATCGATGGACTGGGTCGGAACTTCACGCGAACGTTTTCACCTTATTCTGTGACTGTTTTAAGGATTCAGACCAGCTAGTTGCGGTAAAGTTCCAGCGGCAATTTATGAAACAACGAGCCTTGTAATTCACGGGAAGTCCCCGGGATTACCCGATTTGGTTTAAAACTTCGATGAAACCTGCTATTTTAGCCATATCACCCGTTGGATTTTAGACGATCGTGTTGGAGGCACTATTCGATTAAGAATGGGCCGTATAATGAAAATCGTTCGCATTTTGCCAGACCATATTCGTCCAACCTTTTAAAGTGATTCAAATTATGACTCCGCGATATCACTCGGCCCTGCTGTCAATCGTGCTCGGTGGCTTCATCGCTCATGGTCGGGCTCAGACGATTTTCGACCAGAACTTTGATGGAGCATACACCGGTTCTTTCAGCACATCGTCTTATTCCGGAGGCAGCCCAAGCGGTGGCACTAACTCGGTGCTGAGCAGTGGGGGGAATCCGAACGGTTGCTGGCGCGAGTCCATGACCGCGACCACCTGGAGTGACTATTACACCGGGCAACTGGCTTTGATGACGGTCGCAGGGATCACAGATCCAAATCCTGCGGACTATGTTTTGTCCTTCGACGCTTACGGCAGTCAGGCGGCGGCCATACAACTCTGGGTTCAGACCTGGCCGAACGATTACTTTGGAGGTACCGGGCCGGTCATCAATGGGACCACCAACGAACTGTTAACCAAGGCGAACGCTTGGCAAACGTTTAATGTGAACCTTGGAAATCTTACCACGAATAGCCCCATTGCGGCCACCTGGCAGATAGAGTTCCAGCTTAACTCCTGGCTTTGGGGCGGCCCAGTTTTTACCGACGCCCTGAGCATTGACAACTTGATCTTAACTCAGGTGCGCGGACTCGCGATCATACCTTCAGCCCGGGCCTCAATTTTTGGCGGCAGCGTCACCTTTGCCGCGCTGGTGCAAACAAATGGCATCACTGCGGGCGACGCCTCGGGCCAGGTGGTGTTTTCTTCCGCGAGCGGTCCGTTCAGCACGAACTTGGTCGTTGGCGGCAATGCCACCAGTTTGGCCATTGCCAATCTGCCAGTGGGCTTGGACCCGGTTACAGCCAGCTATTCCGGTGGCAATTATCCAGCCGTCACCAATACGATCATTTACGAAGTCTTTGCCCAGCCTCAGGATAATCTCCCGATTTACACCGATGATCTGGTCAATGGGTTCCAAAATTGGAGTTGGGCCACGGTCAACCTGACGAACATGACCCAGGTTAATTCGGGAATTAATTCCATCAGTGTCTTCGACAGAGGCAATTACCAGGCACTGGTTTTTGAGCGGTCTGAATTCAATACAGAGCCGTATGCCAGTTTGAGCTTCTGGGTGAACGGTGGTAGCAGTGGCGGACAACGGCTGCAGGTCTGGGCAAGGTTGGATGGAACCAATCAAGTTAGTTACCCTTTGGCTGCATTGCTGACGAATGTCTGGCAGCGAATTACCATACCGCTTTCTTCCCTGAGAGCAGCGGGCAAACCCAATTGCACGGGTTTTGGGATCCAAGGCAACGATGGTGGCGCGGCCCAGCCTGTATTCTATGTGGACGACGTCCAATTGGTCGCCGCGCCTGTGCCAGCGTTGATTCATTTGGGAGTCGATGCGGGTCAGGTTCTGCAGAGGGTGGACGCGCGTCAATTTGGAGTGAATACCGGAACTTGGGATGCCAGCTTGGGCGAAACTCAGACCCTGCCAATGCTTGAAGCCGCCGGTTTCATGGCCTTGCGCTGGCCGGGTGGTTCGACATCTGATCAGTATAATTGGGCTGCTGATCCGGTCGGGAATGCCACCTTCATGAATGTGGCCACGAACCTGGGAGCCCAAGTTTATACCACTGTCAATTACGGGACCGGCACGCCCGCTGAAGCCGCTGCCTGGGTGCTTTCGGCCAACAAAACCAATAATTGCGGTTTTAAATATTGGGAAATCGGCAACGAATGTTATGGCACCTGGGAAACCGATAGTAATGTGGTTCCACATGATCCTTACTCTTACGCCACCAATGCGGTGGCCTATATCCAACAGATGAAGGCCGCTTACCCGGCGATGCCTATCAAGGTGGGTATCGTGGTCGCGCCGGGCGAGGATAGTTTTTCCAACAATTCAACCCACTTTGCAGTAAATCCGCGGACTGGCGCAACGCATTATGGCTGGACGCCGATTGTCTTGGCGCAAATGGCCAGCCTCGGGGTTCTGCCGGACTTCGTCATTGATCATTTTTATTGGCAGTACACTACTTACGGCTGGACGCCTTCCGCCGGCTCGCCTGACAGCGATGCCTTGCTGATGCAGGTCGCGGGCAATCCCAGTCCAGTGGATTGGAGCGACTGGGCCAGCGCTGCCGCCAACTTGCGCCAGCAAATCACGGATTATCTCGGGCCGGTCGGTACCAACGTCGAAATGTGCGTGACCGAAAACAACAGTGACGCAGGTGCCATGGGGCGGCAATCCACCAGTTTGATCAATGGGCTCTATCTGGCTGACAGCGCCTGCCAGCTAATGAAAACTGAATTTCGATCTTACTTGTGGTGGGTCATGCATGACGGCGGTTCAACTGCCGGGGATTTTGACCCAACGCTTTACGGTTGGAGGCAGGATGGGGGGTATGGAGTTTTGAGCCCTTTGAACAGTCCTTTTCCAAATTATTACGCCGAAAAATTGCTGCAATATTTTGCGCGCCCCGGGGATTCGGTCCTCAATGGCACAAGCGACAACCTCTTGCTTTCTGCCTATGCTGTTCATCGCACCAACGGCGCGTTGACGATGCTGGTCATCAACAAAGACCTGACCAATACACTCAATGCGCAAATCGGGCTCACGAATTTCGTGCCGTGGTCAGGCGCAACGATTCATTCGTACGGTATCCCTCAGGATCAGGCGGCGGAAAACAACGAGGCCGCCGCACTACAGGACATCGCCACCACCAACTTTTCAGCCGCCGGCACGAATTTTAGCTATTCGTTTCCGCCTCTGTCGTTGACCCTCTTTACCTTTGTCCCGGGTCCCTCGGCACTTGCGGTGTCCGGTATTCAACCGGGACAGGTGTCACTTATTCTGAAAGGCCAGACCGGTACGCCTTATGTCATTGAAAGTTCGCCGGATTTAAAGACATGGATTCCGGTTTTCACGAACACGCTGGCAGGAAGTTCCTTGAACATAAGTCTTCCAATGTCGATAAATTCCCCAAGTCAATTTTATCGAGCTATCTGGCAGCCCTGAATTCTGGCTGCACAGAAACAAATGGCAAGATAGCAAAGGCGCGAGTGCCATGCGATGCGAGTTTACTTGACCTTCAGGACCTTCTCCTGACCAGCATAGGAAAGAGTGACGCCATTTGAGCTAATCGCCTCGACCAGCACGTCGTTGATACTCTGACCGACGGAAAGGGTATTACCGTTAAGAATGGCGCTCGCACCGGAGTCGTCCACTAAAATCCCCTCCAGCTTGACGGAATCAAATCCGTTCGTCACCACTGTTGACGGGCTGCTATTTGTGGTTTCCAACGATGCAGACTTGGGAATGATCGCTACCGTTGCTGCGTTTGTATCCGTAACTACAAGGGGTGGAGCGGGCACGACATCCGGCGTAGGATTCGTCACGACGTCGACGGCTTGAGGTGCCGGTGTGGCAACTGCATCGGTAGCCAAAAGGTTGTTGGTGCTGTCCGGTGCAGCCTTCGCCTGGACGATGATGTTGGATTGATAAGCGTGTTGCCAGAAGAAGATGATGGACACGCTGACGACCACGGCGGCGGCGGCTGGTAGCAGGAAATTGAAAGGCGAGTTTTGCCCATTGGCAACCTCGGTAGGCAGCGGCGGGACTAGGGGGGCGGAGGGCGTTGAGCTCCGGCGGGCAGCCGGCTTTTCTGCTTTGCCGTCCTTCTCCAGGGGGACAATTTCGCCGGCAAGCATTTTTCTCCAAACCTCCGGTTTTTCTTCAAGACCCAGGGCGCTTAAATAGTTTTGGTCCAGCTTTGGCAGGAGGAGTTCGGTTTTCCCCTCCTCTTTTTCGTGGGAAAACACATCGGCCACATGAACAGCCGTCAGCAGTGAAAATTCGTGGGCAGGGGTACGGCTTGGGTTGTGATGCAAGGCTGCAGCTTCAACCACCGTCGCGGGCATACCCCACAATCCCATCAGGTAGGCCCCGACTTGGGCATGATGCACGCCAAATTGCGCAGCTTCCTGCACGTAAAGTGGTCGCTTCTGTTCTTTGGCGGTTTTCACTGTCTCCGCATACTCCTTGGGCAAATTGGCAGCCATGACGATTCGTCCCACGTCATGCAATAATCCAGCCGTAAACGCCTCGTTCGCCAGCAAGGTGTCTCCTGTATGAAACAGGGTGATTTCGCGGGCCATTTTGGCGACGCCAACGCTATGCGACCAGAGTTCTTCGAGTGAAATCCCCGATTGTTTGGCCGCATCGTTTTGGGAAAAGACTTGCAGGCAGAGGACAAGCGATTTGACTGTTTCCATTCCCAGCAACGAGACCGCGTCCAATGGATCGGTGACTTTTTGCGCCAACGCAAACGCGGCAGAATTAATCATCTGCAGAAGCTTGGCGGTCAGGGACGGGTCGCGCATGATTACTTCTCCTACGGATTGCACGGTCGCGGTGGAAGACTCCACCTGCTTGAGAACCTCAAAATAAGCCGTGGGCAGGCTGGGCAGTCGGCGAAGTTTCGGCGCCAGCGAACGGATCTGGTCGCTGGACATGCAAGCATCGAGCGCCAGGCCACGCTGGACAATCGCGATCAAGTCCTGGGGTTTGCAAGGCTTGGAGATAAACTGATGGGTTGCTCCGATGCAACTAATCATCAATTCCTGTTCTTCCACGTCGCCCACAATAAAACGCAAGGACCGGGGTTGCTTGGCGGCGGCCTGATGCATGAAATCCGCGCCGTCCATGCTCCGTTTGCCGGCACTGACCACCACGGCATCAACGGGTCCCGCGCCCAGAGCTACCAGCGCCGCGGCTCCGTCGGTAAAGAATACGAAGTCCCACGACCCCGCCACGCGGGCGAGGACAGATTGCAACAATTCATATTCCTCGCCGCTGAATCCGACAAAACAAATTTTCTTTTTCATAGGTTTAAAAGTTTCTACTGACGCTGATTTGTGCAGCCCCGTGATGAATTACGGTGAAGCACCCCTCATACCACATTGGTTGTCAAGGGGGAAACTTGCCGGCGGAGATTTGTTGCTAAACACAAGCGTCAATTTGGCAGGGATAAGGGGGTCTCACCTAAGAGCGGCGGACTTCTTTTGTAAACCATTGTAGATTAAAAATATGCAAAGTTAATGTCGTAACCCTAGCGAGATTGCTCGATGTCCTCTTGGCTAGTTCGACCATTTACTTCTGGCTAAGCAAGGTTTAGGAGGTGGTTGCGTCAAACCGTACAATCGGGCCTAGAAATGAGGCAACCAAGGCACTATTTACGGATTCGGATGGTCAAAAACCAGTCTGGACGATGGTCAGAAACGGTTTGATTTTGCCTTGGCTTTGGCACGCGGATTCTGCGTTTTTGTTTACGGCACGCGTAGCGTATAGAACTGCCAGTGGTTCGTTCCAATGGCGTTGGTGAGAGAGAATCTCCCGGCGCTGTCAAAACTTGAATTCGCCAACACTGTCCAGTTGGATCGCGGTGAGAGGAGATTGGTCCAAGTTAATACGTGGTACGTGCCTCCCGGTCCGTTGTTATTCGTCCCGCTCAAAGTGATGCTTGCGCCGCTAAGCGCGATGTACTGGATCGTCGGGGCGGGCAGCGTGTATGTAAATTTGTCTGACGGCGTCAAGACCGAGGTGCCATATCCAAAAATGGGGGCGTGGACATTGGCGCCGGGGCTACTGCTGATGTTATCCGTTTCGATGACTCCCGATTGAACCGTCACGTCGACGGTTCCGGAACCAACCGGGGCGGAGACGAGGATCTGAGTGTCGCTGAGCAAGTTGACTGCGTTGGCGGTGTTGGCACCAAAAAACACAGACAGATTACCAGCCGCGCCGGAAAAATTCTGGCCGTGCACGTCGAGCACACTGCCGGCTGGACCGTTGGTTGCACTCAAGCCGGTGACGATCGGAGTAAGGTTGACTACGTCAAAGTTGCTGGCAGCCAACTCCTTGATCCCACTGGTGGCGAGGATATCGTTCATGTCCCAAGTCAGGCTGATGCCGTTATTGGCGTTCTGCGCAGCGGAGGCGCCGGTGACGAACATGGCACTGCCGACATCCGCGACAATCAGGCCGAATTGCTGCATGGCGCGAGCGATAATCTGTGACTCGGGACCCATCGCGCTGATCAAGTTGTTCACGTAAGGCGTGTTTTTAAGACGCAAGCGAGTGCCAAGCGGTATTGAGCCGCTCTCACCAACCATGTGCGAGGCTGGGTACACATATTGGTCGCTGACGGCCGCGGACGGCAAGGTCATGCGCAAGGCATGGCTAATGGTGCCTTGGCCCCCCTGCGAAATTGCCAATCCTTCATCAGGACGGGTCAACCCTGCCAGGATCGACAATCCTGCAGCGTCCGCCGAGGTTTCGCCGAGGACGCGGAAGCTGTCGATGTTATAGTTCCAGACGGTTTCCTGGGCGGCGTGCCAATGGCCATCGGTATGAGAAAGTTCAACCCCACTCGTATTGGGAAACAAAGTCGGGTCGCCCGGCCGGCTCGCTCCAAATAGCTCGTAACCGATGTTATTGTCCTCATCCCAAACGATAAGGTGAGAGTCGCCGCGTTGCCCTGTATTATATCCGCCTCCATTGGGATTTGGTCCGTTCTGGTAATCGCCTTCAATTACGGCGTTTGTTGGAATCGGCATCGGTGTGAGGTCGCTCTCACCCGGATAATTGTCGATAATGACATTAATTTTAGTGGTGCTGTTGCCGTGGACAACGTTGTAAGGAATCCCGTACAAGGGGCTGTTGCCGTTGGCAGGATTATCCTCCCCCCAATCGGGATGGACCTTGGTCGCCCCGCCGATAAGGTTGATGAACGCCGCCGAGTTTTCCGCCACCGGCGCGTTGGTAACGTTCTGGTTCCAAGGATAGTCTGAGGGATAAAGCTGGCTGCCCAGTAGTGAGGCAAGCCCTGAACAAGCCGGTAGTAGCGAGGCACCCGCTACACATACCGCCGCGTGTTTTCTTCGCTGCCTTATTTTCCGCATTGCTTTAAATGTTGGAGCGACATTGGCAACAATAGCACTAATTCATCCTGAATTAAAGGTCGATCAACGATGCCCTAACGGGTGCTTCCGGGTTGGCGCGGCGGTGCGCTGGACGCAATGGAAACGTGGTTGATTCATGCTGTGGAGGACGGGACCGTCCAGAAAGGCTGACCTGAGTCCTTTTCCGCTGCTGGCCCGGAAATATAAGGCGACAATATGCCCGGCAAAACCTGAATGTCGAATATCTCTTCCACTCCTGTGCAAAATTCCAAGTGGGCGGTGATGGTTCCGGTTCGCAAATCGATGACCCATACTCCACAGCGCAGTTGGTCGCGATGAGTAACGATGGGGACCCCTTCCAAAGTCGGTCGGGCTTTGGAAAGGCCTACAAAAGCATAGCCCCCGTGGAGTGCCAGGCCGCGTGCAACGCCCGGGACGGGAACCACGTGGGTAACGTCGCCGGTTCGGGAGTCGGCGGTGGCCAGATAACCTTGGCCGGAGTGCAAAAAGTAGATCTGATTGCCTTGCACGCGTGGGGAGTGAGGGAGGGATAACCCGCGCTTGAGCAGCCTTCCTCCGGGGACTTCAATCAGACAACCGGCATTGTGTTTGACAGGCCGCCAGCCGGAAGGAGTGTCGGTTTCCGCCAAGGCAGTAACGTAGCGGGGTTGGCCGTTCACGACAGCCAGACCATTGAGATGGCAGCGATCTTCTGGGCGCAAGGTGGAGATGAATGGTGGTCGCCAGCGCAGGGCAAAACTGTAATGTGGATGCAGGGCGGACAGACAGGAAAAACGCGTGTTGACGATCCAGAATTCACTTCCGTGCGCGGACCGCGCACTCCCTGATTCCTCAATCCAGGCAGCTTCGTGCGCATGAATATCATCCGTAAAGTGGCAGGTCCGCGCCAGGAAACAGGCGTCATACGGGTCCGATTGCGGGAGTTTGGCGGCAATATCCGGAGCGTTTCGCAGAAACCACACTTCCTGACGCGTGCAGACGGCGATAGTTCCATTCTTCACGGCGATGCCCATGGCGCGATCAAATTGGTTAAAGGATAGGGTGAGCCGATCTTTCCGGGCGGACACCGCCACGAGATGCCCGGTCTGATAAGTGGAAATGAGCACGGAAAGACGAAGTTGCTTGAGGATCGCCGGGAAACCGTCCGAGTGGGAACAACGGATGTCGCGGAATACCTGCACCGGTTCAGAGGCACGCGCTGTCACAGGCATTCTTGGCCAAACCGGCAGTTAATAGTGAATGTTTTTTGTTTAAAAAAGCAAGATGCGGAATTGTCAGGAAGCTAAATTTCAGCGAACCCGCCCGCGCCGGCCTTTGCGCGAGTGACGATGAATAGCTTTTGATCGCACCAAGCACGGCGGCTTATTAACAGAGCTGAACATCTCCAGTCAACTGCTGGCGCGCGGTTTTTTCCCTGCTTTCTGTCCTCAAACCTCATTCCTCTCTTTGAGTAACCTTCTGTCCGTATCCCCGTCTGATATTCCGTAAATGGCCTTGAACATGAGACCAACGTTTTTGAGCAGATTGAAAAATATGTTCCTGGCATGGTTTTCTACCTTAATGGTTTACAGCGTAGTATCGGGTCAAACTCTGCAACTGGTGCAACCGAGCGAAACGGACACGAACATCACCCTTTTCAATAATTATCATTTCATCTTTTTCAATACCAATGTGCCGCCGAGACCGCAGTTATTCGTGTTTCTGCCCGGTACCGGTGGAACACCTTCCGGCTATCAGGATGTTTTAAAGACCGCTGCCAATCTGGGATTTCCAGCCATCGGACTCATGTATGATAATCCTCTGACCATGAACAGGCTGTGCGGAGATTCGACCAACGCCAATGCCTACGCCGAGGCCCGCTCGGATGTGATCGATGGTGGCACGAATACGATTATTGACGACGGCACCACCAATATCATCAGCATCGCCAACGCCGATTCCATCACCAACCGGTTGGTCAAGGTGCTAACCTATTTGGAGACCAATACTCCTGCGGTAAACTGGACTCAGTACCTTTCTCCGCAAGCCGATCTGAACTGGCCGATGATTATCATCGCCGGTCATTCACAAGGCGCGGGTCACGCCGGATTCATTGGCAAGACCCAGCCGGTGGCACGGGCGTTGATGTTTGCAGACACGGATTGGTGGACGCCCGACGGCCAACTGCCTGGTCAACCAGCCGATTGGATTCCAGGTCCTAGTCTGACCCCCGACGAGTATTTTTTCGGCTTCGTGCATATAAAGGATCCGTTGATTCTCTACCCCGAGGAGATTGCGACCTGGAACGGCTACGGCTTGATGCAATTCGGCGGCCCGTTGCTGGTGGAAAGCAATAGCGCGCCCTATCTTGGTTCACATGAATTCACCACGGACTTGACGCCGCAAGACGGCACCAATTATCACGGGGCGACGGTGGTGGACTCAGCCACTCCTCTTGAGCCTGACGGCATCACGCCAGTTTATCAACCTGTTTGGCAGTACATGATGACCTGTCCGCCGGAACTCGCGCAGATGCAAATCAACCTACAATCTTCAAATCAAGTGGCAGTTGGTTTCAGCTCTTTTACAAATTGCACTTATCAGATCCAAACTACTACAAATTTGATGACTGGCTGGATTAATGGCGGGTCACCGATTGCCGGCGATGGGACCATGAAAGTAACAACATTCAATCTGTCCCAATCGCTGGAGTTTTTCCGCTGCACCGTGCGCTATTGATGAAAAAGTCTCAATTGCTTACGCCTCAAAAGCAAAAACCCGGGAATTGCCTCATTTTATTTCGAATAATGTTTATCGGGTGGAAATCTGCTCTGACTTATCAACGGCAAAAACCTGGTAGGTGTGTGGCAGGATGTGGACTTTAAAAGCGACACGATCTTCAGCAGGGTTATTCCGGCGGTTCCAATCATGCTGGGGCGGCGGCAGCCGGCCAGCTAGCGTCTCGCCGGTTACGAGATTCTTCAATTTGGTCGAGTTTCCGCTTATGGAAATGGTCACATCCGTCGCCTCCGGCAAATAGGATTCAACGATGAATGAGTCATTGTCATAAGCGAATAGGGCAACTCGGGGCGGACCATCCATCCGCACCGGAAATCCGCGCAGGACATAATTCTTGATCGCGCCGGTGACCTCGGGCGGTAGAGCATAGAGGTCGTTGAAGTTGTCCGGGATCGTCCAGACATAGAGGATGCCCTGGCCATAGCGGTCCATCAACAGCAGCGGAAAAGCGTTGCCGTTGGCCTCGGCACGAACGAGGGACCAGGCGTCATTGGTGAGAAAATCAATCTGTGGAAACAGCACGTCCGCGTTCGTATCATTATCCAGCGTGGCAAAGTCCCCGGCACCGAAGCCCCCGAAATAGCGGTGGGCGAGCACCCGGCGGTCTGTATATTGCACTTCCGCGATATCCGAAATGCCTTTGTTTTGGAGAGCACGGAGCAGGCCGGAAGTTATGACGACGGATTTGCCGGCGCGCAATTGATTCTTAATCTTCGCGACGATGTCCGGATCAAAACTCGCGGATTCGGTCAGCAAAACCAGGTTTGCGTTCGTCGGGAATTCAGGATGCAGGTCGATCGGAATGCCGATCATGCCAAGATAATTGTGCAAAAAATCCTCTCCATTGGATTGGTAAGGCTTGTAGCTTGCAATGCCGATCGGGTTGCCCAGCTTGCCGAGAAAAGCATCCACTTGTTCCAGGGAATAACCGGCCACCCGTGCCATCGTCGGATCAGGATCATCCTTCACCATATCGTTATAATTGAAACTGGTGTTCTGGTTTTCCCAGGTGCCGCGGTCGCCGGCACTAATTGGCCGGCTCATTGCCGACCACTCGAAAAGCGTTATTTCGTGCGCCTTGGCAAACAAGGTGTCCCACAGCTGCTCTGCGTAGCGGTCAACATAACTTATATTGTAGGTGTCCACCCAGCCGCCGCCGTTGCGGCCCGGTGCGATATTTTCAAAGTAGCGAACGATCTGGTAGCTTTCGTACTGCTGCAAATGCTGGTCCGTGCTCACCGGGTCCCGGGTTTCGGTGCCGGTGTAGATGCCGTCGAACAGTTTCGGCTCCTTATCGAGGTCGTAACCGGAACCTTGGAAATGCTCGTACCAGTTGGGGAATTTAATGACCAGCTTCACCCTGGGATTGACCGCGCGCGCCGGTTTTAGGATCAGGTTTTCCGCCGCATCGTCCATTAGTGCCAGCCTGAACTGCGTCCAACTTTGGTCGCCCTTGGCAGCGATGTCGGAATCAGTCTTGGTCGTGTCGAAAAAGAAGTCATCCTGAATGATTTCGTCAAAATGCCGCGCCGCCAATTCAGCCGCACTCTTAATGAAGGCGCGGTCCTGCGGGTCCGTATAGCAAAACGACTTAAACTGGCCGCCAATGCTGCCATCCGAGAGCGCCATGCCGCCAGCCACTTGCACGCCATGACCTATGAAAAACTGCTTTACCTGTTCCAGAAGCGCGTCGCTGTTGGTTGCTCGGTCGCGTTGCACCTCAATATAAACCTTGTCCACTTTTGCCTGGCGACTGATGCGCAGCCAATCATCGGCCAGCTTTTGAGGATCGCTAAAGCTGTTCACCACATTGACCGGAATGTAAATTGATACAGCAAAGTTGGTGTAATTGCCGGCCAGACAGTGGTCACCAAAGGCGAGTAAAATAAGGATGAGCAGCCATTTCATAATGTTTCAGTAAGTCATTGGGGACCGTTGATTGGACCGATGTGCCACGTCACCTTGCCTGCCGACGGGTCGTTTTCCAGTTTGAAGGCGCCGTCTGTTTTCGTCAGAGTCAATTCGTGGAGTTCATTATCGTCGGGCAGGAAGACCTGACCTTTGGCCACGCTTGCATTCTGGGCAAAGACAGCCAGATCCAACTGCGACCAATCCATGTCTTTGGTGCATTGGGCGAGCTTGATTTCCGGAATGACCGTGCCGTCGCGGACGAGGATAATTTCGGGAACTGTTCCGGCCTCGATCTGTTGCCAGCCGCCGGTGTAACTTTTACCGCTTTGGTAATCAATCCAGGTTCCCGGTGGGAGGTAGACCGGGCGGCCTGTCGCGCCTTCGTGCAAAAGCGGCGCCACCAGCAAACTCGAACCATAAAGATACTCGTCTTCCACCTGCCAGGACCCGGGATCGTCCGGGTATTCGATGAACAGCGCCCGCACCATCGGCAGACCGCGTTCGGAACAATCCTTAGCCTGCGCATATACGTAAGGCATCAAACGATATTTCAAATCGTCAATCACGCGGAACTTGTCCATGAAGTTCGTGCCGTAATTCCACGGCTCCTTAGGGGCCTCCCCGTGACAGCGGCTGTGCGAGCTCAACATGCCGAATGCCAGCCAGCGCGCGAATAAATCCTGGTCCATGCTCTGCACTGAATTCGCCGTGAATCCGCCCACGTCGTGGCTCCAGAACGAAAATCCTGACAAGCCGAACGATAATCCGCCGCGCAATTCCGCCGCCATGCCGTCGTCCGTGCTCTCCGCGTCACCGCCCCAGTGCAACGGATATCGCTGGCTGCCTGCCCAGGCGCTGCGCGCCCAGATGATGTTCTCACCAGTCACCTTTTTCGTGATTTCCGCCACCGCCTGGTTATATCGCAGCGGATACAGGTTATGTTCGTAAAAACCCGTCCTGCCGTCGGCGTAAAGGCCGTCGGAGGGCGCGGCTTCGCCGAAATCCACCTTGATCGCACTGACTCCCATCTTCAGTAAGCTGGCGAGCTTGGCTTGATACCACTCCACCGTATTTGGATTGGAGAAATCCAGCACGGCATCTTCGTAGGGCAGGTTGCCCTTTCGGTCGCGCACCACGAGATTTTTCTCGAGCAGTTCCGGGAACAATTTGTTCTTCGGCACAAAATAAGGCAGTTGCCAGCACGAGACATGGAATCCGTCGTCCTTCAGGTCGGCGAGCATTTTTTGCGGGTCGGTGAATCGCGTGGAGGAAAATTCGTAGTCACACTGCCAGTCAGTCTCGAACCAGCCGGTGTCCAGATGCAACACGTCGCAGGGGATCTGGTTCTGGCGCAGTCGCGCCGCGATGTCGCGGACCTGCTTTTCGTTATTGTAGGTGCACCGGCTCATCCAGAGGCCGAAAGACCAAAGTGGTGGCAACGGCGATTTGCCGGTAAGCGTGGTGTATTCATCCAGGATTTCCTTGGGCTTCCCGAGAAAAACAAACAAATCCAATTCGTCATCACCGACCATCATCGAGTTCACTCCACTGAAACTGTTGCCGAAATCAAGGGTGATTGGCGTGCTGGTGTGCAGGAACATACCGTAGCCACGGCTGCTCAGGAAAAACGGAATCGGCTTGTACATGCCCTGGTTTTCAATGCCATTGGCGTCATCCGTCCACAGCACGAGCTTCTGGCCGCGCTTGTCCAAGCCGGTGAATGATTCGCCGCAGCCGAAGATCTTTTCTCCGGGTGACAGCGTGAAAGCGGCATTGAAGCTGCGCGAATAATCCTGAGCACGTCGCACATAGGAAAACGGCAAAATAGGAGTGAAGGAGCTCTTGTTGTCCTCCGCGTGGTCGGTTTGCGTCAACAACCGGCCACTGACGTCGCGGATTTCAATGTGGAATGGGTTCTCCCGGATGGTCACGGAGCCAAACGCGCTCGTGTAACGATGGCCGCCCTCCACTTTTTCATATTTCCATGAATCATCTTGCGGCACCGGGCCGGCGAGCATGAGTTCCGGTTGCGGCGGATGCACCTGCGGGCCACTCGTCATGCGAATCCGCAGCGTGCGCGGCGAAACGAAATCAATCGAGAAGGGCAGGGTGGGGTCGGTAGCATATTCGTTTTCGGGAAATTCGTTTGGCTTCGCCGACGCGATGATGGCCAGATCATTGTCAAATGCATGGCGCACCGTATATTGCGCCCGTTGATAAGTGATCCGGCCGGCATGCGTGGCCGGGTCAAAACTGTCCACGTGGTCGGCCAAATAATAAAAATCGGTGAAGTCGCGGAAATCCCCGCTCACGTCCACCGGATCGTTTAGCAGTGGCAGCGTCGGATTTGACGCAACAAGCGGAAGTGCACCGCACAGGAGCAGACTGGCGACAATGAGTTCTTTTTTCATTCTTTGTAATTGGGCAGGCCCCACACCCTTGGAAAAAGTGCGTGCTTGGATTTATCGCTAAAGTAGCCCCTTTCTGACCTGTTTGTCTTGTAGCGAAAATTACCGAGTCAACCCTCCACAAATTTTACTTGCGCTTTCGTCAGGACGGGGAATGAAATCGTCCAATGCTGCCTCGATCAGTCTTCAGAAATCAGCACGGGGGTATGAAAACATCCTGCCTGCAACTTCCAAGGTGGCTGAGCTGCAATTGAAGCCATAAGTTGCGGACGAGACCGACTCTGTGGTTTCAAGTTGCAGAAAGTCACCACCGTGAAGCCGCGAGACGGGATGTCACTTTTCTCGAACACATTTAGGTTTTCGCGACCACTGCAGACCTAACACGGGATGAGTTGGTCGGCTATGAATTACGCCGGGCTCGTTTGCAAATTCCACAAATAAAATGTTAGTGCGAGTTGCTTCTCGCTTTGACTTTCCAGTTGGCGGTAAAACTGAGGAGACCATGCCAGAATTATGGACGGCATTAGAGAAGAAGTTGGGGATGCTACACGGCCCAAAAGACGGATGGCCTGAAATCAGGAAAGGAGTATATCCCTTGAAGTCTCAGGTTTCAAAACCACGGACTTGTGCCTTTGGACCAGTTCGCAGCCGCATTGAAATTCTGACAACTTCCAAATTGGGCGGTGGGGACCCGGAGTTTCGGCCACGCCAGCCATCACGTTTCACTTATCCCGTTTTGTTTCCGCGGTGGGCCGAATCATTGTCGAGGAACGCACAGTGGTTTCCACTAATTCTTTGGGCCTGGCTGAAAAACTGGTAGCCAGGAAACCGATCAGAATGATTATTCCCCCCGCGCTGGCTGCCAGGCTGACAAAGAGGAGCTTATAAAACTGTTGAAAGCGGAATTCCACCGTGTGCGACCCAGGCGAAAGATAAACACCGCGCATGATGAAGTTGCAGCGTAACAGGGGCGCTGGCGTGCCATCGACCAGAACTTTCCAATTGGGGTCGAAGTGGTCGTTCAACAATAACACAGACTGCGAACTTGAGTTGCTTTTGAGCACGATGTTTTTGGATGAATAGCTGCTAAAATCAACACTGCCGACATTCTGATTGGTGGCTTCACTGGGGGCGGTTGAAGGAATTCCACCCGACACCAGGACCGTTTGATTGGGATCGAACGCGGGACTGGTCAAACACGCCAGAACGTCCTGATCATTGGTGTCAGTCTGCCAGTTGGAATAAAGTTTTGCGCGGGGCAGGGCGCCGGCAAAATCAAACAGGGCATAGGTTCCGTTTGGATCCAGCGCGGTGGTCAAATCATCCAGCATGATTGGATTTGTGATGCCAGGCTTGGGCACAATGTCAAAGCGATCCATGATGCGAAACTGCTGATCCGCCTGGCTGATATCCTGGTTCAAGAAGTCAAGTGCAGCCGCCTCACCGAGCACGAGACGTGCATTCGTGAGCTTCATGTAGCGGATGGATGATTGAAGGCTCATTTCCCCGCGGCCTGAATTCATGGCGCTGATAAACGCTGAGTAATCCGCCGGCGTGCGTGACATTTGCACGATGTTGATCGTTTGAATGTTGTAATACGGGAATTGCTGTTGCAGCCACACTTGGTTGTAAAGTCTGCTCAAGCTAAACGGTGAATGTTGGGTTTCTCCACCCAAGCCTGAAACCCGATGCTCAAACGGTTTGTCCTTTAAAAGATCCATGATTGGATTGCTGGCGTATTTTTGATGGTAATTCCAATAGACCACCCACGGTTGGTTGGCGCGGGTGAGATCCGCCACCAAAAGCAAACCCAGCACAATACCCCCCCATCTGGCTCTGGCCCCGGCAAAAGCGCCGCTGAAAATACAGGCGATCAAGCCGGTTGACAGAGCAAAAAACAACACAAACCATCCCACTTGGCGGATGCTGAAGCTGGCAATTTCCTGTGCGCCGGAATCGGAGAACTGGTTCGCGAGCAAATAATCTAGCAGGGCCCGGTGTTGGGTGGCGTAACCGAACCAGCCTACCAGACTCGCCGCCAATGCCAGCACCCATCCTTGAATCCAAGACTTCTCTGTTTTGCCGGCCTTGGCCCACCAAACCTTGAAGCCCGTCCATCGCGGGGAGCCATCGGCTTCGGCGGGTTGCATATACCTCCGCCACAAACCATCCATTCCATACGCAAAAAGAATGATTATGGCGAGACAAACCAGGTTGATGAATTTGACAGGATTGCGGATGCTGGAGAAATAAGGCAACTCAAAGACAAATTTATAAAATGGGGCAAATCGTCCAAATGCCAGAAGTGCCGAGATAATGACGACCACCAGCCAAAACCAGAGCCATTTGCGTTGCAAAAGGGTGAAGACGGAATTTTTCTTTCGAAATGATTCGGCAATGGCCCAAAGTGCCAGAATGACCACTAGCACACCGGAATAAAATCCACCGCCAGTTTGACGAAAAATGCCTTTGGGTCGCACCCCCTGCTCACCATTTTCGATGTATCGATCGATGGCTGGGTCGCGGCCAATCTCACCCCAATATTGGCCGCCACCAGGAGTGTCAACGCGAAATCCGAAGATACCGGGAAGGGCCAGTCCTATGGTTTCCCGCACAGGCAGACTCCACTGGGTGGCCCAGTCCCACCTGGACTTTTGGTTTTGGCTGTCTGGTTGCGGAATGACGACTCCCTTAATATTGGAGCCAGCGAGTGAGTAAAGGGCCGGTGCTGCCATCAAGGCGGCGCAGAGCGCAACCACCGCCAATCTGCCCAGGCCGAGAGAGATTCGCTTCGAGAGCAAACCCTCTCCTGTCCATGCTTGAAAAATCACATAGGCGGCAAGATAAAGGCTGAAAATCGCACCCACATCGGATCCTTCAATAACGCCCATCCCCGAAGCCAGCCCCGCCAATATCACCCTGAACCAGCGCCTCGGTGAAGTAGTGTCCGCTAACGCCGCCAAGGCGAAAAAGAACATCCCGACATTGATGGCTTGGGCGGCCACCCCCCAGCATGCGACTGAAAAGAAATTCGAATTTAATGCCGCCGCCAACCCGCCCAAAATGCAAGCGATGGGAGCCAGGCGTAAATTAACGAAAAAACACCAGGCACCCAAGCCGAGGATGACAAGAGATACCAAAGCGTAATATTTGGAAAATAAAATAGGCTTTAAAAGGAATTGTAGCCCGAAAGTGATGCCGGGCGGTGCCGGGCTGCCGCTGAAACCGATTCCATTCAGATCCTCCCAAGAGCCAAAGAATCGGCTCGGCATTTTATGACATTCAGACATGAGCCGGCCCAGAGGACCATCGTTTGAGAAAATCGTCTGTCCCGGTAAAAAGACCCCAGGCAAGGAGCATGAGACCACCACCAACAACAGGAGGAACATCACTGAAAATTCCACCCTTAGGTTTCGATTGGAGGACGCCACGGACGGATATTATTGGTCGGCGACTTCTGAAAGCGGTTGCTGTACAGGACTCCCAAAACGATTCCAATGCATCAGATCGCGCCCTAGCAAATCGCTCAAGCGTTCCACCTCCGGGGTGAATTCGCGGCAAAGCCTTTCCTCGATATCCGCATCAACTTGCGGACGCTTCGAGTGGCGATGGTTCATTTGGGTGAGTCGTGCCTCAACTATTTGCATGGCTTTGGAAATAGAATGAGGCAGCCGGGAACTCAATGCAATTGCCGATCCGCGCACCAAAGGGTCGCTCAATAGATTACGCAAAAAAGAGCACTTCACGGTGTTCGCGGAGACATTTCCATTGATAACGGGCAACACAGCGGGAATTTGAGTTGAATCGACGTCAAGAAAATCCAGCACATCCTTAAATACACGAGTGGTCTTGGCAGCAAATTCATCGTAAAGAACCACGTGGACCCGCTCGCGGCCAAAGAGCTCATAATAACGACGGACCTGTTCTGTGAAGCGCGCGACCTCGCGATAGACCAGTCCCTGCCTGAGGTATGTGCGACGGCCGATTTTATGTCCGGCTCGGCGATCAGTTTCGGCTGCCAATGCCTCCCGAAAGGTTGGCAGATGCTCATTGCCATCGCAACGGAACACATTGTATAGCGAACCGAGCATTTCCGCCGGCTTGCGCAACATTATGATGATCCGTGAATCAGGATTGAAGGCCTTGATTTCAGAGGCGGCTTGTTTGGAGAATAGATACCAGACGGAAGCCTCACCTGCACGAGCCTGACCGTCCCAAGCATCAAACTCTGACAAATAAGCGGTCCGATCTCGCCGATAAAATTGGGGACCAAAATGCAGGTCACTACCAAAGTGGTGCATCTCTTTCTTGGCCATAAAAATGTCCGGGTGCTGGGACAAATATTCGCCTAAAGCGGTTGTTCCGCAGCGGGGCGCGCCGACAATGAAAAAAAAGGGGCTTTTCCGGACTGCCGGGCCTAGGGAGGAGGATTTTCTGGGAGCTGCAGCTTTTGAGGATAAGGGCTCAGGGTTGACCAAACTTTTGTCGGCAGCTATTGGAAAGGCCTTATCAAGGTGCATATTTCGAAGCATAGGCGAGAAAAGTGATTCTGTTTTTGCAAATGAGAGGAAAGGGCTTGAATTGGGGATGAAGTTGGCAAAATCAGGGATGAGCTCCTTTCGAGTGTCGAAAATAGCAGCTGCTGACTGTCTTCCCGTTGACATTTCGAGAAAGTTGGGCTTCAGTAACTTAAGAATTATTTGCATTTTAAGTGCCAGACTTACCAACAACCGATCATACGGCCAGTCTGCTCCAGAAAAATGAGCGGCTCCTCTGGGGCTTACCTCAATTCTGGTGGGTCGTCATCTCGTTTTGGGTTGTCGTCTCCCTTGCATCGGGACTGGAGCTTGAACTTTTGCGGGATTCCGGCAGCAGCAGGGCATTTGGAGACGTTTTTTCACGTTTGGGACCCTGGCTTTTCATGACGGTTTTGATCATGCAAATATCGTCAAACCGCACACTGGATTACGAAACCTGGAAAAACTCCCTTACGGCCTACCTCGTGGCCTGTGCGCTCAGCATGGGTGTGGTGGCGGTGTTTGCCTATTTCGGGCCGTTGCCGGCCTTTATGGTGGAGAAGGCTGCTGTCAAATCTGCCGGAGCTGTCGTCGACCCCCGCGACATGGCCTTTTTTATTTTGACAAGGGTGACAACGCAGTTGCCAATATTCTGGGGCTTGGTGGCCGTTGCCCATGCCGTTCGCTTTTACGAACGCGATCACCAGCGAAAACTGCGTGAGACTGAACTGCGCACCCAACTGGTTGAGGCGCAGCTACAGGCCTTGCAGCTGCAGCTCAACCCGCATTTCCTGTTCAACACTCTTAATTCGATCGTTGCTTTGGTGAATGAAAATCCCGCCACCGCCGAAAAGATGATTGTTGCCCTGGGCGATTTGCTGCGGCTGACGCTTGCCACCAGCGACTGCAAGCAGGTCACCGTTCGTGAAGAGCTGCATCTTTTGGATCAGTACCTGCTGATCGAGCGCATACGGTTTGGCGGACGTTTGCAGGTTGAAACGCGGGTTAATGAGGCAGTATTGGATGACCTGGTGCCAGTCTTTATCCTGCAACCTCTCGCGGAGAATGCAGTCAAGCATGGGGTTGAAAACCAGTTGGGACCCACGCTGATTCAAATTTCTGTGCAGTCCGGCGGGGCAGGTGAGTTTCTTCTCTTGGAAATAAGTAATGACGGTCTGGCAGGCAACTTACGGCTTCAAAATATCAAGGAACGCGTCGGCTTGAAGAACACCCGTACCCGCTTGCATACGATATTTGGTTCCTCGGCAAGGTTGGAGTTGTTGCCGCGCAGCGGCGGCGGGTTTGTTGCTCGAATTATGATTCGCCGCGCGACCAAAGCAGCCAAGCCGCCGCAGCCTAAACTCCAATCTGCCTTATGAGTATCCGCGCCGTGGTTGTTGACGATGAAACACTGGCCCGAAACCGCTTGAAACACTTTCTGGAGGAGGAACCGGACTTGGAGGTCATCGGCGAGTGCGCCAGCGGGCGGGCCGCAGTTGATTTTATCCAGCGGCATCATCCGGACCTGGTTTTTCTCGACGTGCAGATGCCGCAGTTCAGCGGGTTCGATGTCCTGAAGGCCTTGCCTCCAGAAGGTCGGCCGGCCATTGTTTTTGTGACGGCGCACGACCGGTATGCCGTGGACGCGTTTGAGACCCAGGCCCTGGATTATCTTTTGAAACCATTCAACCGCGACCGGTTGCAGGAGGCGGTTCGACGGGCGCGCCTGCGATTGCAGCCATCATCACCACCGCCGACCGACCAGACACCTCTCTTGACACCGTCCACGGAAAATAAACCGCCCCGACTCAATCGTTTCGCCGTCAAAGAAGGCAACCAGACGCACTTTATAAAAATCCAGGACGTTGACTATATCGAGGCGGCGGCGAATTACGTTGTGTTATGTACTCAAAATGGTAATTACGTCTTGCGAGAAACTTTGCACAATCTGGAAATAGCACTGCCACCAACTGAATTTCTCCGCATTAGCCGTGCCATTATTATCAATCTGGAGCGCATCAAATCCATCCGGTCGGACGTGTCTGGTGAGAATTGCGTTGTCCTCCAGAACGGCCGTGAATTTCCCATGACTCGCGGATTGAAAGAAGTCCGTGAGCGCCTGCAATATTCCACCGTCAGTCCGTGAATCGTCTGCTTTTGAAGGCCGGAAGAACACCTTATTTCGTCTGAGATTCAAACGCGGACGCCCGTCTGGTGTTGACGGACCTCTTTGCCCCGCGGATTCGCCAACGGCGGCGTTGCAATCAACATTGACGCTTCGGCTTGGTCCAACCAGAATTTACGCTTGATGATGAAAGTGTCCACCTTAAGCAAGGAACGACCGCAGTTTTGGTCCCGCGAGGCGGCGCGCTTTACTGGCGCTGCTTACTTTTCCACCGTGGATCAAATAATGGTCGAGGAACGTGCTGCGTCCTTTGGCAAGCGCAGCATCAAGGGCACCACCAAGCTCGCCGGCTTGAAAATGGCGGTGAGTATGTGCGATCTGACCACGCTGGAAGGCAAAGACACTCCTGGCAAAGTCGCTTATCTGTGTCGCAAGGCCCTTCAGCCCATCGAGGTGAAATACGATGTTTCCAGCTGCGCCGCCGTCTGTGTCTATCCAAACCTGGTGAAATATGCGCGGCAGTTCCTTGGCGGCCTTTCGCCGGTCAAAATCGCCTCCGTCGCCACCGGTTTTCCCAGCGGCCAGTACCCCATGCGTACCAAGCTCGAAGAAGTCCGCCGCGCAGCGGTGGATGGCGCGGATGAAATTGACATGGTGATTGATCGCGGTGCGTTCCTAGCCGGAGAGCATGCGAAAGTATTCGACGAAATCGCCGCCACGAAGGAGATTTGCGGCCCGGCGCATTTGAAGGTGATTTTCGAAACCGGTGAACTCGTCACGTACGACAACGTCCGCCTGGCCAGTGAAATTGCCATGCAGGCCGGGGCCGATTTCATCAAGACCAGCACCGGTAAAGTGTCGCCCGCGGCCACGATGCCCGTCACGCTCGTGATGCTGGAGGCGATCCGCGATTATTTTTTCGCCACGGGCATTCGCATCGGCATGAAGCCCGCTGGCGGCATTCGCACAGCCAAGCAAGCGCTGGCGTACCTTGTCATGGTCAAGGAAACGCTTGGCGACGATTGGCTCTGTCCACAACTGTTCCGCTTTGGCGCGAGTACGCTCTTGAACGATGTATTGATGCAAATCGTAAAGACCGTGGAAGGAAATTATCAAGCTGCCGATTACTTTTCCCTTTCTTAAATAAAATGCGATGTGTCCAATCAATTATTCCTTCCCGCCACTTGCAAATAATATGAGGACGAAAGCCAAAGGTTTTTCCCGCGAAGCTTCCGAAGGGCACGCGGTGGCCGTGATTTTATCACGGCCGGTGGTTGCTTTGCGGGAACGGCGATTGAACTTTGGCGGCAAATGGAATTATATGCCCGCGCCGGAGGATTCAAAAAGTTATCCTATCGCACCACGGCACGAATTGTTTATTGGCGGGAAATTTGTCCAGCCGCATTCCAAACAATATTTTCCTTCCATTAATCCGGCCACGGAGGAAAAACTCACGGAGATTGCCTTCGCCGAAGCCACCGACGTCGACAAGGCGGTGAAGTCCGCGCGTCGCGCTTATCAGAATGTGTGGAGCAAAATGCCGGGGCGCGAGCGGGGGAAGTATCTTTATCGTATCGCACGCATCATTCAGGAGAAGGCGCGCGAACTGGCCGTACTGGAATCCATGGACGGCGGGAAGCCCATCAAGGAAAGCCGCGATGTGGATTTGCCGCTGGTAGCCGCGCACTTTTTTTATTACGCAGGCTGGGCGGACAAACTGAAGTATGCATTCCCGGGAAAAACGCCTGAGCCGCTGGGGGTTGCCGGCCAGATCATCCCTTGGAATTTTCCGCTACTGATGGCCGCGTGGAAAATTGCGCCCGCGCTTGCTTGCGGCAATACGGTGGTTTTAAAGCCTGCAGAGACCACGTCAATCACAGCGATGCGACTGGCGCAGATTTTTCTCGAGGCGGAGTTGCCCGAAGGGGTCGTGAATATTGTCACCGGCCCGGGCGATACCGGAGCCGCCATCGTGAATCATCCCGACATCGACAAGCTGGCGTTTACCGGTTCGACAGCAGTGGGAAAACAAATTGCTCAAGCGGTCGCCGGAACGAAAAAGAAACTGACTTTGGAGCTCGGCGGGAAGGCCGCCAATATTTTGTTTGAGGATGCGCCGATTGACCAGGCTATCGAAGGTGTCATTGCCGGCATTTATTTTAACCAAGGCCATGTCTGTTGCGCCGGATCCCGCCTGTTTGTCCAGGAGGGAATCTATTCCATGGTGGTCAAGAAACTGCGCGACCGCATCCAGACGTTGCGCGTCGGGAACCCGCTGGACAAAAACACCGACATCGGCGCCATCAATTCCAACGCGCAGTTGCGCAAAATCCGCGATCTGGTGCAAAGCGGCGTCGATGAGGGCGCCAGGTTAACCCAGACGCAATGCGATCTGCCTGAAAAAGGTTATTGGTTTCCGCCGTCTTTTTTCACGGGTGTCACGCACGCCCATCGCGTGGCGACGGAGGAGATTTTTGGTCCGGTGTTAGGCGTGATGACTTTCCGCACGCCGGAGGAGGCCTTCGAGCGCGCGAATAATACCCCCTATGGCCTTAGTGCTGGGGTGTGGACCGACAAAGGAAGCAAGATTTTTAATATGGTGAGCCAGCTTCGCGCCGGCGTCGTCTGGGCGAATAGCTTTAACAAGTTTGACCCGGCGAGTCCCTTCGGCGGCTACAAGGAGAGTGGTTTCGGCCGCGAAGGCGGATTGCAAGGACTGGCGGCGTATTGCCGTCTGCGATAATGTATTGCATTTGATCAAAAGTTGGAAAGAATGCCACCACTATGAGCATATTCTGGTTTATTGTCATTGGGCTGGTCGCGGGTTTTCTCGCAGGCACCGTAATAAAGGGACGCGGATTCGGGATACTGGGGGATTTGATCGTCGGTGTCATTGGTGCAGTGCTTGGGGGATGGATTTTCGGCATGCTTGGTATTTTTCCTGGCGGCGGGTTATTGGGTGCTTTGATCACGGCCTTCGTCGGTGCCGTAATATTGCTATTGCTGCTCCGGCTCATCGGGAGAAAGAAAACTTAACTCTAAAGTCTATGCAAAAAACGTCTGGTCTGATTTGCCTGGTCGTCGGCGGTTTGCTGATTTATTGGGGCCACAATATGTCACAAGCGGCAGTCGGACAGATCAACAGTCTTATTAATGGTTCACCCGGCAACAAGCCCATGCTGTGCTACATCGCTGGCGCGATTCTGGTAATCGCCGGCCTCGGCCAGGTCGCTTGGAAATCAAAGTGATCACCTCATGACCACGCGGCTGGACGTCAAAAAAACCTACAAGCTCTACATTGGCGGAAAATTTCCGCGCAGTGAAAGCGGACGTTATCTGGGTGCGAAATCAGCGTCGGGAATGCACCTTGATAACTTTGCCCACGCATCGCGCAAGGATTTCCGCGACGCCGCCACGGCTGCGCGCTCAGCTTGGGATGGTTGGAGCAAAGCCACCGCCTATAACCGCGGTCAAATTATTTATCGTGCCGCCGAAATGCTGGAAAACCGTGCTGCCGAACTGGTTAATGAAATTGTTCGTTCCACAGGAGCCAGTGCCGCGAAAGCGAAGCGTGAAGTGACCCTGGGGGTCGACCGGCTGGTTCATTTTGCCGGCTGGACGGACAAATTCTCCCAAGTGTTTGGCAGCGTGAACCCCGTGGCTTCGCCGCATTTCAATTTCACATCGCCTGAACCAACAGGTGTGGTGGTGATCCTGGCGCCGGACGAACCGTCCTTGCTCGCGCTTGTGTCCCTGGTCGCCCCGGTAATCTTGAGCGGAAACACGGCGGTGGTCATCGCCTCCGAAGCCTTTCCGCTGCCCGCCGCGACGTTCGCCGAGATTCTGGCGACCAGCGATCTGCCGGGCGGGGCAGTGAACATCCTGACCGGGAGACGCGCCGATCTTATCCCGCATATCGCAGCGCACTTGGACGTGAACGCTATTGTGGATGGCACGGGTGATGCCACGTCGAGCATGAAACTGCAGGAGGGTGTGGCCATTAATCTGAAGCGTTACTCAAAACATGCTCTGGCACCCACAGACTGGTTTACTGCGAAAGCTGAAGACCCGTATTGGATTCTCGAGGCAGTCGAATATAAAACCGCCTGGCATCCCATCGGGCTTTGACTTGGATCCCCTGTTGGCTGACCGCGTGCATTGTTCATGCGAAACCAAATCAGCTTGCTGCAATGAGCGCCGCAAACATCAAGTTCGGCACCGATGGCTGGCGCGCGGTCATTGCGGACGATTTTACGTTTGCGAACGTCTCGAGGGTGGCCCAGGCCACGGCGAACTTTTGGAAATCGGAAACCAAAAAACGGAAGTCGGAAAATCATGGTCGCGCGCTAAAAGTTGTCGTTGGCTATGACCGTCGGTTTTTGTCCGACCGATTTGCCCGAATCACCGCCGAAGTTTTTGCCGGTAACGGTTTTCAAGTCATCCTCACGCCGGAACCCACGCCCACTCCGTGCGTTTCCTTTGCCGTCAGACATCTCGGGGCGGTTGGCGGCGTCATGATCACGGCCAGTCACAATCCGCCCATATTTAACGGTTTCAAGCTTAAGTCACATTTCGGTGGTTCCAGTAGCCCGGCCACTTGCCTGGCGATCGAAAGGTTTTTGGATGCAAATCCGCCACGCAGCAGCCTGAAGACTTCAAAATCCAGGATCGTCCTCAAAGATATCCGCCCCGCACATTTTCAAGCCATCAAACGGCTCGTTGATTTTGATCTTATTGCGCGGTCGAGGCTGCGCGTGGCGCATGATGCATTATTCGGGGTTGGCGCCGGCGCTTTTGAAACACTTCTAGCTGGAACTTCCTGCGCGGTCACGACTCTCAACGGCGCACACGATGTTCTGTTTGGGGGCATTTGTCCGGAACCACTGGCGAAAAATTACGCGCTCGGCGGTGCGCAATTGCGGCGTAATCCGCACGCCATCTGCCTCGTCACCGACGGCGATTCCGACCGGATTGGCGCGATGGACGGGCGCGGCGGGCCGATGACCAATCAACAAGTCATCGCTTTGCTGCTGCATCATTTGGTCCGCAATCGCGGTAGCCGCGGGGTCGTGACGAAAACCTTCAACACGACCGCGATGGTCGACAAAATGTGCACC
>Ga0302274_10001007_pt1 | contig 27780 bp, 26 predicted proteins | sample III_Bog_N2_1_FD_198755 | JGI IMG/M metagenome (GOLD analysis project Ga0302274, IMG submission 198755) | Peat permafrost microbial communities from Stordalen Mire near Abisko, Sweden - III_Bog_N2_1 | ecosystem: Environmental > Terrestrial > Soil > Wetlands > Peat | place: Sweden: Abisko...
ACAGAGAAATCCGTATCTCCACCGCGACATCCTGCAACCGCTGCGAAGCAGCGCGCGGGCCAAAGGAGATTCATTTACACTTGGATGCCCCCGACCGCTTGATGCCGTCAGAGAATCGCAAGAACCTCTCATAGCGCCAGGAGGACAGTGGAATGGTAGAATATCCTATAAAGGGATTGATTGTAAGAATTTGTGCAGGAACTTGATATAAGGGGGGAGACAAACCTTCTCCATCTCTATGGGAATCGCTCCATAGACCTTCTTGCCCAATCACTTCTTGTCCAATTCCCGCATCGCAGCTTTTTTCAACAGCTCCTAGACATCACGTGAGGAAGATACATGACGAAATCCGCATTGATTACCGGCATTACGGGTCAGGATGGATCCTATCTGGCCGAGTTGCTGCTCTCCAAGGGGTATAAGGTTTTCGGTCTCGTACGACGCAGCAGCACCATTAACGTCGAGCGGATAGCCCACATTGAGAAAGATATTACTCTGGTGTCGGGAGATTTGTTGGATCAGAACTCTATGGCCAACGCGATACGGCAGAGCCAGCCGGACGAGGTCTACAATCTTGGGGCGCAGTCGTTCGTGGCTACTTCGTGGGACCAGCCCGAGCTGACAGGCCAGTTCACTGCTCTGGGGGTCACGCGCCTCCTTGAGGCCATCAAGACGGAAAATCCGAAGATTCGTTTCTATCAGGCATCCTCCAGCGAAATGTTCGGATCGACCCCGCCGCCGCAGAACGAGAAGACCCTTTTCCATCCCAGAAGTCCTTATGGCGTTTCCAAGCTTTACGGACATTTCGCGACGATCAACTATCGCGAAAGCTACGGCATGTTTGCCTGCGCCGGCATTTTATTCAACCACGAATCGCCGCGCAGGGGGCTGGAGTTTGTGACCCGCAAGGTGTCCAACGCCGTGGCGCAGATCAAGCTGGGCTTGCTAGACAAGATGACGATCGGCAACCTCGATGCCAAGCGTGATTGGGGATTTGCTGGTGATTATGTGCGCGCCATGTGGCTGATCCTGCAGCAAGATCAGCCGGAAGAGTACGTGATTGCAACGGGCATCAGCAAATCGGTACGGGAGTTGGTTGACGTCGCTTTCAAGGCTGTGGACCTGGATTACCACGATTATGTGACCGTCGATTCGTCCCTACTGCGTCCTGCCGAGGTCGATTACTTGTGCGGCGATTCGAGCTATGCGAGGGGAAAGCTTGGCTGGAAGCCGGATGTTGCCTTTGAGCAACTGATAAACATGATGGTGGAAGCGGATTTGCACCGCAACCGGCGGCACATGATTGCATCCAACGCGGACCTGAGCTAGATGGAGCGTTACCAGTGAGAGCTTTTGTCACAGGTTTGACGGGGTTTGTCGGACCGCACCTTGCTCAGATGTTGGTAGGCAAGGGATTTGAAGTTGTTGGTCTCGGGTTTCAAAGTGAAATTACAGGTCCAGCGCAGAGTCTTCCGAAGGGGGCCTCAGCTGTCAATGTCGATATTCGCGATTACGCGGGCCTGCGGCAGACACTCAAGGACGCACAACCGGATCAGGTCTACCATCTCGCAGCCATTTCCAACGTGGTTACGAGCTTCAAGAATCCCCGGTTGACATACGATGTCAACGTCGGCGGCACATTGAACCTCTTCGAAGCGCTGCGCGAGCTTGATATCAGGCCTCGAATCGTTCACGTCAGCACAGCTCACGTCTATCGCTCGATTGAGACGGAAGCAGGGCTTGATGAAGATTCCCCGGTGCGCCTGCTGACTCCGTATGCAACCAGCAAATTCATGTGTGAAGCTCTGGCGACCCAATATGTCGAGGCCTTCGGTTTTCAGATAATGACCGTCCGCCCCTTCAATCATGTCGGCCCCGGGCAGCCGGCGGGATTTGTCTGCGCGGATTTCGCGCGGCAAATCGCGGCGATCAAACTAGGGCAGGCGGAGCCTGTCCTGCATGTCGGCAACCTTGCGCCTGTCCGGGATTTCACGGATGTGCGCGACACCGTCGAGGCCTACTGGATGGTGGCTGCGCAGGGCGTACCCGGCGAGGTCTACAACGTCGGTTCGCATCGTCCCATCAGCATGAAGGAGATCGTCTCCATGCTCTGCAATCTTGCCGGCGTCAAGGTCCGCATCGAAGTGGACCCGGAGAAGTTCCGTCCCATCGAAACGTTGCGCCTCTTTGGCAATTCCTCCAAGGTCCGCGCCCTCGGCTGGAAACCGCGCATCGAGCTGGAACAGACCTTGAAGGACATTCTCGATTGGTGGCTGGCGGCTTTGGCAGAAGGCAAGAACTAGAGTATTTCTTTGCGACTTCGAGTGATGCCGCAAAGAACGAACATCCTAATGCGGTTCTGCCGCTGCATTCTATGTGCACCGGCAGAATCGGCGCTCGTTAATGAGTGAATCAGCGCCGCTTCTGCCGCTCGAGAAGCACCTCTTCATACAACTTCATCGTTCTTTCAATCATCAACCCGGGGGCAAATTCTCGATGGGCCCGGATCCTGCCGGCCTCGCCCATTCTCTTCCGCAATGCCGCATCCTCCAATAGCCTGTTGATAGCCTGCGCAAGAGAGTCTGCATCCTCAGGCGGAACCGTGATGCCCGTGATTCCATCGAGTGACACCTCGGGAACCCCCGAGTCCAGGTCTGTATTGATTACAGGTATACCTGCGGCCATAGCCTCCAACTGAACCAGGCCAAACGCCTCCGCACGCGAAATGGAGGGCAAAACAAAGACCGAGCTCGCCCGGTAGTACTTCTGCAAATCGTCCACTCTGCCAAGAAACTTGACCTTGTGGCTCACTCCAAAGTCCTGTGCTGCATGCTTCAGAGCGGCATCCAGCGGGCCAGTTCCCACCAGCAGGAGCGTTGCGTCAACCATCCGCATTGCCTCCACTAAGTAGCGGAAGCCCTTGTAACCGACCAGTCTCCCCACCGCTAGAACCAGCCGTGGACCGTACTGCCGCACGATCTTGGCGCTTTCAGCCTCAACGTTCTCGTGCTCTTTTTCTATGTTGATCCCCATGGGAATGACCCTGCACTTTGCCTTGAATGGCGCCAATTCCTCGGAGCTGTCGAGATAGCGCTGTGAGGCAACAATGATCCGGTCAGCCCGCCTCATCATCGCGTTCACAAACGGATCGCAGAGTCTTTTCAGAACCTTGCGGCCGAGAGTGTCACTTTGATGCATGATGACCAAAGGCCCGCGGTACCGCGCCGCGACAATCGCAAATGCCGCCGCCGGATTGGGCACATGCACATGCACCAGCGCCGGCTTCACCTTCATCAGTTCCCAGGGAAGTGTCAGAGTGACCGGCATCGACGCCAGCACCCCTAAGGTCGACACTCGGGTTATAATTGCTCCGTCGAGGTGGTCGACGCTACCGCGGATCGAGTCCCCTGCAACAATCACCCGAACATCTTCCGAACCGCTCAGACCCGAGACAAGATTTTGGAGATGCGTTTCCATTCCCCCCATGTGCGGAGGGTAATACTTTCCAATTTGCACTACTATTCTCTTCATTTTCTACACCACTACGATGTGAGTATACTGATCTCGGATAAGCATACTGATCTTAAAAAGGAATCTCAAATGGCTTCTTCAAACTCCAAGTAATTTGAGCAGTTGCTTGTCTATCAGTTGCGCAAACCATCGCTCAACCATGTTGAGCTAACTAGCAGAAATCGGGGTGAAGTGCAGATGAAACCGTGGCCTTTTCACGAGCCAGGCTTGAATCAACTTCGTCTTGTGGGTTTCGTAATTATACAGGACCAAGTACACATCGATTTCTGCAGACATCCTTTGTCCAAAAATATCCCTTCTGGTCGGCGGCGTCAAGTAATGCTCTCTCCTAATACAAGATGACCCTGAAAAGGCAGTCAGGCCGGGTAGTGAATATCCGCAGGGATCGAGCAGAAGAGTTGAGTTTGGAAGCGATTGGTCGGTTTGTCTTGGCCAGCGAGGAGATCCGGCTTGAAGCCCAAGACCGCCAGCAGCTCTAGGACTGGGTGGAGCAGGTGCTGGTAGAAAACTGTGCGAGCTATCGGGACCACGCCACAATCCGACCCTTGAGTCTTCGTACGCCATCTACCAAGAGTGAAATTACTAGGTGTAACCGCACCCTAATCTGTCTTCTTCGAGGCAATGTATAGCTGGCATTCGCTGAATGCCGCCTGTATTGAAACAGAGGGAAATTCAAGTAGAGTGTCTTACGCCCTGAGATTGTAGTTCTTACGCCAATCCATTCATCATGTAGCACATCGAAACCATGTGGAAATGGGAAGATGTTTAAAAAGATCTCACGTCGAATCGTCATTCCGCAACCTTGATATCGAAAATGGACTAGGTTACCGAATAGGCTCGTCGTGAATCTTGACCGCGTCGCGTAATAGGAATCCGCCAGACGCTGGCCATCTTCGTCGATGAGAGATGAGTCAGACTGAATTACCATGATCTCGGGATTGTCGGCAAAGGCTTCGAGTATGGTGGCTACCTTCTGCGGCTCCCATACATCATCTTGGTCGCTTAAGAATAGAATATCGCCAGAAGAATTTAGAAGCGCTTTCTCAAAGCTGGCCAAGACGCCACTGTTGTTGTCATTGGCAAGCAATCGAATGCGCGAATCACAGGTTGCGGCGACCAGTTCTCGGGTTTTATCCGTTGAAGCATCGTCGACTATCACTACCTCGTCGGTATCTGTCAATTGGGCAAGAATCGACCTCAATTGATCTTCGATGTATCGCTCGCCATTATAGGTCGCCATACAAACTGAGATCCTCGGGCGAAACGATAAAGGACATTGAGGCACACTTTCCCCTTCGCGCGAAACAATAAATGAATTTGACATAGCTTTGTTTCGCATTTTACTCTACCATCGGGTTGATTGGCTAAACAAGACAGTGTGATATGGAATCCACGAACTCGCCGCATAGGAAGAAACTCCGAACCATAGAAAGAAGATCCCATACGTTGTTGCAACTAAAGTCATCATGACAATATCGCGAATGAGAGGTTTCGAAAAGCTAATTGCCCTACCTAATCCTGCCAAATAGACAAAAAACAGGTAAAGACAGATGCGGTCAGCAAGAGTGGAGGCCACGATTGCAACCGGCACAAGGCAAACAACTACAACTGAAGCGCTCTCAAGCAACCTGAACATGTCCGGGTAACTTTGCCAGCGTTTTCGCTGGATATATATTATCCCAACTCCCATCAATAACATGCTGATTCTCAACCACACTCCACCTGAATGAAGATCCTCTGTGTTCTGAACATAAAGAGAAAAGTAATTAGAGAGCAATACTCTCACCAATACAAATGCACACATTAGAGCACAGGGAATGATTATCAGAGCGCGCCGGCGATTCTTCATTGCTATGAGTAAAAAAAGAAAGACGGCAGAATAGTGAAATCCAATTGCAAAACATATAGCAGCGTAACACTTCTTTCGCCTTCCGCGAACCCAATACCCTAAAGCAGCGTACCCAATTCCTATCGCGACCGCTTGTCGCGTATACCCCATGCCCACGGCAAAGAGAAGATATGGCGTCGAAAGGAATAGGACAAGGCATGCATCTAGGTCCACCAAATAGGAGAAACTCACAAGTCCATACAGCATGAGAAAGGCGCATACAAGATTGACAAGGTGTACATCCCCTCCTGCCAGATGTGCTAAGTAATTCAATGCGCCATAACACGGTTCAATCTGGACAGTGACGATGAACTCTCGCAACTGAATATTGCTGAAGAAATCATATATATTATCATATGTCCCCCAGTCCGCTCCCACCTGATCACGGAGACCTATGAATCCAGTTAACAAAATGACGGCGGCAGACGTAAGCGCAATGCGAATCCAGTATTGTCTGCCAGATAGGGACAGCGACAATAAGCAAAGCAAACCGACAGCAGAGAGAATAACCGCATAAATCCACATTGGAGAGCCTTCTTCTGCACTTCAGTTAAGTAGGACAAGCATTGTATCACCGATATCTCCGTCCTACTAGGAGTTGAATGTCCTCATTGCCTGACGCCAATTATCGACACGCATTGCCTTGGGCTGAAAGAGCCGTCTCTTAAAGCAACTCCAGGTGAGGGCCCGAAGGACCAAATCTTCCCGCCTTATGATTTGTTTCAATAGGCGGCCCAAAACCCTGAACGTAAGGACCAAGCCTTCCACACGACTTCTGTAAACGTCGTAGAAGGCCGTTTCGGCGGAAAGGAAATTATCAAACCTAGCTGCTGTCATACGGTTCTTTCGGTCTAAGAGCGATAACTCATGACTTATGGTCAGATTACCGTCTACATAAATCCGTCTTCCTGAACGGTAAATACTGTGACATACCCAGTAATCCAAGTAGTCCAGCCAAAAGAGGGGATTGAATCCTCCGATATCGCGCACAGCAGAAACTCGCCAAGCCGTTGCTGAGTTGATAACTGCGGTTTCTTTCCGGGAAAGGCCCTGATAACCTTTCGGAAATCTTTTTGAAAGCCCGTAGAACAAGATATGAGGTGAAATTACGACTCCCTTATCTGCAATGCAAGGAGCGATAGCTGCGGTCCGATCATCGCTGTGCAACTGTCGTACAAGTTCAAAAAGCTTGCTTAGATACTCCTGATGTATCTCGGTATCCTGATCTAACGTGAGCAGCCATTCGAACCCCTCCTCCTCCGCCCTACGCAATGCATAATTGTAGGCTGATGCAAGACCCCCATTTTCAGCCGAGGCATGATATTCGAAACAATTCCCCAGAAAACCCGGAGTGTGCGCGTTGGGAGTATTGTCATAAATCAGGACCTTGAACTTGGCGCGCTCTATTGACGTGAGGGCTGCCGCCGATGTTAGCAGAGTTCGAACTGTCGGTGAAACCTCTGGCGACATCCCGTAAAGAACGACTATTGCCAGAATGGACATATCGGATTGAATCCGCTCGCGACCAGGCGCCGAATCACCCATAACTTCTAAGTTTTTCAATTCTTCACTAAGCATAGGCTCCATTCTTGCGCAGCGGCTTCCATACCTGCAAGCATCATTCACATATTAACTGACTATTGGGCAGAGGTTCTGCGTTTTTCTAGAATCCAATGCCGTATATTCACCCGAACACAATCCTAATGGACTGCTCAATGCCGATCTCATAAAACACGTCACGGCCGCGGTTCCGGCGAAAACACGAGTAAAACTCGTCACGACCACATCCAACGTACTGCCCAGCATCCAGAAACAGCCTGCAGGGCAGAACACTACTTCCTGCACCCGGACGGGAGATTTGCCGCTTAGTCGCATTCCATTCTAGCCGCATCAATAAGCACATCATTCGGAAGTCTTGGAATTCATGGACGGTTTCAAGGAAAGTGTCCGCTTGAGATAAAGAACTTTCGCATGAATCAAAGGCGCCGATTTCAGGCTCTCGAAGGCCGCAGAGAAGAGTACAAAGAAAATAGCTGCCAGAAAACCTGCGATGGTGGTGGCAATGACGATGATGCCTCGCTTCGGGTAGGAGCGTTTGTCTGGTGGAACAGCAGGATCGACAACCTGAATAAGCGCACCCTGCTTGGCTTCGTCGAGCTTTGCGACCTCGAACTGATGCGCAAGGATGTCGAAAATCGTTTCGTTGTACTTGACGTCCCGCAGCTTTCGAATATATTCGAGGCTTGCCTCGGGCACCTGGCCTTTGGGGACGATCAGCCCTCCGCTGGCGCTGTCCTCCGAGCCTCCCAGCTTTGCCAACTGGGCACGCATGCTCTCCAGTTCCTGCTCCGCTTGCACTACCTGAGAGTTCTCGCCGGTGGCGTACGTGCGCATTCCCTGAATCTGCACTTCCTTTGCAGCAACTTGTGCGCGCAGAGATGCTGCCGATTCGATCAGGGAGCGCGCCTGGCTATCGAGTTGAATCACTCCCGTCTTCTGCTCGGTCTGTTTCATGGCCTCTTCTGCATTGGCCAGATTATCCTTTGCCTGCTCCAACTGTTGCTCGAAGAAGAGTCTGCGCTGCGAGGCCTCGGTGATAGCGAGATGCTGAGACTGAAGTCGAAACTGATCGACATAACCATTGGCAAGATCCGCGGCGCGGCGCGGATCGCGATCCTGAACTGAGATATGAATCATGCCGTCTTTTGCGCTCCCGTCCACTGTCGCAGAACCCTCGAAAGCACTGCGCGCGTCGGAAGAAAGCTTCGCGTGGTACTCCTGCATCAGGCTGAAATGCTGGACCATGGCGTCTTCGACGGTGCGGCTCTTGAACATGGCGACGTACATGTCGTTTGGATTCTTGAGGCCGAGGCTGCCTCCGGCCAGCGCGGCCATGCCGCCAAGATTTCCGAGCTGGGAGGCGAGTGCCGAGCCCATCGAGGAACCCTGCTGCGGTGGCAGCAAAGTCACCGTGGCGGTGTAGCGTGGAGGAAGGAGCAGCGAGACAATAATCGCGCCAATTGCGAAGAGTCCCGTAACCCCGAGAATGATACGTTTCCGCTCGGCGAGAACGATCAGCAGGTCGAGCAGAGAGATCTCATCGTCCCCTTTAACAGGCGCGGCAGCGGGCGGGACTACTGAGGAGTCGGCGTGCTCTGGCAGTTCGGGAGACGAGAGATCTGAAGGCATCTAATCCTGCTGGACTTCGGATTTGATTCCATTTCCGCCCTAATTTTATAGGATGAAACCTGGTGCTTTCAAGCTCCAAGTGCAACAAAGTTGATTGTAGCTGACCAGTGTTTTTTGAAATCGAAAGCTTCTCTTGGTAGGAACAGTTCCGATGGAGCTTTCCAGCCCAGCGACTTCCTTGGCCTAGCGTTGAAATTGGCGGCGAGGTCGTCGAGGTCATCTTGGGAGTAACCGCTGAGGTCTTCTCTCTTGGGCAGATATTGGCGCAGCAAGCCATTGATTTTTTCATTGATGCCGCGCTTCCAGGGACTATGTGGATGGGCGAAGCAGACCTTGATTCCCGTTTTTTCTGACAAGTCTTGATGACGTGCTATATCGCGTCCCTGTTCATAGATCATGGAGCGACACATCTCGGCGTCGGAGCGATTGAGCACCTGTGCAAACCCCTCTGCAGCGGTCTCAGCCTTGCCGTTTTCTAGTTTTACCAAGGTCACATAGTGCGTCCTGCGTTCAACCAGTGTGGCCACCTAGTAGCGATTCATCTTGCTTTTGATGAGGTGCCTTCCCAGCGGCCCGTGACCAACCGCTCCAGGACTTCGATGGCACGGTCTTCAATCAAGGTCATGTTGAGCATAGACTCACGCCGGTCCGTGCCAGCCGAGCGCTTCTTTCGATGCTGATGGGCGCGGTACAACAAAGTGAGGATGCGGGCGCGCAGTTGTGCCGCCTCGGTACGATAATACCAGCGACCGGCGGACGCCCGCGCCGCGCTAACTTAGGCTCAGGTTGCCAGCCCTTGCGCACCATCTCGCAGGTGACGGTCGAGCGCGCCCGTTGGAGTCCGGCCGCTATAGCCGCCGGACTCCAACGCAACACCAACTGCGTCTGAATCAACGCACGTTCCACGAAAGACACCTGCTTATACGATTTTCCCATTAAACATTTTCCTTTTCGGAGTTGTTGCACTTGGAGTTTGAGCGCCGTCGTCGTGCTGACGACTCTGATTATCTTCCAATACAAGATGAGTCGTTCATGACGGTGCCGGTCACAAAGGGGAATGAAAGTGATGGCGGCCCGGAGTAGCGTGGATTTGGCTGCCTCAGGGCGAAGGCCGCTTTAGGCAGCGGTGCCGATCAGCCCGCAGATGAGTCTGGCCTGGAAGCCTGGGAGAACAAGGAATTGTCGCCGCTGTCGAGCCAGTAAGCACGCAGAGGAGACTCTCACGAGAGAAGGCCTCCGCCAGAGGCGGTCCAGGAGGTAGAGCCACGCAAGTAGTCTGTGCATGTTTTGCTGGACGGGATATACGCCAGAAGACAGTGAGCGCCTGCGTGCAGGTCTGTGAGCCGGACGGTAAGAAGCGTAAACAGGTTCGGGTCTTCGCCAGCCTCACGGGCGATCTGTTGGGACTGGCCGACTGGTTGCATGAGCAAAGCGTTACCCATGTGGCGATGGAACCTATCGGCGTATATTGGGGGCCGGTATATGCAGTGCTGGAGGACAGTCAGAGCGTGAGCGTCCGACCCGCGAAAGCCGAATCAGAAGATCACGTCTGGCGCCGATACGCTGTGTCAAGACGAAAAGTCTATCCAGGATCAGCGGAATCGCGCGGTGGCGCCGCACATCAGCGAGTACAAGAGAGGCCTCAACAATTCGGCAAGAACAGCTTGACCACCGAGGAGGGGGCCGATGAACGGCGCGCCATCGGTCAGCGTAAACGCAATCTGATCGAGCGGGTCTTCGGCTGGGGAAAGCTGGACCGCCCGTTGCGTCAAGTGAAACTGCGCAGCCTGAAGCGAGTGGATTGGATCTATCGGATGACCCTTGCAGTCTACAATCTGGTGCGGATCCGCAGACTGATTGCGACTGAAGTTCCGGCCAGTTACTACCGAAGTGTGCCTGGAGGCCGGTAAAACGGCCCCCAGGGGCAAATCGAAGACAAACAATCGCGGCTGAAAACCGTAAGAATTACAAGCAGACGTCGAAGATTTCCACTCTCTTGGGAAGATCAGCAGGAAAAAAGACGTTTCCCCGCAGCCTGTTGAAGCCGCTTGCCAAGCTGCGTCCCTTTCGACGATACGGTGCGCCACAGTTCGCCCGGCAATTTGCACTTCCCATAGACCGAAATGGGTGAGAATGATAAAAGGAACCAAGTGTCAATTTCGATTCCACCATGACCGGATTCCATCAGTCCTTGTTTTGCCAGTTACAACACCATGTTATTCTTGTGGCTGTGGTGCTGGATCAGCGAATCTGAACCAGGAGGAGCGTCAGTGATCATGCGCGTAGCCTATCCAAAGAGGATTGACGCTCTCGACAAGTCGGACGGAAACCTATTCCATGTATTGCAATACGTCGAGCGGGGAAAGAAACCTCGAGAAGATGCGAGACCTCGATTTGAAGGCACGGTCATTCCCGATCTGTCGGCAGGTCTCTCATCCATTGACCTGGTTCATCTAACAAATATTAACCGCCCCGTGGATACTCACAGTGCATTTCTTTCTGCGAGGGCTGCGCAAAACACAATCATATTTTCCTTTATTCATCATTCCTACCGTGAAGTTGAACGATATGAGCGGGCTGGCGGAGACGGAGTCGTGGGTCAAATATCGGATTTGCTCGGTTTCACGGCATTGGAGTATCTGAGATGCAGCGTTCGAGGCAGGAGCAACTCAGGACTTCTAACTCCTATGCTGAAAAGCATGTCAGTGGACATGAAGACATCGCAACATACTATTGTGAAAGGTGCAAATAGGATTCTGGTTCTTTCTGAAGACAAAATAGGCATACTGTACGGCTTCGGGGAAGTTCCGGACAACAAGTGTATCTGTCTTAGAAACGGACCCGAGGACCGTAGCGGCACATACATCGACCGAAAGATCGATGTATGTGTGGTAGGACTTATCGAGGCTAGAAAGTATCAGATCGCCGTGCTCGATGCATTGAATCGCCGGGGCATATCTGGCGTGTTTGTTGGGGCGGAAGATCCCAACCAAAAAGCGTATTGCCACTGTTTCAAGAAAATGATCGCAGATTCCCCGAGCACATATTTGGGTGGTATTTCCCGCGAAGAGGCGCTGCAAATCATACGAAGGTTTATAGTGCATGTCTCGAACAGTTGGTTCGAAGCACTTTTGCCGGCTGACTTGGAAGCTTATTGTGTCGGATGCGGAGTTGTAGCGTCGAATTGCGGTGGCACTCGCGAGGTCCTCGGCGAACGAGCAGTGTATGTGAATCCAGAGTCGGGCGAAAGCATTGTGGACGGCATCACGCGAATGCTGGAGAAGATGTCTGGCGACATTTCAGATAGGGCAGAGGAGAGAGCTGGTAAGCCTATCTCTGAAACGTGGAAACTGGTAGGAGGCAGATTGTACGAGATTTATCGCCAAACCGTCGGGCAGTCAGGGTTTAACGGATGAAGATGACATTGAAATGCACTTTTGAGTACAGGAAAGCTATCACAATTAGCATACTATGCTGTAGCATCTGGCTGGTCTCCTGTACTTCGGCAATTGTAATAATGCCAATTCCGTATGGCGCGATCGGAAACAATCATAACTGGACAGATGAGTCCGGAGATCAGATTTGGGCGCAGGCGGGATGGATTTTGCAAGATCAAGGTAGTTTTTACTGGTATGGTCTTGATTACTCCAAATCCAAAGCCTACCCTTCGGTAAATGGTATTGTGGCCGGTTACGGGCAGATTAGACTCTATACTTCGACGGACCTTGTCAATTGGGTCAATAATGGCGTTGTGGCCGATCTATCGAGTATTCCTGGCTACCGTTCGAGTGACGGAGTTGGCCGGGTCAAGGTTGCATACAACAGCTCAACAAAGACGTACGTAATGTTCGGCGAATGGGACAATTCATCGCAAACGAGAAATACACTCATTTTTTACACAAGTACTTCTCCCTTGGGTCCTTTCACTTATCGCAATTCCGACTCGCTTCCGTGCGGCCATACGATGGGGGATCTTGGATCCGTATATTCTGACAGCGACGGCGCATTCCTGAGTCTTACTCAGGATGATCCCTCTCAGAATGGGTCAATCTGCATCGCAAAACTAGCTCCGGATTATCTGAGCATTTCCTCGATAGTTACCACGATTGTGCCCAATGGTTGTGGATCCCTGCCCAATGAAGGTGGATGCAAGGAAGCTTCAAACCTGATCAAAGTGGGTGAGAACTATGTCCTGACAGCTTCAGAAACAGCTTTTTGGCATTCAAGTCCAACATCGGTATTTACTGCTTCAAGCTTGGCTGGGCCATGGGTGCAGAGGGGGTATATTCCCACAACCCCTTCGTCGAACAATTCGTTCAACACTCAGCATAATCACATTATTCCTATCATAGGGAGTCAGGGAACATTTTATCTTTACATGGGGGATCGTTGGCTCGAATTCGGAGGAGCTACGGGAATCGGCTTTTACCAGTTCTCACCGGTTACCTTCGACAGTAGTGGTGTGCCAACGCTGCATGGAGATACGCTATGGTATCCAAATGCGTCTGCGGGCACATGGAGTCTTTCCGCATCAAAGGGGAGTTGATGCGTATTCCGATCGATGTGGGCACCTCACTGGTGTCCGGCTAAATTCGGGCGACCCGCTGTGGCCATCACATACTAGACGCGATAGAAGATAACTCTCATTTTTCGATTTGAATTCTTCGCGGCAGAGGCGAGGGCGAGTGCCGAGTGGCCGCAAGGCATGCCGATTGCCGAAAATGAGGGATGAATGCCGGACAGACTGTCTTCTCCCAACTTCTGGATTACCTGCCCTCCTACGAGTTTCAGAAGTGCGTCGAGCACTATCGTGGAGATGCGCACCATCGAGGCTTCTCCTGTCGCGACCGGTATTTGGCGATGGCCTTTGCGCAGTTGACCTACCGCGAGAGTCTTCGCGACATCGAACCTTGCCTGGGCGCTATGCGCGGCGAGTTTTACCACATAGGCTTCCGCGGGCGCCTAACACGCTCCACGCTGGGCGACGCCAACGAGGCCCACGGGCGCATCTATGCCGGCTTCGCTCTGGTGCTGGTTGCCATCGCTCGGCCGCTGTATGCCGACGACCCTCTCGGCGTGGAGTTGGTTCAGGGTCTGTATGCGTTGGATTCGACTACCATCGATCTATGCCTGTCGGTCTTCCCGTGGGCCAGGTTCCGCAAGCACAAAGGCGCAGTGAAAATGCATACGCTGCTCGACCTGCGCGGCAACATCCCACGTTCATTCGCATTACCGACGGCAAGGTGCATGACGTCAACATCCTCAACGAACTTCTGATCGAGACCGGCGCATTCTACGTGATGGATCGCGGCTACTTCGATTTCGAGCGGCTTTATGCGTTCACGCTCTCGCTGGCCCCCTTTGTGGTGAGAACCAAAGAGAACGTGCTGCTGCAGCGTCGCTATTCGCATCCGGTGGACAAGAGCACTGGCGTGCGCCCAGATCAGACCGTGGTCCTGGCTACCGCTGGTTCGGCCAGGGCGTATCCCGACGCGTTGCGCCGTGTGAGCTACTTCGACGCCGTCACCGGCAAGCGATTGGTGTTTCTGACCAATGACTTCACCCTGCCCGCGCTGACCATCGCGCAAATTCACAAGCAACATTGGCAAGTGGAGCTGTTCTTCAGATGGATCAAGCAGCATTTGCGCATCAAGCGCTTTCTGGGCACTAGCGAAAACAAGGTCAAGACCCAAATCTGGATCGCCGTCAGCATTTACGTCCTGGTGGCCATCGTCCGCAAACGACTCGGCCTGGAAGCTAGAGCGAAACCACAGTAGCCGTAGCCTTGTTAGGAGTATCCAGTGTGGCTTTTCTTGAGAAAAAAGCCACTTGGCGGGCGTGCTTCCGAGATACACCTACTGTGGTTTCGCTTTAGCCTTTACCAAATTCTACCGACTCTCAGCGTAACTCTATTCGAGAGAACGCCCATTTTACAGGCACTTCAGGCGATAAGATGCGCCTAATGACTTAGGCGGTGCTTTGACGCTTTGGCGAAAGTAATACCCGTTCACCTGCCAACCCGCCCACTTGAGGCGATTGCACCTGCGGCAGGAGCGGTCGTGTGCAAATTTGCAATCGGCCGAGTGGCGGGTAAAGACGGAAAGCAGCATGGGGCTCCCCATTTCAGAGGTGAGTTTGCCCGCACGGGAGAAGTCGGTCAAAACGGGGGCAACGTACAAATCACTTACAAAAATGCACTTCAATTTCGCCTATGGAAGATATGTCGTTAATAATAAACGACTTGTGCATGGTGGAGGCGGCGGGAGTTGAACCCGCGTCCGAAATCGCTGTCAGCCAGGAGAGTTCATGCTTTGTCCGATTCCTTTTGGTTTCGCTCCCGGCACTCAGAGCGGACAAGATGCGCCGAAAGCTAGTCCGATAATCTCGCGGTTACAACACGGACCGAGCCGCAGCCGCCAGCCTACTGTATGACGTCCGCTCACAGCCCATAGGCGAAGCCGTGGAAGACGGCAGCTTATTTAATTAAGCTGCAAGTGCCAGTTCTTGATTGGCAACTTTGTTTTTGCAGGCGATTACGGGTGCCCACCCCCCGACATGTCTCCTTAGCCGCAATCGATCCCGTCGAAACCGTGACGCCCCCATTTGTGCCATCCCTGCGACAACGACTTGTCGCCGGGAACCCCAGGTGGGTGCGAGCCGGGCCAACTGGCTCGTGCTGCTGGATTGATTTTACGCTGATTGCATCTTTGCCGCTGGCCTACTGCTTCTCCAGGTCGATGCTCTCGTACTCGCGGCGATTGACGGCGGCGCGGATCTCGGCCGGGGTCTTGCCCTGTTTGGTCATTCTGTAAGCCAGAAAGCCCTCGCGGGCGCAGGTGGAGCACTCGGTACCGTGCGCATTCTCAAAGCAACTGCGCAGGCTGGTGTGGCCCAGAGCCCGGTCGCAGCGGCAGTAGCAGGGAAGCTGGTAGAGGACGTTCCCCACTTTGGCGGCCTGCTGGTAGACATGCACCTGCCATGGATAGCGGAAGTGCTCGCCCGTCAGCTTGCTCCCGGCCAGAATCGGCGGCAGGGCGCTCACCTTGAGGGGCGCAGAGGGATGATAGGCGGGAATATCTTCCGCAGGGTTTGACCACTGTGCATAGCTGGCCACGGTCACGGCGAAAACAGCCAAGCCGAAAACCCAACGGCGCTTCATCCAATTGTTCGTCATAAGTTTCTCTTGACCTCATTTTAGACCGGACCGGAGTTGAATCGGAAGCGGGAGCGATGGCAGCCGGAGCGAAGGCAAGCGGGCGTTGGTGTTCACGCCAAAAAAAGACGGCACGAACAGTCGTGCTGTTCGTGCCGGGAGGCCAGTGACGCAAACTACCTTCCGTCTCGGAGATGGGGAATCATCCCGTCTCCTCAACCGGAATATATATACCATAGCATAGATTCGGATGAATGCAAATACAAAAATTGAAATTTATTTTTGGACCTATCCAGGCCATTTAGTTCTTCTTCATGAGATGCTGCCTGGAACCAAAAAAGCTCAATCAATTGGCTGCAACGTCGAAAAATAATCGATAAACCGTTTATTATCTTTCACATGATCCGTTTCATGGGAAGCTCCGAAGCAACCGGGGGCTGGATCAGTCCAAAGGAATTGCCGATACTTCGGTGTCCTTCAGGGGGTAACAGCTCTCTGGAGAAAGCGAAAAGCCCTCGCCCATGTTGACCGGGCACGTGCGCGAGTTCCAAATCCAGATTTCCGGATGCGATCCGGCGTGCGAATCCGCAAAGACGGACGCCAAGTCCCAAACCCGGCTGCGGGCTCCTATTTCTTCTGCCGGCTGGCGCGCAGGGCCGCGGCCCAGCCATCCTTGACGATCTGCCGTCCCCGCCCTACGGCCAATGCGTCAGGAGGCACATCTTTGGTGATGCAGGAGCCGGCTCCGATGTAAGACCCATCGCCCACCACGACCGGCGCCACCAGCGTGGAATCGCTGCCTATAAAAGCGTCCTTGCCGATGCGCGTGGCGTGCTTGTTCACTCCGTCGTAGTTGCAGGTGATGGTCCCGGCGCCGATGTTGGTTCTTTCGCCCACCTCGGTATCGCCCAGGTAGGTCAGATGATTGGCCTTGGCGCCCTTACCCAGCTTCGTCTTCTTGGTCTCGACGAAGTTGCCCACATGGGCATTTTCGCCGATTTCGCTGCCCGGACGCAGGTGCGCAAAGGGGCCGATCTTGGCTCCGTCGGCCACTGTGCTCTCGGTCAGCACCGAACTCTGCTGAACCAGCACATTGTCGCCCAGGGTGCAATTCTCGATCACGGAATAGGAGCGGATCAGGCAGCCGTCGCCGATCTTCGTCTGGCCCAGCAACTGCACAAAGGGCTCGATCACCGTGTCGGCCTCGACCTCGACCTCGGCGTCGATCATCGTGGTTTCCGGCCTGAAGATGGTGACGCCCGCGGCCATCAGGCGATTTGCGGTTGCGGCGCGCAGCGTCGCGTCCAGCGCAACCAGCTCGGCGATGGTGTTCGCGCCCAGCACTTCCGCCGCGTCTTCCGCCTGGATGGCGACCACGCGCTCGCCGCCCGCGCGCAGCAGCCCGGCTATATCGGTGAGGTAAAACTCACTGTGGGCGTTATTGTTGGTGAGCTTGTCCAGATGAGCCAGCAGCGGAGCGGTTTTGAAGGCGTAGATGCCGGAGTTGATTTCTCTCAGGCTCTGCTGCTCGGCGGTCAGGACCTTCTGTTCAATGATGGCTTCGACTTTGGGGGAATCCGGGGATTTGCGGAGAATCCGGCCGTAGCCGGTGGGTTCGGCGGGAGCGGCAGTCAGAATGGTCATGGCCGCCTGCTCGGCCTGATGAAAGTGCCAGACCCGCTCGATGGTTTCCGGGCGAATGAGGGGCACGTCGCCGGAGAGTACAAGGATATTCTTGTAGTCCGCAATCGCCTCGCGCGCACACTGAATGGCGTGGCCGGTACCGCGCTGCTCGGCCTGCTCGATAAAGCGAACGCCGGTGGAGGCCACGGCTGCACGCACCTTCTCAGCCTGGTGGCCGATCACGACGCAGATGTCGCCCGGCGCGACGATGCGGCTGGCGGCGGCGATGACGTGGGCCAGAAGCGGCTTGCCCCCGATCTGGTGAAGCACTTTGGGCAGTTGCGACTTCAGCCGCGTCCCTTTGCCCGCCGCCATGATGACTACCGCCAGCTTCCCACTCGATTTCACTTCACTACTCTTCATGAACGGACCCCCGTTGAGATTTGTAATTTTCAGCCCTGGCATCTTGCGAGGCGAAGCGTGAATCTTGTCACTTCTGCGCGGAAAGGCATGAGACTGGCGCGAGCCAAGCCTGCCGTCGCCCTTATCATTCTATGCCGTGGAGAATCGGAGATTCTCAAACCAGCATTTCTCGCAACAACTGCCATGAGACACGCGGGCTAGACCGGATTCGGGTTGACTCTCTACAGTCGAGATTGAGATCTGTGCTCTCCCACCCTTTCCGCGATGATGCTGCGGAAAGGATGGGGCACCCATCGTTGGTACATCTTTAAGTTGTTAGAGACCTAGTAATCCAGCGGAATGGCGTTCAACTGCTCGATGGAGAAGACCGGCCCATCCTTGCAAACGTAAGCTGGACCGGCATTGCAGCGCCCGCACTTGCCCACGCCGCACTTCATGCGATTCTCCAGGCTGGTATAAACATTGCCCGCCGGGACGCCCATCGCGGTGAGCAGTTTCATTGTCACTTTAATCATGATCGGCGGACCGATGACAAGCACGATTGAGTTTGCGCCGGCGGCGATTTTGGCGCGCTCAAAAACCGATGGCACAAATCCGACCTCGCCTTTCCAGTCCGGCGTTTCGCCGCCTGGATCGACGCACTGCACAATGCGTGTGCGCTCGCGCCTAGCCCACTCATCGAGTTCGTCTTTGAAAACCAGGTCACCAGTCGTGCGCGCGCCGTAGACAACACTGATATTGCCGAATTCCTGGCGGTTTTCGAGCGCCTTCCAGACGGCGCAGCGAATGGGCGGCATGGCGATGCCGCCGCCGAGGAAGATCAGGTCCTTGCCGCGCCATTCCTCCATCGGATAGCCGTTTCCGTAGGGGCCGCGAAAGCCCATCGTGTCGCCCGGCTCCAGCCGCCACAGGCCTTCGGTCACGCGTCCCACGCGCCGGAAGCAGAACTCAATGTGGTCTTTCCAGTTCGAGCTCGAACAGATATTGAAGGTCGATTCGCCGTAGCCGAAGGCCGAAAAAATGCCAAATTGTCCCACGCGAAATGAGAATTGCTTTGCGCGATCGGGGTCGCGGAAGCGCAGCTTTACCAGCTTCACGTCGCTGGTTTGCTGCTGCGTTTCGACGACTTCCATCAGGTCGGGCTGGTAGATATTATCCATGGCTGATCTCGGTGGCGATGCCTAAAATGCCCAGGCCGGCCGGGCAATTGCGCGTGCAAGCGCCGCAACCCGTGCATAGCGTCTCGCCGAATTTTTCGGGATAAATGCGGAACTTATGGTAGACGCGCTGGCGCTGCCGGTTAAATTGCGAAGCGCGCGGATTGTGCCCGCTGGCGTGCTGCGTGAAGAGCGAAAACTGGCAGGAATCCCAGTTGCGCGCTCGCTCGCCGCCTGCCGCGTTGCCTTCGTCCACAATGTCGAAGCAGTGGCACGTAGGGCAGTTGTATGCGCAGACGCCGCAGCCGAGGCAGGCCAGCGCGTGTTCTTTCCAGAAGGGATCCTCGAAGTGATCGCGCGCAAAGGCTTCCACCTTGGCAGCGTCAATCTTCTTCTCCGGTCCGGCGTGCGCTGGCGCTGTTTTATCGGATTGCTCTGTTTTGCCCGCAAACAGAGCCTTGCCTTTTTCCGTCAGGCAGCGCACTTCGTAACTGCCGTCGCCAAAAGGAACCAGCAGCGCGTCCGAACCGCTCTCCGCCGTTGGAGCCAGACCGACGCTGGTGCAGAAGCAGGCGTCATCGTGCGTGGCGCAAGCGATGGTCACGATCGTCGCGGCCGCCCGGCGCGCGTTGTACTGCGAATCCTTGTAGTCCCAATTGAAGACGTGATCGAGAATCGGCAGCGCCGCCGCATCGCACGGACGCCCGCCCAGAATCACCTGCTCCGGCAGGGCTTCCGCGGTTTCCGTCAGCCGCACATCGTTGCCCTCGATCTTGTATCCGTAGAGTTTTTCGTGCTTCGGGAAAAAGAATTCCTTGATCGAGTTCACCGGACGCGCTTCCGAGTCGAGCAGCAACTCTTCCGGCTTTTTCAGATACGAATACAGCACGCGATTCCAACTTACCTGCCTGGGGCCGGCAACACATTTCCCCGCCGCCAGCCACTCGCTGACGCACGCGCGCAGAGCGTCCTGGGCAATGATTTCGCTCATTGGATGAACGCCTCCTCGTCCTTCGCCGAATACGAGCCAATCAAGGACGTTGCCGCAGGCTCCATGCCCGCCTTGTACTCGAAGTTCTTTTCCGCGGCGCGCTCCAGCGTCAGATTCAGCGCCCACAGATCAATGCCTGCCGGGCAAACCCTGGAGCACTCGCCGCATCCCACGCAGCGCCCCGCCTGATGAAAAGCCCTGGCAATCTGCCAGGCGAAATTTCCCTCGCGCGTCGCCGAGGGGCTGATTTCCTGGGGCAGATTTTTGTCCACAATGCACTGCTCGCAATAGCACATCGGGCAAACCTGCCGGCACGCGTAGCAGCGCTGGCAGCGGTCGAACTGCTCGGCCCAGAAACCCATGCGCTCTTCGGGCGGCATCGCCATCAGAACGTCCAGCGCGGCGTAGTGGTCGATTTGCTCTGCTGGTTTTGCCTCGCCAATCACTTCGTCGGCGAAACGCGGCTGGCGCACCGTGCAGCCCGCGCACTTGGGAAGGCCAAGGCCTTCGCAGGCCATGCCGATAACGTGCAGGTTCTCGCGCTCGATCTGCGATTCCTGCTCCAGCACCATCAGCGCGCGCTCGTCGCATCCCTTCACCACAATCGCGGCTTTGCCGAGCGTTTTGATTTCCTTTCGTTTCAAATATGCGGTCAGATTCGTCAGGCAGTTCCGGTTCCAAACCAGCTTGTCCGCGTCCTCAGCTTTGCTCACGAAGATCGGCCCGCGTTCGCCGTATCCGATGACCACCTGCACCGTGCCTTCGCTCAGCAGTTTGCGCGCGGTCTGGCGAAGCTCTTTTTCCGTGCTGAAGTCGCCCAGCGGCAACACCGTTTCCGGAAATTTGGGGTACGCAGCCGGCTTGCCCTCGTAGAGTTTGTAAGGACCGAGATTGCGCGTCTCTTCTGTGATCCCGGTAATGACCTGCTGGAACTTGTGCCCCTCCGCGCCCGAGATCCACGAGAAGTGAATCCGCCGCATGTCGAAGCCCAGCAGATCCAGAAGTTCGCGGAAGAGCATCCAGCGGCGGCGCGCGTGATAGTTGCCGCTGGTGTAGTGGCAGTCACCGGGATGGCAGCCCGAAACCAGCACGGCATCGGCCTTCATCTCAAAGGCCTTGATCAACAGGTTGAAGTCGATGCGCCCCGTGCAGGGCAGCCGCACAATGCGCACGTTCGCCGGATACTCCAGCCGCGACGTTCCCGCCAGGTCCGCGCCCAGATAGGTGCACCAGTTGCAGACGAAAGCGATAATCTTCGGCTCGAAAGCTGCGTTCTCGCTCATATCAGGCTCTCGATCATGGCGTAGGTTTCCTGCTCCGTAAATCCTTCAATGTCGGCGTTCTTCGACGGGCAAATCGAAACGCATGTGCCGCAGCCCATGCAAAGGCCAGCGTTCACGCGCGCCGTGCGTTTCACCAGTTCTCCCTTGCGGTTGCGGACCTCGGCTTTTTCAATGGCGTGATACGGGCAGGCCTCGAAGCAGCGGAAGCACGCCGCGCAGGTTTTTTCGTTAATGCGCGCGATCTCCGGTTCGCGCGTCAGCTCCGCGGCCGACAGCGTGATTTGCACCTTGCTGGCCGCGGCCGATGCCTGCGCCACCGATTCGGGAATGTCCTTGGGAGCCTGCGCCGCGCCGCAGATGTAAACTCCCGCCGTGTTTGTCTCGACGGGCCGCAGCTTCGGGTGACTCTCCATCAGGAATCCAAACTGGTCGCAGCCGACATTCAGCTTCTGCGCCAACTCCGTCACGCCATCCGCCGGACGCATGGCCGCCGCCAGAACCACCAGGTCGGCCTCAACTGTCACAGGCGTGCCAGCCAGCGTATCCGCGCCGCGCACAATCAGCTTGCCGTTCTGCTCGGTAATTTTTGAAACGCGGCCGCGATAATACTTCGCGCCGTCCTGCTCGATGGCCCGGCGCACAAACTCGTCGTAGTTCTTGCCGGCCGAACGAATATCCATATAGAAGACATGCGCCTGTCCGTCATGCACTTTGTGCTTGTAGAGCATGGTGTGCTTGGCCGTGTACATGCAGCAGATCTTCGAGCAGTAGGTCAGCCCCTTGGCGTTGTCGCGCGAGCCGACGCAACTGATAAAGACGACGTTCTTCGGCGTCTTGCCGTCGGAGGGCCGCTTCACCTCGCCATTGGTCGGCCCGGAAGCGGAGAGAAGCCGCTCGAATTGCAGCGAGTCGATCACGTCCTTATACATTCCGTAGCCGTACTCGCCGTAGCCGGCGATTTTGCCGTCCTGCTTGCCGATGCTGTAGAGCTTGTAGCCGGTGGCCAGCACCACGGCGCCGACCTTCTCTTTCACCAGCTTGTCTTCATCCTTATAGTTGATCGCTCCCGCCGCGCACTTCTTGGCGCAGACGCCGCACTTGCCGCGGGTCAGCATCGCGCACACGTTTTTATCAATAACGGGCCGCGCCGGCACCGCTTGCGGAAACGGCATGTAAATCGCCGACCGCGTGCCCATGCCAAAATCGAATTCGCTCTTGTTCTTCTTCAGCGGACAGGCCTTCGAGCACTCGCCGCAGCCGGTGCACTTGGTAATGTCGACATAGCGCGCCTTTTGCCGGATGGTAACTTCGAAGTTCCCGACAAAGCCATCGACCGCTTCCACTTCCGAATACGTGTAGAGCTTGATGCGCGGATGCTGGCCCACATCCACCATGCGCGGCGTCAGAATGCACTGCGAACAATCCAGCGTCGGGAAGGTCTCGGAAAGCCCCGCCATCTTGCCGCCGATCGAGGGCTCGCGCTCCACCATCACCACTTCGTATCCGGCGTCGGCAATGTCCAGCGCCGCCTGAATGCCGGCCACGCCGCCGCCAACAACCATCGCCCGCCGCGTCACCGGAACCTTGATCGGTTGCAAGGCGTGGTTGTTCTTCACCTTCGCCACGGCCATCCGGATCAGCTCGATGGCCTTCTCCGTAGCCTCGTCGCGGTCGGAATGCACCCATGAGCATTGTTCGCGGATGTTGGCCACTTCCAGCAGATACGGATTCAGTCCCGCGGTCTGCGCGGCCTTGCGAAAGGTTTTCAGGTGCATGTGCGGCGAGCACGATGCCACCACCACTCCGTCCAGCTTCTCTGACGCGATCTTCTCACGGATCATCGTCTGGCCGGGGTCCGAGCACATGTACTTGTAGTTGACGGCGCAACGCACGCCAGGCAGCTTGGCCACTTCTTCGACCACGCGGTCCACGTCAACCGTTCGGGCAATGTTCTCTCCGCACCAGCACACGAAGACGCCGATTCTGGACATCAGGCAATCCTCCCGGCGAAATGCCGATTGATTCCCAGCGTCTTTGGCGCGAGCCCCAGCGCCAGCCCCACCAGATCGCAAAGATAGTAGATCGTCATGCCAAACTTTGTTCCGTAACGCGCCTCAATCGCCGACTGTTTCATGTCGAGATTCACGTGGCACATGGGGCAGGCCACAACGACCGACTGCGCGCCATGCGCCGCAGCGTCCGCCAGAATCTTCTGCGAGAGTTCCAGAACCGTATCTTCGTCCGCCATGGTCATGCCGGCGCCGCAGCACTCGGTCTTGTAATTCCACGCGACCGGCGTCGCGCCCAGCGCCGCGACGATTCTCTCCATCGACTCCGGCTGCTCACAGTCATCAAACTCCGCCACCTTCGGAGGACGCGTCAGCAGGCAGCCGTAATAGCAGGCCACCTTGAGGTCCTTGAGCGGCGCTTTCACAGCCGTTTTGATCGTTTCCAGCCCGACGCGCTCCAGAGCTTCAATCAGATTCAGCACGCGCGCGCCGTCCGGCTTCGCCTCGACAATCCTACTCATCTCCGCGGCCAGCAATGCGTCGCCAGAGATCGCCTTCTGCGCTTTTTTCAATTGCAGCGAGCACATCGAGCAGGGCGCCACCAGTTCTTCACATCCCTGTTGCGCGGCCAGCGCCAGGTTCCGAGCCGGAAGCGCAATCGACAGCTTGTGGTTCAACGTGTGCGCCGCCGTCGCGCCGCAACATATCCAGTCATCCAGCTCCTTCAGCGACACATCGAGCGCGCCGAAACAGGCCTTCAGCGACTGCTGATAGTCGTCCGAGGAGCCGTGCAGCGCACAGCCGGGATAATAGCCGAGGTTCATTCTTTGCCATCCATGCAGCGCGCAAAGATGCGGCGCACCAGATCGCGGTTGCGAACTTTCTCGCCAATGAGATGGAGCTTGTGATGCATTTGCAGTCTTGGCGCCAGCATCGCGCCTTCGAAAAGGAAGCCCAGCCGCCGCATCGCCGCGAATCCTTCCAGCTTGTACTGTGCGATCATCTCGACCTCGTTCACGCGCCCATTGCGCCGCACGCTGTCGAGGAAAGCCTTCTGAAAGAGCACCACCGCGGCCTGCTGTTTTGAAGTCATGCCGCGCTCATACGACACCTGCCGCAGCGCATCGATGACAGCCGCGCAATCCACGCTCTTGGGGCACCGCGCCGTGCAGGTTTCGCAGGAAACGCATTGCCAGATTGCGTCGGTCTTCAGCGCCGCATCCACCTCGCCCAACTGAACCATGCGAACGATCTGGTTCGGCGTTTTGTCCATATGCGCCGAACGCGGACAGCCAGCCGTGCACTTGCCGCACTGATAGCAATCAGCAAACTTCGTCTGGGCGAGAGACTCCAACAGCGAAATGGAATCGCTCTGCATCGTAGCGCTCATGAAATTGTCCACGCAGAATTCCATTGGAGATTATCTCATACCGGCACACAACCGGGAGTGCCCGGCGGCACGGTTCCGGTTCTCTTCCACCCCGGCGCGCGCGTTGGCGTTGGGACGGCTGGGCAATCGCGTGAACCGCGATGCGTGCCTGGATGCCTTTGTGTTTTCTTATCAATGTTTCAATCGCGCTGGAGTGCTATTCTTGACGCGCACGGCAGCGGCGCGCGCAACTTCTTTGTACGCTTTTGCTTTGTGCCATGGTCATCCCTATGAAAGACATCTATATTGCCGACTTAGCCAACTTCAACGAGGGCGCGCTCCTCAATGGCTTCTTTCTCGTCCTCGCCAAGCAGCAGCGCACCACCAAGACCAACAAACCCTACCTGAACCTTATTCTGGGCGACAAGACCGGCCAGATCGAAGGCCGCGTCTGGGACCCCTCTGACCCGCGCATCGCCAAGGACTTCGAGAAGGGCGACACCGTGAAGGTTCGCGGCTCGGCCAGCCACTTCGACGACCGCGTGCAGATGAAGATTGACCAGTTGCGCGTGGCCCTGCCCAATGAGGTGGACAAGACCGACCTTCTGCCCTCGACCAGCTGCGACGTGGCCGAGCTTTGGCGCCAGCTTGTCAGTGTCGTTGACAGCTTCGCCAACCCCGACTTGAAGCTGCTCATGACCAGCATGTTTAACGACCCGGAGCTTTCCGCCGCCTTCCGCGAAGCCCCGGCGGCCAAGCAGCTTCACCACGCCTGGCTGGGCGGCCTGCTGGAGCACGTCGTCAGCCTGCTCGCGCTCGGCGACAGCATCGCCAGACATTATCCGCTGCTCGACCGCGACCTGCTGCTGACTGGCGTCATTCTGCACGACATCGGCAAGGTGCGCGAATTAAGTTGGGTAACCGGCTTCGAGTACACCATCGAAGGCAGCCTGCTGGGCCACATTCACATCGGCTCGGTTCTGGCCGAGCGCGCCATGGACAAGCTGCCCAGCTTTCCGCCGAAGCTCAAGACGCTTGTCCTGCACATGATTCTTTCGCACCACGGCAAGCTCGAGTTCGGCTCGCCCAAGCTGCCCATGATCCCCGAAGCTCTGGCTCTCAGCTTCATTGACGACCTGGACGCCAAGATGCAAGCCATCTCGAGCGAATTCGATAAGTGCATCCGCGAAGGCAAGCCAGCCGACGAGCTGACCGGCAAAGTCTGGTCGCTCGATCAGCGGCAGTTGCTCAACACCAAGCGGTGGCTGGGAGAAAAATAGCGAGTCAGTGAGTCAGCGAAGATTGGTGCCCAGCTCTCAGAATTGAGAGCCGAAGCCCTCGGCTCAATTCGATTCTGATCTGCTTTACAGGGAGCAGAAACGCACAATGATCTGGTACTCACAGAAAGGATCGGATTAAAATGGCTGGCTTCTTGATTGTCGCGGTCGTATTAGGAATCGGAATCCTGATAATGTATAACCGTCCGCAGAACAAATCTATCAGACGTGCTTTTAGTGCTACGGAAGGGGTATGGGACGCAGCTTCTCCTGACAAGCGTCGACGCCTATTGGAATCTGCCGGTGTCCCCAAGGAAAAGCATGCAGCGCTGGTTTCAAGTGCATGGCAATCTCTTAGCGAATACGTGCGGGTCCCGCTTGCTAACCTAGAACTTGAAACAGAAATCAAGACAAACTCAATTATCACGAGTGCCGCATTTGGGGAAGCTATCGAGAAATACTCAAAGGTGATTTCGGGGCGGGGAATAAAGGTTTGGGATCTGGCTAGTTCCGTAGCCATTAAGATCACCGAGATGTTTAATGAAAAGTCATTCAACGAAATTCTTATTAAGCAGCATCATATTGAGAAAGATTTCAACTCTGGCTGGAGTTATCAAGATTCTCTTTCGAGATGGTACGCCATTGGCGTCATTTGTCTGACACGCTGCTTGATGACAGAACAATGGAACGATGCGCTACAGGAGCCATATGATATTGAGGTATATGATGCTTCGCTAGCGTTTATGTGGATTTCTTGGGGAATGCCAGAGGCAGTAAAGGCGAAAGTGAATTCATTTATGAAAGACAACTTTCTGGAAATCAAAGCGTCCTTCAGGCATTTTGATAATACCGATACATTCAGAACATGGTTTCTAAGATATGGGGACAGACTTATCGGCGCAAACCCGCCGTGGGAAAGTCAGGATGGCAAGAATTACAACGAACTAGAGACACTACTAAAGGGCGAAACGATTCTTTCTGATAAGTCTATATGTCTGCTTATATCGAGAGCGTTTATGAAAACTGGCGAGGAGGTCTTGAAGTTGGTGTCCCCACCGCGCATATTGTAAAGGGCGGGTTGTCCATCCCTGACCAGTCGAAAGGCTGGTGCCCAGAGACAGGATTCACGGACTTGGGCGACCAAAATTACAGAATTGGTCCTGCGCCAAGACTCTTGCGTCGATAGTCTTCCGGCGTTTCAACAAGAAACGTCGTTTTCCCAGCCAGCGCCAGCAGGTCCGCATCGCCCGTCACGAGGATGTCTGCCTTGCCGCTTTCGGCCAGATCGAGCAGCGGTTGATCCTTGGCATCGCGGCAAAGAACCGGGCAAGTTTCCTTCACTTCGATGGTTTCACAGTAGCCGAGGTAATCCCCCAGCAGTTCGTATTGAAATTCGGCGCTCAACTTGAACTTGCGGTAGCCGAGAACCGATTTCAGTTCCGTAACTGTCGCGCCGGAGACGAGGGCTATTGCGCGCCGCTCACGCCAGTGTTCCCTCAGCCACGCCAAGCGTCCAGCCCTGAATACAAGCGCCGAAACAACCGCGTTGGTGTCGAAAACAACCCGCTGCCGCTGGAGTCCGGTCAACGGCTTTCACGCGCCCATGCAACCGCATCGGTAACGTCCTGCTCGGTGATGCCTAAGCCAGCCAGGTACTCCCGCACTTCATCGGCCTTGCTCAGGCGCAGTGGCTTGAGCGTGATCGCGGAACCATCCGTGCTGACATCGAAGTACTCCACTCCGCCGAAGCGCGTGACGACCGCCTTGGGCAGGGTGAGTTGGTTTTTGACGGTCAATTTGGCCAGCATGATTCGCCTCATTCAAGGATACAAGGAAATCTTACTACAAAACACAAGTGGCCGCCGCCTTTGTAACCACTCCTGCCGC
>Ga0302274_10001008_pt1 | contig 27756 bp, 23 predicted proteins | sample III_Bog_N2_1_FD_198755 | JGI IMG/M metagenome (GOLD analysis project Ga0302274, IMG submission 198755) | Peat permafrost microbial communities from Stordalen Mire near Abisko, Sweden - III_Bog_N2_1 | ecosystem: Environmental > Terrestrial > Soil > Wetlands > Peat | place: Sweden: Abisko...
ATCGACCGTTGCCACCTGGAAGCTGTTGTGGCGCGTGCCCTGTGCGGGCTTCTCCGGGAGTTCGGCGCCGTGGTCTTCACCTTTGACAAACCGGGACGCGGGGAACTGGTGCTTGAAAACATGGAACTCACGCATGGCCGCATCTCGTTGTGGGTAGAGGCCAACCGCCAATCGATTGAAGTAGTTAGCCCGCTCGAGAATGCTCTCCCGGACGGCGAGGATCCCATTCAAGGCATGGTTACCGGCAGCGTGGCCATGATGCGCAAAGCCGAAGCTCTACTCAAATCGGGCGAGTGGAGCGAGCATTGCGAATGCGTCCGCACTGAGTATCCTGCGCGCGATCTCTCTATCCTGGATCTCTTGCCGCCCGGTGTTTCCAAGGGCTGGGCTCTTCAGCGGCTCGCGGCCCGCCTTGGCGTTGACCGCAAAGAAACCATGGCCATCGGCGACAACTGGAACGACGTCGACATGCTGGAGTGGGCCGGCCAGGGCGTCATGATGGGCAATGCCGCCCTCGAACTGCGCACCATGGCCAAAATGCGCGGATGGAAGCAGGCTCCCCCCAACGACCGGGATGGCGTTGCCGTAGTGCTGGAAGCGGCCCTGGCAAAGTCCACTGCCGCACGCCTCATATCACTGAATTAGTCCGAAGCGGTAAGATTGAATAGGCATGAGAATGCGCGGAAGATTCCAAATCACGATAGCGGCACTGGTGTTCCTGGCTGGTCTCGCGCCCTCCGCGCGCGCAGCGGAGAACGTCACCCTCCGCAACGGTTTCGCTGTGCAGTGCCACCACCATGCGCAGGTTGATGGCCGCGTCCGCCTGTATCTCACTGCCGGTCAGGACAACTACATCGAATTCGGGCCCGAAGAAATCGCGGAAGTCGTCCCGGTCGCAAACCCTTTCCCTCAGCCGGGGGCCGCACAGCAGTTTCCGGAACCCTCGGCCCCTCGCTCCGCATCCAACCTTGCCGCCGCTCTTTCGCCCGTCGACATCCATGAGATTCTTTCGAGAGCCGGCACCGCGCACAACGTGGACGAAGACTTGCTCGCCAGCGTCGTCAAGGCGGAGAGCGGCGGCAACGTGCGCGCCGTCAGCCGTACCGGCGCACGCGGCCTGATGCAGCTGATGCCCGGAACCGCCCATGAACTCGGCGTCGAGGACAGCTTTCAGCCGGAGCAGAATGTGCGCGGCGGCACGGCGTATCTCGACGCGCTGCTCACTCGCTACCACGACAACATGGCCCTCGCGCTCGCGGCCTACAACGCCGGCCCGCTGGCCGTCGACCGCTACCACGGCATTCCGCCCTACCGCGAAACCCAGGCCTACGTCGCACGCGTGATTCACGAGTTCAACCGCCGCGTACTCGCCCGCGAAGCCCAGGCCAAGAGCGCGGTCGCCTCGGCATCGGGACCGTCACGGTAATCGGTGCCTCGCCTATCGGAACAGGTGCGGCACGAATCGGCTGGTGTTCGTTGTAATCATTCCCTGCGATTCCCGAATTCCCATTCCTGAAGGCTCGCCGTCGATCAGCCAACTGCCAATCACCGCGTGGCGGCCGCCATCGGTCGCCAGCGGCGCAAGCTGCTGATAGACATAGCGGATTTCGGCCACCGGCTCCGCCCCGCTCTCTTCCGCCGCCCAGTTGCGAAACGTCGTAATCCCAGCTCCTTCGCGCCCGAACAACGGCTTTCGCACGTAGTCTTTCATGCTCCGTGGTCCGTCCAGATACGCCGGCACCAGCAGTTCGTGGTTCGGATTCAGCTCCCACAAAATGGCAAGCAGCGCCTTGTTGGACCACATCATCTTCCAGATCGGCTCCATCCAGTTCACTGTGCCAATCGATTCAAGAGCATGAGGGCCGAAACGCTCACCCAGCAGCCACTCCCACGGGTAAAGCTTGAAGAAGCTCTCGATCGGTCGCTGCTCCAGGTCGACAAAGCGCTCCTTCGCGTCCTCCCATCCCACCGAGTGCATGGAGATCGCCTCCGTGCGATGGCCGGCCTGTTGCGCCGTATCCCGCAGGTAGTTGACCGTCATCACGTCTTCTTCGCTACCGTCGTGCCCAAAGTAGACCGGTTGCTTGAGATACGGAATCAGATCCTTCCACTTGGCCACCAGCTTCTCATGCAGAGAATTGAACTGGTCCGCCTTGGGAAAGCACTCCTCCAGCCAGTACCACTGGATCACGGCCGCTTCCACCAATCCTGTCGGCGTGTCGGCGTTATATTCCAGCAGCTTGATCTGGCGCCCATCGTAAGCCAGGTCCAGCCGGCCATACAGTGCAGGCGGTTCGGAATTCCAGGTCTCGCGAATGCGCGCGGCAGCCGATGCCGGAATGCTCATCTCCTCCAGCCGGTTATGGTCCAGGATATGATCCCCCGCTGCCAGGGCCAATCTCTGGATCTCCGCTGTCGCCGCGTCCAGCCGATCAATTTCAGCGGATGAAAACTCCCAGTAGGCCGACTCGTCCCAGTAGGGCGTCCCGTCCTCGAGCGTGTGACACGTCAAGCCATGCCGCGCCACTGCGGCCTGCCAGTTCTGCCTCGGATTAATCGATCGACGACGCATTACTCGCCACCGCTTCCGCTGGCGCCTTCGCCACCTTCGCCATGACCAAATCCGCCGCGCGATACGCCCGCGTCATCTGGAGAACTGCTGGCGCCAACCACGGTGTCACCGATATGGCCGCCCGAGGAGCCGCCATAAACATACCGATAGCCCGTGGCCTGGTTCTGGCAGTAGCTCTCTGGAGCCAGATGTCCAGTTGAATCGACACAAGAATGCGGCGGCGGTTCGCAACCGGTCGTCGACAAAGCCAGCGCCGCCAGCAGGGTAAGTGGTACTTCCTTGGATTTACGCATTGAACTGCAACCATGCTCGTCCTTTGCCCTTTCGATTGCAAGTCCACACACTTGCGAAGGTCCGCGAAGACCATTGCCGGTTAACAAACCCAATCAAATCAAGCCAATTCACCGCATCTTCATCCACTTCGCAGGCCCACATCTCTGGCCATCGCAGTCCGGGAGTTTAAACTAGACCAGGACTCGCACCTGCGAGACGGAGAGCGCTTGAAGAAGAAACAATGGATCCTTGCCATCGTGGTCGTGGTGGCACTGGCTGCCATCCTGTATTTCGAACGCGGCAGGCTTCATTTCGATTTCGGCGTCTTCCGTGCCCAGCTCGCTCTCGCCAACTGGCGCAGCATCGGCATTGGTCTAGCCTGCATCTACTTCGGCTACGTCATTCGAGCCGTCCGCTGGGCGCTTCTCATGAAGCACAACAAGAAGGTGCCCTTGTTTTCGCTGCTGGGCACCCAGGTCATCGGCTTCACCGCCGTGGCGCTCATCGGCCGCGTTGCGGATCTGGTCCGTCCCTACCTCGTGGCAAAGCGCACAGGCCTTGAGCTCAGCACCCAGATCGCCGTTTACATCGTTGAACGGCTGTTCGATGCCGGCTCCATGGCCCTCATCTTCTCCACCGTGATTCTGCTCGCGCCCGCCGGCTCCCTTCCCCATCCTGAAATCGTCAAAAAGGCGGGTTACTGGGGCCTCGCTCTCACCGTTTGTGGAGCGCTGTTTCTCGTTGCCGTTCGCCTCGCCGGGGGGCTGGTCGCCGGCTTCTTCGAACGCGCATTCAGCCTGGTATCAAAGAATCTGGGCGTTGCCATGGGACACAAAATCCGCACCTTCCAGTCCGGCCTCGACACCATGCGTTCCTTCTCCGAATTCGGCATCATCACCGCGTTGTCGCTGGGCATGTGGCTGCTGATTTCCTTCGCCTACCTGGAGACGTCCCGAGCCTTTGTAGCCAGCCCGCAATTAGCATCCATGACCCTGGGCAAGTGCATGTTACTGCTGGCGGCAAGCGGCGGCGCCAGCATCTTCCAGCTGCCCATACTGGGTTGGTTTACGCAGATCGCCGCCGTTGCCGCGACTCTAGCCGGCCTGGGAGCAGCACCGGAGGCAGCTACGGCCTGCGCCGCGACCCTCCTGCTCGTCACCTTTCTCGGTATTGCGCCCATCGGCCTGGTCTGGGCGCGCTTTGAACACGTCAGCATCCGAAAGATCGCCTCGGAAAGCGAGCACGCAGGCGAGCAACTTGGCAGCGAGTAGCCCAGGTCGCGGGTTTTCCCGCATCAAATTGAATCAGGGTCAGAAATCCCTTATATAGTGAAGAATGAAAAACCCATGAGCGATTCAGAGTATCTTGGCGTGAAGGAAGTGGTCCCCCCGCCCCCCAATCCCAGCACGCCCCAGGACAGGGCCGCAGCAGCACCTGCGTCTGTTGGAACATCAGGCTTGCCGCCTCGGGAACTCGTGGAAAAATATTTCCAGCGTCCTTCGCTGACCGCGAGCGCAACACCGACGGCGCCACCGGCGCCTCCTGCCCCCGCACCGCCGCGCAAATTGGCTTCCCCTCCCACTCAGCACCGCACCGGAATGGAACGCGCGGCGGGTATCCTCCGCGTGGCATTGCCGTTTGTGCAGCGGATGCTTCCTTTGCTCGACGGAAACATAGGCACCGCCGTTTCCAACGTCCTTTCCCCTCCGCCGCCAAGGATGCCGCCAACGCCGCCGGTCAATATCGTCCCCCTTCAGGAAGGACTGGCGGATTTGCGCATTCAACAGCGTGCGCTTCGCGACCAGGTTATTGAGCAAAATGCCTCCCTCAAGCGAGTCGAGGACCATTTGCAGGCGGTGCGCGAAGCTACGGACCGCAATACCCTGGAACAGCAGGAATTGCTCGAAGACCTGAAGTCCGTGGGCACCAAAGTGAACGTCTTCGCCTACGTTGCCCTGGCACTTCTCGGCATCTCCGTCATCCTCAACGTCGTGCTTTATCTCCAGATCCGCCACATCATCCCCTAGAGCGGTTTCGATTCACATACTGCCATTTGAAGGTCATGCTAGGTGGCATTTTCTTGGGGAGAATGCCACTTGACCTCAAGCTTCCTGTAAGGAGCAGAATCGAATCCGCTGTAATCCACGCGTTCGGTCCCACGGTCTTGTCCAGCCGAAATTCGTCTGAGGCAGGGCAAATCTTACCCCATAAACTGTCATTTTGATTCCATCAATCGTTCTGTTCTTTGCATAAATATTAGTTTGCGCAACGCTGCATCCTTTTATGAAGTTAAGTGATGGCCGATGTTGCCAGTCGTATTTCCGGAGGGCTAGTATTCGGCATAGTTCACCGGGGTTCGCCTACTTTGCCCCGGCCACATGCACTCTATGCAGTTGTTCCCAAGTTCACAGAGTTCCACCAACGAGCGGCGCTTCCCAGCGTGCGCACACGGAGTGTCTCGTCATGGCGTGGTATGCCTACTGCATCGGTGAAAAACAAGCCTTCCCAGAATTAGCCCGTCATCGTAAACCTGTTCCGATGGAATCCACCCTCGGAGTGAGCGGTAACCAGGTCTTCCTTTACCCTGCCTGCGACCTCGCTGTGATCGTCAGCGAACATAACCCCGCAGAAACCCTCAACCAGAAATCCGGCGTGGATCATGCGCGGGTCATTGCCGATTGTTTCCAGCATTCGACCGTGCTGCCCTTCCGCTTTGGGACCGTCTTCAGCGACGACGAGAGCCTCCGCAAGTCCATCCGCTCCAATCAGCGCCAGTTCCTTGGCAACATTGACAAGCTAAGAGGCAAAACCGAAATGCACCTGAAGATCCTTGTCGACGATTGCTGCGCCAAGGAAATCGAGCGGCAATTTCCTGCCGAAAGTGTGGGCCGAGGCTATTTGAGCAACCTGCGTGAGAACGCTACCCGCACTCGCGAGCGTCAGACCCGCGCCCGCGCGGTCAGCTTTCAAATGCACCGTCTCTTCCTGCCTCTGGATGAAGAAGTCAGCTGCCGCCTTACCGAAAGCGGAAAGATGGTGCTGGATATCGCTCATCTCATCGATCGCAAGCATGTCGAACGCTACCAGAACAAGTTCGCCACCACCAGCGTGATGATGCGCGAGTGCCAGATGCAGGTTTCCGGCCCCTGGCCGCCCTATCACTTCGTCCACCGCCTCACCCGCGGCGCCCATGCCCAAACCGCAGCCTCTGCTGCGGGGCCTGGGCCAACCGCGACGCCGACGGTTCAAATGCCCGAACCCGCACTCGCCTAAGCCAATCCTTTTCACGCAGAAATCAAAAAAGCCCCGGCCATCGCCGGGGCTCTTTGATTTCTGCCGAAACAAATCCTAACTTTCCGTCGCGCTCTTCCGCCGCGAAAGCACAAAGGTCTTGCGCCGGTCCTTTGAGGCATGGTCAATCTTCTTCCAGAAACCTACAAAATAGTCCACCGCCGAGATAATCGAGACCAGGACCGTGAAATAGATCGCCGCTATGGCTATCCACTTCACCGGAATAATCAGCACGCCAAACTGCCACTGCATCCAGTGATGGGCCAGAATGGCGGACACAATGGCCACGATCTGCGAAACCGTCTTCAGCTTACCCAGATCGCTGGCCTCAATGGTGAAGCCCTCTGACGATGCGATGGACCGCAGCCCGGAAACCAGAAACTCCCGCCCGATGATGACAACGGCGATCCACACCTTCACTACCTGCGGGTTGTAGGCCACCAGAGTAATCAGTGCGGCTGTCACCATGACCTTGTCGGCGATGGGGTCCAGCAACATGCCCATGGTCGTAATCTGGCTGCGTTTCCGTGCCAGGTAGCCGTCAAGCCCGTCGGTAATCGAAGCCAGCACAAACAGGACAGACGCCGCAATTTCCTGTTCGCCGTTGCTTGCCTGCCATGGAAAGTGCGCCGACAGGATCCAGAGCAGCAGCGGGATCATGACGATGCGGCTCATCGTGATGGAGTTCGGCAGGTTCATGGGGATCGCGCTCGCCCGGAATCAGGTCTCCGGTTCTGCTCCATTATTGCACTGTGAAAGCGATCCCCGTTCTTCTACCGCTTTTCCGGGGCCTTTCCCAGACCACGTCTCACGCCATACTATGGTGTAGCATTGCTTTCCATGGTCCTGATTGACACCCAGCTCACTGCCGGCCAGGTCCTACACGCCTTTGATCGTGATGCGCCTTATTTGTTCCTTGGAGCGGCGTTCATTACGGTCGGATTTGTCTCCCTCGGCTTCTGCGCCCTGCGCCGCAGGTTTGACGCGCTCCTCGTCTGGATGGCCATCTTCGCTGGCCTCTACGGCCTCCGCCTCTGGCTCCAGGCGCACATTATCGGCATCGATCTTGCGTCCAGCTTCCTCATTGGCCGTCTTCGCGAGACAATCAGTTACCTGGTTCCCGTTCCCGCCTTCATGTTCTTTCGAGAAGCTGGCTTTCTCGGCAATGGCCGCAAAATCACGACCCTGGCCTACACCATCAACGCCATCTTCCTCTGCATATTCGTTGCGGCAATGCTCCTCGGTCCGCTGCCTGTTTTCGACCACGTCAACGAAGTTGTAGTCACCATCGCGCTCTGCATCCTGCTGTTCCGTTCCATTGGCAGCAAGGCAAAGCACGATCGCGATTTCGCAGTCGTCCGCATCGGCGTCCTGTGCTTCGTGGTTCTCGCCCTGGTAGACAACCTCGTGAATGAGCCATGGCTGCCGCACCAAATCGAGCCCTATGGATTTGCCGTCCTGCTTGGCTGCCTGGGTTACGTGGCCGCTCGCCGCACCCTCACGCGCGACATTGAGCTAGGCGACATTCACCAGGAACTGGAGTTGGCCAAGCGCATCCAGCTCTCCATTCTTCCCGGCGACTTCCCCCCGTCCGCAAACTTCCGAGTCGCCGCTCGCTACGTTCCCATGACATCGGTGGCTGGTGACCTCTATGACTTTCTCGTAGCGAACGACTCACAGGCCGGCCTGCTTATCTCCGATGTCTCAGGGCACGGAGTTCCCGCAGCCCTCATCGCCTCCATGGTCAAAATGGCCGCCATCTCGCAGCGCGCCCTCGCGGCTCATCCGGCCCAGTTGCTCGCCGGCATGAATGCGGCCCTCTGCGGCAATACCCAGGGACAATATGTCACCGCGGCCTGCGTGCATCTGGATGCTGAGACCCGCACACTCCGCTATGCCGCTGCCGGGCATCCCGCCATGCTCATGCTCCGCAACGGAGCGGTGACCGAAGTGGCGGAAAACGGGCTCCTTCTGGCCGCCACAGAGCTGGCAACCTACTCTGAAATCAGCCTGCCTCTGCAACCGGAAGATCGCTTCCTGCTCTACACTGACGGTCTGGTGGAAGCCCGCGACGCCCAGGGAAAGCTCTTCGGCGAAGATGCGCTTTCCGCGGCCTTCCGCGCCACTGCGGGTCTTGCGCCCGATCAGGCAGCCGACCACCTGATTGCCGCAGCCGAGCATTGGGCCAAGTCTCAGGACGACGATCTCACCGTCCTCGTCTGCGACTATCTCGGCGATCCATGCCCACCCAAGTGCTTTTCGCGGGATTGAAGAATAGGGCAGAATGCTACTCGCGCGAAAGGCTGCCAAGCACGGTCTGAGCACTCCTTGCCCAACCGCCCGAAGAGGAATACATCGTGAACGCCTGGAGACGGTGAGGCTCTACCGGCTCGGTGATGAGGAACTCCATCCGTTCAGCGAGCGCTGCGGGGGTGCACTCAGAAGAAAGCGTCGTCGTTGGGATATTCTCTCCTATGCCAAATGCGCTCGCGGCGATTACCGGCGTTCCGAATTGAAGCGCTTCCATGATGATGTGCGGGCTTGCGTCAAAGCGAGAAGCCACGATCAGGCCGCGCGCATTTCGAAGCAGACCGGCAACTTCTGCTTGCGATTGCCGGCGTGGAATCAGTTTTACACCCGGCATCGCAGGTATCTCCAATCCCGCAGGATTGCCTGCAATGATCGTTTGCACCTCGGGATGGCGCTCATGCGCCAATCGCCCCGCCTCCGCCACAATGTCCATGCCCTTGCGATGCCATTGGTTGCCAATACTTACAAAGTACGGCGGGGCGGCGGCCTCCAGGTTCGGCCCATCTGCCTGGAACATCGGTCCCCACCCAATGCGGACCACTTGCGCAGGATCAACTCGATGGAGTGTAAGCAATCTGGTACGCGCCCAATCTGAAAGCGTGAATATGAATCTCGCGCCGGAATAGATCTCCCTCTGCCGGGAAAAATACTCCGCCTTCCAGCGCTTTGGCGTCCACTCAACCGGGTATGCCGGGTCCTCAGGATCGAACGGACCATCCGTAATGATCGAGTAGGTTAATCGACTCGAAGCCGGAACCGGCGCGTACATTGCCCCCCACTGCAGCACATGCGTAATTGCCGGATACGCTGCAATTCGGCGCCCTGTTTGCCGCTGCATGTCGTTAGCAACTACCGGCGAGAATTCCATCTCCGTGCGCAATTGGGCGCGGTCCAGCGTGCGACCGGCCAGTGCTCCTCGAATCTTGGCAAACCGCGAGGCGCGCACTATCCCTAAATCCAGAATGCTCGAATCGAGCTTCCGAATCGCGTCGAACAGTTGATGCGCCCGATCGTTCTTTGAAATACACGCCAGCATAAGGGTCGAAATCAGCCTGAACCGATCGTGTCAGGCTCTTTCCAGTGCATTGATCCCAGGCGCAGTTTCTGACCGGGACGTCTCGGTGCTATTCAACCGCAATCATATAACGACCTTGGCCCGTCCCCTGCTTCGGAAGCCGTGACACATAGCCTGTCTTCGCGAGTCCGGCGATACAACCCATCTCATAAATAGCCACACAGCCGAATCCGGCAGAATGAGACCCGCACCAAAGCGGGTCGGACGTCTTCGGCGACTCGACGCCGTCGGTTTATGAGATGGGTTCTAGGATACTATCTCTTCAGCAGAAACGAGACCATTCAATTGCCACGGTCCAAGGGCTAAGGCAGCCAGATCGGTTGACTGCCATCCGCTGGAATTCTGAGATGAATCCGACATCTACTATAAAAGTGCGTACGATCCATCCAGACTCCGCTCGCGGGCTAACCTCATTGCGCTTTTTTGCGGCAATGTACGTTGTCCTGTACCACTCGCTGGCGCCCATGGTGGCATCTGTTGGTCGTCACCCCTCAATCGAGAAGGCAATCTCACTCGGGTACGTATCTGTGAGTTTCTTCTTCTTCCTTTCCGGATACATTCTTTCGGTGGCATATCTAAGTGACGGCCGCAGTTTTCCGAACAAGGCACTCTTTTACTCCGCCCGGTTTGCGCGGATTTACCCGTTGTACATCCTCACCCTCATTTTGGATACGCCGGATTGGTTCATTGCGCACGCACGCAGCTACGGCGGATATCTCTCCGCAGTTCGTCCCACTTCTATAGTCTTCGGGGAGCACGTGCTGATGCTGCAGGCCTGGATACCGTGGCAGCGCGGGATCGACCGTCCGAACTGGTCGCTTTCCGTAGAGGCCTTCCTTTACCTGGTCTTCCCTTTTGCGGCAGTTTTCATCTGGAAACTTGGCTCAAGGGCGGTCAGCATCTTTGCCATTGCGCTGTGGTTTGGGGGGCAGCTTTTGCTGCTGCTTGGGAGTCATTACTTTTCGATCGATACCCTCATGTTCCTGCCCATTTCCCACTTATCAACATTCCTATTGGGCATCGCACTGGCAAGATGGCAGGTTCTGAACGTACACCGTGTTCAATCCTGGCCCACGTGGGCCGTTTCGCTTTTGCTTGTGAGCGCAGGGACGGAGACGGCGTTCTTCGTGCTTTGTCCGGAGTTAGTCCCGAAGCAGTTCCTGAACGATGGGTTGCTTGCCCCCATTTTTGCGCAAGTCATCCTGGCTGTTTCGGTAAACGGCAGATGGCCGGCCCGGCTGTTTGGGATTAGGATTCTGCGAGAACTCGGCGATGCAAGTTACGCACTCTATCTCTTCCATTTCCCAATCCTCCACCTGGCCGAGCGGTTCCATCTTCCGCATACATGGATCGTCTGGGGAATTTACCTTCTCGTGTGCATCGGCGTCAGTGTTTTGAGTTTTCGTTATTTTGAGACTCCCTTTCGTTTCCGCGTCGCGAACTACCTGACGCACGGCCGTCTGCGGGCCCATGGTTGATTTGGCATCCGGGACGCCCGGGCCCACCAGGAATCAGACGCCAGGGAGAAATCCCGCGCACTTGGCAAACTTCATTCGGTTGTGCCCCGGCACATAGCTGACAACCTGGAGGCCAGCCAACTGGACGCCGGTTGGAATGCCAAGGCCGAGTTCTCCATGCATCCGACCGAGACCACAGATCCGATCAATGTCAGCGGCGGACATAGCCTTTTGGGCCGCAACTTTGCAGCTTAATGCACGAGCGGTTGCCCCGGTACCGAAGTGGTATATTGGCTGAGTCTCGATAAATGCAATTTTGAAAATGCACTATGTGAATGCTGAGTTATACTCATTCGCAAGGCGCGCGCCTCGGGGGGGGCGGTGTGCGATTTTGAAAGGAGAACCTCGATGTCCAGCAAGTCGTGCACGAAGCTCGCACTGACCATCCTCTTTGCGGCCTTGGCAGTTCCCTCCCCAGCTCAAGTTGCTCCTTCTGCCACAGCCGGAGGCGGTTGGACGATAGCCGCAGGCGGAGGCCCCTCCTATTTCCACATGAATTACGGCGACGGCGAAGAATGGGGCGGGACTTTGTGGGTGGACGTGAATATCAACAAGGGCCCTTCATTTCTGCGAGGACTCGGTGGGGAAATGGAAGCGCGGGACCTCAGCATTGACCGCGCACCAACACTTCCCGACGATATGCGCACTGACACATTGGGCGGTGGCCCAATATACACATGGCGGCATTTCCCAAGATTCAGGCCGTACGCCAAGGTGCTCGTAAGCTATGGAAGCCTCGACATCAGCAAGCATAACTACCATTACACTTGGATCCTCTATTCACCGGGCGCGGGCATTGAGTACCGTCCATTCGGAAATGTCTGGGTTCGAGCCGATTACGAATACCAGGTCTGGCCACAACTCTTCACTCCAAAGTGGAGCTACAACCCCGATGGGGTCACGGTCGGCGCTATGTATGAGTTTGGGCATCACAGGCGCCATTGATGGCGCAGTGGAATCCCTTTCGAAACGAGGGGGTTCAAGTCGTATCTGCCACCTGAGAATTGGATTCCTTCAGTTCAATTCTCATCATTCGCTAGATGCGTTTCCGATCAACCAATTGGGACTGGCCGCAGGATCGAAATGCAAGCACAAATGAATGCTTGCTGACCCGAAATGGCGATTTCAGTCCCGGGGTTTCGAGGAAACTTTTGCTACCGGCTCGGGAGAATCCCGGATTCTTTCGCGTCGACCGATGCGGGATGAAGGACCGTTGCTCTCGTCATGCCGGCAGACTCATGTTTGGCTTTTAGCAATCTTCCACTCGAGTCAAAATCCATAGTCCACTCCATTGGACGTTGAGTTGTCGACATATCGACAAAAGAGAGAGTCACATTGCCACGGGACTGGATCAGCATTCTCGGTGGAGTCGCGGAGGGGCTTCCGGGGTTATCGAATGGAGCCGACGAAAGCGCTGCCTGAGGACGCCCTCCCGTCAGTGCCGCGTAGCAAAGTCCTGTCGCAAGCCAATCCGGCGGTGCGTCAAAATGCTCTTCGGTACGGATACGATTGAATGCCGCGATCGCCATTGCATTGATCGGGGCTGGAGAGAACAGAGAGTATCCCCTCATCTGGATAGGAATGATTCGCACCCGACCATCGGCATTCCGCGGAATCGATGCTGAGAACACGCTGACATCGCCCGTCCCGTTGTTGCGAGTAAACCGCAACAGAACATGATTGGGAATCGCCGAGCAGACCACCTGCTCGTAGTTCCATTTGCCTACATTGAATTCCATACCCAGAAGAGCTGCACGCTCACCGATCGATGACTCCGCATCGGCCACAAGATCGCGATCTTTCACGGCCAGCTGGTCACTGGTGCGGAACTCGATCAGTGGAACACTACCGCGTGCGTCCAGAGAAAACGGGAACGGCTTTTCGGCCGGAGTCAATTCTCTGACCGTCGGTTGAGCCGGTGAGATTTCCTTTACCGTCTGGGCCCCCAACATGGCGCCGAATGCGGCGATCGACAGGACGGCGCACACGGGTTGGAGTAGTCTTCGCTTTTCCATACTGACCATAGGCTACCATCGAGCCAGGCCGACGGGAATCGATTCCGAGACAGCCGATCGCATTTTAGAACGTTAATATCATGAGCCGGATGGATGCATCGCTTCGAAACGGAACAGGCAATGAATTCGGCAGGGATGATCGGTTCTGGATGTATACTGGTCCGCAATCGAGAACAGAAAATGGTGGCTCCGGATAATATCGAGTGGATATGATTTTCAAATCGCGACTCAACTTATTCAGAAGACGCTTGCTCGATAGCCTCTCACCTATCTACAGAGGAAGGAAAAGTATTCAGGGCGTAGCTGCCCGCGATAGATTTGAATCCTTAGACCGGTTGATCGACGATCACTTCCATAAGTACTCCGATTTTGGCCATCCTTGTCGAGGCACTCTCACAACTGCTCTTAAGAAGCTCGGCAACAAACCTGCATCGATAGTAGAGACAGGCTCATCGGCCTGGGGGACCAACAGTTCCCTACTTTTCGATTCTTACGTGAATAGTTTTGGCGGCTCTTTGTCGAGTGTTGATATCCGGGCAGAACCAATGTTCACATTGCGATCCTTGTGCTCCAATAGAAGTTTCTTTTCCTGTGATGATTCAGTTTCGTTCCTAAAACATTTTGCTCGCCAAAACCTTCCGCCCGATTTGGTTTATTTAGATTCTTGGGATGTCAACTGGACAGACCCGCTTGCTTCCAGTTTGCACGGCTTCTACGAGTTTTTGGTCGTACTTCCATTGCTTCGAAAGGGCGCACTGTTATTGGTAGATGACACTCCCGCAGAAAGCAGTGTGATGCTGAAGGTTCAACCCGACTGCATTGAAGATTTTGAGAGGTTCACTCGAACCTATGGGTTTACTCCTGGGAAGGGGGCGCTCATCAAAAACTTTCTTGTTAAGAACGCCATAGGAAAGGAAGTCGCACACGACTATCAGCTTCTTTGGGAGTTTTGATTTGCCTGATTACCGACCTTTTCCTAAGTGAGTGGTAATAGGAGCATGATCTGGGCTGTCTCTCTTGCGGCTTTGGGAAACGCGGCCAAGGAATAGCCGGCTGGAGACTCATCCACGGCGATGAGCGGGGCACTGACGGGCGACAATTAGAAGTACCGGACGTGTTGCCTCATTCAGAAATGTTACCGAAGAATTTAGAGTGCTTCTGCCCAAAATCTGGGGTGGGCCGCGGTGAAAATCTTTCGTCCGTCAAGACCATTCTGCAGGATACTGGACTTGGTTGGTGAAGCGGAGTCGGGCTCTCCTAAGGAACAGCCTCCGCGGGCACGAGTTGCAGCCCGAACTCCTTTCCCTTTGCATAAAGTTTCGTCCGCTTTCGGTCTTGTGTGCGGCGCTCCTGATCCTGGAAAACGGTGGCATCGTATTCTCGTTGCGTTGTGACCATGTAGTGCACGATCCGGGCGAGTTTGTGAGCGGCAGCCGTCATTGCCTTAGGTGTACCCATTCGGGCACGCATCCTGCGGAAGTAATCACCAAGATAGCTCTGGCTTCGATGGAGGCCCTGGGCGCTCATCCGCAGCGCGAGCGCCGCCCGGTTCTTGGTTGGCCGCGTTCGCGAGGAGAGGACTTGCCCACCGCTGATCTTCGGATCCGGGCATAAGCGCAGCCACGAGCAGAACGCCGCGGCGGTTGGGAATCGCGAGAAGTCCGGGCCGATTTCGGTGAAGATCATCTGGGCCGTGAGCGTGTTGATACCTGGAATCTGCGTCAGATCGACGCCGAAGGTCCGGTAGAGGTCATCGCGGAGTTGTGGCGGCTCGTTGCGCCATGGAGTTTTGCGTGGGTTCCTTTCCTTCGGCGGTTTCTCGCCTTCAGCCACCTTGGATGGAACGGTCTGGATCATCTGCTTTACTCTGGCATCGACCTTCTGGATTTGATCTTGGTAATGGCGGTAGGACTCCAACGATTGCCGCAACGTAAATACATGCTCTTCGCGGTAGTCGCCTACCAGCGACTTCATGATGGTCTCCTCGGAGGCCCTGATTCGCCAGTCCCGCAGCCTCGCCAGTTGGGCGGGATCGCGCTCGCCGGCTAGGATGGCATCGACGATTGCCAACCCGGTAGCGCCGGCAAGGTCGCTGATGACGTGATGAAGTTGCACGTTCATCTGGTCAAGCGCTTTCTGCATATGCTGCAAGTGAATGGTGGCGAGTTCGATGAGGTTGTCGCGATGACGCCAGAGCGATCGAATTGCGCAAATTTCATCCGCCGGCCGGAAGGATCCGCGCAGCAGTCCGCATGCATGGAGATGCTGAATCCATTGGCAGTCCTCGACGTCGGTCTTCTTGCCTGGCACGTTCTTAACGTGGTGCGCGTTCACCAGGCGCACTTCAATCTTCCGCTTCTCAAGAATCTGAAAAAGCGGAATCCAGTACACGCCAGTGGACTCCATCGCAACCGTCTGAATCTGGCACTGCTGAAGCCAGTCAGCTAACTTTTCCAGATCGACCGTAAACGTTTGGAAGCAACGACCTGGATCAGGATCGCGTTCGGGTGGAGCTGCGACGAAAATCTGGGTTGTGCCAATGTCGACGCCGGCGGCATTGGGCTCCATGATTGGCAAATTCACGGACTTGGCTCGCTTCTTGGGCATTCTTCCTCTCCATTCTGCCCAGCGCGTCGGCCCGGACCGTGCAAAGAAAGTAGTCTCCCAAACGAGATCCGCCGCAATCTTGGACGGCGGAAGTCATCACTGTATTGAGCACGGGGTCCAGAACCACACTGCAGGTCGGGCTTGGAAAGCACCAGTGAGCCCGCGGTCTTAACTGCCGACGCCTAAGCATCTTCAGCGTAGACCATTGTTCCTTTCCTTATTTTCCAGACCAAATCGGTCTGGTACCCCACTGCTGGAGAGCAACCCGCCAAGGAATAGCCGGCTGGAGACTCATCCAGTCGATGAGCGGGGGCGTTGAACTGGTCGTCTTCGCCCCCATCGAATGGAAAGATTTCCCCATACCTTAAAAAACTCATCTTTCAAGCCGCTCTCGCGGCGTTCTGTGGTCCATTTTTTGCTCCGGCGCTTATAGTCGTTCGACGAAGAACCAGCGTGAGGTGTATTCTTTCTCCAAGAAACTTCTCTCCGTAGCGCCACAAATTACTGGAAACCCTGATTTGGCATTTTGTAACGAGGCCAGCCTTAATCGGTTGGCCTTCATTTTCTGGACTAGGACCAACAACGCACAATTAGGGCATTCCCGGTCAGTTTAAGGTGTCCTTGTAACCGGCGCTATAATCTGAGATATAAGGTTGTGAATCGGGGTGTATGGCGAGGGGATGAGGGCATCGAGCCGTACTGATAATCTGAATCGAGATGCCACTTAGATAAAATGTTGCGCGATGGCTGGATCCTGTGTGAAGCGTTGGCATCTTACGCTACGATTCGGTAAACTCCTCACTGTGCCGACTCGTTACGGAGGTGGGGAAAACGGCGGACCACGCCGACGATTCCAAGATTTGGTCAGTGGTTTTATGCCATAAAAAGGGTTCGGGAACGCGGTTGCTGCGGCGGACATATTCATAACTCTGATGCGGAACGATGGGCTCTGCAGCGTAGCCATCTGTCAGTCAATTGAGCAAACCATCGTTCCACCAGGTTGAGCCAACTGGCCGAGGCTGGCGTGCAGTGAAAATGAAAGCACGGCCGTCTCGCGGCCCATTCGCGGATCAGCCGGGCTTATTGGCGCTGACATTGTCCAGAATCAGGTGGATGACGAGGTCAGCGGGCACGCAGCTCTCGTTGGTATCGAGGAAGCTGCAAAACTCCGCCGTGCGATGCCGACGCTGCACCTTGCCGATCAGGTCTCCGGTCTTTGGCGTCCAGGGCCGCGAACAAACAGGTTGTGCGGTGGCGAACGTAACCGTGCGTACGCCGCTGGAGCTTTCTGGGCGCGTGGGCAAATGCCGCACTGTCCAGTCCAGCTCATTAATCTTGTGGGTTTACGCATAAAGGTGAAACTCGTTGACGGCACTTTTCTGGCGATTTTTGCATGGTTTTGGCTCAACACAACAGCATTTGAAGGTTGTCAGGCACCATGAGCGTGTTTGTACCGCGGAAGCATCACTCCCCAAGGCCGCTCGAATCGGCGAGAATGTTCTTCGATGGTGAAACGGCATTTTGGGGCGGTCATCTTTATCGGCGCAGGGCTTTGCTTGGCGTTTGCCTGCGTGCGGCGCGGCGATGCGCAGGCCGGCACACCGTCCGCACCGGACCCTTCCCGGCTGGAGAAGCAGCGGATTGTCACCGATTCGCTTCCCAGCAAGCCCACAGTCCCACCCGCTTTCTCCATCCCCGCGGAGCCGCTGGGTTTCTCCGCACCTGGCTCCATCTACCTTGGCCAGCGCAACGCCCTGGTCTCGCTCGATTTTCTAGACGAGAACCGGCTGCTGTTCACCTTTCGCGTGCCGGGGCTCATTCGCCGTGAACTGGGGGAACGCGGCGAAGAACGTCAGATCCGCGCCGTGGTGCTTTCGCTGCCGACGGGCAACGTGGAAGCCGAGGCCCTTTGGCCGGTGCACGACCGGACCCGCTACCTGTGGATGCTCAACGACGGGCACTTTCTGCTCCGCGACCGCGACGGACTCCAAATGGGGGATGCCGCGCTGCAGATGAAACCCTTTCTGCATTTTCCGGGGCCGGTGCTTTTTCTGGAACTCGATCCGCAACAGCAGTACCTTGTCACTGATTCACGCGAGCCTGCATCCAGCGCCGCCGATGAGGCGAAGTCCACTATGCGTTCCGCCGATAAGGACGGATCGCCGCCGCCTGATGGCTCCGCGGCTGGCATTGATGCGGCTGGCAGGAAAGAGGGGCAGGAGGATACGGTGCTGCGTATTCTGCGCCGCGATTCGGGCAAGGTGATGCTGGTGACCCGTGTCGCCACCGCCGTCCATTTGCCGCTGAACTCGGACGGGTACCTGGAGAGCCTGCGCGGCAATGGCCTGCGCTGGATGCTGAACATGAACCTTTTCAGCGGCGGTAGCAGGTTAGTTGGCCATGTGGACTCAACCTGCATGCCCGTCTACGAGTTCATCTCCCAGCGCGAACTGCTGGTGACCGCCTGCGAATCCTGGGGTGGCCACCGGTTGGTGGCGATGGACACGGATGGCCGCCATCTGTGGGATGTGCTGGCCTCCGGCTCGGGTGTGTGGCCACTGTTGGTCAAGTCTCCAGACGGGTCACGAGTGGCGCGCGAGACGCTTGCGGTGACTCACGCCGTGAACGCGTACGCGCCCCTGGATCCCGATGAGATCAAAGGGCAGCTGGTCAGGGTCTTCGATGCGGCCAATGGCAAGGAAGCGCTTGCAGCCCCGGCCACACCGGCTCTGGACGCAGGCGGGAACGTGGCTATCTCGCCTTCCGGCCGTCGCGTAGCCGTGCTCAACGCGGGGGCCATCCAGGTGTTCGAACTGCCCCCGCCCGTGCCAATGCCGGAGAACGCCGCGGTCCAGGCAGTGCATTGAGGGGGCGCGGGTATCGGAAAGTCAGAGTTTGTACTGTTCGTCGGTGACGTGCTCCATCCAGTCCACGACCTTTCCATCGAGCCGCTTCTGGATTGCGATGTGCGTCATCGCCGTGGCGGGTGTAGCGCCGTGCCAATGCTTCTCTCCCGGCGCGAATCAAACCACATCGCCGGGGTGAATCTCCTCGATCGAGCCGCCTTCCCTTTGCGCCCAACCGCAGCCGGCGGTCACGATGAGGGTCTGCCCAAGCGGATGCGTATGCCACGCAGTCCGTGCGCCCGGCTCAAAGGTGACCAAGGCGCCGGCAACGAAAGCTGGGTCGGGAGCTTGAAACAGCGGATCAATGCGGACTGTGCCGGTAAACCAGTCTGCGGGGCCCTTGCCGGATGGTTGCGAGCCGATACGTTTGATTTCCATGAACCCGTTGGCCGCGCAATCCCTCCGTTGACGGTGGGTTAGCGGCCTTGGTTTTCGATGTATGCTTTGAGGATTTCCAACGTGGCTCCCCCGACGGAGCAAAGAAAGAAACCGCTAGACCAGAAGGTGCGCACATGTTTTCCGCAGTAGATGGAGCCGAACTGATCGAGCACAGCCGAGGCACTCTTGCTCTTGAGCATCCCCACTACGCTGCTGAGAACGACCGTGGGCGGGTAGCGGAGAAGCATGTGGATATGATCTCCTTCCCCGTCCCACTCCATAATCTCGCAGCTCTGTTCCACTGCGAGCCTTTCCATGGTAGCTTTAAGAAAGTCTCTCTTCTCAGAAGTGAGTGTATGCTGACGAAACTTAGTGCAAAAGACGACATGGGCGGCCAAGTGGTAAACACAGTGGCTTGCACGGTCAAAGTCAAGATTCCCGATACGCTTACGCATCGCCTGGATAGCCTCCGGCCATTGGTTGTTGGCGCAGTCTCTCAGATGCTCGGGAATCGAGATCAGTCCAGCAGCAAACACTATCCCCAAATCCCGTCAGTTATCGCGAAGAGCCTCATCGCCAAGTACCAGCGTAATCTAAAATGCCGCTCGGTAGGCAACGTCATCATCCCCATCTGCGGGGACAAAGAGCGCCAGGTCAAGTTCGAAGGCGAAGGCATCAGAATCCCCGCACTCTTCCAGAAAGCCATCCTGCCGATCCAGCTAACTCGCCCGTGCTTTGCGGATGCTCTCGGACGCCACAATATTTCGGTCGAGTTCTTCATGCGGGCTGGGCAGTGGTACGGTGCTTTCTCTTACCGGACGCCGGCCGCGCGTGCCTTAAAACCCACCGGGGTCGTAGGTGTTGATAGAAACTCAGTGGGTCATGTCGCAACTCTGGCCGATCCGCAGACTGGTTGTGTTTTACATCTAGGTTTTAATCCCGCACCTACCAAGGTGGTATGGAGAGGCCGGAAAGCCACGCTACAGAAACAAGGGAGAAACCGCTTGCTGTTCAAGATCAAGCGTAAGCAGTCAAGAAGAACAAAGCACGAGAATCACATCGTATCCAAAGTAATCGTGGACTACGCCGCTACCCATCGTCGCGCCATTGTCGTTGAGGATTTGGGGACAGTGAGGAAAAAGGGGTCAAAGATTCGTTCTTACACGGAACGATCTCAGTGGTCCTTTCACCAACTTCTCCAGTTCATCGAATACAAGGCCGCTTTGCGCGGAGTTGAGGTCATTCAGGTCAATCCGGCGTACTCCTCGCAGGAGTGTAGCCGGTGTCATGGATTGACTAAGCCAGCGGGTAAGTCCTACCGCTGTTCCTACTGCGGACACAATGACCACAGAGACGCTAACGCGGCGTTCACACTCGCACAGAGAGTGTCGCCTATCGGTGGAATAGCACGAGACTCAGAGGGCTCGTGTTCGGGTCTATTGGTAGCCCCGTTTCTGGGAAGTGGAGGCGCGTCTTTAGGGACGGCGAGTCTGACGACATGCCTCTAAACAAACAGAATCCCGGAGTTCACTCTGGGAGTATCAACGCATTCTAAACCGGACCCACACGGGATTGCGCCCTGGGCAAAGTTGCGCTACCGGCACTTGTGGGCACGTGTAGACTGGTCGATGGGAGATTTTTCTTGGCCACGGCTGTCGTCAACTATACGGCTGCGGCGGTCAGCGATCGCGGCCGCAAGCGCCCAACTAACGAAGATTCATTCGGATTCTCCGTGGAGAACGGAGTCTTTCTCGTCTGTGACGGTATGGGCGGCGCCGCGGCTGGGGAAATCGCCAGTTCCGTTGCTGTAGACGAGATGCTCCGCTCGCTTGGCAACAGGAATGCTGCCGCCCTTGTTGCCGCGGCCAGTCCCATGCCTCAACTTGCCGAAGAGGCGATCTGCTCTACAAATCAAGCCATCTTTTCCCGTTCCCAGCGCAACCTGAGACTCAGCGGGATGGGCACAACCATGGTGGGGTTGGTGGCGGAAGAGCGCCGGGTGTGGGTCCTGAATGTGGGCGACAGCCGCTGTTACCGGGTTCGCCGTCGCCGCCTGGAACAGATTACCCAGGACCACTCGCTTGTAGAGGAGCAGGTTCGGCTGGGCCGGATGACCCGCTCCGAGGCCCTGCGTTCGCCGCTCAAAAACGTGATTACCCGTGCGCTCGGCACACAGTGCCGCGTTACGCCGGACATCTTTGAGCTGGAGGCGGAGCCAGGCGATCTTTTCCTGCTGTGTTCCGATGGTCTGACCCGCGAACTCTCGGACGCGCTGATTGAGTCCCTGCTCGCGCTCGATTTGTCTTTGGAGCAACTTTGCTCCCGCCTGGTGCATGCTGCGAACAAGGCCGGCGGCCACGACAACATTACTTGCCTGCTGGTACGCGCGGCGCAGTAAGGACCCAAGAAGAAACAAGAAAGGGGGATCGAATGGCTCGACGGCCGACGGTTGCCCTCCCACTCATCGAGCAAAGGACGCTCGATGAATGGGGCACAGAGCATAGCTCCACCCCGTTCTTCTCGGCTTCATAGACACTCCCAGCGATTGACATAGAGAGTGAGCGGAAGTATTCTTCGAGGGCTGCAGTTAGCGCTAACTTTCCTCTTGGTCAGGAGCCGCAATGGGAAACGCAACCGGAAATGGATCGAGATTCATTGATCCCGCGGCGATTCCGCAAAGGAAGCTTAAAACTGGGGCGGTCATGCCGGCCATTGGGCTTGGCACATTCGGGTCCGATCATGTGACGCCCAGGCAGGTTGCCGAGGCGGTCAAGGGCGCTGCGGCAGTTGGATACCGGCATTTCGATTGCGCATCCGTCTATTCGAATGAGCCTGAAGTCGGGGAGTCGCTTGAGGCAATTCAGCAAGGCGGCGTGAAGCGAGAGGAACTCTGGATTACATCGAAGCTGTGGAACGACAAGCACGCCGAGGACGATGTGATTGCCTCATGCCGCAAGTCGCTGGCGGACCTGCGGCTTGAGTATCTCGACCTCTACCTGGTTCATTGGCCGTTTCCCAACTTTCATCCGCCGGGCTGCGATGTCACCTCGCGCAGTGGCGACGCTCAGCCGTACATCCACGAGAATTACATGAAGACGTGGCGGAAGATGGAAGAACTCGTGGACCTGGGACTGGTGCGGCATATCGGCACATCGAACATGACCATCCCGAAACTGAAACCGGTGCTGAGAGACGCCCGCATCAAGCCCGCGGTGAATGAGATGGAATTGCATCCGCATTTCCAGCAGCCCGAACTGTTTCAGTTTGTGGTTGAGAACGGCATTCAGCCAGTCGGATACTGCCCCATCGGCTCGCCTGGACGACCGGAGCGCGATCGCACTCCGGAGGATACCGCGCCAACGGACGATCCGGTGATCGTGGAGATTGCCCGGCGGCACGGGGTTCATCCCGCGGTGGTATGCATCAAGTGGGCTGTTCAGCGGGGGCAAACGCCGATTCCATTCTCGATCAACAACTATGCTGCGAATCTCGCCGGGGTTGTTGGCGAGCCGCTGACGGATGTCGAAATGCTGGAGATCGCTGCCATCGATCGAAACTGCAGGCTGATCAAAGGGCAGGTCTTTCTTTGGAAAGATGGCCAGACCTGGGAAGAGTTATGGGACATAAACGGAGAGATTACGCCTCCCTAGGTGGGGCTTGCGGCTAATACCTAGGTTGCAAGCTCCGGATTGCAAGACGAAGAGAAAGCGACACAGAGGCTGAGAGATGAACGCGACCATGACAGCGGCGTACCTGCCCGGGAACTCGACAGTCGAACTGCGCACGACGCCTGTACCGGCTCCCGGCCATGGAGAAGTGCTGCTGCGCGTGAAGGCTTCGACGATTTGCGGTTCGGATATTCGCTGCATTTACCATGAGCACCTTGGAAAAGGCCCGGAGGGCTACCAGGGAGTGATCGCCGGCCATGAGCCGTGCGGCGAAATTGTGGAGACTGGTGAAGGCTGCCGCCGCTTCAAGACAGGCGATCGTGTGGTTGTCTATCACATCTCTGGGTGCGGGGTGTGCAACGATTGCCGCCGCGGGTACATGATCTCCTGCACCAGCGAAAAGTATCGCCGCGCCTACGGATGGCAGCGCGACGGCGGCATGGCGGAGTTTATGGTGGCGGAAGAAAAGGATCTCATCGCGCTGCCGGATGAGCTCTCGTATGCAGATGGCGCGCAAGTCGCATGCGGATTCGGCACCGTGTACGAGGGTTTGGAAAAGGTTGGAATCAACGGAAATCACGCAGTGCTGGTTACAGGATTGGGGCCGGTGGGGCTGGCGACGGCCGCGCTTTGCCGGAAACTCGGCGCTAACAAGATTATCGGTATCGATGTGACTCCGGAGCGCATGAAGATTGCTCTTGATCTGGGTTTGTGCGACGAGGTACTCGCCTCCGGACCCGGCAACGTGGAACAGGTGAGGGAACTGACCGGCGGCTTCGGCGTGGAGCGCGCCGTCGACTGTTCCGCGCACCATGCCGCGCGTGCCACCGCCATCCGCGCCACGCGCAAGTGGGGAAAGATTGTCTTCATTGGTGAAGGCGGAAAGGTCGAGATCAATCCTTCTCCCGACATGATTCACGACCAGAAGACCTTGTATGGATCGTGGGTGACGTCCACCTGGCTGATGGAAGAACTGGTGGAGCGACTGGTTCGCTGGAACCTGCATCCAGCCGACATTATCACGCACAGGTTTCCGCTGGAGCGCGCGGGTGAAGCCTATGCGTTGATGTCTTCAGGTAAATGCGGCAAAGTGGCCGTATGCGCAGATGAAGAGTTAAGTTAGGGCCGCAACCACTGTCGACAAAGCCCGATGATGCAGCTTCGCGGTCACCCTGGGAAAAGGAAACTTCAAGATGTGCGAAAAAGTCGTTGCATGCGCTGCAGCCTGGGAACAGAAGCTCGCAGCACTCTTGCCGCTCTTTGGGCATCGCAACTGGATTGTGGTGGCGGACTCGGCTTATCCAGCTCAGTCGAGTCCCGGAATCGAAACCATCACCGCCGGCTGCGACCAGATCCGCGTGGTTCGCACGGTCCTCGATGCAATCAGGGCGTCCATCCACGTCAGGGAAAAAATCTACCTGGATAAGGAACTCGATGCTGTCGATGAGGCCGATGCGCCTGGAATCGCCGATTATCGGGAGCGGCTAACGGACGCGCTTTACGGCGCGAGTGTGACTCGCATGTTGCACGAACAGATTATTCACAAGCTCGACCAATCCGCGAAGCTCGTTCGCATTCTCATCATCAAGACGGAGATGACCATTCCGTATACGTCTGTTTTTTTTGAACTCGACTGCGGCTACTGGAACGCCGAAGCGGAAGAGCGGCTCCGTGAGGCAATGCCTGAAGTTGAGTCGAAGTGAGTTTGATCCGAATGGCTTCAAGATTTGTCCCACGTTTCCAAAACTCCGCGAAGAGCGCAAATCAAGGAGAAACATCGCAATGAAATTAAACAGACGCGAACTCATCCAGCGGGTGGGGGGTGCATGTTCCGCCCTTGCGCTCTCAAGGTTCTTGAAAGGCCAGGCAGCTTCCGGCGGCAACTTTCTTCCCTCGCGGGAGTCTCTGCAGGCATACCGCATACCAGACTGGTTCCGCGATGCGAAGTTTGGCATCTGGTCGCATTGGGGGCCGCAATCGGCCATTGAAGACGGCGATTGGTACGCACGCAATATGTACATACAAGGGTCGAGTCAGTATCTCTACCATGTCGAGACATACGGGCATCCCAGCAAGGTTGGATACAAAGACCTGGTCAATGGCTGGAAAGCGGCCAAGTGGGATCCAGATCACCTTATGAGCCTTTATAAGAAGGCCGGTGCAAAGTATTTCGTGAGCATGGGTGTGCACCACGATAACTTCGACCTTTGGGATTCGAAGCACACCCGCTGGAATGCCGTGAACATGGGGCCGCAACGCGATGTTGTCGGCACCTGGGAGAAAGCTGCGCGGAACCAGGGCTTGCGCTTCGGTGTGAGCGAGCACCTTTGGATTAGTTACAAGTGGTTTTCCGTGAGTCATGGCTCCGACAAGACAGGTCCGCTCGCCGGTGTTTCCTACGATGGCGTCGATCCGGCGTTCGCCGACCTCTATCACGATGCCGGGTGCGCAAAGTTCATTGACAAGCTGGATTGGAATGACGACGGCATACCCGATGCGTGGCGCCAGCATTATCTCGACCGCATGACCGACCTGATCGATAAATACCACCCCGATCTGCTTTACACCGACGGCCATCTGCCCTTTGGTGAGTATGGGCTGAAAATGGTTTCGCATCTTTATAACGTGAGCGCTCAGTTGCATGGCGGCCCAACCGAGGCGATCTATACCAGCAAGGAAGCGTCTGATTGCGCTGTCGGCACCTGCCTGCTGGATCATGAGCGCGGCGTATCTGACGGCATTGCCGCCAACCCCTGGCAAACGGACACCTGCATTGGCCAGTGGCACTACAAGCGCGGAGAGAACTACAAAACTCCCAAGAAAGTCATCGACTTGCTTGTGGACATAGTCAGCAAGAACGGTAATCTCCTGCTCAATTTTCCGCTGCCTAACTCGGGCGAACTGGACTTTGAGGAGATGACCGTTCTGGAAGGAATCACGGCGTGGATGGCGGTCAACAGCGAAGGGATTTATGGTTCGCGCCCCTGGAAGGTGTACGGGGAAGGTCCCTCCACGCAGGTCAAAATCGTAACGGGCAATTTCAATGAAGACAAGACAAAGGACCTCGGCGTCGAAGATGTCCGGTTCACAACGAAGGGAAACACTCTCTATGCTTTCGTCATGGGCTGGCCCGAAAAAGCTGCGGTCGTCAAGACGCTGGGCCTTGCGAGTCCGCAGAACCCGGGCAAGATCCGGAACGTGGAGTTGCTCGGCTACGGTGGGAACCTCAATTGGAAGCAAGACGAGGCTGCATTGAAGGTTGAAATGCCCGTCGCGAAGATTTCCGACTTGGGAATTACGCTCAAAATCGATTTGGCGTAGCAGGAGAGGAATTCGGTCCGGCAGGTGATGCCACTTGTGTGTCGCTTGAGCCGGCTCAGGTTCCTGCCTGGCTTGGTTTGGACGGAGATTGCCTCGGGGGAATAGGATCGCCATCCGAAAAATCGGTTTACTTGAAACTCCGGATTTTTACTCTTGACAAACTCTCCTGGCCGGGAATAAGTTCGTTCGGTGTTTGAACAATCATTTTGTTTGAACCTTGAATTTGATTCAACTTTTGGAGGCTCTGCATGTTCGCACTCAAAACAATGAGACCTGTCCTTTGGTCCATCTTCGCCCTGCTCTTGCTTGGCTTTTCGCACGCATTGCCTGGGCAGGCAGTGAACGGTACACTTCTTGGGACGGTGACTGACCCTTCGGGCGCAGTGGTGGGGAATGCCACGGTCACGATCGTCCTTGTCGGTCAGAGTGTTGAACATACATCGATCACCAACGAGAGTGGGAACTTCACCGAGCCCGATCTTCCGCCGGGGACTTATACGGTCACTGTCGCCGCCAAAGGTTTCAAGAAAGAGACCCGGGAGAATATCTCGCTCGAGACAAACACCACCACGCGCGTGGATGTTCGCCTGGTCACGGGCAGCGCGACGGAGACCATCGAAGTCACCACGGCTCCCCCAGAACTCCAGACCGACCGTGCCGACATCTCAAGCACGATCGAGAGCAACCAGATCGGCAATCTGCCTCTCAGCAGCGGCAACAGCTTTCAGTCGCTTCTGAATACAGTGCCTGGAATGGCCCCGATAGTCTTCAACAACTCGCAGTTCTACAACGCCAACAACGATTTGTCGACGAACTCGAACGGCCAGTCCTCGTATGTGAATCTTTACCAGATCGAGGGCATCGACGACGACCAGCGGACCGGAATCCACATCATCCTGGTTCCACCCGCGGCCGCGATCCAGAACGTGGACATCACCACGAACAACTTCGAAGCGGAGTTTGGACGCGCGGTGGGCACCGTTGTCAACGTGACGCTGAAGTCGGGGAGTAACCAGTTTCATGGATCGGCCTTCCAGAACATGGAAAACAACGGCGTCAACGGCCGCAATTACTTTGCACAGGGACCCAATGGACGCCTAGTCTACAACTACACGGGCGGATCGCTCGGCGGACCAATCGTCAAAAACAAGCTTTTCATCTTCGGCGATTTTCTTCGCACCTCCGACCACGAATCCGCGACAACAAACGCAACCATCCCGTTCTATAACGTGACCAACGGCAACATCAATCTGAGCGAATACTCAGGTCAGGTCTACGATCCAAATACCGGAGATACGGCAGACTGCGTGGGTAGCGCCGCAAGCAACAGCTGCGGGACAGGACGAGTTGCATTCGCCGGCAACCTCATTCCTATGACGAACCCGGGGTTGAGCAAAGTGGGACTAACCGTTCTGCAGGACTTGGATGTCCTGGCAAGAAATGCCAAAACGAACCTGGCGTCAGCGGCTTACATTGCCGGCGCGACGACCAACAATTTTTCGCAGAACCTTCCATTCAGTAAAGATGCCATCAGCTACGACATCAAGTCGGACTACACGATGAATGAGAAGAACCATTTGACAGGGCGCTTCAGCCATCAGAACACGACCACCTATCAGGCCCCACTTTTCGGAGCGTTTCTCGGGGGCCCCGGAGGCGGCGGATTTGAAGCGACCGGAATCGCCGCGGCGTACAGTACCGGCTTCAATTACGATCACGTGTTCTCGCCAACGCTGTTTACCGAAGCGCGCGTTGGGGTCGCACATCTGCGTAATTCGGCGCAACAGACGGACTATGGAAAGGACGATGCGACGACGCTTGGC
>Ga0302274_10001012_pt1 | contig 27660 bp, 24 predicted proteins | sample III_Bog_N2_1_FD_198755 | JGI IMG/M metagenome (GOLD analysis project Ga0302274, IMG submission 198755) | Peat permafrost microbial communities from Stordalen Mire near Abisko, Sweden - III_Bog_N2_1 | ecosystem: Environmental > Terrestrial > Soil > Wetlands > Peat | place: Sweden: Abisko...
AGGCAGCAACGTTCCAATTACCTTGCTCGGTTCAAGCGCCTTCAGCGCGCAACTAGCCGCAGCCCTCGGATTACCCTTCGCCTTCGCCGCCCATTTTGCTCCGGATTACTTATCGACCGCTGCCCACCTCTATCGCAACCAGTTTCGTCCTAGCGACGTCCTGCAAAGGCCGCACTTCATGGTCGCCATACAAATTATCGCGGCATCCACGGATGCGGTTGCCCAGCGATTGTTTACTACTTCACAACAACGTTTTCTGCGATTGATCCGAAACCAGCCCGTTGAACTGCTGCCTCCAGTCGAATCCATGGACGGCCTTTGGCAGGATTGGGAGCGGGCCGCCGTCGAAAGCAAACTAGGTGCCGCGATCGTCGGGTCCGAAAAAACCGTAAGGGCGAAATTGGAGAAGCTAGTCTCCCAAACGGAAGCCGACGAAGTGATCGTGGTGACTGACACCTACGAGCACGCCGACCGCTTGCAGTCCTATGAGCGTGTATCCGGAATTGCGAAAACCATCCGAACTGAAACTTTGGCGGCGGCTCGAGTCTGAAAAGCAATTCCGCATACAACGAAAAACGGGCGCACCGAAGTGCGCCCAAGGTTCAGGAGGAAAAACATTCTGAAACGACAACCGTCCAGCAGGACAAACTTCTAAAATCTAGCGGCCAAATCCCGCCGACTGCATCGACTGCCGCGAAATGTCGGCCGTGGACGCAATTCCCTGCATGCGCAACTTGAACTCGTCCGCATTCGAAGCGCTCTCCAACGCAGTCTCATAATTCACCAGCCCCGCCTGGAATAGATCCCACAGCGATTGATCGAACGTCTGCATGCCGTACTGCGAAGTACCCGCGGAAATTGCCTCGCGAATGGCACGTGTTTTTTCCGGAACCAGAATGCACTCGCGGATGTAGGCCGTCGTGACCATCACTTCCACCGCAGGCACGCGGCCTTCAGCGTCCGACCGCCGCACTAGCCGTTGGCTGACAATGGCGCGTAGAACCGCCGCCAACTGCAAGCGAATCTGCTTCTGCTCGGGCGGAGGAAAAATCGCAATAATACGGTTGATGCTTTCGACCGCATCCAGTGTATGCAGCGTCGAGAACACCATGTGGCCAGTCTCGGCTGCATGCAACGCCGTTCCAATCGTCTCCAGATCGCGCATTTCGCCGACCAGAATTACGTCTGGATCTTGCCGCAACGAAGCTCGCAACGCTGCCGAGAACGACGGCGTATCGACTTCGATCTCGCGCTGGTTGACGTACCCTTTTTTGTCACGATGCAAAAATTCGATCGGATCTTCAATCGTGATAATGTGCTCGGCTCGCGTCGAGTTGATCCGGTCAACCATTGCCGCCAGCGTCGTCGATTTACCGGAGCCGGTGACTCCCGTGACCAGCACCAGTCCACGCGGCATATCGCAAATCTGCTCGACCACCTTGGGCAGAAACAGTTCATCCAGCGCGCGAATCTTCGTAGGAATAACACGAAGTACAAGGCCCACGTTGCCGCGCTGCTGAAACACGTTCACACGGAATCGTCCCAGGCCGGCAACCCCATACGCCATGTCGATTTCCGTGGTCTCTTTGAATTTCTGCTTTTGCCGCGCCGACATCATGCTGAACGCCATGTTCAACATGTCTTCCGCCGATACCCGAGCCTGATCGGTCAGCGGCACCAGATCGCCGTCAATGCGTAGATGCGGATAGTTCCCCACCTTCAGGTGCAAGTCGGAAGCGCGGCGCTCCATCGCGATACGGAGCAGGTCATCAATATTCATGAAGGCAGGACTCCACTACCGTCCCTATGATGACCCGAACCTGCCTCGCATACGAGATGACGGAGGTAACTGCACCATTAGGTCGCCAGATACCACTGCCCCCGGCCCACAAATTGAACCGCGCACCCGAGATTACTTACGGACGGCCGCTTTTGGCCCTCGACCCTCGCCTGGCCTTGCATCCAGTAAAGTAGACACAAAAAAGCCGTCCCGCAGGACGGCTCATTCTCACCAAAAACTTCCCAATCAACCTTTATGCAGCAGCCTTGAACGGCTCATCATAGCTCCCACCGTAAATCGACGGCACCTTTGACCCCATCGGCCTTAGATACGTCGCCAGTTCCCCCCGATGATGGATGCTGTGATTGTTCAAAAAACCCAGGTAAAAAGCGTCCGGCATGTTAAACACACCCATGAAGTCTACCGGCGTCACCAACTGCTCTCCCGAAAGCGCCCTTATTCGCTCCGTGCAGCGCTTGACGTTCGTGTCGTACCACTCCACCAGTTGCGCCACTGTCTTCGGCTTTTCCATTTCCGACCGCGCCGCCATATTGAACTTCAAATCCGCAATCCCATCCATGAACTGAATATCGGTATTGGCCAGGTGCCACGCCAGTTCCCATGCCGTTCGCGCGCACGGCTCCGGCCGGTAGTCCTTCTTCTCCTCCGGTATCGCAGCGAAAACTTTCTTCGTCGTTTCAACTTCTCGTGTAAATCCCTCCACCATCAGGTTGCAATAACCCAAGGCAAATTCGGGGGTCGGACCGGACATGAAATTCTCCTTCTGTCGTTCGGACTGTCGTTCGGACTATCGTTCGGACTATCGTACGGATTCGGAAACTGATCTTGTGGCCTTACACACAGCAAGTGCGCCCTCGATCAGGCGCACCCCACTATAGTTCACCAAGACCCGAAGATCAAACCACCCATCCCAGAACTCCCCCCGTAGCTTTCCGGATCGGCAACCCTTTCATATTCGAATGCGGGGCGACCAAGAGGATGCTAAATAACGTCCTACGCCGCCGTCTCTTCACCCGGAAGCTCTTCCACATCTACTTCCCCATCGCCAATCCCCATTCGCCGGTCGCTCACCCCCTGCTCCCGTTCTCCACCTTCGTCCAATCCCGTCTCCTCCGACCCATCGAACGGAGGCAGATCGTCTGGCCGCCCATATTCAAGATGGGTATGCACAGGTCGCTCCGGATGGTCCGCCGCGTCCTCAATTCCATCGACAATCCCCGCCTCCAGCGCCTGATCCGAATCGGCCAGCTCTTGTACGCTCTCGTCGGCAGCATCCGCCACCGAAGAAAGCTGCTGGCTGTCTCCCGATTGCCCCGCGCTGTCCGGTCCTACCTGCCCCGGATCATTCCCCAACTCGTCCGCCTGCGCCTGCTCGTCGCCACGTGGTCGATTCACCATAAAATCCTCCCGAACCAAAATTCTCTACTTCATCTTTTCGTGCATCGTTATAATCACAGCCACCTTTGGATGCCGGAAAGCGTTGCAGCGATCAGACATCCGCATCCGTGCCCCAAAGCATCCAACCGCTTTTTTGCCAGAATCTTCTGACGAGGTCAAACTTGAAAACATCGCGCCTCACCTTGGCCGCCGGTTCTTTGCTTCTCCCCATCTCACTTCTCGCGCCTATCGCAGCCTTCGCCCAAACTCCGCCGGACGCGACCCTCACCTCCAACCCGATCTTCGAGAAGAATTGCGCCAAGTGTCACGGCAAAACCGGCGAAGGCCGCCATTTCGGAGGACCGTCCCTCATCTCCGACAAAGCCAGCGCCATGTCCCTGGACGACCTGAAAGCAATCATCACCAACGGCAAAGGCCACATGCCCAAGTACGCCGATAAACTCAAGCCCGAAGAAATCGACACCCTGGTCCAGCAAATCAAGGCCGCCAACCGGAAGTAACCTCACGCAGTCGTTTACGCAGACTCCCAAAGATTTTCCTTCGTGGATCTCCGCGTCCTTCGTAGTTCAAGCTTCCTGGCAGCATCGAAACAAAGTGTCGGCCCCACGCCCGTCACTCCAAAATTCCCCGCATTGCATGTACGATGTTTCTGCACTTTCGGCTCATTCCAAGGAGACCTCATGCAGAGCAGCATCGTCGGCACCACCATGCCCGTCCTCGAGTTCATCCTCGAGCCCAACGAATCCGTCATCTCCGAGGCGGGCGAGCTTTCCTGGATGGCCAGTTCCATCCAACTCACCACCCACACCCAGTTCGGCGGGGGTGGAGGAATCTTCGGCGCCATCAAACGCGTCGCCGGCGGCGGCACGCTCTTCATGACCGAATACCGCGCCCTGGGCCAGCGCGGCGAAATCGCCTTCGCCACCAAGCTTCCGGGACACATCGTCCCCGTCGAGGTCGGCCCCGGCCACGAATACATGATTCACCGCCACGGCTTTCTCTGCGCCACTCCCAACATCCAGATCGGCGTCGGATTCCAGCAGTCCCTCGGCGCCGGCATCTTCGGCGGCGACGGCTTCATCCTCCAGCACCTCAGCGGACAAGGCACCGCCTGGCTCGAACTCTCCGGTGAACTCGTCATCAAAGATCTCGCGCCCGGAGAAACTCTTCGCGTCCATCCCGGCCACGTCGGCGCCTTCCAGTCCAGCGTCCAGTTCCAGATCACCACCATGCCCGGAATCAAAAACATCATCTTCGGCGGCGATGGCTTGTTTCTAGCGGCCCTGACTGGCCCCGGCCGCATCTGGCTCCAAACCCTGCCGATCGCGCGGCTCGCTCACAAACTTATGGAATACATGCCCAACCGCTCCAACGAAGCCGCCAAAGGTGGCGTAGTAGGAGGCATCGTAGGCTCAATCCTGGGAGGCATGAACAATCAGTAATCGCATGACAGATCTCGAGGGTGCCCCATGCTAACGTCCGCTCTTTCGACGTAGCGTGGGGATTTTGACGTTTCCGCCCCCTCCACCGAACCCGCCCATTCCATGACCACAACCACCATCGCCGCCCCCTCCCGCCTAGCCTGGATCGACTGGATGCGCGGCTTGGCCTGCGTCCTCATGTTCCAAACTCACTGTTATGACGCCTGGCTCGGAGGCGATGCCCGCAACACCACCTTCCTCAAAACCTCACAACTCCTCGGAACCCTTCCCGCTCCGCTCTTCCTATTTCTCGCGGGAATTTCTTTCGCCCTGGTGACCGACAAACTAATCCGCAAGAATCTGCCCGCGTCCGTAATCACCCGCACCATGTTCCGCCGCGGCGCAGAAATCTTGGCCTTCGGACTCCTCTTCCGCCTGCAAGAATTTCTAATCGCCTGGGGATGGGCTCCCTGGTCCGATTTACTAAGAGTCGATGTCCTAAACATCATCGGAATCTCAATGATGCTGATGGCCCTCCTCTGCGGCCTGGTCTTGTTTACCTGGGGACGGACGCATTCGTCCGTTCCAGCCGAGCAACGCTCGGCCCCTGCCAGCGCTCCAACCAGTTCTCGAGGATCACTCGCTATCGTCCTCGCCGCTCTCTCCACCGCCGCCCTCATCGCACTCCTCACCCCTCCCCTCTACACCACGCATCGCCCCACCTGGCTTCCCTGGTATATCGAGTCCTATATCGATGGATGCCACAACCTCGGCGCCCCGCAACCCTGGCTCTTCTCCATCTTCCCCTGGTCCGCCTTCGCCTTCGCTGGACTCGCCGCCGGATTCATCCTTTTTTCCGACTCCGCGCGCGCCCACACCACCAAGACTCTTGCCCTCTTCGCCGCCGCCGGAGCCGCCGCCATCGCCATCGCCTACGGCCTCGACCACTCCCAACTCCACTTCTACGCCGTCTACGATTACTGGCATACCAGCCCGAACTTCCTCATGATGCGCATCGGACTCCTGCTCCTGATCGCCTTCCTCACCTACGCCTGGTGCCGCTGGGGCCTCGCGACCTGGGGATTCAGCCCGCTCCTCCAACTTGGCCAAACCTCGCTGCTCGTCTATTGGGTCCACATCGAATTCGTCTACGGACGCTTCTCCCTCCTCCCCAAACACGCCCAATCCATCGCGGGAGCCACTAGAGGCTTGCTTGAAATCTTCGTCTTCATGCTGCTGCTCTCGCTCTTGCGCACGAAAATCGACTGGAAGAATATCAATTGGAAGAAGCTGAGCCTCGGCAAGCTGTTCCACCGCACCCAGCCGGCGTAGTTCTCACCCGTGTGGCGCGGACATCCCTGTCCGCGACTCTAACTGGCCAACGAAAGAACGACTGGAGAAAGAACGACTGGAGTAGCCGGGAACCGCGACGGTGCGACTTCAATCACAGTGGGATGGCGACGCAATTTCACCGTCTTTCGTTGTGTCCTCGCACATCTGCGTCAAGCCGTGAGCCTACCTAATGCAGAATTTCGTCAGGATTTCGTCTAAAGAGACTCGTGTCGATCGTCATACTTCGTAATCATGAAAATGTACAAGGTTTTCGTTCCTGCCACGACCCTCGCCCTCGCGCACAGCGCCTCGTCCTTTTTCATCACGAGTCTGCTGTACTGCCATCACAGACATCCGCCTCGCCTCGCGCAAGAATAGAGATTGATTGGCCAGGGAAAAGGTGCCCGTCTCCAGAGACGGCCCTCCGTTCCCGCCTGAAGCATGCTCAACGCTCCTTGAAAACACAATCGGTCGAGCAGCTATCCGCTCCCGAATCGGGAACAAATCCTACGCCTTGCTCCTAACTCCTTATTCCGCAATACTTTGATATAAGTCCTTTCGATTCAAAGACCAAACCGGAAAATTCCCGCTAACCTCATGATTCCAGAAGACCGGGGGGGGAGGGGGGTATCGGTACCAGGTAGTAAACATCCTCCGGCTTGCGACAGCGGGAACCGCTGCTCCCTGCCATCCAACAACGCGCCAAATCATAAGCAAAAGAGTTCGGGACACGGGCAGACATTTGACGCCCCTTCCCCCACCCAATAGAATTCGGAGGCTACTCGGACGGGCCCGCCAGATGTTCCTATCGACGGGTGTCTCTTGCTTTCATGTTGCCCCCGCAGGCTGCCCCCAGCCATACATGTCTGCAAATCCAGGTAATGTGAGAAACCGCAATACACTCACGCCTTACTCTGCCTGCCCGAGTTCAGCAGGAGACAACAATGCACAAGTTCGCAGGGGCACTCGTGTTGACACTAGGTCTGCTCGCAGCTGGCGGCGCATCCTCGTACGCTCAACAGAATCATTGGCTCGCCGCAGCACCGCTTCCCAAAACCGCTCAATCGGACAGTTCCGAAGCACCTCTTAAGACCATCTTTTCCAATCTTGGTCCCAACAAGGATGCCTATAACGGTGGCGGAGGCTGGATCGCCGCTGGTCCATCCGACCCTTACACCAACCAACAACAGGACGTCGCCATTCCTTTCACCCCGTTGAGCGATTCCACGGTGACTCGAATCAAAGTCCCGTTTCAGTACTACGGGTACGGCGCGAATGCCGGAACGATAGCGCTCGCCTCCGACGCGTCGGGCGTACCGGGAACCGTGCTGGCAACTCACGACATAAAGAACTTTCCTGTATTCGGAATTGGCTGCTGCAAACTGACGACCTGGACTCTGAAAACCGGAGTGTCAGTCACGGCCGGAACCCAGTACTGGATCATCGCCACCACCGACAAAAAGAGCATCGACTCAGCCTATGTCTGGGACTACACCTGGAACGGCGTGATCGAAACTATCGCATTGCAGGATAATCTCACCGGTTGGAGCACAATCAACTTTCTTCCCGGACCCGCAGCTGGCGTCTTCGGAACCACCCCGTAGTCAACTTACTCGACTACTTACACTAGTCATTGCGTGAAATTGACTTGTGAACCTGAGTTACATGAAGCTGGGCCGCCCCCGTTGCCGGCCTTTTTTACTGCGCTGCCGTAATTTCGAAGCAAGGATTTACCTTTTCTCCCTGGAGACGGAGAAAGCGTCGCGCAACGGGCCGAAAAAGTGGAGGACTCGAGTCGAAAATTCCTCGACCTGGCCTATGCCGGATTGGGCGACCGGGATATGCCGTTCCCAGCGAGCATCGTTGTTCCGCTACTTCAGCCTTCCCTCCGACTGGTAGAATTCCCTCCTGATGATCTTCCGCAGCGACAATAGAAATCCTGATCAGATTCGCCCTGTCACAATTATTCCCGACTTCATCTCGACCGCGGAAGGTTCCGCGCTCATCGAGATGGGCAACACGCGCGTCATCTGCACCGCTTCGGTCGAAGAAACGGTACCTGGTTTTCTGCGGAATTCCGGCAAAGGTTGGATCTCCAGCGAATATGGAATGTTGCCGCGCGCAACCCTCACGCGCACGGCCCGCGAATCGGCCAAGGGCAAGCAAAGTGGACGCACGCAAGAAATACAACGCCTAATCGGACGCTCGCTGCGCGCGGTTGCTGACCTGAAACGCCTCGGCGAGCGGACCATCTGGATCGACTGCGACGTGATCCAAGCCGATGGCGGAACGCGCACCGCTTCCATTACAGGAGCTTTCGTCGCCCTCGGACTGGCTTTGCAGCGCTTGATCGATGCGGGAACGCTGACTGCGGCTCCCATCAAAGACTTCGTCGCAGCCATCAGCGTCGGCATCGTCGACGGAGAGATCCTGCTCGATCTGAACTACGAAGAAGATTCGCGCGCCGATGTGGACATGAACTTCGTTATGACCGCGGGCAACAAGATTGTCGAACTGCAGGCGACCGCCGAGCACCAGGTATTTGACGACGCACAATTGGCGAAGATGATGTCGATGGCGAGGCAAGGCATCCAGTCGCTGATTGCGAAGCAGCAGACGCTGCTGGGAAAGCTGGCTTTACGCCAATGAACAAAGCTCGCCCTCCGCTGACAGATTCCGCCCGCATCACCGCATTTCGGCTTGCCCGCACGATCGCCGGTTGCGTTGCCTTCGCGCTCTCGAGTTATGCGCAAGTCGCATCCACAACCGTTACCGGAGTGATCGAAGACTCTTCCGGCGCAGTCGTGGTTGCCGCGCGTGTGCAATTCGCGAGTGGCAATTATCAGGTCGAGACGCAGACCAATTCGGCAGGTCAATTCCACCTCGACGTCGCTGCGGTTTCGGGCACGCTCTCGGCCACAGCCCCGGGATTTCTTCCTTTACAACTCGCCTGGAATCGCGAGACCCAACTCAAACTGGTTCTGCACCCGCAATACGAGGCGAACACCCAGCACGTCCTCGTCACAGCCACCCGCATCGACACCGCACTGGAGGATTCTCCCGCGGACAGCGTAACCATCTCGATCCAGAATCTCGAGCAGACTCCCGCTCTTACCCTCGATGATGTCTTGCGCGACGTCCCAGGCTTCGACCTTTTTCGCCGCAACAGCAGCCGAACCGCGAATCCTGGAACGCAAGGCGTTTCGATGCGTGGTCTCGGCGCCAGCGGAGCGAGTCGCGCCCTCGTTTTAGTCGATGAAGTCCCGCTCAACGATCCTTTCGGCGGATGGGTCTATTGGGATCGCGTGGCCCGCGAATCAATCAACAGCGTAGAAGTCGTGCGCGGCGGAGGAGGAGCGAGCCTCTATGGTTCGACTGCGATGGGCGGAGTCATCCAGTTCCGCACTCGTGAACCAGAGACGCCCGCGTTCTCGGTCGAAGGCTCCTGGGGCAACGAGAACACTCCCGAACTCTCTTTCTGGACGGGAACGAGGATTGGCCCTTGGAACGCCGCCCTCTCCGGCGACTTCTTCCGTACCAACGGATACATACTCGTGCCCGAACCAGAGCGCGGTTCTGTCGATGTTCCCGCCAATTCACGGCATGCCCTCACCGCGCTCGATCTTGGCCGACACTTTGGCGATTTAAGTAAGGTCTTCGTCCGCGGATCGTATTTTGGCGAAGGACGTCACAACGGAACCCCTATTCAGACCAACGGCACGCGCATTGCCGATTTCGCCAGCGGTTGGGATTATGAGGACAAGCCGATCGGGACACTAACAGCGCGGTTTTTCGCGCTCTACGAATCCTATGACCAGCTTTTCTCGGCGGTAGCTGCGAACCGGAACAGCGAGTTCTTGACCGATAACCAGCGCGTTCCTTCAGAGATGATTGGCGGCAACGCCCAGTGGTCGAGGCCGATCGGACGCGTCCAGACGCTGGTCGCGGGCTTCGAAATGCGTGCGGTTGGCGGATCGAGCAATGAAGCGCTCTTCAGTGGCGGCAATCCAACAGGCACAAGTTTCAGCGGCGGCGAAGAACGCACGGTGCGGGCATTTGGAGAGGATATTCTGCAGCTCGGTTCCCGCTTCGTCGCCAATCTCTCTTTCGGCTACGATCATTGGAGCGACATCAACGCGCGCCTGATCACGATCAAACCCAGTGGCACCGTCTTCACGCCCTACGCTGACCGTAGTTCAGATGCTTACAATCCGCGCGCTTCGGTGCTCTATCATTTGCGCCACGGAACTTCGTTCACCGCCTCGGGATATCGTGCCTTTCGCGCGCCGACTTTGAATGAACTGTATCGCAGCTTCCGGCAAGGCAACGTTTTTACCCAGAATAATCCCGCGCTGGTCGCCGAAAGACTGACTGGCGTCGAAGCAGGAGTTCGTCAGAGCCTCTTGTCGGATCGTTTCAACCTTCGCGGGACATTTTTCTGGAACGACGTGAATGACGCGGTCGTGAATGTCACGCTCAACAGCCAGTCGAATCCGATTCTAAGGCAAAAGCAGAATGTAGGCGCCATCCTTTCGACCGGCGTGAATCTGGATGGGGAATTCCGGGTTAACCGCTCGCTGCAATTTTCCGGCGGATATCAATATGCCCATTCCGTGATATCGAGTTACACCGCGCCTGCCGATGTGCAGACCCAGAATCCAAGTCTGGTTGGGCTGTGGGTGCCCGAAGTCCCGCATCAGCAATTCACCCTGCAGACGATTTATTCGAATCCGAAGATCGTGACAGCGACGGTACAAGGCCTCTTCGTCGGCCAAGCTTTCGATGACGACCTGAATCAGTACCGGCTGGATAAATACTTCACCGTGAACGTCTATCTGAGCCACAACTTTGGCAAGGGCTTCGAAGGATTTGCGGCGGCAGAGAACCTGTTTAACACGCGGTATGCCAGCGCCGCGACTCCGGTCATTACGCTGGGACCACCCTTGCTCGCGCGCATCGGATTCCGTTATCAGTTTCCGAAGCGTTGAGCCCAACTGTGAAACCACGAAGAAAAGAAGGCGGAGAGAAATGTTGCTCCTGGCCGCCGTTCGCCATCGTCAGCCGTCAGTCGTTAGCCGTCAGTCGTCAGTCGTCAGTCGTCAATCTAGCTTCGAACTACTTGTATTGCTTCGCCATTTCCGCAAGGGTCACTTGCTTATAGTCACCGGCGTGTCCAGCCTGGCCGAACTGCTTCATGCGCTGCGCTACTACCTTCTTCATCGCGTCTCGTGCGGGTTTCAGGTAGTCGCGGGGATCGAACTTCTCCGGTGTGTCCGCGAACACCTTGCGGATCGCGCCGGTAATGGCGAGGCGATTGTCGGTGTCGACATTGATCTTGCGCACTCCGTTGCGAATTCCGAGCTGAATCTCTTCCACGGGAACGCCCCAGGTCGGTTTCAGTTTGCCGCCGTATTCGTTGATGATGTCTTGCAGTTCTTTCGGCACGCTCGACGAACCATGCATCACCAGATGCGTTTTCGGCAGGCGTTTGTGAATCTGGATCAGGACGTCCATCTTGAGCACCGAACCGTCAGGTTTCTTCGAGAACTTGTAAGCGCCGTGGCTGGTGCCGATGGCGATCGCCAGCGCATCGAGGCCGGTCTTCTCCACAAACTCGACAGCCTGATCGGGATCGGTCACATGTTCCAATCCGGTGCCGCCAGCGCCGTGTCCGTCTTCAATCCCGCCCAGGACGCCGATCTCGCCTTCCACGGTCACGCCCTTGGGATGCGCGTATTCAACGACCTCCCTCGTTGCTCGAACGTTATAGTCGAACGTCGACGGAGTCTTGCCGTCGGGCATCAGCGAGCCGTCCATCATGACGCTGGTGAAGCCGAGATCGATTGCCGATTTACAGGTCTCCACGCTGTTGCCGTGGTCGAGATGCATGACCAGCGGAATCTCAGGGTAGAGTTCCGCCGCCGCAAGCATCAGGTGATAGAGAAACTTGTCTTGCGAGTAGGAGCGTGCCCCGCGGCTGGCCTGAATAATGACGGGAGAGTTGGTCTCCTTGGCCGCTTCCATGATGGCCTGAATCTGCTCCATGTTATTGACGTTGAATGCGCCGACGCCGTAACCACCTTTGGCGGCCTCGTCCAAAAGCTGCCGCATAGAAACTAAAGGCATAAAGTGCTACTCCTCTCGATTGGATCAATGATTTCAGCTTTAGTTTAAGGCGACGCAGGTGACAACTCTGGTGACGTGGATCACACGATGTCGTATCATTTTCCAGAAGAGTTTTCGTCAGCCGTCTTAAGACCAACGAATCCGGTGATTTACAATAAATTCGAATATCACTCTCTGAAGCCAAGCCTTTTCAACCTATTCCAGATCGATGGGAGGATTTATGAAACTTACGCCCGGCAAGCTGGCCGGAATTAAAGCTGTCTCGAACGAACGTGGAGTTATCGCCGCTGCTGCCATGGACCAGCGCGGCTCACTGCAGAAATCTCTGGCCAAAGAAAAAGGTTCGTCCGTGTCGGACGAGATGATGGAAGAGTTCAAGATCTTGGTGAGTGAAGTTCTCACTCCGCACGCCAGCGCGATTTTGCTCGACCCCGAATGGGGACTTCCCGCGGCGAAGCGTCGCGCGAAGAATGCGGGCCTGTTGCTGGCTTACGAAAAAACTGGTTATGACAAGACTGGGCCAGGGCGATTGGGCGACCTGCTCGATCATTGGTCAGCGCGGCGGCTGAAAGAGGCGGGAGCGGACTGCGTAAAGATTCTGCTCTATTACACGCCGTACGATCCGAAGGATGTGAACGACAAGAAGCACGCCTGGGTCGAGCGCATCGGCGACGAATGCCGGGCCAATGATATCCCGTTCTTCCTGGAGTTTGTGGGCTACGAAGAAGGCGCCGACGAAAAAGGCCTGGAGTACGCGAAGAAAAAACCGCACATTGTTACGGAGAGCATGCGCGAATTCAGCAAGCCCCGTTATGGCGTCGATGTGCTGAAGGTCGAAGTGCCAGTCAATATGAAATTTGTGGAGGGCACGAAATCGTATGGCGGGCAGAAAGCTTACAGCAAGAAAGAAGCCATCGACCTGTTCCACGCCGCGGCCAAGGTCGCGACCAAGCCGTTTATTTATCTTTCGGCTGGCGTCAGCAATGCCGAGTTCAGCGAAACTCTGGAACTGGCGGGTGAATCGGGCGTGAAGTTTAACGGCGTCCTGTGTGGAAGAGCGACATGGAAAGACGGCATCCCGATCTACGCGAAACAGGGAGCGGAGGCCTTCCGCAAATGGTTGGAAACCGAGGGGGTAAAGAACATTCACAACGTCAACGACAAACTGAAAGCCGCCACCTCGTGGTACTCCATCTACGAGACGGAGCCAGCGCTCGCTCACGTTTAATAAGTTCAAAATGCACAAACGCAAAAGGCGGGTCTTCGGATCCGCCCTTTGTGTGTAACTGGTGTTTGTAGCTAGGTTCCTCGCGCTAGCGGGGTTTTCTATGGCTGACCGCAAAACTGCTCTTATTACTGGTGCTTCGTTCGGTATTGGATTGGAATTCGCCCGCATTTTCGCTCGCGAAGGCTACAACCTTGTTCTGGTTGCGCGCAGCGCCGACAAACTCCGCCAGTTGGCCTCTGAGTTAGAAAAACTCAATGGCACGCGTTCTCTGATTCTCGCGACCGACCTTACGGAACCGGGAGCGGCCGCGTATGTTCTGGATCAGACGACGCGCGCCGACATTCAGGTTGACGTTCTGGTCAACAATGCGGGATTCGGGCAATACGGCTTCTTCGCGGAGAATGACCTCGAAGAATGTCTACGGCAAATTCAGCTGAATGTTACAACTCTTACTCACCTCACTCGTCTGTATCTGCCCGGGATGATCGAGCGCGCCAGAACCGGGAGCAAGGGCGAAGGCGTTCTGAACGTGGCGTCCACCGCGGCATTTCAGCCGGGACCGTTGATGGCGGTGTACTTCGCCACGAAGGCGTACGTGCTGCATTTTTCCGAAGCGCTGGCAAACGAACTGCAAGAAGCAGGAGTTACCGTGACCTGCCTGTGTCCGGGTGCGACCACCTCTGAGTTCCATAAACGGGCAAAGGCGACCGAAATGCGATTGCTGAAGTTTGGCGCGATGGATGCCCACACCGTCGCGGAAGACGGCTATCGCGCTCTGATGGCGGGAAAACCCTTAGTAATTTCTGGGTTCAAAAACTGGCTCTTGGCGCAATCGGTGCGCTTGTCACCGCGCAGACTGGTAACAGCCATCGCACGCAAAACGCAGGAAACGAAAGCCATTCGGTGAGGCGCATCAGACAGCGCCGATACGCTTATACCGGTACAGCCGTCTTGCGCTTCGGATTAAAGAATGGCAGTGGCACAACCGTGGCTGTCGTTTTCATACGCTGCGCTTCGATGGTCAATTCCATCTGAAGTTTCGTGCCCGGCTTGGAATACTCCGTCCCTACGCTGGCCAAAGCAATCAACTTCTTGAGGAGTGGCGAGAATGCGGTCGTCGTCGCTTTGCCCACGTGCTGGTCTCCCAAGTAAATGGGGACCGCAGCGCGAGAAGCCTGGCTGGGCGCCGCCGGAGAGAGTCCAAATTTGTCGAACTGCTCTTCGACTTCGACCCAATCCACTTCGAGTCCGACTAATTGCCGCGCGACGCCGTCTTTGTTGTCTTTCGCCAGCGCGCGTTTGCCGATGAAGTTTTCTTTGTCGAGATGGACCATTTTGCCGAAGCCAAGTTCGTAGGGCGAATATTTTTGCGATGGAATCAGTGCTTTTTTCGAACTCGTATAATCCACTTCGATCAAAAGCAATCCCGCCTCGACACGGGATACGTCAAGTGCCAGCATTCCGGCGGCGTGGATATCGAACTGCTTTCCTTTATCCATGAGTGCGTCCCAAACCTGCACCGCTCGATCCCACGGAATCCATATTTCGTATCCGAGATCGCCCGTATATCCCGTGCGCGAAATATCGACGGGCACTCCGGCAATCGCTCCACTTGTTTTGCGGAAATATTTCAGGTTAGCAATATCGGCATCGGCAACCGTTTTGAGGAGTTTCGCCGATGCTGGTCCTTGCAGCGCGAGCGCCGCAGTTTGCTCAGAGATGTCCTCGATCTGAACGTCCATATTGAGGCCATTCTGCCGAAACCAGCGCAGGCTGGGGTCCGCCGCCGTCCAGCGATACTTGTTTTCTTCGAGGCGGGTGATCGTGCCGTCGTCAATCACCTTGCCCTCTTCGTCGCACCAGCAGGCGTAGATCACCTGCCCCACGGCAACCCTGTTGACGTCGCGCGTGATCACGCGGTTCACGAGCTTTGTCGCGTCCTTGCCAGTAATCAGATATTTATAAAGCGGCGAGATATCGATCAGCGCACACGCATTGCGGATCGCGTTGTACTCGTGCTCGTGATGCACCTCGTAAACGCTGACCGTGTAGTATCCCGACCACTCGCGGTAGTTAAGGCTCTGGCAGAGGGCAAACGTTCGATCGTGAAACGCAGTTCCAATAGGCAAGATGTCTCCCTCCAAGGGAGAGGTCCGAAGGCTGGATTATATGCAGCCAATCACGCTAGTGGCAATGATGTTGACGGCGCGTGACAGCGGGCTGACAGAGGGACGACGGAGGGATGACCGCCGGTCTCTAAGAAATATTCATCAAGACAATCCCTTCATTCGTCGGATAGAATGGGCAGCCTAATGACTTGTATGCACCGCCTCATCCAATGGAGCATCCGCGCCAGCGGACTCTGATCCGCGCAGACACCAAGCCTGCGCCGTTGTAACCATTCCCTGTCCTTCCCGGAAAGCTGAACGCTAGGAGTTGAGAGCTAGTGGCTGATTCAAGAAAATACGATGTAATTGTGATTGGTGGAGGCCACAACGGCCTGACCAACGCCGCCTATCTCGCCAAAGCGGGAAAGAAAGTTCTCGTTCTCGAACGCCGTTACATCCTCGGCGGCGCGGCTTGCACAGAGGAAGTTTTCCCCGGCTTCAAGTTTTCGGTGTGTTCGTACGTAGTCTCGCTGCTGCGGCCCGAGATCATTCGCGACCTCGATCTTCCTCGCCACGGACTCGAGATCCTGCCCCTCGACGGCACATTCACTCCCATGCCGAATGGCGACCACCTCTGGCGAGTTAACGATCATGGCAAGACGCATCGTGAAATCGCCCGTCACTCCCGTGTGGACGCCGAAGCTTACGACGAATTCGGCAAGGCCATGCAGGCCATGTGCCGCTTCGTAAAGCCGATCCTGAGCATGATTCCGCCCGACCCGGCGACGCTTAATCCCAAAGAACTGATGAAGCTGCTCTTCATCGGACGCCGCTTTCAGGGCATGTCGAGCGAGGATAAATACAACCAGGTCCAGCTCATGACCATGAGCGCCATCGACTTTCTCGATCAGTGGTTCGAGACGGACGTGCTCAAAGCCACCATGTCGGCCTCCGGGATCATCGGGACGTTCCTGGGTGTGCGCTCGCCCGGCACCGCTTACGTTCTGCTGCATCACTATATGGGCGAGATTGATGGAGCATTCCGCGCCTGGGGATTTGCGCGCGGCGGCACGGGAGCGATCTCGAATGCGATTGCCGATGCCGCCCGCGAAGCAGGAGTCGAAATCCGCACCGAGGCTCCGATTGCGCGGATCATGATAAAGAATGGTCGCGCCCACGGTGTTGTCCTCACCAACGGAGACGAGATTTACGCCGAGGTGGTTTCTTCGAGTGTCGATCCCAGGCTCACCTTTAACAAGATGATCGAGCCCGGTAACCTGCCCGACGATTTCATGGAAGGCGTGAATCGCTACAAGTTCCGCGGCTCTTCCGGCAAGGTCAATATGGCCCTCGACGGCTTGCCGAATTTCAAGTGCATGCCGGGAGTGGGCGCGCATCTGCGCGGCGCCATGTCGATTTCGCCCAGTGTCGAATACATGGAGAAGGCTTACGACGAGGCCAAATACGGCCATTGGTCGTCGCACCCTTATATCGACATGGTGATTCCGACGCTGACCGATACATCGCTCGCGCCGCCGGGAAAACATATTCTGTCGTGCTTTGTGCAGTACGCGCCTTACAAACTTGCGCCGGGCCTCGATTGGGATACAGAAAAAGAGAAGTTCGGCGACAACGTGGTCAACACGATTGCAGAATACGCTCCGAACATCAAAGACATCATTCTGCATCGGCAGGTCGTCACGCCCCTGGATCTTGAACGCGAATGGGGATTAACAGAAGGCAACATCTTTCAGGGCGAACTGTCGCTCGAACAATTATTCTTTCTGCGTCCGGTCGCGGGTTGGGCGCAATTCCGGTCTCCAATCAAGAATTTGTATATGTGCGGATCGGCAACACACCCTGGAGGCGGCATTATGGGCGCTCCCGGACGCCTCGCAGCGCTGGAAATCCTGAAAGACGGGAAGGCATAAGACTATGGCCGAAACACGCGATGTAATCATCGTTGGTGGCGGACATAATGGGCTCGTCACCGCCTTCTATCTCGCCAAAGCAGGGTACAAACCGCTGGTCCTCGAACGCCGCAGTCAAGTTGGCGGCGCGGCGATTACGGAAGAATTCCATCCGGGCTTCCGCTGCTCGACGCTGGCGCATAATGCCGGACCCCTGCGCGCCGACATCGTACGCGACATGCAGTTGCAGAAGCACGGACTCACACTGACCACGCCGGACGTAAGTACTGTCTCGCTCCTTCCCGACGGGCGAGCGCTGGTCTTGTATGCAGACGCGACGAAATCCGCCGCCGAGATCGCGCACTGGTCACCCAAAGACGCGGCATCCTACGGGGACTTTGGAGCGGCTCTCGGCAAGATTGGCAAAGTGATTGGCGAGGCGCTGGCGTTAACTCCGCCGAATATAGACAACCCGAACAGCGGCGATCTCTGGGGAATGCTGAAGACCGGACGCTCGATCCGAAACCTGGGCAAGAAAGATTTGTATCGTGTCCTCCGCTGGGGACCGATGGCGGCCGCCGATCTGGTCGCCGAGTTCTTCGATACAGAACCTCTGCGGGCAACGATTGCCGCGCGTGGCATCTTTGGGACTTTTCTCGGGCCCTGGTCCGCGGGAAGCAGCCTGGTGTTGCTGCTACGGGCCGCCGCCGATCCTACACCCGCGGGAAGCGTGCAGTTCCCTGCTGGCGGTATCGGTGCGATCACGCAGGCGATGGCCGTCGCGACCCAGCAAGCGGGCGCTGAAATTCGCACCGATGCTGAGATCGCCGGGATTCGCGTGAAAGACGGCGTTGCCACTGGCATCGTACTCAAGTCCGGTGAAGAGATTGCGGCGCGGGCAGTGGTTTCGAATGCCGATCCCAAACGGACACTGATGCGGTTGGTCGATCCTGCCCACCTTTCGCCAGACTTCATTCAGAAGATCAAGAACTACCGTTCCATGGGGACCGTCGCCAAGGTAAATCTCGCGCTTTCAGCATTGCCAGAATTTACCGCGCTCAAAACGAAAGGGAATGCCGATCTCCTCAAAGGACGCATTCAGATCAGTCCGGAGATTGATTATTTGGAGCGCGCCTTCGACGAATCGAAGTACGGGAACTTCTCGCGCAATCCCTATATCGAAATGACGTTCCCGTCTTTGTCTGATCCGTCACTCGCTCCTGCGGGGCAGCATGTAATGTCGATCTACATGCAATACGCTCCTTACAAATTGAAAGACGGTGACTGGGAGAGCCAGCGCAAAGCACTCGGTGAAACTGTGGTCAAGACGATCGCGCAGTATGCGCCCAACCTCCCCCAGAGCATCCTGCGACACCAGATCATTACGCCGAAAGATCTCGAAGACACCTACGGGCTCACTGGCGGGCACATCTTTCATGGCGAGTTGGCGCTCGATCAGTTCTTTACCATGCGGCCGCTCCTCGATTGGGCCCGCTATCAGACTCCGATCGAACGGCTGTATCTCTGCGGCAGCGGAACCCATCCTGGGACAGGACTCACCGGCGTTTCCGGGGCAAATGCAGCGCGCGAGATTTTGAAGGCATTGAGAAAATAGATTCCCGTCAGCGGAGTGAGTTCTCGTTCACGCTGAAGACACGCGAGCATGTTAGGCTCTTCGACGTGATGAATGATTCTCAACCTGCTTCTCTGAATCTTCCGGCGATCGCACGGCAGGTGATGGCCGCGCGCGGATTTCAGCCGGATTTCCCTCCCGAAACAAAGCAGCAACTCGCGGACATCAGCGCGCATCCCCCGACACTGACGCCTTCCGGCACGGTGCGCGATTTGCGCAACTTGCTTTGGTCCTCGATTGATAACGACACATCCAAAGACCTCGATCAGATTGAGGTCGCCGAGCGCTTAGCAACCGGCGAAGTAAAGGTCATGATTGGGATCGCCGACGTCGACGCCTTTGTTCCGAAGGATTCGCCGATCGACAAACATGCAGAGCGCGAGACCACTTCGGTTTACACGGGCGTTACGATTTTCCCAATGTTGCCCAACGAGCTTTCTACTGGAGCTTCCTCGCTACTTCCAGATGTGGATCGGCCCGCGATCGTTATCGAATTTGTAGTCAATACCGGCGGCGAGTTGACGTCCAGTACCGTGTACCGTGCGATTGTTCGCAATAAAGCTCAACTCACTTACAACGCAGTGGGAGCTTGGCTGGAGGGCTCGGCACCGGCTCCTCCGAAGCTGGCAGCGTCCGCAGAACTGCAGGAGCAACTTAAGCTGCAGGACCAAGTGGCGCAAGCGCTCAAGAAATTGCGCTATGAACATGGCGCGCTCAACTTGGATACGAGTGAAGTCGTCCCGCTACTTTTCAACGATCAGGTGGTTGATGTCGCCAAGGCGACCAAGAACCGCGCCACCGATCTAATAGAAGATTTCATGGTGGCGGCGAATGGCGTGGTCGCGCGCATGCTTGAGAAAATTTCTTCCTTGCGCCGCATTGTGAAAACTCCGCTGCATTGGGATGGCATCGTTCGATTGGCGGCGGCCCAGGGCGAAAAGCTGCCTGCGGATGCGGATTCGAAGGCGCTCAACGATTTCTTGTTGAAGCGGAGGGCGGCGGATCCTGATCACTTTGCCGACCTATCGCTCGCGACCATCAAGTTGATTGGCCCCGGAGAGTATGTGCTCGAGCGTCCGGGAGATAGCCCGCAAGGACATTTCGGATTGGCGGTCCAGGACTACACGCATTCGACGGCCCCGAACCGGCGTTTTGCCGACGTGGTGACGCAGAGGCTGATCAAAGCCACGCTCGACGGAAAGCCAAATCCGTATTCCGACAATGATTTGTCGGCAATCGCCTTGAACTGCACGCAGAAGGGCGATGCCGCGCGCAAGGTCGAGCGGGACATGTCAAAACGCCTGTCTGCAATCGCGATGAGCCATCACATCGGAGAGATTTTCGACGCCATCGTTACTGGAACAACTCCCAAAGGAACGTTTGTGCGCGTTTTGCAGCCGCACATGGAGGGGCTTCTGACCGACGGAGCGCAAGGATTGAATGTTGGTGACAAATTGCGCGCGAGGCTGACGCGGACTGACGCGCAGCATGGTTTCATCGACTTCGTGAAGGCGAAGTAGACCGTTGAAGATGACCCGATTCGGAGCAGCCCCTCACTTATAAGAGCGACTTTCGGAGGGCATCTCCCTCACGTTTTGTAGGACCTTCCACGGATCGGAAAGGTTCAGCCGTTCTTCTTTTCCAGTTCGGCCCAGCGAGTGTAGAGGACATCGAGAGCCTCTTGCGCTTCGTCGAGCGCGGCTTGTGTGGCGACGAGGCGGGCGGCGTCGGTTGCAATGGCGGGATCTTCTAACTCGTCGCGTTTCTTTTGTACTAATTCCTCGGCCGTCTCGACGCGCTGTTCGATGGTGGCGTACTCGCGAGCTTCCAAGTAGGAGAGTTTCTTCTTTGTTGGGGCACCCGTTGTCGATCCGTTACTTGGTACTGAAGTTGCGGTTGGGGATGAGACATCAGACTTCGTGCGCAGTGTTTGCCATGCCTCCCATTGCCCGTAGTCGGCAAAGCTATCGGCGCCGCCTTTTCCGTTCAGGCCGAGGACGATGGTGGACACGCGATCAAGCATGTACCGGTCGTGAGTTACCAGGACTAACGAACCCGGAAAGTCGATCAGGCTTTCTTCGAGAATTTCGAGAGTCGGAATGTCTAAGTCGTTGGTGGGTTCGTCGAGCAGAAGAATGTCGGCAGGCTGGAGCATGAGTTGAGCGATCAGGACACGAGCGCGTTCTCCTCCAGAAAGACGCCCGACGGGCTGGCTGAGTTGCTCGCCAGTGAAAAGAAAGCGCGCGGCCCATCCGGCGACGTGGATGACGCGATCGCGATAGACGATGGAATCGCCGTCGGGGGCAAGGGCGCGACGCAAAGTCACATTGGGATCAAGAGTGCGGGTCTGGTCGAAGTAGACGATGCGCAACCAGTCGGCACGGCGGATTTCTCCTGCCGTCGGCGCTAGATCGCCCTGTAACAAGCGGAGGAGCGTGGTCTTGCCGCTGCCGTTCGGGCCGACGAGGCCGACGCGCATTCCGGCGGTTAGAACGAAGTTGAGGCCGTCGAATAATTCGCGAGTGCCCATGGTGCAGGCCACGTTTTGCAATTCGATGAGGCGTTTCGTCTTACGGTCGGTCGCGGAAAAATCGATTTGCGTCGACCCGGTGCGCGTTCGCTGATTGAGGTCGGCAAGTTCCCCCATCAACTCTCCCGCCTTGCTGATGCGCGCTTTCGATTTGCGGGTGCGAGCTTTCGCTCCACGGCGAAGCCACTCGATCTCTCCATGCACCAGATTTTCTAGAGCTTCCTGGCGCTTGGATTGGGCGTGGAGGAATTCTTCTTTCTTCTCCAGAAATTCGCTGTAGTTGCCGTGGACACGGAGCGAGCCTTCGGGATAAATGCGATTCAGTTCAACCATGTCGGTCGTGACGTTTTCGAGGAAATAGCGATCGTGGCTGACGATGACGCTGGCGAAGGGCGCGGCTTCGAGGAGGTCTTCGAGCCAGGTGATTCCCAGAAGATCGAGATGGTTCGTAGGTTCGTCCAGCAGAAGAATGTCGGGATGCTGAACCAGAGCTTCAACAATGGCCAGACGCTTCTGCCATCCGCCGGAAAGTTCGTTGGCCCGGGCGTCAAGGTCCTCAAATCCGGCACGGCCTAGAGTTTCGGCAAAGCGCGCCCCGCGTTCGGTCCCGTGAACAGCGGCTTGATCGAGAGCCGCTTCGATTACGGAGCGAATGGTGGCTCCCGGTTCGAAGCGCGAATCCTGTTCAACATAAGCGAGCCGCGTGCGCTTGCGAAAAGAAACTTCGCCTCCGTCGGTATCGACTTGGCTCGCCAGAATTCTTAGGAGCGTGGACTTGCCGGAGCCATTTGGCCCGATGAGTCCGATGCGATCGCCTTCAGAAATGGTGAAAGAGACATTCTGGAAGAGCGGGTTCGCTCCAAAGGATTTCGTGATTTCTTTTGCGTTGACTATGGGTGGCAATGACGGCAATCTCCGGAAACAGTATGTCTTCAGGGTATCAGGTAGAGCCACGATCGTTTCGGAGGCTTACCGGCAGAGGGAACGCCGCAGATTCAGGGCTCGACGATCTTTAGCTTTGCATCGTTCTCGGCTTGGGCCATGCTTTCAGGCTTGCCCAGATCGCGCCAGTAATATTCGTCGGCACGGAATGCGACAATCTTTTCGCCCTGCGCGGCTAAGCGAACATAAGTATCGATAATGGAAAAAGTACCGTCTTCGCTCATCATCGACAACAGACGAGTGGAAATGATGTGTATGCCACAGAAAGCCCAGGCACTTGTTTCCTCGGCAGGACGAACGTTCCTCGCGTCCTGCTCACCGCCACGACGCCGCCCACACAGTCTTCTCTGCTCGTCGAAAAGCAAATAGCGGGAGGTCTCGCGTTCTTGAACAGCAAGAGTCGCTAGAGCTTGATCATCAGAATGCCGTTGGAGCATAAGGTCAAGGTCGATCGTGCTGAGAACGTCGACGTTGTGCAGAATAAAGGCTGAGTCTTTCGAATCACCGAGCGGCGCCTTCAAAAACCAGGCCGCTTTTTTGAGTCCCCCTCCTGTATCGAGCAAGATATCTTCGCGGGAGATCTCGACATGCATTCCAAAGCTGTCGTTCTTTTTCAGATAGTCGACGACTTGGTCCGCGAAGTGATGGACGTTGACGATGACCTGTTGGATTCCAAATTTTCGCAACCGGCTCAAGGTGATTTCGAGCAGGGTGCGGCCATCGATTTCAACCAAGGCTTTCGGACGATTGTCAGTAAGCGGACGCAACCGCGTTCCCAGTCCCGCGGCTAGAATCATCGCTTTCATTGGACGCGCTTCCATCGATTTGAAGTCTTCATGAGTTGAGCTGCTCTTGTTCGCGATGCCGGAGTACCACTTCAACCTCGTTTTTTTTGCGCAGATGTTTTGCCAGCTGTTCGGCTAAATACACCGAGCGATGCTGGCCACCGGTGCATCCGAAGGCAACCATCAGGTGCTTGAACCCGCGACGCTGATAAGCGTCAACACTGGCATCGACCAGCGCGTTCGCGTTGGCCGCAAACTGGTGGACGCTCTCCTGCCGGTTGAGATAGTCGATGACCTCCGCATCTTTGCCGGTTAAGGCTTTGAAGCGCTCTTCGCGTCCGGGATTGGGCAGACTGCGTCCATCGAAAACGAAGCCGCCGCCGTTACCGGTCTCGTCTTGAGGCAGGCCGCGATGAAACGAAAAACTAAAAATGCGTACGGTCAATTTCTCGGTTTTTGCCGATTCGGAAGTCAGGCCCTGTAATTTTTCGGACCCAACCATGTTCTGAAAAGCTAGCGTCAACGTGGGCAGGACGATCGGCAACTCTACGTTGTGCAAGAGCCAGCGCAGATTTTTTAGCGCGTAGGGGACACTCTGCAAAAAGTGCTCTTTGCGTTCATAAAATCCACGAAAGCCATAGGCGCCCAGGGCCTGCATGATACGAATGTAGACGTAGGGGTAATAGAAGGAGAGAAACGCTTCGCGATCGACATCGATAAAAGCCGCAAGGCTGTCCAGGTAATGATCGAAGAGTTGTTGGCGCAGCTCGGGAGGAAGGTCGGCTTTGGCGTCGTACAAGAGCGATGCGATGTCGTATTGCAGAGCTCCCTTCCGCCCGCCCTGGTAGTCGAGAAAATAGGGCTGGCCATCTCGAAGCATGACATTGCGCGACTGGAAATCGCGGTAAAGAAAATAATCGCGGGGCGCGGCGAGAAGAAATTTCGTGAGGCGGCTGAAATCCCGCTCCAGTTCCTGCTCGTTGAAGGGAATGCCGGCAAGACGCAGAAAATAATATTTGAAGTAATTCAGATCCCACGCGATCGACTGCCGATCGAAGCTGCTCCGCGGATAGCAGACTTTGTAGTTCAGATCGCGTCCGGCTTCGACTTGAAAGCGCGGCAGGATGGCGACGACTTTGCGATAGGCTTCGACTGCCTCAGTCGCAATGGCGGATCCCTCTCGATGGGCGGAAAGGTATTCAAAGAGCGTGGTATCGCCAAAATCTTCTTCCAGATACACGCCCTGATTCAGGTCTTCGCCATAGATCTCGGGGACCGGCAGACCGTGGCGGCGGAAGTGGCGCGAGAATTCGAGGAAGGCGATGTTCTCTTCGCGCACGTTATAAAGAATGCCGATGGCGCTGATGTGGCCGGCAGATAAGCGGACGATCTTACGCCCCGAACCTCCGAGTTGACCCTGCAAGGGCTGAACGTTCACGACCGGTACGTTGAAGCGCCGCTCAAAGAGCTTTTTCAGAACTTCCATGAATGCGATTTCCAGTGGATGGCGCGCGGATTTTCTGTCTTGATATTCTTCGACCTTGATAAAGATATCATCGGCCTGAAGACGGCGGTTTCCTTCGGCAGCTGGCTATTGGGCAGCAATTATTTTCATCTCGGTAACCTGGCGGATCCAACGGGCGGGCCGTTTATCGCCGGGAGCGACAATGCGGAACGGCCCTTCTTTGGGGGCAAGCGGCTTGCCGTCACGCTTATCGGCAAGAATGATTTCGTGGACGGCGAATGCGGGATCGGTCTCGGCGAGAGCGTAGGCGACGTGGTATCCGTCAGCGGCCCCGACGAGCAGGACTTCCGTGAGCCGAGGTCCGCGCATGGTGTCTCCGAGTTGAATTCCGGCTAGCGCGAGAACGGCAGACAGGGGCACCCCCTCAAACTTCGCGGGCGTATTGTGGTCGATCACATCCGCAGTGACATGCGGCAGACTCGTGATCTGCGACGCCGTGATCGTGGTGACGCGGCCTTCTGTGTTGATGACCTTAAGCTCCTGGGCGTCGAGTGCGGCTGATGCCACTAGGACGCAGCATAGCGTCCACAGTATGGAATGTCTTTTGATCATTTCCGAACCCTCCCCTGTGCCAACTCGCCAAGGATACAACAGCGAAAATACCTGCACACCGGAGGGGAGGGGTTTGGGCCACGCCCGATCTGATCGTCACGTAAAAGGCTGACTGGCGGTTAGTTGCCGGAAATTCTTCCCAGGGCGAAGCTGGCTCACCGATTGCAAGCGCCTTAATGTATATTATCTCGATTAGTACTATAGACTATTAGGAGTCCTGGTCGACTGCACCGGCGTGCCGTGCGGGGTTGCAGCACGAAAAGCGCTGTATTTTTCGGGGACTTATTAAGGAGAGATTCTTGATGGCGACGGATACATCCAAAAGCAATTCTGACGGTCAAGGGGCGTGGCTCACGCTCGATGCCTGGGCGGTCATCATCGCGCTGCTGCTCGCCGTGGCTGTGAAGTGCAATATCTTTCACAACGTGCCTTGGTAGACCTGGAGCGTTGAATTCTGTTTTCGGTGGAGAAACGTTATGGCAACGTCTGTTTCGGTAACGTCAGTGGAGTCGGGTAGTCCCGTAGTCAATGCGCTGAGGATTGTGCCTGGCGTCCTTCTACTCGCGGGGATCGGATACGCTGGCAAAGTACTAGAAAAGACAATTAACACATACGCGAAGGCCCATCACTGGAGGTTTCCCAACATCGAGTACGTCTTGTGGGCCATCCTTATTGGGCTACTGATTTCCAACACGCTGTCGATTCCCAGGATTTTTCAGGCCGGCATTGCCACTTATGAGTTTTGGCTCAAATTGGGCATCGTCCTGCTGGGCGCGCGCTTTGTAGTAGCTGATGTTTTGAAACTTGGCGGCATCAGCCTGGGACTCGTGGTGATTGAGATTACGCTTTCTCTGGCCCTGATGACCCTGCTGGGGCGCCTGTTCAAACTCAAGCCGAAACTTACTTCGTTGCTGGCCATCGGATCGTCGGTCTGTGGTGTCTCCGCGATCATCGCGGCAAAAGGTGCGATCAATGCAGACGATGAAGATTCCTCGTTCGCAATTGCCGCGATTCTCGCGTTGGGAGCGCTTTCGTTGTTTACGTTTCCCGCGATTGCGCACGGACTGCATATGAACGACGTCTCTTATGGCTTGTGGGCGGGCCTTGGAGTCGACAATACGGCGGAAGCGACGGCCGCCGGTGCGTTGTATTCGGACGCCGCGGGCAAAGTTGCAGTGCTCGCGAAGACCGCCCGGAATGCGATGATCGGATTCGTGGTCCTCGGTTATGCCCTGTATTGGGCCGGACGCGGTCAGGCAGAGGCGGTTACGAACAAGGCCACATTCTTATGGAAAAAATTTCCCAAGTTTATTCTTGGCTTTCTGTTCATCTCGCTTCTTGTCAGCTTTCACACCTTCGATAAAGGGCAGGTCACGTCGCTCGGAAATCTTTCTAAGTGGGCGTTCTTACTGACGTTCGCGGGGGTCGGGCTGCGCACGAATATTCGCGACATGTCGAAACAAGGCTTGCGTCCCTTCATCGTCGGAGCGCTGGGAGAGGTCCTGATCGCTTGTTTGACTTTGGGTTTAGTAATCGGCGCAAATCGAATCTGGGGCCTGTGATCGGCAACACCGCTGCATGAATCTCGATCAGTGCAGTTGGCGGGCTGGCGACCCTTCTTCTTTCATGTCGCGATAAAAATGCTGAAGTGTATAGAAGGCTTGTTTCCGTTGTCCCTGATCAGACACCAGGCCTTTTCGGTTGCGGTAGTCTTGCACGCCAGGCAACAAGCGGCGCGGTGAATGGAAGTCCATCAGGACCCAAGGCGAGATTCCGGCAAGCGACGGAATGCGTTGCAGCATTCGGAGTTGGTGCTGGTAGAGGTTGGCCTGGTACTCCTCAGTCCAGCGAGTTCCTGAATCGCCGTGGTTGTTGAAAAGCGCTCCGCCGCCAAATTCACTGACAATTAATGGCTTATCATTCGGAACAAGCCAACGGATGTGATCGCAATCCTCGGGACGTTCGGGACCGTACCAACCCAAATACTCGTTAAGCCCGATCACATCGAGAGATGTCGCGAGCGGATCGGTGAGGGCGATGGTGTCCGGCGACGGATGTTCGAAATGGTTCAGCGCGGCGGTGATCAGGCGGCTTGAGTCCAGGGTTCTCGCCTCTTCCACAAGCGCTTGAAGAAACGCCAAGCGCGCCGGACTCACTGGAGTTTCATTGGCAACGGACCATAAGATGACTGCGGCGCGGTTGTGGTCCCGTGCGATTACGTCGCGCAACTGCTGCTGCGCATTTTGCAGCGTCGCGGGATTTTCCCACGCGGTCTCCCAATAGACCGGAACCTCGGACCACACCAGAAGACCAAGACGATCAGCCAGGCGAATCATCTTCTCGTTGTGAGGATAGTGCGCGAGGCGTAC
>Ga0302274_10001021_pt1 | contig 27484 bp, 20 predicted proteins | sample III_Bog_N2_1_FD_198755 | JGI IMG/M metagenome (GOLD analysis project Ga0302274, IMG submission 198755) | Peat permafrost microbial communities from Stordalen Mire near Abisko, Sweden - III_Bog_N2_1 | ecosystem: Environmental > Terrestrial > Soil > Wetlands > Peat | place: Sweden: Abisko...
GGCCCGCTCTTAAATCTATTTTATGGCGATGGCACCCTGATCTTCTACCAAAGCCTGCCTGCCAATCCGTCGGCCAACCAGTTCTATCGCTGCACCGTGGTGCCTTGAATAATTATCACAGCCGTCCCACAGGATTTCATAAAAAAGTGCTGGAACAATTTGTTTAGCCCTGCCACAAGGCAGGGTGAATGGAAAACAAACCGTCCCAGCACCATTAAAACTGAAGCTTTTACGCCAGATTTGCAATCTCGTTCCCGAATTTCTGGTGGCCATGATTGCACGCGAGACCAAGGTGGATGAAAAGGCCCCCACCTCTAGTCCTTGGAGTCGTGGCGTGGCGCTGGTCTGCGCGCAACTCACCAACAGCTTCGGGCTCAATGACGTCTGTTACGCGTTGAGGCTGTACTCCGTGTCGGTGTCTCAGTCTCCCGGCGGAGACAAGCCGGGCGACATCGACGGGCCGGGCATTGATCGAGGCTGTTGCATGGACGGATCGCCGTAAATGACCGGCGGGCCGGGTTAAAGGCCGCCGGGGCATATCGAACCAGCAGTTTTACGTTATAACCGCTCCGCAGGGGCGTTTAGCCCGCTTCACGGGCAAGCGGATGGAAAGATCCCAGCGGATAGGGTGAACACCCCATGGTGGCATCATTTCTTTCCACCTATGATTGTTTCCTCGGCTTTAAAAAATGCTGGTGTGGTGGAAACATTTTTATGGGGAGACGGACGGGGACAAAACCGATCACGAGCCCAAAATTTCAAAACGTAAGCACGACCGGCGTCGACACACGCACGGGCAGTCGGAGACGCAGACATAACAAGATCATATCCACATCGCGCAGGCGAAAACACAAACGGAACAAACCCTCACGCGTTGGTATGGCCAACCAATCGGCGATTTCGCCGGAAGCCAGCTACACAACAACCCTTTGCGAAGTTTATATTTTGCTGACAGATCAGTATTGAAATAGATTGAGCCTGAAAATCAAATGAGAATTTATAGAAGTTTGTTGCGGAATGGGATGGTTAGTCTCCTGGTCTTTAGCTTTTTTGCCACATCGCAGACCACGAAGTCACAGACCAATCAAAGAACAGTATTACCCGGTCACCTGCCAACCGTGATTCCCGGTCTTCAGCTGATTGCCCGAATGGACGGTTTGATCCAACTAAAATTATCTTTACACCTCCCGCTGCACAACCGGGACGCACTCACCAGTCTGTTGGATAATCTCTACGATTCGACTAGTCCGTTGTACCACAACTACCTCACGCCGGATGAGTTTGACGCCCGTTTCGGTCCCACGGAAGCCGAATATCAAACTGTGGTTGATTTTGCGGTGCGTCATGGCTTTATAATCACGGCCCGCCATTCCAACCGGCTGTTACTCGAAGTTAGTGCACCGGTTTCAAAAATCGAAAGCGCTTTTCAGTTAAGGATGCAAACCTACCGCCACCCTACCGAGTCGCGTACTTTTTATGGTCCGGATACGGAACCGTCGGTTGAACGCGGCGTTTCGATTTCGTACGTGGGTGGCTTGGATTCCTTCACCCAACCACACCCTCAAAACCTTCGGCGCTCCCCTTTGCAGCCGGCCACAAAAAGGTCTCACCAAAATATCGGCTCGGGCCCAAATGGCACTTTGGCGGGTTTTGATTATCGTGCGGCCTATGTGCCGGGAACTGCATTAACTGGAAACGGTCAATCAATCGGGTTGGTGGAATTTGACGGATATTACCCTGGCGACATCACGGCTTATGAAACCCAGACGGCTGTGACGAATGTACCACTGCAAATGGTTCTGCTGGATGGATTCAATGGAGTCCCCACCACCGGTTCCAACAGTGCCAACAGTGAAGTGGCTCTCGACATTGAGATGGCGATTTCCATGGCTCCCGGTCTTTCGAACGTGGTGGTCTTTGAAGACGATCCAAACACCGGACAGTTCAACAATGTGCTCCAAGCCATGTCCGCCAATACGAGCATCAAACAATTCAGCTGTTCTTGGTCGTTTTCTTCCATCCCCTCGGCACAACGAACCAGCATGGACGGCTACTTTCTAAAAATGGCCGTCCAAGGGCAGTCCTTCTTTGCTGCTGACGGCGACACAGGCGCAGCCATCGGAGCCATCGACCCACCGGATGACGATCCGTATATTACCATTGTGGGAGGAACCACTCTCGCCACGGCTGGTCCACGCGGTGCCTGGTTGTCGGAGACGGTTTGGAATGCACAGGAAGGGCCAGGCGTTGCGGTCACTGGCGGCGGCATCAGCACCATCTACAACATTCCCGTCTGGCAAAAGGGCCTGAACTTGCTTGCCAACCATGGTTCAAATACCAAACGCAATACGCCCGATGTAGCGATGGTGGCGGACAACATCTTCATCGTGGCAGACAATGGTTTTCAGGAATTATCGGGTGGCACGAGCGCGGCGGCGCCTTTGTGGGCGGCCTTTGCAGCGCTTGCGAACCAACAGGCCGTGGGTGCCGGCTTAGGCCCCATCGGGTTCGTCAACCCGGCACTCTATAACATCGGTACGAACTCGAGTTTTACAGCCTGCTTTGATGACGTCACGGTGGGGAACAACACCAACAATAATGCCTCCCAATTTTTTGCCGTGCCAGGCTATGATCTTTGCACGGGATGGGGCAGTCCGTCCGGGAGCAGCCTGATAATCGCCCTGACGCAGCCGGATGGTTTCGAGATCCAGCCCGGAAGAGGGTTGGTCGCCAACGGGCCGGTGGGGGGGCCGTTCACGGCATCGACACAAACCCTTTCATTGACCAATGCCGGCAAATCTGTCTTCAGTTGGTCGGCCGGCAGTACGTCAACCTGGTTACATGTATCAAATAGTACCAGCACTCTCACGGCAGGTGGCGGAGCCGCCACTGTTACGCTAACCCTCAATCCGTCGGCCAACCTCCTGCCGGCAGGAGTCTATACCGCCAATGTGTGGTTCACCAACCTCACCAGCGGCCTCGTGCAAATCCGGCAATTCACTTTACAGGTAAACCTGGAAATGGTGCAGGATGGCAGCTACGAAGCGGGGGATTTCTGCTATTGGAACCTGGCGGGAGACCCGTCCGTCTACTCCTATAATTTCGTGGATGACGGCACGTATTCATCCTACTCGCCAGTTTCGGGTAATTACTTTGCCGCCCTGGGGCAGCCTGCAACGCTGGCCTATCTTTCACAACCGCTGGTCACACGGGCGGGCCAACTTTACCTACTCTCGCTCTGGCTGGAAAATCCGTCCGGTGCCACCCCCAATCAATTTCAGATCCAGTGGAACACCAATGTCACCGCGGCGAATGTTGTTTTTAACCAAACGAACATGGGCACCTTTGGCTATACCAATCTACTCTTCGTACTCCAAGCCGCAACGAACACAACTACGTTGCAGTTTGGATTTCGCAATGACAACGATTACTTCGCGCTCGACAACGTGAGTGTAGTGCCCGTGCCAGCCCCAATGTTCCAAACGCCCGTACCGATCCCCGGGGCGATTGAGCTGACTTGGGCCGCGCTCCCTGGACTGCAATATCAATTGCAATATAAGCCAAATCTCACCCAAACAAATTGGATCGACCTCGGCATTCCGATCACCGCCAGCAATAATTCTGTCTCTACGACCGACCTTCTGAGTTCTGACCAGCAGCGCTTCTACCGCGTGCAGCTGGTGCCTTGACGGTTTCCATGAGCTTCGGCATCCCAGCTTCGCCCGGCTAGATTCCGATACACGCGGCGATTCTGGCGGTGTAATGCCCCATCTTATCAATCAAATATGTCCGTACGAAGAACTGCCGCTGGAAACCCATGATGGCTCTGTCACCAAACATTTGGAACTTGGCCATCGAAAAAATTGCCGAGCGGTTGAGGCCTGTTGAAATTGGTCAACCACGACGGGATGCCTTATGAACGGAAATAGCGAGCTGATTCAAACCGCCTGGAGGTAGTCAGCGCGCAACGAGCCGTACATCGCATGATCAACGTGGTGGTCATGCAGCCATCCGATTCCACGGATGATTCCATCCAGCTTGAACCCCAGCCGTTCAGGAATCGCCCGACTGCGGAAGTTCCCGGTGGCGCATTCGATGCTGATGCGATTCAGATTCCACGTCGTGAAGCTGTGCGCGACCATGGCCCGGCAGCAGGCCTTCATGATGCCCTTCCGCTGATGTTTTTCGTCCAGCCAATAGCTCAACGCTGTCCAGCGGTTCGCCCAGTCAACATGCACATGATTGATCACCCCGCAAAACTGGCCGTTGAACCAAATTCCGGCATAAAATCCGCGATTATTTGCATATTGCTGCTGCCAGCTCGCAATGTTTTTCTCGACCAGACCCACCGAGTCGATCAGATCCACCCAAGGATGCCAGCGGCGTAAATGTTCCCGGTTGGAATCAAACAGCGCAAACAATTCCTGACTGTGTTGACGCTCGACCAACCGCAACTCCGTCTGCTCGTTAACGGTGCAGAAAAACATGGTTGTTGTGCCAAGACTGACGTAAACCTGTCATCGACTGCGCGAATGCAAAATTATATCGGAAGCCAGCGACCGGTTTAGGCGAACGTATTCAAACTGCCATCACTGCTTACGGCAGAATCGCTGTTGGAATTCGTGCTGGAACTCACGTTGGAACTGGTCGGCGTTGCCGCCGTGGTCGAGGCCGTGGCGCTCGAACTGTGATGATGGTGATGACCCTTGTGGGCCGCCTGGGTGGTCTGGGCTGGTTTCAGGTCCTTTTGCAAACTGGTGAACGCCTTCTGGGCGCTGGCCAGATTGCCGGACTGCAAACTACTGGTGAGGTTTTGATAATCCGTATTGGCCTGGCTGTTCTTGCCAAAGGGCTGGCTGGCCGCGGTTGACGAACTGCCCGCCAGTGCCTGCTGAAAGGTGGTCAGTGCGCCTTGCGCGGTCGTGAGGTCGCCGGCTTGCAGGGCGCTACCAATGGCGTTGAAATTTTGAACTACCTGGCCGTTGCCGGGCTGATAGTTGGTCTGGTAGGGATTGGTGGCCGGAGACACACTGGAAATACTGCTCATAAGATTTGATTTAGGATTGGTTTGCGGACTGGTTTTTAACTTCAATTTCGTTATCGGCATCTACGCCCGGAACTTTAGGAAATATTGTTGTTTATTTTTTGCCAGCACACCAGCCTGCGACCGCAAGTTGACATTGGATAATAAATTCCAGTTTTAGGTCGCTATAAATATTCAGTTCTACCTCAATTGCAAACTGCATGATACCTGACGAATTTTCAATACCCAGGAGAAACAGCAATCCAACTCACAATAAAAACTTTGCCGCTGAAAAAGCGGGGTGCAGGTCAAATTTGGCAAAACCAAGAATTGATTTTAGATTCTACCTTTAACCGTCTATTTCCGAGTTGGCCCCGTTCACGTCAGGATGCAGGCCAAGTTGTTTGAGTTTTTCACGTAACGTAAACCGGGATAAGCCAAGCCAACGCGCAGCTTTCGCTTGATTGCCTTCGGCCAGGGTGAAGGCTTGCGTCAGAATTTCACGTTCGGCTTCGGCGAGCATCTGTGTATGAGCATCCGGCAATTCACCTTTTTGTGCGCGGGCCAGCAGCTCGCCGGCGTAGGCTCGGAAGGTGTGACCAAGCGGGGTTGATTCAGCGTTGCGGGTGGCCAGGGTTTGGCGAACCGCTTCAGCGTTGATGGAAAGTCCGCGTGCGCCGAGTAAAAGCCGCCGAGTCATGTTCTCAAGTTCGCGGACGTTGCCTGGCCATGAATGGACTTGCAGCTGGGCCAACGCTTCAGCGGAAATTGTCGGACTGTCAATGCCGAAGTCACCGGCATATTTGCGGAGGAAATGCTGTGCCAGCACTGGAATATCCTCGCGCCGTTCGCGCAGGGGCGGAAGCTGGAGGCACACCACGTTGAGGCGATGGAACAGATCCTCCCGGAACTTCCCGGCTTGAATCATCGTTTCCAAGCTGCGGTGAGTGGCAGCGATGATGCGCACATCCACGGAAATAGGCTCCGTGCCGCCCACGCGCTGGAAGGTTTGCTGTTGGAGTACGCGCAGGAGTTTCACCTGGGTATTCGGTGGCAGGTCGCCGATTTCGTCGAGGAAGAGCGTGCCCTGATCTGCTTGCTCAAAGCGGCCGATGCGCCGCTGGTCGGCACCGGTAAAGGCGCCACGTTCATGGCCGAACAACTCGCTTTCCAACAGGTTCTCTGGAATGGCAGCGCAGTTGATGGCGATGAACGCCTTCTTGGCGCGCAGGCTATGCTGGAAGATGGCGCGGGCGATCAACTCCTTGCCGGTTCCAGTTTCGCCCCGGATGAGGACAGTGACGGGCTTGGCGGCGACGCGGCCGATTTCTTTGCAGACGTCCTGCATCGCACGGCTGGTGCCGACCAGGGGCGTGCGGCCCGCCACCGGCGCATCCGGCAGAGTCACGGATTCACGCATGAGGCGGCTGGCCGCCACGGCGCGGTTTAAAACGTAGAGCAGATTCGGGATCTCGAAAGGCTTTTGCAAATAATCGTAAGCTCCCATCTTGGTGGCCTCGATGGCGGTCTCAATTGTGCCGTGCGCTGTCATCAAAATAACGGGCAGGTGCGGCTGAATCGAATGAAGTTGGTGCACGAGCTCGAGGCCGCCGAGCCCCGGCAACCGCAGGTCGGTCAACACCACGTCATATTCCGCACTGCCGGACCGGCGCAACCCTTCGTCGCCACGATGACAAATCGTGACTTTGAAACCGTCCTCGTGGAGTACATCGGTCAGGTTCGCGGCCAGACTCGTGTCGTCTTCGATGAGGAGAATGTGGGCGGCTATCAGCATGGGAACATCAACACGGGAAAATCAAATGAACACGAATTTGGCGATCCGCCGATCGAACCGGGCAAAAATCAGAGTTTGGGATCCCCATCGCTGGCCGGCCGGTTTGCTTCAAGGGTTGCATAGTTCCGAATGTCGTTCATTTCGCGGGGCAAGACAACGCTGAAGGTAGTGCCCCGACCAGGCTGGGTTTGATATTGCAGCCGTCCCCCTTGCTGGTCGATCAGCCGGGCGGAAAGCGCCAGCCCCAAGCCGGTGCCGGTCTCCTTGGTGCTGAAGAACGGGTCGAACATGCGCTTCTCAATTTCGGCGGGAATGCCTTTGCCGGTGTCACTCACCTCCAGAATCACCACGTTAATTTCCCGACCACCGAGCTGGGCGCGGGTGGCTCGGGCGCGCATCGTGACCGTGCCTTGGCCGTCGATGGCTTCCGCGCCATTGCGCGCGAGATTGACGAGCACCTGCTTTAAATGGCCGCTGTCAGCGCGGATGGCTAGATCCGGGCCGGCTTCCACCACCAGCTTGACGTTGAGGCTCTCCAGGTTTGGGGCCATCAACCCCTGAACCTCGCGAAGCATGGGCACGGTGGCTAGAGTCTCCAATTTGGGTTCTGCCGGTCGCGCAAAGCTCAACACATCCTGCACAATGTGTTCGAGCCGGTTAATTTCAGAGTTGATGATGTCCGTGTCCTTGCGAGCGGCTGGCACCACCCGCAGATGCTTTTCCAGGGTATAAAGGCGGGCTTTGAGTGAAGTTAGCGGGTTGCGAATCTCGTGGGCAATGCCGGCGGCCAGCGTGCCGAGGGTGGCCAGTTTCTCCTGTCGCTCAAGCAGGGACTGGCTTTGCGCAAGCTGGGTTCGCAGCGGCGCGATCGTGTCGCGGTAGATCACCCAGACCAACGCCGTGACCAAGGCCAGCAGTAGCACAATGCTGGTAATGAGGATATGCTGGAGACTGGCGAGCGAAGCGGTGGCGCTGGCCAGAAAAGTCGTTTCAGCCGTGCGATGGGCGTCAGACAATTCGCGGATGAGATCGCGCATTCGGTCGGCCTGGGCGTTGAAGGAATCGAGTTGCACCAATTGCGCCGAACCTACCAGTGCGGGCATGCCATTGGTATGCACGGCCCGGGCGGCAGCGAGGAAATCATCGTATGCGTCATTGAGCGTCTTGAACACCTGGCGTTCTTTTTCCGTGGTTAGCACCGAACGCGGGTTCATGCTGGGATCATGGTCATCAATCCAGCGGTCGAGGTACCGGCTGTCTTTGTCGAACTCCGTCCAGTCCGCTGAATCCCGAATGAGGACATATTTGAGCATGGAATTGTTCAAAGTCAGCAAATCCCGGCGGATTTCGCTGGCCATTTGAAAGCTCTTCATCTGGGGGCCGGTAAACTTGGACTGCAGTTGGTGGACACGTTGCCAAGCGGAGAACAGGCCGTAAACCGTGCCGCCGCTCACGAGCATGAGGGCGATGATCAGTATCCAGAGGCGGGTGCCAAACAGGGTTTTCATAAATATAAATCAGAATGCGGCAGTCGGCCTGTGCTTGCCGCCAAGCACGACGCCCTGGTAACAGACTACGCAAATCCCATACCGGGAGGAATAGCAGGATTGCGCGGTCGCGGCACCAGCAATATCAGGGCGATCCAAGCCGGCTGACAAGGTTCCCCGGCGAAGGCAGGTCAGCCATTTATCACTGGGGTGGCCAGCTATTTACCGCCCTGCAATCAGGGATCCCGTGATTTGCCTCAAAACCCTTGGAAACCACCCGCATTAGTCATGGCATGCCAGGTGCGAAAGATACTGCCAGACGACCGACCGCCAATTTACAAAAAAATATTAAAAATGAAGAATTTATCCTTGCTACCCACGGTGCCCCGCCCTGAATCAGAGGCTGCGGATCGTGTGCGACCACCCGTCCCGGCCCGTCTGCAAAAAATCCTGGTGGCAGAAGACACCGAGAGCATCCGCAATATCATTTCCCGATCCCTGACAGATGCAGGTTTCGACGTGAAGGTTGTTTCCGATGGTGAGGCGGCCTGGGGTGAGTTGCAAAATGAGCAATATAATCTGCTCGTCACCGACAACAACATGCCATATCTACTGGGGATAAAGCTTGTCGAGCGGATGCGTGATGCTGGGATGAATCTGCCAGTCCTAATCACTTCGGGGTCGCTTTCCATTCGGGCGATGCAGAACTATGCGAAGCTTCAAATCGCAGCGGTGATTCCGAAGCCCTTTAATATTTGGGATTTTCAGACCCTGGTCAAAATGGCATTGGGAGCGGACGGGAGAAATATTGCACGCAGACTGGGTTACAATGCCGTCTTGTCATCGCCGCCTATCATGTTGGCCGGACCGACCTACACACACGGCCTGATCGCCCACGAATACCCAACGGCGCCCGGTGACTCGGCCGTGGTCTTGGAATCTGGAGGTTGGGTGGTGGACCAGGCCAATAGCGGGATCGCAGCCTTTACCCGCGCCATCGAACACAAGCGCGACCTGGCTTTATTTGACCTTAATCTTAATCCGCCGCACGTGGATGGCTGGGCCACTTTTAAAGATGTGAACCGGGCCAAGCCTGCGTTTCCCGGCTTTGTGAGCGCCCATCCCATCCAATACCGGGTGACCGTACGCATCGCTCGGGAGGCGTCCACGGAGAAGCCGTTAAACATCCCGATTCGAGTGAAGACCATCAAGCGGCTCACCAATGAGGCTGAGCCCCGCCATTGACTCGATTTACCAAACGAATGTTTGTCACTGAGTTTGCCGGACAGTGTTGCCGTGTAACGACTTGTAATTAGCAAATGAGATGCCACGCCACCTTGCTTGATTTATGAAACCAGCGCGAGTAACTAAAATCGCTTCCCTCCCGGCTTGTTGGGTGGGACGCACCGTACCTCTCCGCCTCCACAAACGAATCTTGCTGGTGGACGACGATCCGACGGTGCGAGATTCCCTGAACGACGTCCTCGTGGGCGAGAATTACTGCGTGGTTTCGGCGGCGAACGAAAAGCAGGCGCTTGACTATGCCAAGACGATGCCGGTTGATCTTGTGCTGCTCGACTTGAACATGCCCGTCAAGAATGGCTGGGATACTTTTGAGCAGCTGACCGCCAGCCTTCCGCTCATTCCAGTGATCATCACCACCGCGCGCTCCAACCAACTTTTTACCGCGCTCAGCGCCGGTGCCAGTGCGCTGCTGGAGAAGCCAATGGACATCCCGATTCTCCTGCAAACGATAGAAAAGTTGCTGGCGGAATCAGTCCAACAACGTCTGGCACGTCTGGCCGGCCAGAAAATCGTATTCCACTATCGGTCCGCCCCGGCAAGCCAGGAGGATGATGGTGCGGAGAAACACAAATCCAACGTTCAACACCGGTATTAATTTAATATATGGAAGCTGAACGCCGCCAACCAACCGACCCAGCCGTCCGGCGGGAACGGTGCCCGGATTTTTTCATCGTTGGAGCGCCCAAGTGCGGGACCTCAGCCATGAACCAATATCTGGGGCAGCATCCCGACCTGTATATGGCCAAGAAAGAAATGCACTTCTTTGGCCGGGATTTGCATTTTGGTCCACAGTTTTACCGGCGCGACCGGGATGCCTACCTGGCCGAGTTCAATGCGTGGAACGGCCAGGCTCATGCGGGCGAGGCGTCGGTCTGGTACCTTTTTTCCGAGCAGGCCGCCGCGGAAATCAAGGCGTTCAATCCCGAGGCGCGCATTATCATCATGCTGCGCGATCCGGTAGAGATGCTTTATTCCCTTTATTACCAGTTCCGGGCGGATGGCAATGAACATTTACCAACTTTCGCGACCGCGCTGTCGGCTCAAGAGGATCGTCGAGCTAGCCGCAACCTTGGGCGGCGAACTTACCTGTGCCAAGGGTTGGTCTATGATGAAGTTGCAGGCTACACCGCACAAATCCGCCGCTATTTTGAGGCCTTCGGCCGCGCCCGCGTTCATGTGGTTATCTACGATGATTTTGCGGCGGAAACGGATGTCGTCCTCAAGGGGGTGCTGGATTTCCTGGGCGTGGATTCAACTCGCATAGGGGATTCCTTCCGGGTGGTCAATGGCAACAAATCGGCGAAGAGCCCGTTATTCCAGGCCATCCTGGGCGACCCGCTCGTACGTGGAACGGCGATCGCCCTGCGTTCCTGGCTGCCCCGTCCGGTTTTTACGGCGCTGCAAAAAACGGAATCACAACTGCTGAAATTCAACGCCCGTCCGGAAAAGCGCCCGCGACTCGACCCCGATTTGCGTGCCTCGCTGAAGTGTCAATTCCAGCCCGAAATCGAGCGGTTGAGCGAGCTGTTGTCTCGCGACCTGACTCATTGGACCCGGGACACGGCCTTGAAGCCACTGGTCGCATAGGCATTGCGCGAATTTTTGACGAACTAAGCTTGCCATGAGTGTTGCAACCCCAACCTGCAATCCGGCGCCGAGCATGGCGGCGGCCCGCCCCGATTTCACGGCGGACAATTGCCGGCCCCGTCGCAAGCCACCGCAAGTGGCCCCCTTGATCAGCGTCATTGTTCTCAATTACAACGGAGCCGCGTGGCTGGACCGGTGCGTCCATTCGCTCGCGGCTCAGACCGTGGCGAAAGACATGGAAATTCTGGTTGCGGACAATGCCTCTGGCGACCATTCCGATTTATTGGCGGCGGATCTATTACGGGACCGGCCTGACTGGCGCGTTATCCCGCTGCGGAAAAACCTCGGATATTGCCGTGGCAACAATGTCGCCGCCCGACAAGCGCGAGGCCGGTACCTTTTGTTCCTGAATTTCGACACCTGGCTGGAAGCAGATTGTTTGGAACGTCTACTTGGCGAAGTGTGCGCGACCGGTGCCGCTGCCGCCACCCCGTTGGTGCTGGATTATCAAGATGACCGGATGCAGTCCGCCGGGGAGTGTGGCTTCGATGTCTTCGGACTGACGTGTGGGCCGACTCAATGGACACGGCGACAACCAATATTCGTCGCCAGCGGCCCTTCGTTCTTCATCGCCGCTGACTGGTTTTTTAAACTAGGTGGATTTGACGACCAGTTTTTCATGTATGCAGATGAGTACGATCTCTGCTGGCGGGTATGGTTAGCGGGCGCTAAGGTGATTCTGGCACCTTCCGCCCGGATGCATCATCGCGGGGCGGTGGCGGTGAATCCCAAAGGTGGCGATCGAATCATCGAAAATCGGACATCCGACACCAAGCGATATTATTCCAATCGGAATGGCCTGTTGGTCTTGTTAAAAAATAGCCAGCACTTGCTGTTGGCCATCGTGCCGCTTCAACTGCTGATGCTGGCGGCCGAAGCCGTGGTGATGAGCCTGCTGGCGCGGCGGATTTCCCACCTGCGTCGGGCTTATGTGGATGCGGTTCTGGACTGTTGGCGTTTGCGGCGGCATATCTTGGCGGAACGTCGTCGGCTGAAAAAAATGCGCCGCCGCACCGATTTTTGGATGCTGCGGTTCCTGCGCGGCCGCTTCAACCGCTGGCGCGAGTTCAAGCGCTTCCGCCGTTTTGGTCTGCCCAAGGTGGAAGCGTCATGACATGAAGCCCACCGCATCTTCGAAAAGAAAACTCGGCCTGCAGCTCGCAGTGATGTTCCTCTTGCTGTTGGCGGCAATCGTGCTTTTTTTGCCCGGCATATTCCGGCCAGAACAAACCCTCTTTTCCAATGATGGCCCGCTGGGCAGGTTGATGGCGCAATGCCACCAGCTGCCCGGCCGTTTTACCGGTTGCTGGGATGATTTGAATGGGATCGGTTTTAGTAATGGCGCCGCTCCTCCGGGCATCAGTTTCGGATTGCAGTTCCTGCTTAAACCGATCTGGTTTTCCAAACTGTACGCACTGATTTCGCTGGTTATTCTTGGTCTTGGAGCTTGGTGTTTTTTCGTCCAGTTGCGTCTGGTTCCGGCGGCGTGCATCCTGGGTGGGCTAGCCGCGGCATTAAATTCCTGTTTTTTCTCGGTCGCGTGCTGGGGCGTGGCCGCTCAGGCGATCAACGCCGGGATGTTCTTTTTTGCGCTGGCAGCGCTGGCGGACCCAGCCTCGCCCAGACGCTGGATCCGGGTCATTCTGGCGGGCATGGCGGTCGGCATGGGGGTGATTGAGGGAGCCGATGTTGGGGCAATCTTCAGCCTATACGTTGTGGCATATCTGGTTTTTCAAGCCGCGATTGGTGGGGGTGCCCGTCTCCCAAACGCGGTCGCCGGCTTGAGTCGGGTGGCGCTGGTCGCCCTTTGTGCCGCTTTGATTGCCGCTCCGGCTGTTGATTCGCTCGTCGGCACTTACGTCAATGGCGTGACAGTAACCAGAAGGGATGAACAAACCCAAACGGCGAACTGGGACTGGGCCACCCAGTGGAGTTTGCCGGTTCGTGAAACGACCGGTTACCTGGTTCCCGGCCTCTTTGGCTACCGCATGGACACTCCGGATGGTGGTTGTTATTGGGGTGAAATTGGTCGCGATCCGTCCGTGGATAGGTATATTAAAAATGGCAGCCAAGGGCCACCACCAACTGGATTCATGCGCTATTCCGGCGGCGGATTCTACGCCGGCATGCTGGTCGTGGTGCTGGCCTTCTGGGCTATCGCCCAGTCACTGCGCCGAAGTGCGCCCCTCTATAGCCTCGCGCAGCGCAAATGGCTTTGGTTTTGGCTGGGGTTGGCCATGGTTTCCCTGCTTTTGGCCTTCGGCCGTTTTGCCCCGTTTTATCAGTTGATCTATGAACTGCCATATTTTTCCACCATCCGCAATCCCGTCAAATTTATCAGTCTGGCCAGCCTTGCTTTGATCGTTATATTCGCCTATGGGGTGGACGGTTTATGGCGCCAATATTTGCAACCGTCCGGGCTGAAAGCTCCGCCGCGCTGGCCTGGGCTCAAAGGCTGCTGGGTTAATGCCGGAACGACGGAACGGTCATGGATTTACGGATTTGCATTGGGGTTGGGTGTGGCTTTGCTGGCCTGGTTCGAATATGCCTCCAGCCGCCAAGGTTTGGTGGATTATTTGCAAACCGTTCAATTTGATGATTCCACTGCGGAGGCCGTTGCCAGTTTTAGTATCCGCCAAGTTGGCTGGTTCGTGTTATTTTATGTTCTATCAACGGGCTTGATTGCCTGCATTTTCAGCGGGGCCTTTGCCGGAACCAGGGCCAAATGGGGTGGTATAGCACTGGGCCTGTTATTGGTGGCGGATCTTGGCCGGGCAAATCAGCCTTGGGTCGTCTATTGGAATTACCAGGAAAAGTACGCCAGCAATCCGATCATTGATCGCTTAAGGGACAAGCCCTATGAGCATCGGGTCGCACTTTTGCCCGGTGAACGACCGCTTGACAAGCTCAGTTTGGATCAGCTTTATAATTTGGTATGGCTGCAGCAACAATTTCCCTATTACAACATCCAGTCGCTAAATATTGTGGACATGCCACGCATGCCGGAGGACTTTGTGGCCTACACCAAGGCCTTGGCCGCCGGCCAGGAAAATATGAGCCTGCGCTCGTTTATCCGCTTCATGCAACTCACCAACACGCGCTTATTACTGGCGTCGGCGGATTCGCTTGAACGTTTGAATCGTCGGATTAGCCCGGCGAGCGAGCAGTTTCGCGTCGCGGAGCGTTTCGACTTGGTCCCCAAGCCGGGAATCATGGAGATCTCTTCCCCGGAGAAATTAACCGCCGCACCCGACGAAAACGGACAATACGCCTTGTTTGAATTTACGGGTGCGCTGCCGCGCGCAATGCTCTATTCCAACTGGCAGATAAGTTCAAATGATCAAGCCGCGTTGGATCAGTTGGCTAGTCCGGCTTTCGACCCAACTCAATTGGTGTTAGTGGCCGGCGGATGGCCAGCGGCTTCCACGATTGGCAACCTAGTTCCGAATGCCGGCACCGTTACCATCACCCGTTACAAGCCCAAAGACATCTTGTTGAAAAGTGATGCCCCTGGGCCCACCGTGTTGCTGCTGAACGACCACTTCGATCCCCATTGGAAAGTAGCGGTGGATGGCCGGCCAGAAACGTTGTTGCGATGCAATTTCATCATGCGCGGAGTTGGTCTGGCCCCGGGCGCCCATACGGTTGAATTCAAATTCCAACCGCCATATAAGCTGCTCTATCTGAGTTTGGCGATGACGGGACTAGGGTTTTTAATTCTGGCCGGAGGCATTATCCTTAACCGCCTAAGATCAAACGCATCGTAACTTACTGACCAAATTAAAGCATGAATATTTTGGAATTTTTGGTGATTGCGCAAAACTAGATCGTAACTCAACAACAATGACAGTTCGCTCTCGAAGCCAGAATGAGAAAAATAGGGTCGGACAAATTGTGAAAGAACAATGAAGACAAACACGTCCCCACTTACTGCTCTCGAAGAATCTGCGGATCTGACTACTCTGAATGGAGAATTTCAGTCCGGGATGCGTGGCTGGCAAATTCGGCTCTTACCACATGAATTTGTCTTCAGTTTTTTCCTCGCGCTTACCTGGGTGCGTCTGGTGGCCCACGCGGGGTTCCTCTGCCCTCTCGCTCTGGCCTTCTTCAGTTGTGTTCTAGCTAGTGCCGTGGTAATCATTTGGGCTGGACGTGACCAGGCGCCTTGGCGCTGGCGAATTCGCCTACTGCTCTACCCGGCGCTCATGGGGCTGACTTTCTATCTGATGCCATCCGTTGTTACCGCGATCCAGGTGCCGCGCGCCGACGCGTTGCTGGCCAAATGCGACGCGGTCTGGTTGGGTTCAAAAATCAATCTCGCCATCCAAAGCTGTGACCTTCCAGTTCTCACCGACGTGATGATGCTGGCGTACATCTTTTTCTTTTATTATCTGATCGCCGGCCCGGCGTACTATTGTATCCACAATCTACCCCGCTTCCGTCAATGTTTTGCCGGCCTTTTCGTAGTTTATGCCTTGGGGTTCATCGGCTACACATTCTTACCCGCCGTGGGACCGCATTGCTTTCTTCTATTTGCGCAACCGTTGACAGGAGGTTGGATTACCAAAATGGCGAAACCGACGCTGGACTACGCCAGCAACGGGGTGGATGCGTTTCCCAGCATACATGTGGCTGTCTCCCTATACTTACTCGTCTTCGATCGATGGTATTATCGTCGTCGTTTCTGGTGGCTGCTCATTCCCTGCATGGCCTTATGGGTTTCAACCATTTACCTACGTTATCATTATTGTGTGGACGTGATCGCGGGATTTGTCATCGCAATTATCGGACTTGGAGTGGCTACCCTCTACGATAGAACGAGTCTAAAAACACTTGGCCCAAACAACATTCGTCAAATACATCTGGGCTAATGCACCTCAAATTCAGCCAGCACCACCGAAAGCGATGGAGCCCAAATCCTGTTGGGTCGGGTCATGTACTGGTTCACTTTGTTGCGCATCTTTTCGAGGGATGGCCGTTACATCGGAGAAACCTTAGACCAATTGATAACAGGAATGCGCCTCAAGTTGGACGTAGCGGTCGTTAAAAGTTCAGATGACCTCGCTCGCTTCAAAGTCTTGCCCAACGTTGGGCTGTGGAGCGAACCTCTGGCTGGTTGATGCTCACCGACGACTCGTGCACGATTGCAAAACCACCGAGTCCAGTGCCGAAGTTTGTATCTAAATCGCGATGCGAACCTCGCACCCAATTAACGTCGATTTAATCCCACATAAAATTGCCCATTTTATTTCAAAGGCTTATGATTAGTGAAACAAGTTTATAGTGAGAATAAATATGTCTGATTCCGCATCACATCCAACGCATTCCGACGAATCTCCCAGGCCACTTTCGCAGCCACCGGCCGGCAAAAAACGCCGCCGCTGGTTTTACATTGGAATATTAATTTTGCTGGTGGCGGGAGTTGCCATCCTTTTGCGACTCTGGGTGCCATCGCGATCACAAATACCACCGACGAACGGACGCGGTGGTGTGGGCCTGGCAACCATCATGGTGAGCACGGCGATGGCGCAGACGGGTGACATTGGGATTTATGTCAATGCGTTGGGCATGGTGACGCCGCTCAATACCGTGTCGGTAAAAAGCCGCGTGGACGGCCAGCTTGTGAAAGTGAATTATCAGGAGGGGCAACTCGTTCAGGCGGGCGACCCGCTGGTGGAAATTGATCCGGCGCCTTATCAGGCGGCGCTCGACCAAGCCATAGCCAAAAGAAACCAGGACCAGGCAACATTAAGTCTTCAGCAGGTCGAACTGAAACGTGAAGCCGCACTGCTCGCTGCAAAAATTGATTCACAGGACGCCTACGATCAGGTGGACGCCCAAGTGAAAGAACTTGAGGCTGCTGTGAAGTCGGATGAAGCCGCCATCGCCAGCACTAAGGTGCAACTGGCTTATTGCCATATTACCTCGCCGATCTCCGGGCGCGTCGGCTTGCGGCTGGTGGACGCCGGCAATATCGTGCATGCGAGCGACACGACGGCCCTGGTGGTCATCACAGAGCTGCAGCCGATCGCTCTGATTTTCAATGTAGCGGAAGACGACTTGCCGAAAATTCAGGCGCAGTTAAAGGCGGGAAATACGCTGGCCGTGGACGCCTTTGACCGCGCGCAGACCAAAAAACTGGCGACCGGAACTTTGTTGTCCGTGGACAACCAAATTGATCCGACCACCGGCACACTCAAGTTGAAGGCAGTTTTCACCAACGCCGACGAAACACTTTTCCCGAATCAATTCGTCAACGCGCGACTGCTAGTGGACACGCTAGAGGACGCGACACTCTTGCCGAACACGGTGATTCAGCGTAACGCCGACAGCGCCTTCGTTTATCTCATCAAGCCGGATAAAACCGGCACGAACCAAATCGTTTCAATGCAGACGGTCACCATTGGAACCACGGACGGAAACGTTTCGTCGGTGGATGAAATTGATCCGGACACGATGGTCGCCGCCGATAATTTCAACAAGCTGACCGACGGCGCAAAAGTGACGGTTCGTCCCGCTGGCGGCGGGGCGGGCAAAGGTGGCTGGCACAAGAAAGATTCCCAGTGAGTCCGTCACGGCCATTTATTTTGCGGCCGGTGGCGACGTCACTGCTGATGTTCGCCGTGCTGCTGACCGGCTTCATCGCCTACAAGCAACTCGCCGTTTCCGCCTTACCGGAGGTGGATTATCCGACGATTCAAGTGGTAACATTTTATCCCGGCGCGAGTCCCGATGTGGCGGCGTCCGCCATCACCGCGCCGCTAGAACGGCAATTCGGCCAACTGCCCGGACTGAATCAGATGACTTCGATCAGTTCCGGCGGCAGTTCCATCATCACGCTGCAATTCGCGCTGAACCTGAACATTGACGTCGCCGAACAGGAAGTGCAGGCGGCCATCAACGCGGCGCAAACTTATCTGCCGACCGGCCTGCCGTCGCCACCGATTTATAGCAAATCCAACCCCGCCGACGCGCCGATCCTGACGCTCGCCGTGACGTCAAAAACCTATCCGCTCTCGCAGGTCGAGGATTTCACCGACACGCGGCTCGCGCAAAAAATTTCACAGGTCACTGGCGTTGGCCTCGTGACCATCAGCGGCGGCCAGAAACCGGCGGTGCGCGTGCAAGTGAACCCCGCCCAGCTTTCATCATACAGCATAAGTCTGGAAAACCTCCGCAGCGTCCTGCAATCGGCCAGCGTAAATCTAGCGAAGGGGAATTTCGACGGCACGCATCAGGCTTACGAAATCAATGCCAACGACCAGCTTTTGAGCAGCAAGGATTACCAGTCGCTCGTCGTCGCGTATCGTAACGGCGCCCCGGTCGTTTTATCCGATGTCGCGAACGTGATTGATGATGTCGAAAACACCAAGCTCGCCGCGTGGGCCAACCGCACACCAGCGGTGATCGTGAACATCCAGCGGCAGCCGGGCGCGAACATCATTCAAGTGGTGGACCGTGTGAAACAATTATTGCCGCAACTGAAAGCAACCTTGCCCGCGTCCATGGACGTTTCCATCCTCACGGACCGGACGACGACGATCCGCGCCTCCGTGCGCGATGTGCAGTTTTCGCTGATGCTTACCATCGCGCTCGTTGTGCTGGCGATTTATTTGTTCCTGCGCAATGTTTACGCGACGATCATTCCGAGCGTCGCCGTGCCGCTCTCGCTTGTCGGCACTCTGGGCGTCATGTATCTGCTCGGTTACAGCCTGAACAATCTCACGCTCATGGCCCTGACGATTTCCACCGGCTTCGTCGTGGACGACGCCATCGTGATGATCGAGAATGTTTTCCGCTACATTGAGCAGGGTGAGCAACCGCTGCAAGCCGCGTTGAGAGGCGCGGAACAAATCGGCTTCACCATCATTTCGCTGACGATTTCGCTGATCGCCGGACTGATTCCGCTGCTGTTCATGGGTGACATCGTTGGCCGGCTGTTCCGTGAATTCGCGGTGACCTTGAGCGTGACGATTCTGGTTTCCGCCTGCGTTTCCCTGACGCTCACGCCGATGATGTGCTCGCGGTTGCTCAAAGCAAAAGCCGACGAGAAAAGACACGGTCGTTTTTTTGAAGCGACCGAACGCGTTTACGATCGTATCGTGAAATTTTACGGACGCACGCTGCAAACGATTTTGAAACACCAGACCGCGACGTTGTTCGTGGCCGTCGGCACGCTGGTGTTCACGATTTTGCTCTACATTATCGTGCCCAAAGGGTTTTTCCCGGTTCAGGATACCGGCGTGATCCAGGGTATTACCGACGCCGCGCAAAACATTTCTTTCACCGCGATGGCCGAACGGCAACAGGCGCTGGCGCAGGTGATTTTGAAAGATCCGGCGGTGGAGAGCTTGTCGTCCTTCATCGGCGTGGACGGCATCAACGCGACGCTCAACAGCGGACGCATTCTCATCAACTTGAAACCGCTTGAAGAAAGAAAAATCAGTGCGAGCGATGTCATCCGCCGCTTGCAACCGGGGCTGGCGCAGGTCGAGGGCATCACCCTGAACATGCAGCCGGTGCAGGATTTGACAGTCGAAGATCGCGTGAGCCGCACGCAGTATCAATACACGCTCGAAGACGCCAATGCAGATGAATTGAACCAGTGGACGACGACGCTGGTGGCGAAAATGCAGACGCTGCCGCAGCTCCGCGACGTGGCGACCGACCAGCAAACACACGGTGCGCAGGCGACGCTGACAATTGACCGTGTCACGGCTTCGCGGCTCGGCATCACGCCGGCGGCGATTGACAACGCGCTCTACGACGCGTTCGGCCAGCGGCAGATTTCCACACTATTCACGCAGCTCAATCAGTATCATGTAATTTTGGAAACGTTGCCGGATTTTCAGCGCAATCCGTCGAAGTTGAATGACGTTTATGTCCTGTCAACTTCCGGCGGTGCGGTCCCGTTGAGCGCGTTCTCGCATTTTGAATCCGGTGTCGCGCCACTCGCCATCAATCACCAGGGACAATTTCCGGCGGTGACGATTTCGTTTAACCTCGCGCCTAGCGCGGCCCTCGGTGAAGCGACGAAAGCCATCGAGGCCGCGCAGAAAGAATTGAACATGCCGTTGAGCGTGCAGGCGTCTTTCCAAGGTACGGCCAAGGCGTTCATCGCCTCGCTCGCGAACGAGCCCTGGCTGATTCTCGCGGCGATCATCACGGTCTACATCATCCTCGGTGTTCTTTACGAAAGCTACATCCATCCGATCACGATTCTCTCGACGCTGCCGTCCGCAGGCGCGGGAGCAATTCTCGCGCTGCTGGTCACGGGAACGGAGCTTGGCGTGGTTGCGCTCATCGGAATTATTCTGCTCATCGGCATCGTGCAGAAGAACGCGATCATGATGATTGATTTCGCGCTCGACTTGGAACGGAAGGAAAAAAAGCCGCCGCAAGAAGCCATTTATCAAGCGTGCCTGCTGCGCTTCCGGCCAATTTTGATGACGACATTCGCCGCGCTGTTCGGCGGTTTGCCGCTGGCGTTTGGCAACGGCGTCGGATCGGAGTTGCGCAAGCCGCTCGGTATCGCCATCGTCGGCGGCTTGATCGTGAGCCAGGTGCTTACGCTTTACACCACGCCGGTGATTTATCTGTGGTTTGGCCGGCTCGCTGCAAGTTGCGCACGGCCGGAGGCGGCGGCCAAAAAAGAGGATGCTGTTCACGCTGACGTTGGATGAATATCTCCGCGCCATTCATCCGCCGTCCGGTTGGCACGGCGCTGCTAACGACGGCGATTGCGCTGGCAGGCGCGGTGGCGTATTTGCAACTGCCCGTCGCGCCGCTGCCGCAGGTGGATTTTCCGACCATTAGCATCGGCGCGTCACTGCCGGGCGCAAGTCCGGAAATCATGGCGTCGTCCGTCGCCGCGCCACTCGAACGGCAGCTCGGCCACATCGCGGGTGTGAACGAAATGACTTCGTCGAGCACGCTCGGCTCGACTTCGATTACGCTGCAATTTGATCTGAACCGCGACATCAATGGCGCGGCCCGGGACGTGCAGGCCTCGATCAACGCCGCTCGCGCCAATCTTCCCGCGAATCTGCCGAGCAATCCGACCTATCGCAAAGTCAATCCCGCCGACGCGCCGATCATCATTCTCGCGCTGACCTCGGACATTTACAACCGCGGCCAGCTTTACGACGCGGCCTCGACGATCATCCAGCAAAAACTCCTGCAAATTGAAGGTGTGGGCACGGTCAACATCGGCGGCGGCGCGCTCCCGGCTGTGCGCGTGGATGTCAATCCGACTTTGCTGAACAGCTTTGGCTTGAGCCTCGGCGACGTGGGCACGATGCTGGGTCAGCAAAACGCCAATCTCGCGAAAGGCCAGCTTGCCGACGACCAGACGACGTTGGACATTCTCGCGAACGACCAGTTGCTCAAAGCCGCCGACTATAAAAAACTGATTGTCGAGGTTCGCAACGGCGCGGCCATCCGGCTCTCCGACGTGGCCAATGTGCAGGACAGCGTGGAAAATGTCCGCGCGGCGGGCTATCTAAACGGCAAGCCAGCCATCCCGATCATCATCTTGCGCCAGCCGGGCGCAAACATCATTGACACCGTGGACCGGGTGAAAGCCGAGCTGCCGTCGCTCAAAGCCTCCCTTCCGGCAGGAATTAAAATAGACGTGGTGCTCGACCGCACGACGACCATCCGCGCGTCGGTCCGCGAAATCGAACGCACGCTGCTCATCGCAATCGCGCTGGTCATTCTCGTCGTGTTCGTTTTTCTACGCAGCCCGCGCGCGACGCTTATTCCCGCCGTCGTCGTGCCGGTTTCCCTGATCGCCACGTTTGGCGTGATGTATTTGTTCGGCTACAGCGTGGACAATCTGTCGCTGATGGCGCTGACCATTTCCACCGGCTTCGTGGTGGACGACGCGATTGTCGTCATCGAAAACGTCACGCGTCATTTAGAACTAGGTTTGCGGCCGATGGAAGCCGCACTGAAAGGCGCGCAGGAGGTCGGTTTTACGGTGTTGTCCATCAGCCTTTCGCTCGTAGTAGTGTTCATTCCGATTTTGCTGATGGGTGGCATCGTCGGCCGCTTGTTCCGCGAATTCGCCGTCGTGCTGTCCACGGCTATTCTCGTCTCGCTGGTCGTTTCGCTGACGACGACGCCGATGATGTGTTCGCGCCTGCTGCGGCATCGCCGGCCGGAGGAGCACGGAAAAATCTATCGGGCGAGCGAAAAAGTTTTTTCAGTGCTGCTCCATGCGTATGAACGCAGCTTGACGGTCGTGCTGCGGCATCCGGCCGTCACGCTCGTGACGCTGTTGCTGACGATGGCGCTGAACCTTTATCTATTCGTCATCGTGCCGAAAGGGTTTTTCCCGCAGCAGGACAACGGTACGATCATGGGGGGCATTCAAGGCTCGCAGGATGCCTCGTTCCCCGCGATGCAGGCGGCGGCGGTGCGGTTTGTGCGGGCCATCACCAACGATCCGGCGGTGCAAAATGTCGTTGCCTTTACGGGCGGCGGTGGTGCGGCCAATAGCGGATTTATTTTCATGGCGCTCAAGCCGCTGGAAGAACGCAAGATCAGCGCGGACCAAATTATTGCCAGGTTACGCCCGAAACTCGGCGCCGTGCCCGGCGCGTCACTATTTTTGCAGGCCGGACAGGATTTACGTATCGGCGGACGGCAAAGCAACGCGCAGTATCAATACACAATTCAAAGTGAAAACCTCGACGACCTCGTAAAATGGGGACCCATCCTAATGGAGCAAATGAAAAAATTGCACGGCTTCACCGAGGTGAACACCGACCAGCAAAACAACGGCTTGCAGGCCTCGCTCGTTTATGACCGTGCGACGGCGGCGCGATTGGGGATTTCGCCGCAGACCATTGACCAGACTCTTTATCAGGCGTTTGGGCAGGCGCAGGTTTCGACAATGTATTCCTCTTTGAACCAGTATCACGTCGTCATGGAAGCCGCCCCACAATTTTTACAAGGTCCGCAGGGGCTTGATGGCATTTATCTGCATGCGACCAACAGCAGCGCCATGATTCCGCTCAGCACCGTCGCGCATTACGAGCCGACGACCGCGCCCATCGCCGTGAATCATCAGGGACAATTCCCGTCCGTAACGCTCTCGTTTAATCTCGTGCCGGGATTTGCCTTGAGCGATGCCGTAAAAACCATCCAGCAAATGGAACAACAAATCAAGATGCCGGAGACAATTCACGGCAGTTTTTCCGGCACGCTGCAGGCCTTTCAGCAATCGCTGACGAACGAAGGCTTTCTAATTCTCGCCGCGCTGGTGGCGGTTTATATCGTGCTGGGAATTCTTTACGAAAGTTACATTCATCCCATCACGATTCTGTCCACGCTACCGTCGGCCGGCGTGGGCGCGGTGCTCGCGCTACTGATTTTCAAAACTGATTTGAGCATAATTGCCATCATCGGCGTTTTGCTGCTCATCGGCATCGTGAAAAAAAATGCGATCATGATGGTGGACTTCGCGCTCGTGGCAGAACGCGAGGAGGGAAAAAATTCGCGTGACGCCATTTTTCAGGCGTGCCTGCTACGCTTCCGTCCGATTTTGATGACGACAATGTCGGCACTGTTCGGCGCGCTACCGCTGATTTTAAGCAACGGCACCGGCTCGGAACTGCGGCGTCCGCTCGGCATCACGATTGTCGGAGGCCTTCTCATGAGCCAGGTGCTGACACTTTACACCACGCCGGTGGTTTACCTATATCTGGATCGCCTACGCTTGTGGCGTGAGCAAATGCGAACAAGGAAAGTAGATCATTTTCGGCCAATAGCGGCGGCTGCACAATAATTGTGCGGGGACTTTCTTCAAAAAGAAATGGCTGGATAAAAATGCCGTTTCAGAAAAATGCCGTTTCAGAAAAGCAGGCTTGGTACCGAGGTTGTCCTGCCGGGTCAGCTAAAGGCCGCCACGGTCCGCTTTTCAACTGCCCGTAGGTATGACTTCAATTGGCATTCGGAGGATTGCGCCGCACTGCCCACCATGTGACCAGCCCAGCTCCGGCGCAAATGATTGCCCCCACCGCGATGGTCCACGGAACGCCCGCGGCATGAGATAAAAATCCAGACTCAATGCCGCCCAAAGGCATCATGCCCCCAAAAACGAGTGCCCAAATGCCCATCACCCTCCCGCGCATCGCATTGGACACACTGCTCTGGATGAGGGTGTTGGTAGTTGAGAAATAGAGGATCATTCCCCAACCGCCAACCGCCAGGCACAAAAGCACCAGCGGATACCAACGCACCATGGCCAGCAGCGCCAGCATGGCTGAGAACAACCACAGCCCACCGAGAATCATCAGTCGTGGCCGCACGCGGCTGCCATAGGTCGCCACCGTCAGCGCCCCCAAAAGTGCCCCGAATCCATTAGCACTGAGCAGCACTCCATAGCCAGTTTCGCCGACATGAAGAATGTCGGTTGCATAGGCTGGCAGCTGCACCGCATACGACCATCCAAAGATGCCCACCACCCCAAATAGCAGCAGCAAAATGCGCACTCGACGGTGGCCGGCCACATACTTGAAACCTTCCATGATATGCCGCCCCGTTGAGTGCGGTTTGGGTCGGGGTTCGTGCTTGGGCAGACGCATCATCAAAAGCCCCACGATGACAGCGATGAAGCTGACACCGTTCAGGATGAAACACCAGGTGATGCCAACGGATGCCATGAGCAAGCCCGCCACAGCGGGGCCGACTACCCGTGCGCCATTCACAACGGAACTGTTCAGCGACACCGCATTCATTAGATCTTCGTGACTGGTCATTTCGATCATGAAGGCCTGGCGTGCGGGCATGTCGAACGCCATCGCTACACCGCCTATCGCCGATAACAAGAGAATATGCCACGTTTGAATGTGGCCGCTCCCCACCAGCCCGGCAAATACGAAGGCGGTAATCATCATCGCAATCTGGGTGTAGAAAATGACAGTGCGCTTGGGATGTCGGTCGGCCACGGAGCCGCCCCACAGGGAAAACACCAGCATCGGCAAAGTTCCGACGGCCGCCACCGTGCCCAATAACACCTTCGATCCAGTCAATTGATATACGAGCCAGCCTTGAGCGGTGGTCTGCATCCAAGTTCCGATCAGCGACACGAGTTGACCGATGAAGAACAGCCGGAAATTGCGATGTTTCAGGGCGGCAAAAGTATCACGCCACGACACGCTCCCCATTGGCCGAGGCTGCTCAATGAATTCTGGTGGAGCACTGGCGGCGGGTGTAGGTATTATAGATTCTTCAGACGGCATCGGCGATTAAATATTACCCGATTGCCTCGTCCTAATCGAGTCTCAGGATGAAAACCATGTCGTCCGGCGAAGCATTTATATGTTGATGCGAATGGCCATGAATAATGGCAATATGCTTGGCATGAAAACCGCATTCATTGACCGGGCCAAGACGGCGCTGGTTGTCATTGATCTCCAAAAAGGCGTCGTCGGGCGGCAAACCGCTCCCCATGGAGCCGACGGCGTCGTGAAAAAAGCGGCTGCAATTGCCGCCGCTTTCCGAAAAAACGGGATGCCAGTATTTTTGGTGCGGGTAGCATTTTCTGCAGACGGCAAAGACATGCTGCGTCCTGTTGTTGACGCACCATGGCGGACGCAAACCCCGCCGCCAGACTGGACGGAGCTTGTTCAGGAAATGGGGCCGAAACCGGGCGACTTCGTGATTACCAAACACCAGTGGGGTGCTTTTTATGGGACAGAACTTGAATTGGCGTTGCGAAGGCGCGGTATCACAAGCATTGTCCTATGCGGTATCGCGACCAACATCGGGGTCGAGAGCACCGCCCGGTTTGCTTTTGAATATGGGTTCAATCAGATTTTTGCGGAAGATGCCATGGCGGCCTTGTCCGCCGAAGAACATGCGCTTACGGTAGCCAAGATTTTCCCCCGCATTGGTTTAGTCAGACAAACCAGTGAAATTCTAGAAGATTTACTGCCCAATTGATTTTTTATCGAAGATTAGAATGGTTGCTGAATAATTTCCGACCTGTCGCTTAGTTTCCACACCGCAAGGATATGGCCGGTGGCGGTTTGTTCCAAGGTGCAATTGATAATCGGCCAAGTCACCATCACCACCGCGGTTCCGGCGGCCCGGGTCGCGATCACTTGGCGCGGAACCATTTTAGGGAGTGACTTGGCCGGGGAATATGTGGTCAGGTGTGACAATCCCAAGGTCAAAGAGGCCTCGCGCCATCAAGTGGGCGTCTGGTCTTGCAAGTTGGTAAGGCCATTGAGCGCCCCGAACCCAGACGAGGCGGGTGCCGCATGGGTTTATAACGACGGAACTGAAGAAGGGCCGCTCACTGCCGAGACGTTTGACCAGCGCCTGAAGGCCGGTGAATGGCCTCAAAACGCTATCGTCGGCCTGGATGACCGAACGACGTGGTCGACGGTGTTGGCATGTTTGGAGAAGATCATAGCTTTGGCCGCTGCCCGGAATTAACTCTGTCTCCCATGGGAGACAAGGTCGCGCTGCCAGTCTGGCCAACAATCCGGAAAACCGGTTAATCCTATTCCCCAGAATATTTTCTTCGTTTCCGTTTTACACGGCGATGCCACTTCGCTACACCATCCGCCCGTTTTCAAATGAACGAAGCGCATATCCATAAAATCGCCGCCGAACTCAAAGTTCAGCCGCGCCAGGTGCTGGCCACCGCCAAACTATTTGCCGAAGGCGCCACCGTGCCTTTCATCGCCCGCTACCGTAAGGAAGCCACTGGCATGCTCGATGAAGTTGCGGTGACCAACATCCGCGAACGCCTGATCAGCCTCGCCGATTTGGATATTCGCCGCGAGGCCATCATCAAATCACTGTCCGAACGCAATCTACTTTCCGACGAGCTCAAGGCGGCGGTCAATCAAGCCGATACGGTGATGCAGCTCGAAGATATTTATTTGCCCTACCGCCCGAAGCGCCGTACCCGGGCGACCATCGCCAAGGAGCAAGGTCTCGAACCCCTGGCGGATATTTTATTCATTCAGCAGTCCACCGCCGATCCCCAAGCCGAGGCGGCAAAATATGTCAGCGCCGAAAAAGGCGTTGCCGACATTCCCGCCGCGCTGGCCGGTGCCCGCGACATCATCGCCGAAAGAGTGAGCGACGATGCCATGGCGCGGGCGAAATTGCGCGAGCTTTATTGGAGCGAAGGCGTGGTGAAATCAAAAGTCCTGTCGGACAAGGTGGAGGCCGCCGCCAAGTTCAAAGATTATTTCGACTGGA